>Ga0209067_10002322_pt1 | contig 11297 bp, 9 predicted proteins | sample ColStrG_CSR_2013_FD_187199 | JGI IMG/M metagenome (GOLD analysis project Ga0209067, IMG submission 187199) | Freshwater sediment microbial communities in response to fracking from Pennsylvania, USA - Cold Stream Run_MetaG_CSR_2013 (SPAdes)... | ecosystem: Environmental > Aquatic > Freshwater >... | reverse complement strand
GTCAATGATTGGGGCGATAACCGGTGGCAAGAGCTTCTTGAGCGGATAGCCATTTTGGCGCCAGGCCGGGCACTGGTTGCCATCGGCTCTGCCGTGGAATTCGAGCGCAGCCAACGCTTGCTGGCCACATGGCAAGGTCCGGTGGCCAACCTTTGTGGAAAGCTGGCGCCCAGGATCAGTGCGGCGGTACTCTCGAAGGCCGAAATCTTCTTGGGCCACGATAGCGGGCCCATGCATCTGGCCAGCGCTGTCGGTACGCCGACAGTTGCCGTGTTCTCGGCGCGCGACCTGCCGGGCGTGTGGTTTCCTTTCGGCCAAGAACGCAATGTTTTCTACAATTCCCTGCCGTGTCGGGGTTGTCGTCTGGAGGTTTGCGTGGAGCGGCAGCAACGCTGCATCGCGGAGATCGCCCCCCGTGACGTTGCCGAACGCGTGAAAAGTCTTCTGGCGGAGGTACGGCCGGCGCCTACCACGGCAGGCGCGAAGCATATTGCCGCGGCAGCTGGTATGTGATCGGGCGCAATGAACCAGCACACAGATCCCGGTCCGGCCGACGTATTGTTCTTCGAGAGCCACCCGGTTCAATACAAGGCACCCGTCTACCAGGCCTTGCAGAAGATCCTGCCGGACCGCTTCGAGGTCATCTACGCCACCGACGTTTCTGTGCGCACAGGCAACATCGACCAGGGCTTCGGTACCGAAGTGGTCTGGGATATTCCGCTGCTCACCGGCTACCGCAACCGCGTTTTGAATAATGAGCGCGGGACGCCGATCACTACACCGGGCAGCCTAACTGGGCGAGGAATCTTTTCGATTCTTATGAACGAGCGACCGAAGGCGATCGTGCTGACGCACTTTCGCTACCGATTCGACCAGGCCGCCTATCTTGCAGCGTTATTGCTGGGCATTCCGATCCTAATCCGCCAGGAAACCCAGGACGAGATGTACCCAGTGCGTAGACCCTTGGCCAAGCATCTATTAAGGAAGTTAGCCTACCGTCTGCTGTATCTCCCTGCGCAGCACGCCTTCGCCTTTGGTGTATTGAATTTCGAGCACCTGTGCCGTCATGGGGTCGCTTGCGAGCGGATCAGCTATGCGCGATTTTCCGTGCCCGATCCCATGGAGGACATGCCGCCGGAGAAAAAGGAGGTCCTTCGCACTGGAGTTCGCAGTGATCTGGGCGCAGATCTGGACAGTATAGTGGTGGCGTTTTTCGGAAAGTTCATTTCCAAGAAGAATCCGCAACTCATCCCCCAGTCCATTGCCCTATTGCCACAGGAAATTCGATCGCGCGTTATCGTGCTCTATGTGGGCTCCGGGGAACTGCAAGGCGCCTTGCAGCAGCAGGCAGACGAAAATTTGCGGCATTTCGGTGTTCCTACGCGCTTCGCGGGTTTTATCAACCAGAGCAAGCTACCTGGGTATTACCTTGCGGCGGACATTACCGTGCTGCCATCGTCATATGAAGAAACATGGGGGCTGGTTGTCAATGAAGCGCTGAACGCGGGGTGCGCCGTTGCAATTACCACGGCAGTTGGATGCCAGCGGGAATTTGCCGGCCTCGAGCGCGTTCGTGTTGTGCCGAACGGCAGCGCAGGAGAACTCGCTGCTGCGATTTCTGAGTTGGCCCGCTTTACTCGTGATTTCGATTGGAGCAGGGAGTTTATGCATCGGTACTCAACGACCGCTGCGGCACAAGGCCTGGCCCACGGACTGCAGAAACTATTCCCGCGTAAGACGAACTCGACCGGCGATTGACACTAGCAATGCGGGTACTCTTTCTCGGCTCCGAGGAATCGTCGTCAACCTCCCGGCATCGCGCAGAGGCCTTTCGGCGCCTGGGCCATCAGGTACATCACCTGGACCCCCTGCAGGCGTTCGCGCCGCGACTAGCTGGGAACCTGGGGCGCCTGCACTACCACACCGGCTACAGACTACTGCGCGCTGCCACTGCCGCCTGGTTGGCGGCGGCCCTGGGCCGCGAGTCCATCTTTGATGTCTGTTGGGTCGATGGGGGGGAGATGATCGGCGCCGAAGCGGCAAGAACCCTTAAAGGACGGTGCGGACGCGTGATTCTGTTTAACCACGACGATCCCACAGGACCAAGGGATTGGGGGAGGTTTGCCACCCTACGGAGCGCAGTCCCCGAATACGACCTTTGCGCTGTTGTCCGGCCGATCAACGTGGCGGAATTTCAGGCACTGGGCGCGAAGAAGGTGCTCCATGTTTTCCGCACCTACGACGAGGTTGCGCACGCACCGCCCATCGATGGTCGGCCCGTGCCGGCCGCATTTCAGTCGGATATCTGCTTCATCGGAGCCAACTACAAGGGTGAAGGGCGCGACGAGTTCCTGGCCGGACTGATTTCCAGGGGGTTGGACGTGGCCATTTGGGGTGACCACTGGGAACGCTCGCGCCACTGGAAGCGGCTAGAGAGGCATCGGCGCGGTGGCAATTTGTCGGGCAAGGACTATGTCGACGCTATCCGCGGCGCCAAACTCTGCATCGGGTTCCTGTCAAAGAAAAACCGTGACGAGCACACGACGAGATCGATGGAAATTCCATTTGCCGGCGGATTACTCTTCGCCGAGCGGACGGTTGAGCATAAAGCGCTCTACAACGAGGGCATTGATGCTGCGTTTTGGTCCGACGGCAATGAGTGCTATGAAGTCGCAACTGCGCTATTTGCTGATGGAAATCTCCGAGAGTCCTTGCGGCGCTCGGGCACCCGAAGGGTGAAAGAAAACCAATGTGGTAATGAAAATCTGATATGCCGACTACTTAATGAAAAATGCCGATAGCTTTTGCGCGAGACGTCCTAGGCGAAAGTAAATGAGCCTACACAATTAGCTTTGACCGAAGTCGACCAGACGAGGGGGAACGAGAAAAACCATGTTGTACCAATCTTCTGGAATTTCGTTCAATGAGAATTGCTTTAGTGAAATTTCGAATGTCGATTTATTGCAAACAAATGCAAAGAGGCGGTATTTCCACCTTCGCGCCAAATCTAACAGACGTTGATCGATGACGATTTCGGAAAGAATCAATGGTTGAAAGACTTTGACAGTTTCTTCCATGCCGAAAAGCGCCTGCAAATCATGGCCTTCGATGTCGGTTTTTATTAGCGCCACATCAATGCTCGGAGTTCTCGCTACAAAAGAATCGATCGACGATAGTTTCACGTCGATCGTTTCAACACCCTTCAGCGGTTCAAGTGTGTTGGTTGTCGATCCTTTTGTGATTGCAAGCTTCGCGTTGCCATCCTTCGATGAGATTGCTACCTGCGAAACGATTATGTTATCGCGGGTGGCCGCGTTTCGCATCAACGCAGGCAGATTTCGGGGATCGGGCTCGAATGCGTAAACGTTTTTTACAAGAGGCGACAGGTAATTAGAGTAATAGCCAATATTTGCGCCGATATCAAGGAAATCGCGATAGGGGTCCGCGAATTTAGATAAAAGTGCCTCTGCGCCCCAATCAATATTTGCCTTTGTTATGTAAATGTTTGATGCTGAATGATCCAAGGGAAGAATCAACTTACTCCCAGTTGGTAAACGCATTGACATTTCACGTTTCAATATTCGCTTCTGAAATTGAAACGTAAAGTATCGAGGAGCCCATTTCATCAATCCTATTTGCCGAATAAATTGAGTATTAAGCATAAGACATCATTCATGTTCATTTGAGACGGCAGCGATTTTGACAAGTGTAAGTGCAACAGATGAGGAAAATATGGCCGGAAGTAATTGTTTGGCGCGACGAAATTCGCGCATGAACGCAGCGGCGTTACACCTTGGCGTGAATGCTCGGCTCTGCTGTAGTTGCAGCGATGAGGTTCTCAAAATCGCTTATGAACATCTGGGCAATACGGGAAGGCGCGAAGCTTAAGGCTCTGCACTGTGCGGATTCGCTCAGGCGAAGCCTAGTTTCGGGACTTTTCATTAGTGTTATTAGTTGGTCTGCAAGCGAACTCCCGCTCTTATCCTTGTGATCGAATGTGAGAGCGTTTTCGCCCGCGTCAATGAAGTCAGCAAAGCACGGTAGCTTTGAGACAATGACAGCACAGCCACAGGCCATCGCTTCGAGCGGAGCCATGCCAAAGGATTCACCGTATTCAGCAACGGAGGGGTAAGCGAATATCTCCGCCCGTTTGAGCCGCGCCTTAAGCGCGATTTCATTGAAAATGGGTGCTTCAAAGCGAATGCGGCTTTTTTGTGATTCCGCCAGCAATTCCAATTCATTCAGATAGGATGTTCCGTCGCCTCCCGATTCAACGCGCGACGGTCCAAGTAGGGTGAGGGTCCATTCGTTCAGATCCGGAGGCATTCGAAGAAATGCACGGATTAGTATGTCTAAACCTTTCTCACGTGCGATTCGTCCAACATACAAAACTTCTTTTTGTTTCGCGGAGGGTGAGTTGTTCGGCAGTCGTAGGAAGGTGTCGGAGATCGTATTCGGAATGACTCTCACACGTTCGGCCAAGACCGGTGTCTGCCTCCTGATCGCTGTGGCGACGGCACTGGAAACCGCCTGTAGACGGTGTGCTTTCTTGTAAAGCCCCAGCTGACCCTTCGGAAACCGGGCGACGCTGACGTAGATGATGCCGGCGCGAGTGCGCGGAAGCAGTAGGGGCAGCGATACGCTGTTGGTGACGGTGACCTCCGACGCGGGAAGAGCCCGACAAACCCTGAGGGCGTAAATGATGTCGTGGAGACGGTACAAAATCTTTGAAGCAGGTGCGTCCGTCGAGGCTACTCGGATGTGCCGGATGCCATCGCGCATTTCATTGATCGGGAAGTCTTGGAAACGGCGGGATATCATTGTCACATCGTGACCGTTGCGTGCAAATTCCTTGCACAGTTCCAACCAGATTTTTTCCACTGCTCCGCCCCGTACGGCAGGCACCGGCAGGTAGGGCCCTAGTACGCACGTTATTCGCACGATGGTTCCTTGGCAGCCAGTGGCGTCGTCTCTAGGGTGCGTACCCTGGTCTTAAGCACGGTCGCAGGATTTCCCCGGTAAACCGTCCAGGGCAACAAGTCACCAAACGCGCAAGCCCGGGCGGAAAGAACGCAGCCGGTGCCGACCGTAACACCGGGCGCCACGAAGGCTTCGGCAGCCAGCCAGACGTCATCGCCCACGTTAATCGGCCGGGCTACGAGCTGGAAGTCCGGGTCGCGCACATCATGCGAGCCGGCACAGAGGAAAACCCGCTGGGAAACGATGGTGCGCGCTCCAATGGCGACAGGGGCCAAGTTGTAGCAGTCGACCCCGGGGCCAAGCGTCGAGTACGGACCCAATTCCAGGTTTGAAGGCAACCAGATTCGTGCCGATGCCGCGACCGCGGCATGTTGGGAGACCCGGGCTCCGAAAGCATTGAGGATAAAGACGCGCCAAGGACTCATCGCGCCCGGCGTCCATCGCGCAAATACAAGCCATGTCACGCCCCATAGCAGGCGGATAAGGCGATTTGCGAGGCTGAAACTCGCGCCGCGCCCGAAGGTGGTTCGCACCTTGGCAGGAAGAATATGCGGGTCCATGCGCGACAGGGACGTAATGTGGAAGGCCTACAGGCGTTGAATCTGTACGGCGCAGGTCAGGTAGTTCTTAACCACCCAGTCCTTACTGCCGAAGCGGGCCTTCCCTACGGCGAGGCGCTTCAGCGACGAATCCAAGCGCTTCGCCCAAAAATGAAGATCCATTTCGGATACCCAATGAACTGCATCGGCATCCGTGAAGAAGGGTCCGTGAAAGGCCGCAAGGTCCGTCTGGATCAAGAACGCGGACTTCCTGGTCAGCAAGGTTTGAATGCGATGCCACGCAACCGTCAATGAAATGCGCAATCGCGTCAAGCGTCCCAAGTGACGGCAACTCGGCGCTAGATAGCCAGGAACATCGTAGCGCGGGCAAAATATCAAAAGACTTCCTCCCGGCCGCAGCAAGGTGTGCAGCGTATTCAGATGCGACACCGGATCGGTAATGTGTTCCAGTACGTATGTGGAGAAGATGATGTCGAAGCTTTGCGCAAGGTCCAGGCTGGATACATCCCCGATATGCAGTACATCGGCATGTTCCGCAAGCCACGGCAGATTTTGATCCGTAACGTCTTGCGCGGTCCAATGAAAGCGGTCACGGATGCCCTGCTCAAGAAGCCAATTGCCAAAGCCACTGCGGCCAGCACCCACTTCAAGCACGCGGAGCAGGATGTGGGGCTCGCCATTCTGCTGGATCCGCCGATGCAGTTCTCGGGCCACCTGTTCCCAGCACGGAACCTGATTGCTTGATTCGTGAAAGGCGGAATAGTCCGGAACATTTCGGTAGAAGTCGTCAAGCCGACAGCGCAGATCCAGCCTGGCTTCCCGCGAAACTCTAGCTTCCGGTTGGACATAAATTTTCATGGTCTGGTGAAGTCCGTTAAGGATTTAGAGTCAACGGCGGGTAGTGAAGTTCCTTCTCGCGTCAGGACAGTCGTTTGTGAACGGCCTTGTATCCACAGAAAGGCGAGGGCAGTTGCCAAAAGTGCTGCTGCGAGTATCGGCATCTGAAAGGCGCCAAAGAGCCCGGAAAAGGACGATTCCGCATAGGCTTGGTGCAAGGACACCAGTGCAAACATAGACCAGGGATTTTCATAGGCCTTGCCATGCGAAATCAGGGAAACGGGTATCAAGACCAGAAGGACGGTTAGCAGGGACAGCGGGAAGACCCAGCCAATGCCAAAAGCGTTGTAGGAATTTGCCATGAAGCCATACGACACTTGTGTTGAAACGTCCGTGGAGGGCAGGTCGCCTGTGTACCGTGCAAGGTAATTGCCCGAGCCCTCTTGAGGTTTATTTGGATATAAGAAATGGGGCACGGCCAGAAGGAGCGAATTGGTGATCGTGTCCCATTCGGTCAATTGGTAAACGTTGGATGCGCTCACCAATCGATCGGCCTCGCCAACAAGTGCGAACCGACCCACCGCAACCAGCTTGGGAGGCAAATACGCGGTGCCGTCATCCCAGTGTCCGCCAGAAGTTGCTTGGCCGCGGACGTATTCGCGAAAGCTTGCATTGGTCAGATAATCACCAACGATTCCTCCCGTGGCAATTGCTGCTTCTATCGGGTTCTTTGTGGTTCCACCAGCATTTCGGGCGTACTGCGAAATGGGGTAAATGAAGAACTGGAATAGCACCAATCCGATCGGCACTACTACCCAGCCGACCGGATGGCGCCAACCGTAGCGGGCTATTGCCATCAAGATGTAGAAGACCACCGGTTCAGCCATAGATTGCTTGCTATTGCTCAAGACGCCGATCACGAAAAGGAAAAGTGCTAGCGCGATGACGGCCGGGTGGGTAAGCCAGCGCTTGGAGCCAGTGCGCGCTAGATAGAGCATGAGGATAGGTAACGAGAGATTGCGCGTGGACGTCAGGGCTTTGGCAATGCCCCAGGCACCACCGGCAAGCACCTCGCCATCACCACCGGTGAAGCGGACGGCAACGCTGGAAACGACAGTTGCCACCAGCATGACGGCCAGCAGCGCGCGAAGGTGTTGCGGGTCAGACTGCAGGCCAAAAAGAGGTATGGGTTTGACCATGTGATTGGTAATCAGCGTCCCCAGCCACACGCCAATAAAACCGAGGAACATCGTTTCGGCGGTGGAAAGCGGGTCGAGCATGTCGGCAGTTATGGGCTGTTCCAACAGGAGGTTCTTGGCAGCGAAAGCTCCGAGCAGTACTCGACCAACAAGTATCAGGTTCAGCAGGCCCACGGCCGACGTGGCCCCGGCAACATTTACAGCTAGCAGCCCAAAGAATGCGGCACCGGAAAGCAATATCGATGGGATCAACTCGCCACCGAGCAAAGTCTGCACAATAGCCAGCAAGGTGCAACCAGCGCCAGCAGTGACCATAAAGCCAATGTCGCCCAAGTTGAGCTTCACGACGGTGCCGGCAATTTCTGACCTTGCAATCATGGCTTATCAAGGATTCCAGAAAACGGACGTGTTGGGTTTGGAAAGCGCACGATACATAACAGCATTGGCTTACTGCAGCGCCGTTGCGACTTCGCTCTTATGGAGCGTTGGCAAGACAATTTCCTGGAAAACGCGTCGTACGGTCGCTCCATATTCCGTCCATCCGCCGAGCGCCTTCACCCGATGCAAGCACGCTTGCGACAGTTGACGTTGCAAATTCGTGCTGTCCGCAAGCTTTTGCAGAGCCAACGTCAAGGCGTCGAGGTCGCCAGCAGGAAAAATAAAACCCTCTTTGCCATCTGTGAAGAGATCGGCGGCACCTGTATTGCTTGATGCCACAACCGGGCACCCGCACGCCATCGCCTGGGCCTGGACCAGGCCGAATCCCTCCTCCACGCTGGGCAATATCAGTACGTGGGAGCGGCTCATGCACTCCTTGAGATGTGCCTGCGGAACGTGACCCAGGATAGCTACCTCCGGATGACGAGCTGCGAAAACTTCTAGCATCGGCGCAATCTCTGTCGAGACGATGCCAGCGATAGTCAGGCTCTTTTTCGGGTGCACCACCTTGTCATACGCTGAAAGCAGATAGTGCGCACCCTTGCGCACCGAGAGTCCACCAACGAAAAGCATGTCGAATCGCTCCCTTGCCGGAACAGCAACCTGAGCGAAGCGGGAAAGGTCCACGCCGTAAGGTGCCAGCCGCAATTTCCCGGAGGACACACCCATCTTCACAAAGCTTCGATAGGCAAATTGCGACGGAACCAGTATGGCGTCGGCCTGTTCGTACTCGGCCTCTTCCATATCGATGACGCGTTTGTCGACACCCCGATACGGTAATGCCCACCGCGCGTATTCCTCCCGCAAAAGCGCATCCTGGACGCGGATATGTGATGATCCCCGGTCGCAGACGAAGCGGGCACCCCGTTGCTGTGCGCGGCGACCCGATCGCAGCGCTGAACCCGATAGTCCGCAAAATACATCGCAATCTGGCAAGGTGGCTGAGACGTAGGCATCAAATGTCGCCTTGTCCCAGACCTCCCAGTCACGGCGCAGCCAGCCAGGAACCCAGCCAGCCATATATGGCCCTTTGATCCATGGGAAACTTTGAATCTTGGTCGCCGGTATGTCGGTGTTGCGCAATTTGAAGCGCGGGTAGCCGGTATGAATTCCCGCGAGCATCCCGGCAAGATGCAACTGCCGAGCCATGTCGAAACTGTGGAAGGTGCCGGGGGTGGATATGGCAACTTGCACGCACGGGCGCCCAGGCTCTGACGCGTCTAGAAAGCCGTGGTCTGCGGCTTGCTGCGGCAAGGATGCAGTAGCACGCATTTCAGTTCACGCACGCCTGGTGTTCGGGCTCGGCCATCTCGTTCATTGCCCTACGTGCCAAGGTAAGTGTGAGGTAAAGCATTGCCAGCTCCAGTGCAGCCGATGCCAGCACGGCACCCATGGGTCCCAGAGCGACGCCGGCCGGATACGTCGCGAGTACGCCGAAGATGGAAATCAGCAAATAAAGCACGCCCAGGCGGCTATGCGTGTTGGTCGACATCAGCAGCACGCGGGGCACGACGGACATTCCTCCCACCAACGTGACCAGAGCAAAGCCTACAAATTCCGGTGCGTCGTAGGCAATCTTGCCGTGCGTCCACAACTGGAGGAGCAAGGGCGCCAGGGGAATCATCGTCAAGGAGGCAACTGCGCTTATGCCGGCGCCAACCAGCAGCGACCTGCGGTACAAGATACGCAGGCCCGGGCCATCTCCCGAGCCGTATACGCGGGAGAATTCCGCCCAAAGGGCATGGCCGAAGGTGGCGGCGGCCTGGAGAACCAGGCGCGATAGCGTACGGTACGAGTTGAACATGGCTACGACGACGGTGCCGAACAGCGCGCCCACAATCAGCGTAATAGCCTGGATGCTCAAGGCATTGCCCAGTGGAAACGCCATGAAAGTCAGGGCCGGCTTTATGAGTTCTCGCAGTTCTTCGCGGCGGGCGTGCGTCAGTGTCCATTGCAACTGTGGAAATTTTTGGTGACAATACAGCCAGAGTGCAAGTGAACCAGCGCCACGGCCAGCCAGCAATCCCAGGGCCGTACTGGCAAAGGTCCGGCCAAAGTACAGGCCCGCGCCCATGCCCAGGAACTCAAGAACCCGAACGGCATTGGCAAACAGCACACCGTGCGCGTAGCTGCCGTAAGCCCGGAAGCCGGCATCGTAGAGCCCGCCGAACAGTCCCAGCAGCGTGGCAAGGATCAGCAGCCACAGGGCGATGCAGCTGTCGCGATCCAGGGCCGCGCCGCTGACAAGCGCAAGGACCAAGGCAGCGCCCGTGCCGATAGAAGCAATGGCAACCAACACCAGGGCAAGCGCACTCTGGAATACGGTGTTGGCCGCATCCAGTCGGCCCGCCGCATGCAGAATGCTGATGCGGTTGGCAGCAACCGGCAACAGGCCGGCGTCACTCATCGCGAAATACGCCGGCACGGCGGTCAGCATGACCCACTTGCCGTACTGTGCAGCGTCCCAGAAATGCAGGAACAAGGGCAGGGACAACAGCTGGATGCCGGCCGTCACGCCCTGGCCCACCAGCAGCGCGCCCATGCTGGCCAGGACACGCGCCCGCAGTCCGGCCAAGCGCAGACCGATGCTGCCGGTACGCGTTGGCGCGAGCCGCGCGGAGGCCGCGCGGCCAGGGAGCGTATCGAGCTTGGCCATCGTCATGTTCGGGTCAGATACAGTGATGGCGGGCGGCATGCTGCAGGCGCCCGGACCAGTGCGGCCATCGGGCGCGACGTCAGGCTGCGGATCCAAAAAGGCGTGCCCGCGTTGGCGCGGCCAGCGCTCGATAAAGGTTGTCAAGGAAGGTGGCCTGCAACGCGAACGCCTGCTCGTCGTTATTGCCAATGGAGGAAACGCGGACCAACATGCCGTCGGGGATGATGCCCTCAAGGGAATATCGCGCACGCGCCCAGCGCCGCCCCACTTCGTTGACCAGCACTTCGTCGCCAACCGTAGTCCAGTAGGTGACAGGCTCCACGCGCGGCCCCTTGCGCGTGCGTAGTTGTACCAAGGAGAATGGCCGATTCGCCACTGGCACTGTCACAGGCACAGCCGGCTGCACCTCAAACCCCTGTGATGAATAGCAGGCCTCCGGCAGATGCGCCAGCGTCATCCGGTCGGCCTGATCGGCGCCGTAGGCAATGACAAACATGATCCTGCTGCCCTGGTTATCCACGTAGGTGCGCGATAACAACTTGTTGTAGAGCGCGTCCAGCTTTTCCTGCACGTCGGGCGCGGGCAGCACGGGTACCACCAGGCGGTCCAAGCTCCAGTTGCCGAAGT
>Ga0209067_10002320_pt1 | contig 11304 bp, 11 predicted proteins | sample ColStrG_CSR_2013_FD_187199 | JGI IMG/M metagenome (GOLD analysis project Ga0209067, IMG submission 187199) | Freshwater sediment microbial communities in response to fracking from Pennsylvania, USA - Cold Stream Run_MetaG_CSR_2013 (SPAdes)... | ecosystem: Environmental > Aquatic > Freshwater >... | reverse complement strand
CCCAATAGGTAACCCCTCTATTGTTATTTAGATTAAAGTCCTTTCCTGAATGGTTCTGATCCTGAGAGATCGGATTAAAAATCCATTTCGCCTTACCCGTTTCGGGATCCAAAGCAAACAACCTTAAGCGGGGGCTGGTAATATAAACCGTATTATGCACCATAATCGGATTGCATTGGATTTGAGAATGGGAGGCGGTATCCGCATCCAGCGTATGATAAATCCATACCGGCTTAAGATCCTTGACATTGCCGGTATTGATTTGTTTTAGAGAGGAATAATGGGTTGATAATTTGGACCCACCATAAACCGGCCATTCATTGATATCGGAATGAGTATTATTACAGGAATAAAATACAATGGTTCCCAAAAAAATAAGAGAATATAACAATCGCCTCATATCCTCTAAGGTAATAAAGCTTGAATAGAATTAGGTGTTATAGGTATGGATCCAATTAAATTTCTCCGAAATAATCCTATCCTTTTCGGCAAATAGAAATTTAAGGAAGGCATCGGCTGCTGGGGCAAAATCCTTGTTTTTATGCCATATTAAGTTCCAACTCGATTCAAGAGGGAGACCTTGAACCGGGATTATTTCCAGCTCACCGCTTATTAATTCATTTTTAATTCCGATTAAAGGCATAATCGAATACCCCAAACCCGCCATAACCGCATGCTTAACGGCCTCGTTGGTACTTAAAACCAATTGACGTTTTATGGGGATTTTATTTTTCTGGAAATACTTTTCCATGGTAAACCGGGTACCCGAACCCTCCTCCCGGTAAATTAGGGGACGCGTATTCAGGATTTCCTCCCCATCAATTCCTTCAACCAAATACGAAGGCTTTCCAACCAGGTATAAGCGATTTTGCATGAGTTCTAGTTTCTCTACCTGAAACTTATCGGGTAAAACCGAAACCAGGCAAAAATCCACCTCATTCTTCTCCAAATTATCCATTACTTTTTCCCGATTGGTAACATCTAAAACCAATTCTACCTGAGGATGTAATTTTAAAAAATCATCCAAAAAATAGGGGATAATATATTTTCCGGTAGAAACTACCGATATCTTTAACCGACCAGTTAACTGCCCCTTAAAGGCATGCGACTTTCGATGAATGACCACCACCTCATTTAGGATTCTTTCGGCAGCCAAAGCCATTTCCATCCCGAAATCGGTGATATATAATTGCCTTCCAAATACCTCGGTTAAAGGAATATCAAATTGATCCTGAAAATTTTTGAGCTGAATAGAAACCGCAGGCTGGGTAAGATGTAATTGTTCAGCGGCTTTAGTGATACTTTTCGTTTGGCTTATTTTCAGAAATACCTGAAGTTGATGAAGGGTAAAATTCATAAACACAATTTAATAACATGCAAAAATCAATAAAATATTTTTATGGATTAAACGGAATTATTCTTAACCTTCCCAATAATCAAGGTCTAAAAATTAATTCCTATTTTTAATAAAGGCAAAGGAATGAACTCCTTTCTGCCATTAAAAACACCCATCATCATCCTTATGGCTCGTATTAATCCGCACATTAACTTTAATGGAAATGCCGAGGAGGCATTTAATTTTTATAAATCTGTTTTTGGCGGTGAATTCAATTCCATTAAACGTTTCAAAGATTTAACCTTTCCAGGCTTTACCATTCCAGAGGAGGAGGCGGATAAAATCATGCATATTTCCCTACCGATAGGAAAGAACCTTTTAATAGCGAATGATGTACCGCAAAGTATGGGAAGAGTGAGTGAAAATGAAAACCGATCCAAAATTTCGATCAGCGCAGAAAGTAAAGCCGAAGCCGATAAACTATTTTCAGGATTATCATCCGGTGGTGAAATCGAATATCCCATAGGGGATAGCCCCTGGGGCTCCTATTTTGGTGCCTTTCGAGATAAATATGGCATTGAATGGATTGTAGAATTTGACCAAAATCAAATAGGATTGTAAGATTTTTAATAATATTCTTTTGGATTTAAGTATAGAACCCGAAAAGGAATCTGAGTATCCTCTGATCTATGAATTAGTTAAATCAGCCTTTGAAACCGCCCAAAATGCAGAAGGCGACGAGCATGATTACGTAAACCAACTTCGAAAAACCGATAATTATATACCTGAACTTTCTTTTACGGTAAAGGATAAGACCCGAATAATAGGTCATATTATGCTAACCCGAATGAGTATAGATAGGGGTAATATAAAGCTGGAGGCTTTATTATTATCGCCGGTTTGCGTGCAATTGGAATATCGAAATATGGGTATAGGGTCGAAATTAATTGAATTTGCCCTTTCAAAAGCAAAAGGAATGGGTTTTAAAGCGGTATTTTTAGTGGGTGATTCACCCTTATATGCAAAATTGGGTTTTATTTCGATTGTAAATTTTAGAATTAAAACCTCTAACCCCATCCCTGAAGAATACGCATTGGCAATGGAATTAGAAAAGGGTTATTTGGGAGTAAAAGGAGGCATGGTTTCCATTTGTTGATTTTATAATCAACTTTAAAAGGGATTTATCCTATTTGAAAAACATGATGGTCGGAACTATATTCCCGTATTTAAGGATAGGGTATAATGCCTTGGGTAAGACCAATCAGGAATTAGCAAAATTAAAGGGAAGCGAAGGGGTCAAGCTTATGGATGAAGGAAAACCCTACGAGAGTATAAATTTGGTTGAATAGGCTCAAAAACCCTCATTTTGTAAGACTTTCGAGCCCAGTTTTAGTTTATCGATCCATATTAACTAGTTCAATCTAAGCTTCTTCCCAGTCATTCTCTCCAATAAATCGGTATATCTTACCAGTTTGGGGATCGATCGAGAATATAAAAATCCAACGGTTTAGGATAAGATTCTTTAGATCGGAATGCGTTAAAATTTTTTGTTCAATAAAATTCCTATCGGCTTCTAAAAACACATTCAAGCGTAAAGGTTCATGTACCCAGTTTTTTCCATCATGAAGAGATTGGAGAGGTAATCCAGTTTGCAGGTCTCCCCCATTTCCCTGCCAAATCCCCAATTTTCCAACTACATTATGGATCGTTTTATTACCACTTCCAAATAATTCATTATTTACCGTAGATCCATAATATTGTAAATTAATCCAGGTAGCAACCACCATAGGTGCCAGCATAATTAATTCCAAAACCGAATTATCCAAATCCCTCTCCGAATTATAATTATGTAAAAACACCCTACCTTTTAAGTCCAAATTTTGGGTTCGGATTCTAGGCGCAGCAATAAAAGCAGCATTACCAGCGAGGCCCCATTCAGGTCGAACCTGTGCCCAATCGAGGCTATTGGAATTCACCCAATTTTCAGGATCAGAAATTCCCTCCTGGCTTATTGAAAAATTCTCAATTCTTTTTAACCTTGCCTTTTGGGAAGCCGATTTAATCCATGTTTTAATTTTCTTTAAGGAATCCAATCCCGTTGCCGGAACGGCATCCAAATCAAAAAGCTCTAGATCGTCGGTGGTAGTATTATGCAGACCCGCTATAAAATGGGTATCCTTCGGGATAAAGATTTCATATTCCTCCAATCCTTTTCGTACCTCCGGATCATTTAACATACTCACTAGTACTTTGGCATTAATATCTCCCGCATGGCCTCCGCAGGCACCACAATCGAGGGAAGCCGCGTACGGATTATTCGCAGAAACACTTCCATGGCCTGCCAATAAAATTATAGGGGCAAAATAATCAGTCAAGCCCATATTTTTTAAAGCTCCGGCAGCCGATTCAATTTCCTCAGAAGTTACCAAGCCCTTTGTCTCATGGTTATTCCCCTTATTTTCCATTTCAGTCGAACGGAAAACAGGCTGAAATGAAGGTGTTTTCTTTTTTGGAACAAGTTTCAATTTGAATTGTGGGAAGGTTTTGGCAATCAAGGGGCCTAAAAAACTGATTCCAATGGATTCTACAAACGAAAAGCAGGATATAGCCGAGGATTTAAAAGAATCCCAGGCCTGGATAAATATTTCCTGCTTCTTGATTGAGTTCAATACCTGAGTTTCTGTTAATGAATATCCCTTTTTTAAACCTTCCCTCACCTGAACTTTAGGATTTAATAAAACGGGGCAAAGATTTATTCCTTTTTCTTTTCCCATTGGAAAATATTCAATGGAAACCCCAAAAAAACCGGCAAATCCTAATGTTTCCACTTCATCCGACTCCGATTCGAGGCAACGGCGATATACTTCCGAACGAACATCAATACAAAATACTGCCTGAAGGGTTTTTCGAATTTGTGTTTTAGGGAGATTAGTCCTATTTCCCTTTATTTTATGGATTAAGGAATCCTGGAACCGATTCTCCAAAATGTATTGAGAAAGATATAAGGCAAATCGATTCAGTTTATCCGTACTACTTTCCTGACCCCATTCAGATAAATACGTATTCCATAATATCTTAATAGGATCTAAATCTCGGGTCTGTTTAAATAAAGCCCAATCAAAAACCAAGCGGATGGCTAAAAATTCTAACAGGGCAGGATCATTTTCCTTCCCCCATCGTTGGTATTGAATATATCCCGCCCAGCCTGAAACCGAAACGAGAAGCCTTTGCAAATAATAGGTTTGATAGAATTGAGGAATATGTAATTCATCTAAAATACGGACTATACAGTCCATGGGTTCTTCTGGAAGAGATTTTACAAGTTTTCTGAAATCTTTGATCCCCAGCCATTCGGGGTTTTGATCCAATGCAGATACATTTCTCCAGGCCTTCCATAAACTTTCTTCCTTCCAGGGCATGGTCCATAAGGATTGCCCTTCATCAAAATAAACCGAACTCCATTTGGATATTTCTTCCGTAATAATAGCCTTCCATTGGCTATTCTGAACCTTATCGACAAAATCCGCATAGGATAAAACCCGACTATTATCTTCTCCCTTTTCCATAAATTCAAGATATTGAACCAAGGAGTCTAAACTTGGGAAGCTTAAATTTGGGGCCCATACCGGATCATGCGTTTTTAAAAGGCGGATCTGCATTTTATTAAACTCCGCATCGCTTATATTTTCGCCTTTTAATTTCTCGATATAATATTCAGGGTTCATATAAATCTCTCCATGAAGGACTTTACTGACCCAGGCCGAAGCCTCCAAAAAATTAAGACCAGATAAACCTAGGAATGGATTTACAGCCACAAAACTTTGAAGAGGCCATAAGGGAGGGATACAATTTACGGCAGAATCTACCTTGCTTTTAAGCGTTTGAGGAGTATGATTATCCAATTCGGTCATTTCAGGGTGTAGCATTATCAATGTTTACTTTAGGTATGAAGAAATTTAATGAGAGGGCAAAGGCTTTTTATTAAGCTATTCTATTTTTTTTGAACCGGCCAAAGCGATTGAACCCATCGATTAAATAGAGTATTAAAATAAAATCCATTTCGGGCATGAACATATAGAGCGCCCAGAAAGGGAGATTGGTTTTTCTTGGGTAATTCCATTTGAAGTACCATAACCAGAACAAAAATTAAAACCAGAAAGCCCATCAAAAAATATTCGGGGAGTGAATAACTCTGGAAACTATAGGGTAAACTCGTTAAGATATATTCCTGAAATACCTTGTGGAGAATAAAGTATCCAAATCCGATCCCAAATCCCCCGATAATCCCATAGATAAAATAAAGAGGGGTCCATTTTTGAGACCATAGGTTCCAAAGGAAATAACTCATGGATAAGGAAAAGAATATGGCTAATACCCGATTTGGGGGCGTATTGAACACCTCTATTTTTAGGAAATATGAAAAGCCCCATACGATTCCAAATGATAGTATAAGGGAAATGAGTATGGCAATAGGGTTTAAAGATCTTTTCGAGGGACCTAAAAATGATTTTCCAGAAATTTTTACGGTTCCTGAACTTAAAAAAGCATAGGCTTTGTATAATGAATGACTGACCAGGTGCAATAATGCCAAAGAAAAGGCCCCTAATCCACATTCCAGCATCATAAAACCCATTTGAGCGATGGTGGAGAAAGCTAGGACCCTTTTAATGCTGGAATGGGTTAGCATAACCAATGAACCTAAAAGAGCGGTTATAGCCCCAAAAAATGCCAAGGTTGCCATAGCTGCATGGGAAGTAATTACCAATGGGGCCATTCGTATGATTAAAAAGCCCCCAGCATTAATTATGCCTGCATGCATTAAGGCGGAAACAGGGGTTGGCGTTTCCATCGTATCCGGCAGCCAACTATGAAAGGGGAATTGTGCAGATTTCAACATGGCTCCCGCTACCAATAATAAGCAGATAGGATTTAAATGATGAATAAATACATCTGCCGACAAGCCATTGAAGTTTCGAACGGCAGCAAATAGACTTTCATAATTCAAGGTATGAAACTCTCTAAAAACCAATATTAAAACCATTAATAAGCAAGCATCTCCTATACGGCTAATGATAAACTTCTTTCTCGCAGCTAATAATGCTCCAGGCCTTTCGGGATAAAACTGCAATAATTGATGTAAACATAAACTCGTTGAAACCCAGGCAACACTAAATTGAATTAGGTTTCCTGAAATAACCAGAAAGATCACCGAGCCCCCTGTTAAGCATAACCATTTGGTAAATCTCCCTTGGTTTTTATCACCTTTTAGATAATTAAAGGAGAATCGTAAAACCATGAATAATAAAAAGGAAATAAGCAGTAGAACTACCAAAGAAAGATTATCAAAATACAATACATCGAATTGAAAATTCCCTGCACCCAATTTATAAACCAAAGGTCCATGGTTGAATAAAAAGATGCCTGAAATCATCGCGGATATAAATCCCAAAAAGGCCATTTTGGAGGCCAAAACCGAAAAATAATAGGGGTTTTTATCTAATCTGGATTCTGGCAATAGCCCTAGAATTAAAACGGAAATAGGGCAGAATAATAAGAAACTGGCAAAAAAAATTAGAATGTTAGAATATGGCATAGATGGATTTGGATTCAACCATCGGTTCAGAGTTGAAAATCCAATACATCCTACAAAAGCTATTGAACTCTTCCCTTCCCTATGGTTATGTTGAATACAAAACTATAGCCCATAATTGATAAGTTTTCATTTATATTAATTATAAAATGTATAAACTTATTTTATGAATCAATGAATATAGGTTTCGAATATATAGCCAAAATAAAAAGGGAATGGAAAACCAATTCCCTTTTAAGATAATATATTGAAAATCCAGATGCAGTAATGCAGACAGGGTTCTTAGGGTACCACATCCCCAACAGGATTTACCAGTAAGATTTTTAAACAAGCAAAAAGTAAAATTGTCCTGAATTCCATTATATTGAATTTGATAAATCAATACAGGAACTAATAATATAAGTATACTCCGGTAATTAATTCTTAACCAGGAACCGACCTTGGTCATCTTTAAAAGATCCTGTAATAATCATTATAAAATCGATCAAAGCCCAGATTCCACAACCTCCCAAGGTTAATAGCTGGATAATTCCATAGGTATTTTTCTTTACATAAAAATTATGTACACCAAAAACACCTAAAAAGAAACATAGCAATAAAGTAGTGGTCCAGTCATAGCCTTCCTGGTTTATTGCCTTATTAACCGGCGAATGAGTAAAATTATGGGTAGGAACTCCACAATGAACACAAACAACCGCTTTATCATCTATTTCTTTACCACAATTAGAACAAAACATAATTCGGGGCTTTAGATTAAATTTTAATTAAATAATGGTTTAATATAATAATTAATTATGGTCATTATGAATTTTAATCTCTTATAACCATTCGAATTTTCGAATTAAAGATTGTAATTCTGGAACGAGTTCCTGCTCAAACCAGGGGTTGTTTTTTTGCCAGATTCGATTTCTGGGTGAGGGATGAACCAGGGGTAAGTATTCGGGCAGGAAAAGACGAAAATTCTTTACATTCTCGGTTAAGGTTGGAGAACATCTTTCCTTTAAATAATATTTATGGGCGTATTGACCAATTAATAGGATTAATTCGGGATTAATAAATTCCATCATTAATCGCTCATGCCATAAGGGAGCACATTCCGGTCTTGGAGGCAAATCACCCGATTTACCGGTTCCTGGAAAACAAAATCCCATAGGAACCAAAGCGAAATATTTTGGATTATAAAACACTTCGGGGCTAACGCCAAGCCAACGCCTTAATTCCTTTCCACTGGCGTCGTCCCAGGGTATACCTGAATTTTGAACTTTCTGTCCGGGGGCTTGACCAATTAAAATAATTTTGGAATTCCTATGAGCTTGTATTATAGGCCGCGGAGGATTGGGTAAAAAATCCTTGCAAACCCTACAATCTCTTATTTCCTTTAAAATTTGTTCCATAAAAAAACACTACCATCCTTCATTTTAAAATTGAAAATATATTCCACGAAGGAAACATTATTTTCAATACTAGCATGCTGTAAGGTAATTCCAACCACTTCAGCGATACATCCGGTAAAACCTTCCATTTTACTAACCCATTCGGCTTTTGAATGGGTAATGGTTCCATCAAAATCAATTGACCCAGAGATAAAAACAAGATTTTATTCCTATCAAAATTATGATTGGGAAAATCTACTTGAAAAATCCCCGATCCGGATTCTTATTAGGAATCGGTTCAGGAATAGAGTTCATTACTATTATTATTCCCTTAAATATAAGTCTTTATCGAGGCGAATAAGGAAGCTTCCCTTTTCAAATTCAGAACCTAAAATTATCCATACCTGAGCATTTAAACTTAAAGGAATTGTATTTTTAATCGGCAGGTGTTTTTAAGGAATCTATACCCAAGACAATATATTGAATGGATAAAAAAGGAATTATTAAAACCTTTCATCTGGACCCCGATTATTTCTTTTTACATAAAAAAGCTATCCGCCATACGGGTTTTGGGATGGACCATGATCCAAATCTTTTGGATAATGGATTCGGCTTGTATTCTGAATCCGAACTTCATGAGGAATTGGGACCCTTAAAATCCGATTTCTATAGGATTGCATTATGTCTTGAAGGAAGTATTGAAGTGGAAATTGGACTGGAATCATTCGTACATGAATCTCAAACCCTTCATTTCAATATTCCGGATAGGTTATTTGGAATGAAAAACCATAGTTCCAATTTTAAATCCTATTATATTTTCTTTACTGCTGATTTTCTGGAAGAACTTTTAGGAGAAATAAAATTACAGGCTGATTATCCCTTTTTTAATTATTTGAATCCTCCCTTTTTCAAACTAGACAATTCTGGTTTTACGAGGATAAAGGATATTTTTTTGAAGATTTCAAGAGAAATAAATCTTGCTCTATCCGATCGCTCCAGGGCGGTAAAGCTCCTTTTAAATTATTTATTGATTGAAGCCAAAAGAAGCTATTTAGGTTTGGGGCTTGACAAAGAAAAGGGTTTGGATAAAAATTCTCATTTATTGATTCGTTATAAAAAATTGGTGGCCAAACATTTTATCTCCATTCGAAAGGTCAAGGATTATGCTGAGAAAATGGCCATATCAACCGATCATCACCAAAAAATCATAAAGCAGGAGACCGGAAAAAGTCCAGGAACCTTTATTGATGAAATGTTAATTATGGAAATCAAAGCCCTTCTTCGTTATTCCGAACTAACTATAACTGAAATTGCTAATCAATTGGAGTTCACGGACGCCTCCCATTTGGCAAAATTTTTCAAGAAATACCAATCAGTATCACCAACTGAATATCGAAAGAAATTTCACTAAAATTCATACCCTAATTACCCAGTTTTATACCGAATAATTTTTGGATTTAAGGATACTTTAAGGTCATTAAAACCTTTAAAATCTAAGCTTATGAACGCTAGTTTTGTATTAGTACATGGTGCCTTTGCCGGCCAATTTGCCTGGAAAGAAATTACACCTGGATTGGAAAATGCAGGTCGTAAAGTTATTACCCTGGATTTACCGGGTCACGGTGATGATCATACTCCTCCCGGTGAAGTAGGTTTTGATTCCTATGTTAATACGGTGATAAATGCCATTGAAAAGGAATCCGACCCTGTCATACTGGTAGGTCATAGTATGGGAGGGGTAGTAATATCGGCAGTAGCCGAAAAAATTCCTTCCAAAATTGCAAAACTGGTGTATTTATCTGCCTATATACCCAAAAATGGTCAAAGCTTACAGGAATTAGCCATGGAAGATGCTCAAAGTAAAATAGGACCCAATCTAAAATTTGCACCAGACTATTCGGGAGGATATTTACCGGATGACATTACGGTAGAGGTTTTCGCTGGAGACTGTTCAGACGATATTAAAGAATTGGTGGTAGAGAAAAGCAAGGGAAGATTAGAACCTCTGGCTGCGTTTCAAACCAAGGCGGAATTAAGTGATGAGAACTTTGGATCCGTTGAAAAATATTATATCGAAACTCTTCAGGATATTGGAGTGGGTACCGATTTACAAAGAAGAATGGTAGCGGAAAATGGAACCATTAAAAAGGTGTTTAGCCTGGATTGTGGTCATAGCGCCTATTTTGCAAAGCCTGCTGAATTATTAGAAATCTTAAAGGCATTTTAAAAACCCAGGTCAATTAATAGCCCCATTTCCTTTTATTAGGTATGGGGCTTTTTTTTTGACATTTTTGCAGTTAACGTTTTTTTGCCTGCTATGAGTAATCTCCCAGTTTTAGACCCTATTGAATTAAGGGTATTAGGTTCCTTAATGGAAAAGTCGAAAACCACACCGGATTATTATCCTATGACCCTGAATGGTTTAACGGCTGCCTGTAACCAAAAAACCTCTCGCAAACCCGTTGTATCCTATCATGAAGAAACAGTTTCTTCAGCCCTAAATAGTTTAAAGAAAAGAAACCTGGTTTCTACGAGTTTTGAAGGATCCTCAAGAGTACTTAAATACAGGCATAATTTCGGGGCCGTTTTCCCTCTTATCCCGGCTGAAGTAGCTATAATGTGTTTGTTGATTTTAAGAGGACCTCAGACCCCGGGTGAATTGAATACTAATTCGGGCAGACTCCATGAATTTGATTCTTTGGAGGAAATCCTGGAAATATTAGAAAAATTATCCAGTTCCGAACCTGCCTATATTATACAATTGCCCAAGAGACCCGGCCAAAAAGAAATGCGTTTTGCCCATTTACTGGGAGGACCTATAGAAATTGACGAAGAAGAAATTAATGAAATACCCTCTAAATCAAATAATTCAGGTTTAGAAGCTAGAATTACCCAATTAGAATCCGAGGTCGAGGAATTAAAAAAAGCTTTAGAAGAAATAAGGGCGGGCTTATCCTAATCCGTCCTTATCCGATTTTCTCTTCTGTAAGTATGGTTTTCTCAAT
>Ga0209067_10002319_pt1 | contig 11309 bp, 10 predicted proteins | sample ColStrG_CSR_2013_FD_187199 | JGI IMG/M metagenome (GOLD analysis project Ga0209067, IMG submission 187199) | Freshwater sediment microbial communities in response to fracking from Pennsylvania, USA - Cold Stream Run_MetaG_CSR_2013 (SPAdes)... | ecosystem: Environmental > Aquatic > Freshwater >... | reverse complement strand
TATATCCCGCGATGCAGATGTTAGGATATCGGCACCAATGTACTTATCTTTAGGAAATGACTAGCGTTAGATTAGAAGTGTTTTTCAGCTTCAGTTTGGCAAATCACGCGGCAAGTTCAGGTTAGAGCGGAGAGTTTTGTGGTGCAAAGTGGCTATCAGACACCGGAATCGACACGTTGTGGAGGCTCAAGACACCTGCTGGCTAACGAATATCTTCATGACTGATTAAGGTTGGGTTCATCGTAACAGTGATGGAAGTTCGTTCGTGCCGCCGATCAGGAACAGGCCAAGATTATCCATCAACGCGGAAGTAATATCGCCGGGTTCAAGCCTGAAAGCGCTTTTTCCGAAATATGCCGTGTTGAGCATCGTGACTTCGATCTTGCCATGCTCGTAATTGCCCTGAAATCGGATCTGTACGGGAAATGAGGGTTCCAAGCGAGCTTCCAGCCACTCTTGTTTCGGTTTTTTGTAGATATCGTCCAGATCGTCAAGCGTGCGTAGCCGCAGATGCTGGAGTTCTTTTTTTAACGTTTCAAACTGGCTCCACGACCGCTTGATCAAAACCGGTTCGGACGAGCAGAGCTTGACGCCAAACTCGACATAGGCCAGAAGCGCCTTGTCCGACAGGCTCTGTTTACGAAAGTCAACCGTGGCGCCCCGCCACTTCAGTTTAGTGAAAATCGTTCCGGCATCGAGACGATACGCACGATTGATCGCGGGTTCCATGTTGTTCACATGCTGGATAAAGGGAATGAAGAATTTTATTATCCGTTCCAGTGCGTCGTGCACACGGCCATCCCTGGTCAGGTTTTCATGTTCTGTTACCTGTTTGGCAGCCACCTTTTCGTTGGCTTCACGCGCCAGTCTGGCCAGCAGGCCGGATTCGGATTTCACCTCTTGCTGCGACCCTTGTTTGCTGTTGTCAGGGTGCACAGCAGAATTTACTGGGGTGGCTTTTTCGGGTTCATTGGAGCGCGCGAAATTGGCGCTCGGACGAATGTTATCCTGCCGTGTCTCGTGCAACAACCCATCAAAATCAGACTGATTGAGCGCAATCTCGGCACCCCTGCCATTGCTGCCTTGTTGCAGTTTTTTCGGCTTGGGTTTTATGGTGGTGGCAAAGACCGGTTCGAGCGCTTCCTTGAATTCGACTGCCGTTTGAAAACGGTCTTTCGGGTGCTTGGCCAGAGCCTTTTTCACCACGTCATCCATGTTTCTGGTGACTTCGGGATTCAATCCACTCGGTGACATTGGTGCCTGATTGATCACCTGGTACATGATGGCATTCATGCTGCTACCCGTGAAAGGCTTCTCACCGGTGAGCAGTTGATAGAGGATAACGCCAGCGGAATAAATATCACTCCGGCGATCCGCTTCCAACCCCTTGAACTGCTCGGGAGACATGTATGCCGGTGTACCCATCACCGTGCCGATCGTGGTGAGATCAGAAGATTCGATTCTGGCGATGCCGAAATCTGCGATTTTGATTCTGCCATCCGGTGTGATCAAAATATTTGACGGCTTGATGTCTCGATGCACCACGCCACGACCATGCGAATATTCCAGAGCATCGAGCAACTGGAACATGATACTTGCGCGATCATTCGCATCGAACCGTCTTTTTTTGTCGAAATATTCTTTCAACTCCACGCCGGCGAGCAGTTCCATGGCGATAAAAGCCACATCATTCTCTTCGCCATATTCGTAGATGGCGACGATGTTGGGATGAGTGAGTCGCCCGGCCGCCTGAGCTTCGCGGCGGAACCGGCTAAACACTTCGGCCATTTCAGATTCGGCGATGACTGATTTCTGGATGGTCTTGATGGCCACGGTACGTTCTATGTACGGGTCGAACCCTTCATAGACGATGCCCATGGAGCCTCGCCCAAGTTCTCGTCTGATTTCATACTTGCCCAGTTTTTTCAGCACCGGTACCCCGATAACCATAACGTTGTAAGTGCTGCAACCCCATAAGAATGCGCCAAAATCCTGGATCGGCAATGTGCCGATGGCTTAACGCGGATTCAAAATGACGTGCAACGCCAAAATTCAAGAATACCTGATTGGGTGGCGGTAGTCCAAGCTTGTACAGGTTAGATTCACACAGACGCGGTATCTTCCTGCACATCGATATCCGGTCTGGCAAATAAATTTTGCTAAGCGCACGGATTGTGTTGCCCGAATAAAAATGGCAAAGACCAGCACCCACTCTTTTCAATTAATGTTCCGAATGTTTGATTTGAATGTACATCATCGTTTGCTACTTACGACCAGGCCAGGCATTCAGCAGTAAGTATCCACACAATACTGCGGCCAACAAGCCTAACTGCCAGATCAGTGCTTCACTGCTTAAAGATTTCATGGCTGCACCCGCAATGAGCGGACCGAAAATCGAACTGGCGGTATAAGCCATGGATACCCACCTGATATTGACGGACAGGTCCCCGTCACCGGCACTGGTCGCCGCGATGATGGACAATGTCAGGTAGGTGGTAATGGTGCCGCCCAGCGCAAAAATCGTGATGGCAAGGCCGATGAAACCGAGCGGAAGAGCGGCAAGCGCAGCAAAGATCAAAGTACTGGCGGCACAAACCAGCGTAGTAAAGTGCAAACCGCGATGATCGGCAAGCCAGCCTGCCAGATATTGCAAAAGCAACCCTCCCAGACCGAAGAGAGAAAGCAGAGTCGCCATTTGTTCGGCACTCAGGCTGCGGCCCGCACCGAATATCGGGAAGAGGCCGGAAAATGAAGCTTCTGTGATTCCGCCGATGACAGCCACAACCACACCCAGTGCCAATATGTGATTACGGGCGGGGAAATGTTGTTCGGTACTGGCAGGCGCGGAGGTGTCTGGAGTAAATCGTGCCATAGCCAACGGGAGTAAGGCAAAACAGTTGAAGGCGATTCCGAGTTCAAAGATTGCACTGCCTGCGATGCCTGCCCACGCTGTCATCACGGGTGCAATAATGGGTGCCGCACCCATCAAGGTCTCATGGAAACCTACCAGACGTCCACGAGCGTCGCTTGGCAAGATACGGTAGAGCCACGGTTCAAGCCCGATCCAACGCAAGCCCATGCCTAAACCGATGAGGGCTGCAGCTGGCAGCCAGACCGGCCAACTTGTGCTGGGTATCGTAGCGAGACCCAGCATCGTGACGATCAAACCCAGGCTGATGACCGCACGGTGCCCGAGTCTATTGTTGAGTCGCGGACCGACGGCAAGACCGGTCAGCATACCTAGCCATTCGGCAGAGGCAAATTCACCCAGCTGCGCGGCATTGAGCCCATGTTGAGCCAGCCATAGAGGAAGTACCACAATGCCGATACCGAACTGGCCGATCTGTGACAAAGTCGATGCAACATTCAGCGCCGTGATGGTGCGCCAGTCGGTACGAGTTTCTAAATTCATGCGGATCAGCCGGTTAACAAATCAGTAATTTTCCGATTGTGTCGAGAAAATTCTCATTACAGATAACGTTTCATTCTCGCTTGCACTGTCTCGCGCGGGAACAATGCAAGCACGGCATCGACCGATGGAGTATGTGTTTGTCCGACCAGCATCACGCGCAGCGGCATCGCCAGTTTGGGCATCTTCAAACCATGTTTGGCCAACAACTCTTTAATCAATGCCGCCAACGCCGTAGCCTCCCAGACAACATCGGAAAGTCGCTCCGCAAGCTCTCGCAATACCGGCAGCACTTCAGGTAGCAGATGCGTGTCCAGTAGATCCTGGGCGGGGTGGATTTCAATATAGAACACTTCTGCGGCATCGGCCAATTCGTTGAGTGTGGCTACGCGCTCCTTGTATAGCCACACGATGGATTCCAATACCGGAATATCACTCAACTTCACGCCGCGCGCTTCGAGGCGAGGGCGCACCAGCGCAGCCAGACGCGTATTATCGGCCAGCTTCAGATACTGCTGGTTGACCCAGTTCAATTTCTCGGTGTTGAACTGCGCGGCGGATGGTGTGATGTGATCGAGATCGAACCATGAGCAGAATTCCTCCACTGAAAAGATCTCCTTGTCACCGTGCGACCATCCTAGCCGCGCCAGATAATTGATCACCGCCTCCGGCAGGTAACCGTCCTCATCGTATTGCATCACGCTGACCGCGCCGTGGCGTTTGGATAGTTTGGTGCCGTCGTCTCCAAGTATCATGGACAGATGCGCATACTGTGGGACCGCCGCACCGAGCGCCTTGAGAATATTGATCTGGCGGGGGGTGTTGTTGACGTGGTCGTCGCCGCGGATCACGTGCGTGATGCCCATATCCCAGTCATCCACCACCACGCAAAAATTGTAGGTAGGCGTACCGTCGGCACGTGCAATGATCAAGTCATCGAGCTCGTTATTATTGAACCCGATGTAACCCTTCACCAAATCCTTCCAGCCCACCATACCTGTTGTCGGATTCTTGAACCGAACCACCGGTTTAACTCCGGCAGGCGGCTTGGGCAGCACCTTGTCGATATCCGGGCGCCAGAGGCCGTCGTAGCGGGGCTTCTCACCGCGTGCGCGTTGTGCCTCACGCATCGCGTCCAGTTCCTCCGGTGAGGTGTAACAGAGGTAGGCTGAGCCTTCATTCAGCATCTGCCGTATCACCTCTTTATAGCGCTCCATGCGCTGCATCTGGTAAAACGGTCCCTCGTCGTAATCCAGATTCAACCAAGTCATTCCATCCAGGATCGCTTGCACCGCTTCGGGGGTGGAACGTTCCACGTCGGTATCCTCAATACGCAAGATGAAGGTGCCGCCCAGCTTGCGCGCATAGGCCCAAGAGAACAAGGCAGTGCGCGCACCCCCAATGTGAAGAAAGCCGGTTGGGCTGGGAGCAAAACGAGTGCGAGTGATCATAGGATGAATGGAAAGAAACAAACAATGAGCAGAGCATTTTACGGACTTTGCGCAATGTGCGCACTACATTACGATAGCCGAGATATTGGAAAAACCGATCGCTATATATTCTGCCGCCCTGATTTAGATTGGCCATTTTCAATCTTCATAGAGTAATAAAAACGACCTTAGGATCTGGTGCAAAAGATTACGGAGGCACCTTGAATCAAAGGGAATCGCGCAAGCTTCCACTTGAAAAAAATCATACCAATGTCGATATTGGTACCTCATGCAAATCAATCAGAATGTGGGCGGGCTGCAGGAACTGACCAAAGTGGATGGTTCCAAACCCGTGTTGCGAAACCGGTGTGGTTGCCTGCTGTTAAAATAATAGGCGTCGCCGGGACCCAGTATGCGGGTAGATTCGCCGACCGATACCTCGAGTTGACCGGACAGGATGACTCCTCCCTCTTCACCCTCGTGGCGCAGCATAACCACTCCCGTATCTGCACCCGGCTCGTAGCGCTCGAAAAGAATCTGCAGGACATGCCCTTCGCGGGCGGCGCCCAGCTGACGATAGGAAATACCTTCTCCTCCGCTAATCTCTGTCAGCTCTGCTGCGCGATAGAAGATATTGCTTTCTGCAGGAGGCAACTCATCCGAAAAAAACTCGGCCAGCGTCATCGGGATTCCCGCCAGGATGCGCTTGAGTGCGCTGACCGATGGGTTGCTGCGTCCCGACTCAATCAGCGAGATGGTTGCATGTGCCACCCCAACCCGTTTAGCCAGCGCGCGTTGCGACAACTGATGGCGCAACCTGACCAGTCGCAGTCGAAAACCAACGTCCTGATCCATTTTTTTCTTTTGCATGTTAATGCTGTTAAATATCCAATAACATAACGGTAGCACAGTCAATTAAAATCATGCACTTAATTTAATGCGGTTACAGGCTTGACAGCATGCAATGAACACCTTGACACTCCGCGACTTATCTTCCCGGGAGTTATTGTGTCCAACCTACCCAACCTTGATCACTACTGGCTGCCATTTACCGCGAACCGCCAGTTCAAGAGTATGCCGCGACTGTTCAAAGCGGCAAAAGGCAACTACTACACCACGATCGACGACCGCACCTTGCTGGATGCGACGGCCGGTCTGTGGTGCGTGGCCGGAGGTCATGGCCGTGAAGAAATCGCCAGCGCGGTGGCGCATCAATTGCGCACGCTGGACTATGCACCCGCGTTTCAAAACAGCCACCCATTGGCGTTCGAAGCTGCTGAACGGCTTGCGCAATTCTTGCCGCGCGGACTCGACCGGATATTCTTCACCGGATCCGGTTCCGAATCGGCAGACACGGCACTTAAAATTGCTCTGGCCTACCACCGTGTGACAGGCAACTCGCTGCGCAACAAACTGATCGGCCGCGAGCGCGGCTACCACGGTGTAAATTTTGGCGGCATTTCTGTCGGGGGTATTGCCGGAAATATCAAAGCGTTCGGCAATGGTCTTGCCGGTATCGATCATATCCGCCACCCGCTGAATATCGCCCGCAATGCGTTTACGCGTGGTGTACCTCAAGACGGCGGCATCGAACTCGCCAATGAATTCGAACAGCGCATCACCACCCTGCATGATCCTTCTACCATAGCCGCGCTGATCGTCGAACCCATGCAAGGCTCGGCAGGTGTGATTCTGCCACCGGCGGGATACCTGAAACGCCTGCGCGAAATCTGCGACAAATATGGCATCCTGCTGATTTTCGACGAAGTGATTACCGGATTTGGCCGCCTCGGCACGAGATTCGCGTCGGACTATTTCGGCGTTGTGCCCGACATCCTGACCTGCGCCAAAGGTTTGACCAACGGTGCTGTTCCTATGGGTGCCGTGGCCGTCAAACGTGAGATCCACGATGCCTTCATGACGCACAGTCCGGCCAATGCGATTGAACTGCCACACGGCTACACCTACACCGCACACCCGATAGCCTGTGCCGCAGCCATCGCCACGCTCGACATCTTTGCTACGGAAAAATTGGTTGAGCGCGCAGCGGGGTTGAGCGAGCATTTCGAACAAGCCGCACATACTTTGAAGGGCTTACCTTTGGTAAGGGATATCCGCAACATTGGTTTGGTGGCCGGCATAGAGCTGGAGCCGACGCCGAACAAACCCGGTGCGAGGGCTTTTGCCACCTATCTGAAATGCTACGAGATGGGTGTACTGGTGCGTTATACCGGAGACGTGATTGCCATCTCGCCCCCGCTCACGATTGAGAAGAGCGAGATCGATCACATCTTCAGTTGTATCGCTGAGGCACTCACCGCTCTGGCTGCCGAGGGCGAACAAGGACTGGACCCGACCCGTTATCTTAAGAACGAACAGCTATGGGCCGCACACCAACAGGAAGTTCGTCAACAGCAGTCGGTCCTGGAGCAAGCTGCATGACGCCGGCGGGCAGCTAAGTTACCAAAATTAACTTTCCGTGGAGTTCTCTTCGCCCGGGAAAAATACGCTATCGGGATAGGGGTACCACCACGATTGAAGCACAGGTACCGAGTCGACCACCGCCATCTTGCTGCGGCGAAATGCATCAAGGCCAAGTCGACCCAGAGAACGTCCCAAGCCCGATTGCTTCCACCCGCCAAATGAAATGGCATCGTTGTCGATCAACGGGTTGTTGACCCACACCATGCCGGCCTCCAATCTTTCAATGGCTGCCATCGCTTCGTCGAGCCGTGTGGTAAATATTGAAGCACCCAATCCGAATCGGCTTTGATTGGCAAGCTTGATCGCCTCGTCAAAATTTCGCACCTTGCAAATCGGTGCTACCGGTCCGAACACTTCGGTATTCATGATCGCCATATCGGGCGTTACACCGCTCAGCACCGTCGGTTCGAAGAACCAGCCTATTGGATTTGCTGGTGGAATTTGTCCGCCACATTCGAGTCGGGCACCGCCGGCGATGGCACTCTCGATTAATTGCATGACCTTTTTTCGTGCCGCTTCGCTCACCAATGGTCCGATCTCGGTGGCGGCCAGACCGTTACCGATCCGCAACGCACGGGCACGAATGACGAGCGCATCCACGAAGGCATCGTGAATCCGCTCGTGGACAAAAATGCGTTCTGCCGAAGTGCATATCTGACCCGATAAATGAAAGGCGGCAGTGGCAGTACCGGCAGCGGCAATGTCGATCGGCGCGGAGTCCATGACGATCAGCGGATCATTTCCGCCGGCTTCGATCACACAAGGCTTATACATACCGGCGCATGCCTGGGCTACTTGCGCACCAATGGTCACGCTCCCAGTAAAAGCCACTGCATGGATACGGTCCGATGCGATCAGCGATTGCGCCACTAATGCACCTCCCGGCACACAAGCTACCAAACCCGGTGGAAGGGCGCAAAAATGCTGCATAAAGGCTAACGTCGAGAGTGTGGAAGCTTCTGCCGGTTTGATCACTACGGCGTTGCCTGCAGCCAGTGAGGCAGCCACGGTCCACGCCATTAACAGCAGCGGAAAATTGTACGGCATGATATGCACCGACACGCCATAGGGGAAGTAGCGCTGATATTGGAATGATCCAGTCTGTGTAGTGCCGCCCACCTGACCGCCGTCATCACGCGCAAGTTCCGCGTAGTAGCGAAATACCGAGGGAATATTCGCCATCTCGCCGACCGCCTCGGCGTAGGGTTTGCCCATTTCCCGGCTCATCAGCGCTGCCACGATTTGCGGATTGGCAGTTTCAATTTGATCGGCCAATTTGTGCAAATACTTGGCGCGGCTCTTGGCATCCAGTGCGGCCCAAGCTATCTGTGCCGTATTGGCAAGTTGTAGTACACAGTCAAGTTCTCCGGGCGAGGTGTCGGAAATTTTGCCGACCACATTCAGTGTGGCAGGGTCGATCACGTTTCTTGCAACGCCACTCATCGCAAGCCACTTGTGGTTTACAAAATAGGCCGGGCGTGACAGGTCAAATGGGGCCGTCATATATGAGATCTCAACGTATCATGTAAACCTTGCGGACGGTGTCGGTTACGAGACAGGTTCCGGTCCACCCCTGGCGGAAGAAGGCAATAGTATCAGGGGTAATCTCGATCACTTCGCCGTCGTCACTGATATAAGTACACCGGCCGCGCATGAAGTGGCAGAACTCGTCACGCGTGACTTCGCAACGCCAAAAACCCGGTGTGCACTGCCAGATTCCGGTTTCGTTCTCGCCATGTTGGCCTTTGTGCAGCAGCACACCGCTGGTTTGGGATTGCCCATCGATCATGGTCGTGATGGGGCCCCAATCTTTCAATTCAGTGTCTGCCAGTGACAGCGGTTGGTGCAATACAGGTGTAGTCATTTCAGCGTCCCGTCTGTTGGATTCAAGATCAGATAAATAATAAACGTTCCTCAGCGTGCTGCGTACCATACACACGCCAATCCAGCCGGCAGGGAAATGTACACAGCTTCCTGCCGCCACTTCGATCAATTCGCCGTTGTCGCGCATGTAACAGGCGCTACCCGCAACAAAGTGGCACAACTCATCCCTCGGGATGGACAGCCGCCATGTGCCTGGCGTCACAACCCAGATACCGGTCTCGGGGCGATTCTGCGGCCCCTTGTGCAATAGTCGGCCAGTGCTGTATGAACACCCGGCCAAAGCCTCAGCCTGGATACCCCAGTCCACCAGGTCAAAGCGCGTTGAGGCCTCAGTCAATATTGGAAAATTCACCGGATATTTGTCTCTGCCGCTGCGATTAAAAGCCGTGCAGCCTTGTCGGTGCCGCGTTGCGATTGCATGTGCGCCGAAATCATTCGCAGGCGAGCGTGCATCGCGCTGTCGCTGAGCAGGGCGGCAATGGCATTTGTGAGTTCTGCATCGGCCCAATCGTAGCGCGGCAGTTGCTCGCCAAATCCTGTGTCATGTATGCGACAGGCGTTATCCAAACCATCCCAGCAGAACGGCATAATCAGCGCCGGTTTGCCAAAATACAGGGCTTCGTTAAAACTATTGTTGCCACCGTGGTGTATGAACAGATCGATCTGTGGCACCACAGTGGGCTGTGGATACCATGATGCCAGATGCACATTGCATGGCACATTGCTATAACTGTTTAGGTAATCTCCGACGTTCATCAGGAAACGATAAGGCAGCGTACCAAACAGCTTGATCATGCGCTGGTAAAGCACTACGTCGGCTGCACCCAGACTGCCAAAGCTGACGTAGATTAACGGCTTGTCGTCGAATTCCAAACCAAATGACGGTACCGTGTAGGGTGCTTCCTGCCGTACGCAGCCTTCCAGATATTGGAACCTGGCTGGGTCCAACGGGTGGCGACGCTTGAATTTGAGCGGTTCTGGGTAGAGTAGCAAGTTGAGCGTGGGCGAGGTTTCGAAAAACTGGCCGAGCGGATAAGGAGCATGATTGACCGAGGCCAAAAATTTGTTGAAGCGCGCATGTACAGGTTTAATCAGGGCCAAGAAGCGACTTTCAAATGCTTCGAAGCCGGCATGATCATCCTGATGGCAGCCGGACAAGTGCGGCGGAATATCGGGATCCGGCACTTCGTTTTCGGAACAGGAAATGATCCTCACCCAAGGGCAATTGGCATGCTTGATAGCGGGAAACAGGATCACGTTGTCGACAGCGATCAGGTCGGGCTTGAGATCGCTCAGGTGCCGTCGCAAATCCGCTTCCGCATTGATGGCCGAATCGACGATTGCATCCCACACAGGGATCACGTATGTGGGTAACTGCTCGATAGGCGAGAGTTTAAATGCCGGTTGGCGCTCTGCAATGAAATTGGCCCAGAACTGCGTCACTTCTTCATCGGACATCCCGCCAGACATATCCACCAGTCGCTCCTCAAAACCATAGCCGGCGAACACTCCCTTAAAGCCCTTGTCGCAAATGAATACTGACCGGTGCCCTGCTGCCTGCAATACTTGTGCAATGCCAACACAGTTCAACGCGGGACCAAATGCGGCCTCGGGGAAAAAAACAATCGTCTTTGATATTGTCATACTCACCTTCCTTGAACTGGCTTCCGTAAGTCAAAATCGCATCACAGTGCTTCCGCGGAACTTAGTCGATTGCGGTGTGGGAAAACAGGTTGATCACCAACACGCCTGCCAAAATCAGACCGACTCCAATGATGGCGGGTGTATCCAGAGTCTGCCTGAAGAAAAATGCACCTATCAGGGCAAGCAACACAATACCGACGCCAGACCAGACGGCATACACCACACCAACAGGAATGCTGCGCAGGCACAGCGACAATAAATAGAACGAAATGGAATAACTGACGATTACGATCAAGGAAGGCAGTAGGCGGGTAAATCCCTCTGCGGATTTGAGCGCGCTAGTGCCAAGCACTTCCGTGACTATCGCAATCCCCAAAAGTATCCAATACATAATTCAATCAGGGCCAGGTTAGATAGCGTTGATATTCCCAATCACTGACCGAGCGGCAATAGTCTAT
>Ga0209067_10002317_pt1 | contig 11311 bp, 9 predicted proteins | sample ColStrG_CSR_2013_FD_187199 | JGI IMG/M metagenome (GOLD analysis project Ga0209067, IMG submission 187199) | Freshwater sediment microbial communities in response to fracking from Pennsylvania, USA - Cold Stream Run_MetaG_CSR_2013 (SPAdes)... | ecosystem: Environmental > Aquatic > Freshwater >... | reverse complement strand
AGTTTATGTATGGATAAAATATAACGATCAAAAACGGCGTGAACGATGGAATATAACGTACACTCAAATCACGACAAATAATTAATGACTTGGAGCTACCATGCAAATTTTCAAATCGATGGCAATCTTCATTGCCTTACTGCCACTGCTATTTTGCGTGAACGGATGTGCCAGCAAAATGATCGGGGTGCATGAGGGAGCTGAACGCGTGTCCATCGCAGATGCAAATCAGGTTGCAAGCTGCCAGCTTAAAAGTAAAAACACCGTGAGTGTGCTGGCGAAAGTCGGATTCATTACGCGCAGTGCGGACGAGGTGGAAGCCAACCTCACACAACTGGCGATCAATGACGCAGTGGATGCGGGTGCGGATACGGTCGTGAAAGGCGAGTCACCCGCTTTTGGTAGCCGAGCTTACACGCTGTATAAATGTCGACCTTGATTCGGTAAGTGCTTTGGGCTGAGGTTGATGGCAAGTTGCCGCTTAACTCGCCAATCCCACATATACTTTTTGCACATCATCATCCGCATCGATCGCTTCCAGGAAAGCTTCCACTTCCTCACGTTCGACATCGCTTAGTGAGACAGGATTCTTGGGGCGGTAGCCGAGTTGCGCCGAAATTACGGTAAAGCCGAAAGCGGGTAGTGCCTTGCATACAGCATCAAGGTCGGTGATGTCACTGATGAACAGCGTAGCGTTTTCTTCGGCTGGCTCAAAGTCCTGTGCCCCCGCTTCTATTGCGGCGAGTTCCGCGTCCGCCTCTTTGGAGTTCGGTGTCGCTTCTATCATGCCAACATGGTCGAAATCCCACGAAACCGAACCTGTTGCACCCAGTTGCCCCTTGCGGAACAACATACGGATATTGGGATAAGTGCGGTTGGCGTTGTCGGTCAGACACTCGACGATCACAGGCACTTGATGCGGGGCGAAACCCTCGTAGGTAAGGCGCTCCAGGCTGACGCCGCCATCGAGTAATCCTGCACCCTTCTTGATCGCCCGCTCCAGGGTTTCCCGCGGCATGGAGACTTTTTTGGCCTGTTCTATCAGCAATCGCAGCCGTGGATTCATGTCGGGGTCGGCGCCCGCGCGTGCGGCTACCATGATTTCTTTGGATAGCTTACCAAAGATACGACCCTTGGCATTTGCTGCGATTTCTTTGTGTCTGGCTTTCCACTGTGCGCCCATGTTGCACCCCGTTGAGAAGCCCGAAAAACCAACTGCGCGGCTCGAATGCGGTGTCGCGCGGTACTCACTTCCTCGCCTACCATAAGGTATGTCTCGGTCGTTCCGTTCCGTGCTCCTTGCACTCAAGTCGCTCGCCACGGTTTTGCAAGCTTCGATGTTGTGATGATGAAAAATTCTGAGGACGTATCTTGCCTTAAGTAAAGGATGGCATCAATCAGGAAGAGCAGTATTCCTGAGATACGTCATCGAGAGAACTGCTAGCCATTCGACTAAACCCGCAAGCTGGCAAGTCGCTGGTTATCCGGCGAAAGCCGGAATCCAGTCAATCAAAAAGCTCTCTGCAATGCGGAGCCAACACCATAAACCGTTTTGAAAAAATCGCCGGATTCAGGATTGTGCCGGAACGACGGCTTAAAAAACAATCAAAAAAACCAACCTCACCGCTCTTGAAACTCGCCGATTCATCCCCATCATCGCCGACACGATAATTTCTCTCGAAAGGACTGTCATGAATCAAAGTACTACGGCGAACCGCGAAACAATGGGTTTTCAAACGGAAGTTAAACAACTTCTGCAATTGATGATCCATTCCCTGTATTCCAACCGCGAGATTTTTTTGCGCGAGCTGGTTTCCAACGCGTCGGATGCGTGCGACAAGTTGCGCTTCGAGGCTTTGCATAACGACGCACTGTTCGAGAATGATTCCGATCTGAAGATCCGGGTTGGATACGACACCGCAGCCAAGACCCTGTCCATCAGCGACAATGGCATCGGCATGAGCCGCGATGAGGTCATCAACAACCTTGGCACCATAGCCAAGTCGGGTACGCGCGAATTCTTCTCACAACTCAGCGGCGATCAAAAGAAGGATGCCAGCCTCATCGGCCAGTTCGGCGTGGGTTTCTATTCAGCCTTCATCGTCGCGGACAAGGTGACCGTGCGATCACGCCGTGCCGGTGAGCAGGCCGATCAAGGCGTGGTCTGGGAATCCGACGGCGGCGGCGAGTTCATGATCGAGATGACGGAGCAGACAGAACGCGGCACGTCTATCACGCTGCATCTGCGCGACGATCAAGGTGATCTGCTGAGCGGTCAAAAGCTGCGTTCCATCATCCACAAATACTCCGACCACATCGTTCAGCCTATCGTGATGTTCAAGGAAGAATGGAAAGACGGCGCGCAAGTCGTGACGGTGGAAGACGAGACCGTGAACCAGGCTTCGGCCTTGTGGGCACGCCCCAAGAACGACATCTCGGAAGACGAGTACAAGGCGTTCTACAAACACGTCGGACACGATTACGAAGACCCGTTGGCATGGTCGCATGCGCGCGTGGAAGGTCGTCAGGAGTACACGCAGTTGCTCTACATTCCGGCGCGCGCGCCGTTCGATATGTGGGATCACAATGCCCGCCACGGCATCAAGCTGTATGTGCGCCGCGTGTTCATCATGGACGATGCCGAACAGTTGTTGCCGCCGTATTTGCGCTTCGTGCGCGGTATCGTCGATTCCAGCGACCTGCCGCTGAACGTGTCGCGCGAGATCCTGCAGGAGTCGAAGGACATCGAAGCGATACGCAATGGCTGTACCAAAAAAGTGTTGGGCTTGCTGGAAGACTTGGCGGCGAACGACAAAGAAAAATTCACCACGTTCTGGACGCAATTCGGCCGCGTGTTGAAAGAAGGCTCGGGTCAGGATTTTACCAACCAGGAAAAGATCGCGGGCCTGCTGCGCTTCGCTTCCACGCATTCCGATACGGCAGATGAAAATGTTTCACTAGCCGACTACGTGGCGCGCATGAAGGAAGGTCAGGACAAGATCTATTACATCACCGCCGAGACTTTCAACGCCGCGAAGAACAGCCCTCACCTGGAAGTGTTCCGCAAGAAGGGTATCGAGGTGTTGCTGTTGACCGACCGCGTGGACGAGTGGGTGGTCGGCTCGGTGACCGAGTTCAAAGACTGCTCGCTGGTGTCGGTCGCCAAGGGCGGCCTGGATCTGGGCAAGCTGGAAGATGAAGCCGAAAAACAGGAGCAGGAGAAACAAGCCTCCGATCACAAAGAGCTGATCGAAAAGATCAAGACCAGCTTGGACAAGCGCGTCAAAGAAGTGCGCGTCACGCATCGTTTGACCGATTCGCCCGCCTGTCTGGTGGCCGACGAGCACGACTTGAATGCCAACATGGCGCGCATGCTCAAAGCAGCCGGACAAAAAGTGCCGACCAGCCTGCCTATCCTGGAGATCAATGCCACGCATCCGGTGGTGGTGCGTTTGAACACCGAGCAAAAACATTTCGATGATTGGGCTGCGGTGTTGTTCGAGCAAGCCTTGTTGGCGGAAGGTGGGCAGTTGGATGATCCGGCCGGTTTCGTGAAACGCGTGAATCATTTGATGCTGAACATGGGCGCGTGAATTGTCGTCATTCCCGCGCAGGCGGGAATCCAGCGGTTTTATTCAAAATGCCTTTTTGGTTTTGTGTCCGCATTGCGGAGATTTTTTGATTATCTGGATTCCCGCCTGCGCGGGAATGACATAAACGAACAAGGCTAGCCGAGTTCGGCTAGTTTTTTATGTACAACGTATCGTCTTAACCCAATTGCTGCCCATGTTTGTGGGGGCTCTGCTGCTAGTCAGAGCGGATGCCAGGTGGACTTGTCTGCGCTGCCGCGAATAAAACGGTACTTGCCTTTACCGTCAAGTTCGACCACGAGATAGTTTCCGCGTTGCCAATAACCCATGGCGTTGCCAATGACTGACAGCCAATTCTTCCCATCCAACTCGTGATTCGGAAGTTGTGTACCTTCGAATTCCCACTTTCCCAAAGCCTGTGCTGGCACCCAGTCGGTGATCGAAAAGACTCCTTTGCTCAGTCCGTTTGCGATGCCAATCGCAAGCGCATTGTTGCCAACTCGGAGTTTTTCAGAGACAGCCCACCAACTTCTCGTGGCATCGTAAACGCTGCGACCTTTAACAAGTGCCTTGTGAATCGGAAAGATGAAGACGGTTTCATACGGTGTTGATGGATTTATCCGTGGCGCGGCCAGCGCAGCAATGTCTTGCGCGTTGAGAATCCCTCTGGTGCTTGAATACTGTCCCGCGATTTCATTCAGAGCCGGGCCGTTCTGGGAAATTTCCAGTGCATCAATGATCGCGGCTTCAACGTCATAAGAAGTTAATGAATGTGCGAGATCGCGACGAATGATAAACCAGTCAACATCCTCGTCTGCTTCCCATATCTCTACGATCCTCCGAAGCTTGGCAGACCAAATCCCATTGTTGGCTCTTGCTTTCTCGGCTTCATCAAAATGAGCAAAGAGACGATTTTCCGCCCCCTTGCCGATGTAAAACACTTTGTTGTCGCGCGGGTCACGTAGCGCGTAAACATACTCGCCAAGGATAGCTACTACGACTGCATCGAATGCTCGAATCGTATTCATTTAAGCCTCCTTTTGTTGTTTTACAGCTTGTTCGCGCTTGTACTTAAGACGTGATTCCAAGATGAACGACTTACTGTTTGATTGGGTACGCCCTACGCTAACCCTGATAGGACAACCGCAATCGTCATGAACACAACCTACTTTACCTGCGCATGAAATACACTACTAAATCCGTTTCCAAACATACTCTTTTCTTGTTGTTCTTGGATAAATAGATCGCCTTTTTTTAAGTCAACCCCGCTTGGCTTAAAGTCACGAATTGTCACGCACAGGAAGTCATGTGCATTCGACCCTAATGACTCGTAATTAAAACCGATGCATGTTGCATTTGCTGAGCCGCCGTTAAATATTTGGCCAGATGATATCGGATGATCATCTCCAGGTGCGCCAGATTCCATGTACCCGTTGCTGAACGATATTTGGTAGCTGGGCGTTGTCTCACCTTCCTTTGTGCCTAACACTACTGCATTCGTCGAAACGAGATGCTGGAGATATCCAGCAGGATTGGCTGCTGGGCTCTTATTCTCTGCGGTCTCAGAGACCCCCTGCTTGCCACACGCGGCAAGCCAAACAACAACCAGCATCGAAATACCGATCAATTTGAAACTTTTTGATGCACTCATGCTTTTTCCTTTCGTGATTGTTTTCTTGTGTCGTATTCATTCTGTCGCGTTGGTGGTGATGTGTTTGCGCCATCGATGAAGACGCTCAAGATGAAAATATTGAGGTGCGTCGATTATAGATATAAAATGATTATTGTCAACCTAATATGTCGTTCAACATAAACTGCGTAATAGCGATTATCCGTGCCTACTTTGAAAGGCACGGGAATGACCAAGGAAAAAAAGCCGTCTTCGGTTTTGCCAAAGCTGTTGGGGAAAAATATCAAGGAGCGGCGTAATCAACTGGGTTGGACGCAAGCCACGCTTTCTGAGTTGGTGCGGGTGGATGTTGAGACGATTTCCAGAATTGAGCGCGGCGCGATTGTGCCGTCCGTGCTTAAACTGGAGCAGGTTGCGGACGTTCTTGGTTTGCCTATGGCGGAATTGCTCCGCTCTTCTTCAACGCTGGCGCAGGATCAATCGCTGGAAATATTCGATTGGCTACAGAACTTGGCAGAAGCCGACAGACGATTTGTGTTGGAGTCTATACAACGGTTGTGCAGGCATCTTACAAAGTAAGCGTGATTGAGAAAGCGAGTCATGTACGACCTTTCGACAGGCTGATGAAACAACTAGCCATCTGACTAAGGCAGCAAACGACGCTGACCAAGTCATTGGTTATCAGGGCGAACGGATTTTTGATTCATACCGGGTTAATGCCGCAGGGGCATTTCCACGAAACATAGTCGCGCTATGCACTTCTTGTTTCTGAATGAAAACCCGACCTACGTAAAAGCAAAAAGGCTAGCCACATCGGCTAGCCTTTTTCATGTGCAGCGTATCGTCTCAACCCAGTTGCTGACCGTGTTCGCGGGTGGCGTGGAATTGCACTTTCGGCCAGCGTTCTTGGGCTAAGCGCAGGTTCACGCCGGTGTCGGCGAGATAGGCATAGTTGCCATCCACGTCTTTCGCCAGACGATTGATATTGGCCTTGACGAACTCGGCGAGATGCGCGGCATCGCTGCAAGTCACCCAGCGCGCGGTGTGTATGCCGGCGCGTTCGAACACCGCGTCCACGCCGTATTCGGCTTTGAGGCGGTGTTCGACGACTTCAAATTGCAATTGTCCGACCGCGCCTATGAGCAAGGTGTTATCGACCAGCGGCGCGAACACTTGCACCGCGCCTTCTTCGCCCAACTGGCGCAAACCTTTTTCTAATTGCTTGGCTTTCATCGGGTCACGCAATCGTGCGCGACTGAATAATTCCGGTGCAAAGTAGGGGATGCCTTTGAATGTCAGCGCTTCGCCTTCGGTGAGTACGTCGCCGATCTGCAACTGGCCGTGATTGTGTACACCGATGATGTCACCCGCGAACGCCTCGTCGAGACGCGAGCGTTCGTTTGCCATGAAAGTCACGGCGTTTGCGAGCTTCATTTCTTTGCCGGTGCGTCTATGTTTGACCTTCATGCCCGAGGTGTATTGACCGGAACACACGCGCAAGAAGGCAATGCGGTCGCGGTGGTTGGGGTCCATGTTGGCTTGTATCTTGAACACGAAGCCGGTGAACGCCGTCTCGGTCGGTTGCACCAGGCGTTTGTCGGTGGCACGCGGCAACGGTGGGGGAGCCCAGTCCACCAAGGCGCGCAGGATCTCGCGCACGCCGAAATTATTCACTCCCGACCCGAAGAACACTGGTGATTGCTGGCCTTTGAGGAATTCATCAAGGTCGAATGATGCGCCCGCGCCCATCACCAATTCGGTCTCGTCGCGCATGGTCTGCATCTCGCTAGGAGCTTCTTGCGCCATCTGGTCGATCTGCTCGCCGCGCAGCACTTCCACTTCCTGATTGGCTTTCTCCTCGCCCGGCGTGAAGCGCAGTACTTCGTCATTCAGCAAGTGATACACGCCGCGAAAGCGTTTGCCCATGCCGATAGGCCAGGTCACCGGCGCGCATTTGATCTTCAACACCGATTCGATCTCGTCCAGCACTTCGAGCGGATCGCGCACTTCGCGGTCCATCTTGTTGATGAAGGTGATGATGGGCGTGTTGCGCAAGCGGCACACTTCGAGCAACTTGATGGTCTGCGCTTCCACGCCCTTGGCCGCGTCCACCACCATCACGGCGGCATCCACGGCGGTCAGCACGCGATAGGTATCCTCGGAAAAATCCTGGTGACCCGGGGTGTCGAGCAGGTTGATGACGCAATCGTCAAAGGTGAACTGCATTACCGAGCTGGCAACCGAGATGCCGCGCTGCTTTTCGATCTCCAGCCAGTCGGAGGTCGCATGGCGGCCGCTCTTGCGCGCCTTCACCGTGCCCGCCATCTGGATCGCGCCGCCGAACAGCAACAGCTTTTCCGTGAGCGTGGTCTTGCCCGCATCGGGGTGGGAGATGATGGCGAAGGTGCGGCGGCGTTTGACTTCACGCGTGATGCCCTCAGTGCTGACTGTCGGGGTGCTGATCTCTTCGGAAGTGTCGCTCATCGTTACTTTCTTTCGCGCGTCTATGCGCAAAATGAAAAAGGGCTGCATCTCTGCAACCCCATATATTTAATCAATCAGAAACACCAGATTGATTTTGCGTGCTGCTACACGCGAAATCTGGTGGCCCGGGGCGGAATCGAACCACCGACACAAGGATTTTCAATCCTCTGCTCTACCGACTGAGCTACCAGGCCAAATTTTTACCACTACCTTGCAACTCACAAATGGATTTTGGTTTCGGCCGTTTGGCTCTCGCCAAACTTAACTTGCGTTGCAAGTTAGCCTACACCGCAACAAGCTCTCCGCTATTTGTTGTGGCTGCGACATAACTAATGGTTATGTCTTTGCCTCAACAAGCTGCTACACAGCGTGTTGTCAATCCTCTGCTCTACCGACTGAGCTACCAGTCCGTTACTCATACGCGAACGATACAGCCGCTTTGCGAAGCCGCGCATTATACCGATAACCGGATAAATGACAAACCAGAGCCATGCGAACTTATGAAAAATGCATTTTATTTGAGGCTGGGAAGCTCTATTCGCTTAATGAGTTGCTGGTGTTCTATGAAGTGATGCTTAGATTGAAATGATTGTATTTTGATCTAAATCAAATAAGTCTACCCAGGTTCGCCATAAAGTACCGCCGACACTTTTGTCATAGTAATAACATTAAGGGGGAAATTGTGAAAATCAGTGCCAACAAAATCGTATTGTTAGGATTGTTATTGTCTGCTTCCAGCGTGGCGATCGCTGAAGATAACCCATGGATGGTGCGAGCTCGGGCGGTGGAATTAAATTGGGCCAATAGTCAGTCCAACGGACTCGCAGCCACAAATGTTCAGGCTGAGAATGCGACTATTCCCGAAGTGGATGTAAGTTATTTCTTTACCAAAAACATCGCGGCGGAATTGGTTTTGACTTATCCGCAAAACGTGAATATCGACATCGGAGGCGTGCAGCATGGAACGGTACAAGCGTTGCCTCCATCTCTGGTTCTGCAATACCACTTCACAGATTTTGGCCAGTGGCAGCCTTATGTTGGTGCTGGTGTCAACTACACGATATTTAGTAAGCGCGATAATATTCTGGGTGGAGCGGTATCGGTCGACCAATCCAGCACGGGTCTGGTTGCCCAAGTGGGTTTTGATTATATGTTTGATAAAAATTGGGGGGTGAATGCAGACATTAAATATGTCCAAATTAAAACCGATGTGCATGTTGGCACTACCAATATTGGTACATTAAATTTGAACCCCCTGACTCCATCGATCGGAGCAACGTATCACTTTTGATTCTGTGCACTGACGGGTTTGGTTGAATAAATTAGCCCGCGTCGTTATCACTCCAACCCAAGCCGCGCGAAGCGACTTGGGTTTTTGTTCAGATAGAATTTGATCGTGAACACCACTGTGTTGGTATTGCATTCCAAATCTGGCGTTAGGACAAATTGTGGCTATCGCATACAATTTTCCGGTGTATGCGCAATTATCAACTCAAGGAACAGCTTTATGCCCGCACTGAAGAGCAGTGACTACCGCACCTTGGCGCTCGCCGCATTGGGCGGAGCGCTGGAATTTTACGATTTCATCATCTTTGTGTTTTTTGCCGTGGTCATCGGTAAATTGTTTTTCCCGGCCGATATGCCGGACTGGTTGCGCCAGTTGCAAACCTTCGGCATCTTCGCGGCGGGCTATCTGGCGCGTCCGCTGGGCGGCATCGTGATGGCGCATTTCGGCGATCTGCTGGGACGCAAGCGCATGTTCACGTTGAGCATCTTTCTGATGTCAGTGCCCACTTTGGCGATCGGTTTGTTGCCGACATACGCGAGCATCGGCATCTGGGCTCCCATCTTGCTGTTGCTGTTGCGCGTGATGCAGGGTGCGGCCATAGGTGGTGAAGTGCCGGGTGCGTGGGTGTTCGTCTCGGAACATGTGCCTGCGCGGCACGTAGGATTCGCCTGTGGCACGCTGACGGCGGGACTGACGGGCGGTATCCTGCTTGGCTCGCTGGTGGCGACGGCGGTGAATCATGCTTACAGTCCGGCCGATCTGCTCAGCCAGGGTTGGCGTGTGCCCTTCATCATCGGCGGGATATTCGGTTTCGTGTCGGTATGGTTGCGGCAGTGGTTGCAGGAGACTCCGGTGTTCAAGGAGATGCAAGCACGCCAGGCCTTGGCTGATGAGTTGCCGCTCAAACAGGTGATACGCGCACACCGGCCAGCCATCGTGCTAACCATGCTGATGACCTGGCTGTTGTCCGCGGCCATCGTGGTGATGATATTGATGACGCCCACGCTGGTGCAAAAACTCTATGCCATTCCCGCGACCACGGCCTTGCAGGCCAACAGCATCGCGACATTGTTCTTAAGTCTGGGCTGTGTGATATTTGGCGCGCTTTCGGATCGTTACGGCGCGGGGCGCGTGCTGATGAACGGCTGTCTGATGCTCGGCATCACCTCGATGTGGTTCTACATGCAGATGGCGGTCGCTCCGGAAAATATCTACACGCTGTACGCCCTGTGCGGATTCTTTGTCGGCGTGATCGGTGTGGTGCCCAGCACAGCGGTGAAACTCTTCCCAGCCGTGGTGCGTTTTTCCGGGTTGTCGTTCTCTTACAACGTCGCCTACGCCGTGTTCGGCGGGCTGACACCCATCATGGTGAGCATGCTGTTGCCGCTGGATCGCATGGCCCCCGCGCATTATGTGCTGGCTTTGTGCGTACTGGGCATCGTGATAGGAGCGGTGTTGTGGCGACGCGAGCGAGCCGCCTAGTGGCAGGGTTCAGCGGTTCACACATTGTGTGCGACAATGCGCGCCACAAAAATCGCGCATGATCGGCGCTACGAATACCCAACCAGGATAGAACGTGTTTTTAGATAATTTCAAAAAATTGCTCGCGGCCGATATGGCTGCGGTGGATCAAGTCATACGCACCCGCTTGCGTTCGGAAGTGTTGCTGGTGAACCAGATCGGCGAATACATCGTCAGCGGCGGCGGCAAACGCCTGCGTCCGGCTTTGGTAGTGTTGTCCGCCCATGCGTTCGGCTATCAGGGCAAGCGCCATCACGATCTGGCCGCAGTGGTGGAATTCATCCATACCGCGACATTGTTGCATGACGATGTGGTCGACGAGTCCGAATTGCGTCGCGGCAAGGCCACCGCCAGTGCCTTGTTCGGCAATGCCGCCAGCGTGCTGGTCGGCGATTTTTTGTATTCCCGCGCGTTCCAGATGATGGTGGAAGTCGGCGAGATGAGCGTGATGCAGACGCTGGCGGACGCGACCAATCTGATTGCCGAAGGCGAAGTGTTGCAACTGCTCAACTGCCACGATGCCGATGTCGACACCGCCAACTACATGCGCGTCATCCATTGCAAGACCGCCAAATTGTTCGAAGCCGCGGTGCGTCTCGGTGCGATCCTGGGCAATGCCACCGCAGCGGAACAGGAAGCAGCGGCGAAGTACGGCATGCACTTGGGTACGGCGTTCCAGTTGGTCGATGACGTGCTGGATTATTCCGCCAACGAGGAACAGACCGGCAAACATCTGGGCGACGATCTGGCGGAAGGAAAACCCACGCTGCCGCTGATCTACGCCATGCAGCACGGGAC
>Ga0209067_10002316_pt1 | contig 11314 bp, 9 predicted proteins | sample ColStrG_CSR_2013_FD_187199 | JGI IMG/M metagenome (GOLD analysis project Ga0209067, IMG submission 187199) | Freshwater sediment microbial communities in response to fracking from Pennsylvania, USA - Cold Stream Run_MetaG_CSR_2013 (SPAdes)... | ecosystem: Environmental > Aquatic > Freshwater >... | reverse complement strand
ACATAATATTAATAATCAGGAATTTATAAATTTATTTAGAACAAATTGTTTTATAAAATCCGGCTTATTTCGTGAATTCACTTTATTTCGGGAATTTTTTCTCCTTTTATTCTTCAAGCCTTTTTAATTCTAACTTTAAGGTTACATACTAGGACTATGGTTAGCGATTTGCATAATTCAAAAAAGGAAGAAGAAAACTTAAAAGAAGCTAATCTAAAATTAGAGGCTTTATTACGAGAAAGCGAAGAACGATTTCGAGATCTGTTTGAAGAGGCACCTATTGCCTATGTCCATGAAGGGCTGGATTCACGGTTTATTAAAGCCAATAAAGCGGCTTTACGAATTTTAGGGGTTAAACCGGAACAGGTGCCTTATATGTATGGCAAAAAGATGGCACCCAATACCCCTGAAGCCCAAAAAAGGATGAAGGAAGCCTTTGAATCGGTAGGTCGGGGAACCGATACCAGTGGGGTGATTCTGGAATTAGTGAACCAGGAAAATGGAAAGCCTATTTTTATACAATGGTGGTCCAATCCCGATAAAGGGGGTAATTTTACTCGAACTATGTTTCTCGATATTACCGATCGGGTATTAATGGAACAGGAACAAGCTCGGTTAAAAGCTCAGAATCAATACCTTCAGGAAGAAATTAAGCTGAATAACAATTTTGAAGAAATAGTTAGTCATAATAAAAAGTTTCATAAGGTTTTACAAAGAATTGAACAGGTTGCCAGTACAGATGCTACTGTTTTAATTCTAGGGGAAAGCGGTACCGGCAAAGAATTATTGGCAAGGGCGGTTCATAATATCAGTCAACGCTCTAAAAGGCCTCTTATAAAGATAAATTGTGCAAACCTGCAGGCAGACTTAATTGAAAGTGAATTATTTGGTCATGAAAAAGGAGCCTTTACCGGAGCATACGAACGAAAAATTGGTCGATTTGAACTTGCCGACAATGGAACCCTTTTTTTAGATGAAATAGGGGAGTTGCCTTTATTACTTCAATCCAAACTTTTAAGGGTTTTACAGGAGGGAGAATTTGAACGGTTGGGTAATCCCAATACCATTAAAGTGAATGTTCGAATTATAGCCGCAACCAATCGGAATCTGGAGGAAGCCATTGCCAAAAAAGAATTTAGAGAGGATCTTTTTTATAGAATTAATGTATTTCCAATTTATTCTCCACCCCTGAGGGAAAGAAAAGAAGATATTCCCTTATTGGTTCAACATTTTGTGAAGAAATACCAAAGCAAGATGGGAAGGGATATAAAAAATATACCCGAAAGCATTTTAAAAAAACTTCAAGAATACGATTGGCCTGGAAATATTCGAGAATTGGAGAATATTGTCGAGAGAGCCTTGATATTATCCACCGGAGATACTTTAGAGGATGGGGACTGGATTCCTTCATCGAAACTGGAATTGGCCAGCCATAGTGGAAAAGCCTTACCGCTTAAATTATTGGATATGGAAAAAGAACATATTCTAACGATCCTAAAAAAAACGAATTGGAAAGTTAGCGGGGAGAAGGGGGCCGCAAAAATCCTAGGATTAAATCCAACCACTTTGGAATCTAAGATGAAAAAATTGGGAATTGAGAGAGGATAATTAAAATCATAAGAGTTGATGAGTCCAAGCTATCTTTAATAAGCTGGCAATATTTTTTACCTGAAATTTGGTGAGCATATTTTTTCTATGGGAGTTAACGGTGGTAATATCTAAAGAAAGTTTTTCGGCAATTTCTCCGTTGGTTAGGCCATTTGAAATAAGTTCCAGAATTTCTTTTTCTCTTTTGGTTAAGGCAGGAAGGCCATGAAGGGAGGGCTTTATTTTTAATATTTCGGAACTTGTAAGACTTAGAAATTTTTTTCCCGAATTAACCTCGTAAATAGCCTTAATAATTTCCTGCTTTGAAGCATCCTTTAATAAAAATCCGGAAGCACCATTTTCCATCATTTTTCGAATTATACTTGCCTGATTGGTTGTACTAATCCCAATAATCTGTATAGCTGGATATTTTTCCTTAACCTCCTTGCAAAGATCCAATCCATTTTTCTGGGGAAGATTTATGTCCATCAATAGAACATCAGGTTGCTCCCTTTTTAAAATAGCCATCAATTGCTCTGGCCAACGTGCAGTGCCCATCCAAACCAAATCTTTCTCATCCATTAAAAGAGTATGGATCCCTTCATTTATCATCTCATGATCATCAATAATAAATAATTTGATCATGAATCCTTCGTATTTAATTCAATTACTATGGAGGTTCCCTTTCCTTCCGCGGATTGGATATCCATTTTTCCATTTAGATGTTCTATTCGGTTTTTTAGATTTTTATACCCTAAACCAGAATTTAGGTTCAAATCCTGCACAACAAAACCTTTTCCATTATCTTCAATGGTTATACTTAAATTATCACCATTTCGTATAAGTTGAACTAATGCCTGATTGGCCTCTGAATGTTTTAGAACATTGTTGACTAATTCCTGAACAATGCGATAAATGGTAATGGAGCTTGTTTTTGAAAGGGTCTCTTCATTCATATCAAAGGATTGATAGGTTAACTCAATAGCCCCGGTTTTATTAATCAGATCACAAAAATCTTTTAAAGCGGTATCCAGCCCAAATTTTATTATGGCCTCAGGCATCATATTATGGGTAATTCTACGAAGTTCATGAATGCATAAATCCATAATTTCCATGCCCTTATCGTAATCTTTCATTAGCTTTTGACTAGGTTCATTAGGATTCATTAGGTGGGAGAAGGCAAACTTTGCACTCGATAAAAAAGTTCCTAATCCATCATGCATTTCCTTGGCCAAACGAATTCGTTCTTCTACCTGCCCCTGAACCAAACTTCTCGTTGCCATCAACTGCTTTTCCTTTTCCAGGTCTTTTATTTTATTTTCCTGCACGAAGGTATTAATCAAAAGCAGCTTCCTTTTTTGACGAATAAATCGTATATAAAACAGACTGGTAGTTATAATTCCAATTAATAACAGGGCTAAAATTAAAATCGTTGATTTTCGCTGATTTAATGTTAACTCCTGAATTTTTTGATTTTGGTTTAATTCGTTTATTTCTGTTTGTTTCTGTTTAAGATTATACTTGGACTCCAGCTCCTGGGTATTTTTCAATATTTTACCCGAATATATAATCTCATCTAACGAATCCATTAATTGATCATAATGATAAAAGGAGATCAGGTCACCCCGGTTAACACTAATTTTTCGGGCAATACTTAAACTTTCCCTATATAAATCCTTGATATCATATTCTTGACCAATTTTTAACGCAAATTGAATATTTTTAAAGGCAATTTTATAATCCTCCGTTTTTAAATAATACTTACTCAAATTCAAATAACCAAAACCTATTCCATACGGATCCTTCTCCTCGCTTGCATCGATTAACAAATTTTCTGCACATTTTTTCAATAACGAAAATTTCTCAAGACCTTGATAGGCAAAACATTCCAAAACTAAAATTTTATCAAAGCCGTCCTTTAAATTTTCCTGTTTATAATACTCCTTACAGCTTTTTATTACCAACAAGGCGGAATCAAATTTTTGAAAATTGATTAAGGCAGAACTTAGGTTTAATAAGCTACTTCCTAAGCCATTATGAGTTCCGTTTTTGTGACATAAATTGACTGCCTTTAGTGAATATTCATATCCCTTTTCATATTCTTTTAAGGCCGTATAAATGGAAGAAATATTTCCATAAACCAAGGCCATTAGTCCCTGATCATTAATCCTTTCATAAATTTCCTTGGCCTTCAAATAGTATTCCAGAGCCTGCATATTATTGCCCATATCGGAATAGATTATCGCCGTATTATTATAAAGATTTCCCTGAACCTTCAGGAAAGGCGTTTTTTTTATAATATCAATCGCTTTAAGGTCCAATAAAATGGCTTGGTCTCGGTTTTTGGCTTGATTCATTAATGCCGCCTGTAAACTTAAACTCAAAGCTATTCCTTTTAAGAAATGTAGGGACTCGCTAATTTCTTCGCTTTCTTTGGCATAATACAAGGCTGAATCATGGTTGTTACTCAGGTACATAACGGCCAAGTTCTTAAGATTCAATGCCTTGTTTGTATCTCTTAGGTTGCTTACAATTAATTTTAATAAGCTATCCCTTTTCCTGTTCCATTCATTTTGTGCCTTTAAAGGTGAGGTTATAAAAAGACCTGCCAATATCAATCCCAAAACACAGTAAAAACGAGGATAACTGGGGGGCCTTGATTCATTCATAAATATTTATGGATGTTTATAATTCAATAATTCATTTACCATTCCTTCAAATTAAAGATTATTTCGGGCCAAAAAAACTACCCTTTTTGGGGGATATATCGACTAGTGGATTGGTCATACCTTGAAAATAAAAAGGAGTTAATGGAAATCCCTAATGAAACCTATTAAAAAGGGCTTTTTAATTTATTCCATATCCAATTTTAACTAATGATAAAAATTTTTTACTATGAAACAAAAATTAAGAATCTCCAAAAAATTTACCTTAGGAATTTTTTCCTTTTTAATCGGTTTAATTTCTATTTCTCATTCCTTTTTAATTCAGGCACAGGCATTAAAAAGAGATGGGATGGTTCATTTAGCTCCCATGAAAATTATCACCCTTAGAAGCACCGAGTTTAAAACCTCCCCAATTGCGGCTAAAATGAAAGCCAAGCACCCCAGTACAATAGTCCCAGAAACAGTCAACCGAAAATTTACAGACGGTTCAAATCTTAAAATATCCTTAGTAAAGAAAACGGATATTCATGGTCCCATAAGTGTATTGGCTCATCCCATTCCAGGCAGTAGTAGAAAATCAACCGCCAGCCAAAATGGGATCATTATGGAATGTTCAAGTTCCATGGTGAATTTAACCGCTAATAGCGATTCCTATTTAAATTCAGATTATTCCACGCTATCCAGTCATATTTATCCTGGTGCTGTTTATAATTTCAAGGACTTCTTTACGGGAAATTATAAAGAACAGATTGGCGAACGGTATCCAATTACCTTGGTTACCAATGTTACCAACCTTTCAGGAAGTTCCTATGTTACCATTAATAAACCCGAGGAAGGCCCTGTCAATGATGGTGTAAATCGATTATTACATGAAATGAGAGGTTCTCCGGCTACCATTGATTATGTTACCCAGGCTTATGAATCCGGAAGCAATTCGGCACAAAACTTACAAGTTAGTGGGGGTGGGAGTTATGCGGGATTTAGCGCCAGTGATTCCTATAATACTTCCAGTAATAGTAACACATTTAGCCTAACCTTAGATATTCGAAAGGAAATTGTAAATATGGATATTGAAGCTCAGGATAGCATTTTCAAGGATAAAAATATAGAATCTAACCCCAATTTGGTTATGATTTCCCATGTTAGCTATGGGGTAAGAATTTTGGCCAATTTAACTTATACTTTTAATTCAACTGCAGAAGCAGACTCTTTTAAAGCTGCCTATAGTGGAATGGGAGCTAACGCAAACTTCAACTTGAACCAGGCCTCGAAAAACTCCAGTTTTTCCAATACCATAAATTTATATGTGGTAGGGGGAGGTGGTCCCAATAATGTGGTGGTAGACCGAAAGGACTTATACAGTGAGGTAAATAAAATTGTAGCCAGTTTAAACTATGAAAACGCAAAACCCATTGAATATGAATTTACCGATATGGCAGGAAATTCCTTGGGCACCAATAGTTCAACCGATAATTTCTCCATTAAAACCTGTGTTCCGAATTATGATTCGGCGGTATTAAAATCGGTCTTCCTGACCTATGATACAGGAGAGGATGGGAAAGATAATGATACCCATTACAATATGACTTTATATCCGGGAAAAGCCCAATCGAATAATAATTATAACGGGTATGATAATTATCCTCAAACACAGAATAATAATGAACATTTCCTTGCGGCGTATAAAACTGGGCCTTTGAACGTGATATTCCCTACAATGAGTTCTCATACAGATCAGCTTACCATAAACAATTATCTGTATCCGGCTGTGTTTGGAGGACCTAAGGATAAAATTACCCTGGGATACTTAAAAAGGGGAGGAGGTATCCTCCATTTGCATATTTATCCAAACGGACATGATACTTGGATGCTAAGAACTATAACTCTTAAACTATATTTTGAAGGCGGAGCACCCGAACAAACCATTGTGTTTAGTGGAAGCGGAACCGGTAAAAAAGGCTATACCTTGAGTGAAAGTAGTACCGAATTAACCTTGTATTTCGATGAAAACCTTAAGAACAGAGAAATAAATTAATTATTCCTATTTGGGGCTATTTAAAAATACTAGCCCCTTTTTTTCTTCCCAATTAATTTCAAAAGACGTTTTATGAAAAGTATATTCTTATTCCTTGCCTTAATAACTATCCATTGGAGCACATTCTCTCAAACAAATTCCCATTCTTCCTTAACCAAAATAAAATCAGAATGCGAAAACGTTCCAAGATCGAAAAGGATTCGATTATCCGTCGTTAAATTTAAAATCTATCCAAATATTGGAGCCCCTCAGGAATTAGGCGATAACCTTGCCAGTATGTTATCGGATGCACTAACTAATATTAACTGTTTCAGGGTAATTGAAACTGTTGCAGCAACTGCTGAAAACAACCAGAACAATCCGAATGCATCAACTAACGCTTTACAGCCACAGTTAATTGTGACCGGAGAGATTACCGAATTCAATGAGGGGAAAAAGGGGATGGACATTCCAGGATTATCCAGTTCAAAAACAACGGCACATATTGGAATGATTATAAAACTTATCGATCCCCAAACCAATGAAATCATTTTTTCTCAACATATCGAGACCAATGGTTCCGAAAGCAGCTCCACCTCCATAAGCCACTTACCTGATTTTTTAGGTCTCCCATCATCCATACAAAATACCTTGTCGAGCAATCCGAGTTTATTAAACCTTCAAAAATCTAATCCAGCCTTGGCCAGTGCCTGCCTAAAAGGCATTGATAAAGGCGTTGAGTTTTTGGGTTCCAAAAAGGATAATTTGGAGCTTAGTCCCAGTACGAATTAGGTAACCCCAAAAAGAAAATCCTCCTTCCCTTGGATAAAATTTTTTCCAAGGCAGGGAGGATTTCCTTTAATTAAGATATTAAAAGTCAGATTAATACCCGAGTTTGGTGTTAATTAATAGTATTTGTTTTGGAGAATTCATCGAACCCCCATTGTCGGGATTGGTCGTCGTTTCTATTTCTTGTATAGAAACAGGTCTCCCTTTTTCATCATAGGTATAAGAAAAGGTGAAAATGTTTTTGAAAGAATTAGCCCCTTCAAGGGTTTGGGTTACTTTCGTTAGATTATGAGAGACATTAAAATGTATTCCATTTCCAATGCCTCCCATTAAGCTTTGGAAAGAACCACTTAAATTATTGGGCATTTTATGGTCATATTCATACAATGAGGTTACACTATTCCCCTTTTGACCCATATAGCCCGAGGAGGTATAAACGATTTTGACCGGATTGGAATCTTGATAGTTTATAGAATACAGGTCTTTTGAAAAGTTGCCCATAATAGAAACGATTTGATTGGGAAAATCATTGCCACCTGAATAGGAGTATAAAATAGAATCCATTATGGTAAAATTCTTCGAAGAAGCAGTAGAATTAATCTTAAAAATCAAACTTCCAAGATTCCTTCCCTTATAGGAATAGTCCCCCTCCATATGAGTTGAATAATTCTTTTTGTTTTTGGATGCCATAGGATTGCTTTGTGAACTTGTCCAGGAAGAGCTATTGGTTTTGGAATCTAGGTGAATCATTTGCCCAGATGAATTTATGGTATTGGTAAGGATTTCCTTAGAATACATCCGTCCAGTATCGGTAAATTTCATGGTTTTAAAATCAATAGCTGGGTTATTGGTATGAATATTACTTATTGATTGAATTATATTGCCATATCCATCATAGGTATATAATAGGGTATCCACCGAATTTCCCGTTATAACCAAATTTTTGACATTGTTTGGATTGATAGAATTTCTTGAAAGGTTTATAATAGCCTTTTTTACCAGAGCATTTTTATAATCTATTAATGAAGCCATGGATTCATTGGAATTAGAATCCTTTTTTTCAGAGGGGTCTTTCGAATGAGTATTAAAACATCCTATAAATACGGATAGAATTAAAAAAAACGGTAAAATAATGGGAAATAGGTAAGGAGAATAAATCTTGAAATGGGAGGTACCCAGTGGGGATTTTGGAAGGGGTGTTTTAATTAAGTTTTTCATTTTATTATTTTTAGATAAACGGTTTAAAATAGCAATGGATGAAAAAACCTGTTTTTCATCCATTGCAAGAAGTGTTTTCTAAAAATAAGTTCGGTGAAGGATTGAAATATCCCCTAAAAGGGTGAATTTATTAAGACCTTCTGATTTGTCTCACTTTGTGAATAGCCTGTTTAATATTATCAAAAGCATTTTCTTTTGATTCGTCGGAAACCCGATCTACTTCTCGCTGACGAAGATCCTCCTTGGCCTTTTTAAGTAAGGTAATGATTTGATCAATATAGGATTCGCGCTCATTAATTCGATCCTGAGCCGGTCTCCAATTTACATTTCCGGAAATATTATCCTCATATTCAGAAATTCTAATGGCCTTAATAGCCGCATTGATAAAATTAACCGCACTTACTTCTTCGGCGGTTTGTTTGGAATCTCCTGCACCATGTTGAATCATCCATTTTGCCTGATTCAAACTATAAATAGCATCGCTATAGGCAGGGTGGTTTTCCTGAGCTTTGGCCTCAAAGCTAGAAAATAGGGTAGTGGTTAGAATTAAGGCCAGAGCCATGAAGAGGTTTACCTTAGATTTGAAAGTCTGGATCATTTTAGTAGTTTTTTAGATTAAAAATGTTTCAGGAGGTAAAAAACAATCTTTATGCCAATTCCTAATTTTAGGATTTATCCCAAAGTTTAACTCAAAACGAATGGGCTAAAAAGCCTTTCATTGTATTTTCAAACTAGAATTATTTTGTAAATTCAAATTACCTCGCATAATAAATTCCATTAAATAGATTATGAAATTTCCTAAAGCATTAATTTTAAACATTTTGTTTTTATTTATCCTGATCCATTCATTTTGTTTTGGACAGTTAAACATCGTTTCTACAAAAAATGGAATGGTTTCTGGTTTTTCAGACAGTGGGGTGAATATATTTAAAGGGATCCCTTATGCCGAGCCGCCACTGGGTGACTTACGTTGGAAAGCCCCCCAACCCTTAAAAAACTGGGTAGGCGTAAAGAAATGCTTGGAATTCTCCGCCAGCCCTTGCCAACCCAATCCAGTACCCTTTCTCTGTTGGTCTGAAGAGTTTATAACCCCTCCCAAAAAACTTGATGAGAATTGCTTATATCTCAATATTTGGACAGCAGCAAAAACCAAGACCGAGAAAAGACCGGTTTTTGTTTGGATTTATGGAGGAGGATTCAGTTCGGGTTCGGCAGCCTGTGCCATTTATGATGGAGAAGAAATGGCTAAAAGAGGGATCATATTTGTTAGTATCAATTATAGGGTAGGGGTGCTGGGATTTCTAGCCCATCCTGAATTAACGAAGGAACAAGGAAAAGCATCCGGCAATTATGGTATAATGGACCAAATTGCGGCATTAAAATGGGTAAAGGAAAATATTCAAGCCTTTGGTGGAGATCCTGAACAGGTAACCATAGGAGGACAATCCGCAGGATCATTTAGTGTAAACGCTTTAGTTGCTTCTCCAATGGCAAAGGGCTTATTTCAAAGGGCAATAGCCGAAAGTGGAGGATTACTCCCCAACCGGGCTCAAACCCATTTGGATGAAGCTGAAAAATTGGGATTGATTTTTCAGGAAAAAGCAGGAGTGAGGAGCCTGGCCGATTTGCGAAAATTACCCGCCGACACCCTGATTAAGATTCAACAAAAAATGGGTCCATTGCGTATGGGATTAACCCTTGATGATTATATAATACCCCAGAATTTAATGGACCGATTTAAAACAGGAAACTTTAATGAGGTGCCTCTTTTAACCGGTTGGGTAAGCGGGGATGGAGCCTTGGCTGGTCCAGCCATTACCAATGCAGAAAAAAGTCAAAAGGAAGCCTTAGAAAAATACGGGGATAAAGCCAAAATATTTCTGGAGGCTTTTCCAGCTAATACCGATGAGGAAGCAAAATCCAGCCAATTACAGCGTAATTTATTAGGCTTTGCCGGTTACCCTTCTTATCTCTGGGCCATTTTTAACCCAAAACCATCTTATCTATACCAAATCAGCCATGTACCTACCGATAAGAAAGGATTTCCTAATTATGGAGCCTTTCATACCTCAGAAGTTCCTTATGCCTTACATACCTTGCATTTGTGGAAAAGAAATTGGCAGGAACATGATTATGAGGTGGAAAATTTATTATCCTCCTATTGGTTAAACTTTATTAAAACCGGAAACCCGAATGGAACAGGCTTACCCGAATGGAAAAGATTCGAAAAAACAGGCGGCTATATTTTGGAAGTAAACCATACAGCCCTTTCCAAGCCAGACTACCTCAAGAAGCAATTTGATGCCCTTCAATTGACTCAAACTGGTGAAATAAAGTGATGGAATCTTACAACCTTTATCAATAATTTGACATTCAAATGTGGATATTAACACTTAAAAGCATTCATTTTTGATTTTGCAAAAAATAAATACCTTTCGGAAACAGAAAATCTGAAAGCCCTGGAAAAGCCTGTTTTTCTAATTTAGAGTGTCCTATTTGTGAGGAGGTCAAAGTTTATTTTTAATAAGAAATAAAAAAAGTAATTTATGAAATATAATATAGTCTCGATATTAATAATTCCTTTAAGTATCGCATTTATTATTTTTGGTTACTTCGCTGTTTTCAAAACCAAGTTATTGTTAGATTATTATAAAAAAGTAAACAATTCTCACCTCAATATACTTGAAAGGTCAGAAAGAAGTCTTTTAATACAATATAAAATATCTGGAATTATCTTCATTTTAATGGCATTAGCCTTCCTCTTTGGTGCATTTATTTCCATTGTTAAATTTAATTAAATGACTATTTATGATAAGTAAATTATTTTTTGACCTTCCTCCAAAAAGGAGGACACTTCTAAACTCGAAAATTCAGGTATTTTGAGGTCCTCCAATCGGTATAACGCATTAGACTTTATTCTACTTAACATAATATTAATTATAAGACAAAATATAGTTTTGAAAATCTTCAGACTTTCCAATCCCAATTCAACGTGCTAACAACTATTAAATCTCTATTAATCAATTCTCCAAGTTTATTT
>Ga0209067_10002315_pt1 | contig 11316 bp, 15 predicted proteins | sample ColStrG_CSR_2013_FD_187199 | JGI IMG/M metagenome (GOLD analysis project Ga0209067, IMG submission 187199) | Freshwater sediment microbial communities in response to fracking from Pennsylvania, USA - Cold Stream Run_MetaG_CSR_2013 (SPAdes)... | ecosystem: Environmental > Aquatic > Freshwater >... | reverse complement strand
CGGCTGCCGGATCGATGATTACGGCCGAGTTGTTGCCCAGTTCCAGGGTCACCTTCTTGAATCCGGCGCGGGACTTGATGGTGCGGCCGACCTCCGGGCTGCCGGTGAAGGTCAGCATGGCAATGCCCGGATGCTCCGCCATGGCCATGCCGATGCGGGCGCCGCTGCCGGTGATCAGGTTGTAGGCGCCCTTGGGCGCGCCAGCCTCTTCGATGGTGCGGGCGAGGCGCGCCGCGCTAAGCGGCGTCTTGGTGGCGGGCTTGTGGACTACCGCGTTGCCCGCGGCCAAAGCCGGAGCCACTTTGTGCAGCGCCAGATTCAGCGGCAGGTTGAATGGCGTGATGCAGCCGATCACGCCCAGTGGCTCGCGAACCGTCAGGGCCATGCGGCCTTTGCCCATCGCGACGAAGTCCATGGGGACCACTTCGCCGTGCAACTGCCGCGCCTCGTGGGCCGCGGCTAGCAGCGTGGCGAGCGCGCGCTCCGCCTCCACGCGCGCCTCCTTGGCGGGCTTGCCCGTCTCGGCGCAGATGAGCTGCGCGTATTCGGCGAGGTCGCGCTTGATGAGATCGGCGATTCGCAGCAGCAGGTCGGCGCGATCGCAGTTGCCCATTTCGCGCATCTGGGGCAGGGCCTTGCGCGCGGCGGCCACGGCTTTGTCCACGGCATCGGTCTCGGCCCGCGGCACCTCGCCCACGGGCGTGGCGTCGTAAGGCAGTTTCACCACTTCGTGGGCCGCGGCATCGACCCATTCGCCGCCGATATAGTTGAGACTGGTTTCTTTCAGTTTCACGGGAGTCATAGGGACCGAACCTCGGTAAGCTTTCGTTGGACGGGCAGGGTGAAGCCCGAATAGGGGATGACGGCTACGCGCGCCGCCTGCATCTCGAATTCGTCGCGGTAGCAGCGCACGTGATCTTCGAACGATTGAATGGCGGCGTTCGGCGTGTCGAGGATAGGGGGCAGCAGCAGGTCGGCGCGGGCCAGGCAGGTGATATCGTTTACGACGATGGCCACGCGTTCGCTGGGTTTAGCGATTTCGCGGAGCGGAAGCGCGCCGCGGGGATTCTCCAGGGCGTCGAACACGGCGCGAGTCTCGTCGGCGATGGGCCTGGCCGCACGCGGTGCGAGCAGATCGAACGCCGCCCGAACCGGCAGGCGTCCCTTGCCGTAGGCGATGTCGATGGCCTGGGCCGCGTCCACAGTTATACTCCGAACACCGTTTTCATGGCACGCCGCGAGGGGCCGGTCGCGGGTTTGCCGGGCTTATCCGGCTGGTCCGGAGGCTCCTCTTCGTCGATGAGCCAGCCGGGCCAGCCCGTTCTGCGGATGGCATCCGCCAACAGCGCGGAGGCCTCGGCTGCACTGTTGCGGAATTCCGGTTGGTGATTGTGGTAGGCTAGCGCGAGACCGGCATCGGCCGCGCGCCGCCCCGCCAGGTCCAGCACCCGGACCTTGGCCGCCAGCGCCGCTTCCGAGAACTCGCCGGCAGGAGAAATGCCCGGATGGCTGACCACAAGTGCGCGTGTGCCGAATTGCCGCGCCTCGCCGGCGAGTTTGGCAACCACGGCGGCGCCCTCTGGTCCGGCCTTGTCATACTCGGGGAGACTGGTGTGCGCCCCAACGAATTCCAAACCGGTAGCTTCCAGGCGCGCGCGGGGAGGCTTGGTACCGGCGGCGTGCGCGGCCACCATAGCCGCCGTGCCCCCAAGAAACGTTCTGCGGCGGAGGGTCGTCATGGCGGCAGAAGTTCAAACCGAACGAGAGTCCGTTGTCCGGGCTCCATGATAGATTACATGTCAGCAAGGGTCAAGTGGAGGGTCCGATGAGCCTCGAACGCCGGGACTATGCCGGATGGCCGGATTCCTGGTGGCTGGGAAACGGCGAAGTGGAACTGGTGGTGCCCCCGCAGATCGGGCCGCGTGTTCTGCGCTACGGCCGCGCCGGTGGGCCGAATCTGTTCCACAATTTCGCCGACGCCCTTGGACGCTCCGGCGAGCCGGATTGGCAAAATCGCGGCGGCCATCGGCTGTGGGCCGCGCCGGAAACTCCCTCCAGCAAGGCGCTCGACAACGTCTCAGTGGAGGTCGCCGCGGAGGGTCTGGGGCTCGCCATCCGGCTCGCCATCCGCCAGCGTGCCGAACCCGAAAGCGGCCTGGAGAAAGAGATCGAAATCCAACTGGCGCACGCGGGCACGGCCGTTACCGTATTGCACCGCATCACCAACCGCAATTCCCGAGCGGTGCGGCTGGCGCCTTGGGGTCTTTCGGTGATGCGGCCGGGGGGCATCGCCGTAGCCGGGTTTCCCCCAAGGCTGCGCCAAGACGATCGGCTGCTGCCCACCAACCCGCTCACCATGTGGGGCTACACCGATTTCTCCGACCCGCGGTGGCGCTTCACCCGGCGCTTCCTTCTGCTCCGTCAGGACCCCGCTGCCACGGCGCCGCAGAAGGCCGGCCTGTTCGCCGAAAATGCGTGGGCGGCCTACGCCGTGGGCGGGGACCTCTTCCTGAAGCGGGCACGCGCTTGCGCCGGAGCCGAGTACCCCGACTTCGGCTGCTCAGTCGAGATCTTTACCAACGCCGCCATGCTGGAAGTGGAGACGCTCGGCCGGTTGGCGACCGTGGAACCCGGCGCCGCCGTGGAGCACATCGAAGAATGGAGCCTGCACCGCGCGCCCGCCCTCGACACCGCCTCGGACGAAGAGTTGGCCGAGTTCTTCTACCCGCTGGTCGCGGGCGGCCGCAATGGCTGACACTACGGTAACGGGTTATCCGTCGGCACGGTGAACGGCTCGGCTTTGCAGGGCGCGGCTCCGGCCTGGAAAGCCTGCGCGCGAGCCTGATGCAAGAAGGAGCGCACCGCTGGCGAGAGGTGCAGAGGCTGGAGTTGGGCGAGGAACGGATCGAGGAAGCGTCCGCACTTGGCCAGGGTCGTGATGTCGCTGTTGGCGAGCGCGGTCCGGATGGTCTCTCGCATGTTCGGCGGGAGGACCTCCACTCGGCCCACAAAGACTCGCGTGGTGGCCGCGGGCGCAGGCGCGATCTTCAAGGGCAGCATGCTGTCCACGGCAGCCCGCGGAACCAGGTAGAAGATGCGCATGCCTTCCTCGAACCAGGAATCGCGCCAGGTTTCGATCATGGCCGCAGCCTCTTTCGGGTAAAGACCGGCCGCGGTGAGCGCGGAGGCTAGTTCCCTGTGAACCGCGGTGACGTCCGCGGTGAGTTCGGGCGGGTCAAGAGCAACCGGCGCGCGCAGTTCGCGAACTACGCGATAGCCGGTCTTGCCGTCGCGGTTTTCGAACAGAACCGCAAAGAAGATGTCGTTGGGGCCCGCGCGGCGAAGTTGGAGCTTGCCGTCACGCATCCATTGCGCCTCCAGGAAAACGCCCTCGGCGGCGACACCGCGGTAGAAGAGCAGCTTCTCCTCCTGGCCGTTCACGCGAAGCGCCGCCGAGTCAGTTTCCCGGGCCGCATAGTAGTGACTGGGGCTGCTATCATTCGGGAAGTCTCCGGTGCCCGTGGCGCCAATCTCCACCCGGCCCCAATCGATTTTGCCGCCGATGTTGTAGGTCTGGCCCACCGGTAAGACACTGGCGGCTTTCGGGTACCATTCGGTGATCAGGCCGTGGGGGAAATCCACCTTGACGGAAACCGTAGCCGGCTTCGGTGAGTAAAAGTACAGGACCGGTGTCTCCATCCGCACCACGCTGGCCGCGCACTTGATGCATTGAGCTCGAAGCCGGTTCACGAAGCAGGGCAGGTCGGCAGGCGCCGAGAGCGGCGACCATTCCATGGGCGAGCCGGATTCGCTGGCAACCGAGGTGAAGGTGCCCCACTCGTGGACAGTCAAACCGGTAACGGGCGGAAAGGCGTCTGCCGCGAACAGCGGGGTGAGCAAAGACAGCGCGATGACGGATTTCAACATCGAATCCCTCCTTGTGGACGATTAGACGCCGCGGAAGGGAAAAACGTTAACCGCATTTGTTGGACGGCGGCGCTGCGGCAGAGAGATGCCCTTCACTGGGCCGCCACGCTGAAATTGACGCTGGCGTTGTAGGTGTACTGGATTCCCAAGCCGCTGCTGGTGGAACTGGAACTGCTCGCCACCTGTGACGTCCCGATCCAACTCAATGCGCTTCCGGTGGAGTAGGACGATTGGCTCACGCCTTTGATTCCGCCCAAGGTCAGACCGGCTGCGGTGGCCAGCGTCTGGGCTTTCTTTTGGGCGTCGGCGAAGAGTTGCGGGATCAGGGTCTGGCCCATCGCATCCACCGTTGCCTGGCTGGCATTGAGAGCGGCGGTGTATTGCAGGCTGTTGAGCGGATCGGGCGGGTTGGTGCGCAGGGCCTCCATTTTCTTGGCAGCGTCTTTCAGCCCGGCGGCGGGGACGCTGAACGTGAACTGGTACAGCATTTGGGTCTGAACCGTCGGGGGATTCATGGAATAGTCGGAGACCTGGCCGATTGTGGTGCCGGAGAGCGTGAGCCGGGTAATCCCGGCGTTGTAAAAGACCTGGGTGACTTGCTGCTGCGTGGTGTCGAGGCTGGTGCCGGCCACGACCGAGAAATCGGCCTCGTCGGCAGTCAACGTGACCGTGCGGCTGACGGAAGTGGCCACGCCGTTGGCCACTTGAGCGGAGGCGCCGAAGGCGAACAGCAAAAACAGACTGGTGAGTCTCATAACCTGATTGTGGCACTTTATGGATACCGGTGTTGGCGTTATCATGAAATCACTCCCGCATGATTGTTCAGTCTAATACTGTCCGGTTCGACGGCATTTCTCTCGATAGCGGCGCCACCATCGCGCCGGTGGATGTGGCCTACGAAACCTATGGCGAGTTGAACGCGGCCAAGTCCAACGCCGTTTTGGTATTGCACGCTTTTTCCGGCGACGCGCATGCGGCCGGTATCAGTCCGGAAACCGGCAAGCCGGGATGGTGGGACAACATGATCGGGCCGGGCAAGGCTTTCGACACGAACAAATACTTCGTCATCTGCAGCAACGTGCTGGGCGGATGCCGGGGCACCACCGGGCCTTCGTCGATCAATCCGGCCACAGGTTGCCCGTATGCCATGTCGTTCCCCGTGATTACCATCGGCGACATGGTGCGGCTGCAGAAAATGCTGATCGACTGGTTGGGGATTCCGCGGCTGCTTACGGTCTCCGGCGGTTCCATGGGCGGCATGCAGGCGCTCGAATGGGCCGTGGCCTTTCCGGACCATCTGGTTTCGGCCATCCCCATTGCCAGCACCAGCCGCCACAGCGCGCAGCAGATCGCTTTCAACGAAGTGGGGCGGCAGGCTATCATGGCCGATCCGGATTGGAACGGCGGCAACTACTACGGCGGTCCCCTTCCCGGGCGCGGCCTGGCGGTGGCGCGCATGGTGGGCCACATCACCTATATGAGCGACGATTCCATGCGCGAAAAATTCGGGCGGCGGCTCAAGGGGAAGGACAATTTCAGCTTCGGCTTCGACGTGGATTTCGAAGTGGAAGGCTACCTGCGATACCGCGGCAGCCAATTCGTGGGCCGCTTCGACGCCAACTCGTACCTCTACATCACCAAGGCCATGGACTATTTCGATCTGACCAACGCCCGCGGCACGTTGGCCGCCGCGCTGGAAAAAACCAAGGCGCGTTTTCTGGTGATCAGTTTCAGCTCCGACTGGCTGTACCCGAGTTACCAGTCGCAGGAGATGGTGCGGGCGCTGCGCTCGCGCAACTGCGACGTGGCCTATGTGGAATTGCAGTCCAACTATGGGCACGATTCGTTTTTGGTGGATGTGGCCGAACAGACCGACCTGGTTCGCGGCTTCCTCGCCAGCACGTTCGAGAAAGTGCTATGACTGCGTCCGTACCCAAGAAACAGGCCTTCGTCCGCGAACTGCTGGGCCGCAGCGACTACACCATCATCGGCGAAATTGTGGAGCCGAAGACCCGCGTGCTGGACTTGGGCTGCGGCGAGGGCGAACTCTTGCAGTGGTTGGCGGAGAACAAGGGCGTGGATGCGCGCGGCGTCGAGATTTCGGGCGCCAAAGTGCAGCGCGCCATCGCCCGCGGCGTGTCGGTGTTCCAAAGCGACATTGATGAAGGTTTGGCCGACTACCCCGACCAGGCATTCGATTACGTGATCCTTAGCCAGACTTTGCAGGAAACCCGCCATCCCCGCCAGGTGCTGCGCGAAATGCTGCGCGTGGGCCGCCGCGGCATCGTCGCCTTCCCGAATTTCGGCCACTGGCGGATGCGCATGGCGATGCTGCTGAGCGGCCGCGCGCCCCGAACCTCGCTGTTTCCCTATGAATGGTATGAATCGCCCAACATTCATTTGCTGACCGTGCACGATTTCGAAGACCTGGCGCGCGTGGAAGGCTGGACGGTGGAGCGGCGCTATTTCCTTGCGGGCCGCCGCAAGGTGGCAGTGCTGCCGAACCTGATGGCGGAAGTAGCGGTGTTTCTAGTGCGGCGGTAGGGGTGGGGCACAGTCAGGGATGATCCCGGTTAACCTGGATCGGAGTGCCAACATGTCGGCCGTTAGACTTCTCTACATTCATTCTCAGCATCTTGCAGTCGCGGGCCAGCGAGCTGTCGCGTCAAGCCACCTTCTTGATTTCCTGAAGGCTGAGCTTGATCAGGTAATCACCGCCCATATGGTGGTCGATGATGATTCGACGAGGACCGCTCATCCGTCGTTTCTCGATCATGTGGTCACCATTGGCGAGATAGGGCGCAAGGGCATCAATGTGATTTATTGCGAGGGCGGCATCGAGACCTCGTTTTCTGACGGCGGGCGGATGGTCTGGAAGATGAGCAGGGATCGCATCGAGGAGTTCAGTCACTTTGCCCTTTTCTGGTCCAAGAACTGCCTCAATGCCCCATGGGTTGAGTTTGAACTTGGCGCCGCAATCTCCGCGTGTGTCGAGCAGGGCAAACCAATCCTCGTCGTTGCTCTTGACGAGACGCCGGTCCCGCCGGGCATAAGACAGTTCGTCAGGATCGGCGCCGCAGGTTCGCCGGATGAAGCGGCGAAAGGCTTGGCTGACGCCCTGGCCGGGCTGCAGATGCGTGCCTCTGGTGTCTTGCCGCATTAAGCAAGGAGAATGAATGAAGCCAAAGGTCTACCTGGAAACCACCATCGCCAGCTACCTGACAGCCCGCGTGAGCCGCGATCTGGTAGTCGCCGCTCATCAGGAGTTGACCGCCGAATGGTGGAATCAGCATCGAGACCGGTTCAGCCTATTCGTCTCCGGCTTGGTTCTTCATGAGGCTGGTAGCGGAGATCCGGAAGCCGCCGCCCGCCGTCTTGTTGAGTTGCGTGGTATCGCCGTGCTTGAGCTAAACGACGGAGCAAGGGAATTGGCCAGACGTTTTCTGGAGTCGGGATTGATTCCAGCGAAGGCGGTCGAGGATGCTTTCCACGTGGCGATAGCGACGCTGCACGGCATGGACTACCTCCCGACGTGGAATTGCCGGCACATTGCCAATGCGCAGATCGTTCGGAGGCTGATCGGATTGTGTGAAGGACTCGGCTATGAACTGCCCACTCTTTGCACGCCGGAACAATTGATGGGAGACTGAAGGCATGAAAGACCCGATTGTTGAGGAAATTCGGAAGCTGCGAGAAGAGCACGCGGCGCTTCTCAACTACGATGTCGATGCGATCTTCGACGATCTCAAGAAGCTCGAAAGGGAGAGTGGCAGGACGGTGGTATCCCTGGAGCCGAAGCGCATTCTCGACGTGGGCGAAAACGCAACCCGGCGATAGTGTAGTCTGCGACTCGCCTACAAGTTAAGCCGTTTTGGGCATCCATCGCCCGGACCGCAACCCGAACGCCTCTCGGCGAAATCGTAGAGCCGAAACCCGCATGCTGGACTACCCCGACCAGGAATTCGATTACGTAATCGTCAGCCAGATGTTACAGGAAACCTGCGCGTGGGCCGCCGCGGCATCGTCGCCTTCCCGAATTTCAGCCACTGGCGGATGCGCATGGCGATGCTGCTGAGCGGCCGCGCGCCCCGAACCTCGCTGTTTCCCTATGAATGGTATGAATCGCCCAACATTCATTTGCTGACCGTGCACGATTTCGAAGACCTGGCGCGCGTGGAAGGCTGGACGGTGGAGCGCCGCTATTTCCTTGCGGGTTCCCGCAAGGTGGCAGTGCTGCCGAATCTGATGGCGGAAGTGGCGGTGTTTCTAGTGCGGCGGTAGGGGTGGGGCGCCCCCTGTTGCTAGCTCGTCTGCTGCTCACCCACCGTTTTTGCTTCGCCTCTATTGACAAATCAAACTGAACCGTTCAGTATAGTTTTGGAGGAAGGCTGGGTAATGATTCGCGCAAGTCACTTAGTCAAAACCTTTGGCGCGTTCACAGCCGTGAACGACGTCTCGTTTGAAGTCGCCGAAGGCGAGATTTTCGCCTTTCTCGGCCCGAACGGCGCAGGAAAGACCACCACCATCAAGATGCTGACGACGATGCTCAAGCCCACCAGCGGCGAGATGGAACTGGACGGACTGAACCCTCTTGAGAAGCAGAACGAGGCTCGCCAGCGATTCGGAATCGTCTTTCAGGATCCGAGTCTGGACGGCGACCTGACCGCCGCCGAGAACATGGAAATTCACGGCGTCCTGTACCATGTGCCTCGCAAAGTGCGGCGGCAGCGTACCGAGGCTCTGCTAAAGCTCTTCGAGTTATGGGAGCGGCGCGACGAACAGGTGAAAAAATTTTCCGGGGGCATGAAGAGGCGGCTGGAGATTGCGCGCGGTTTCCTCCACACACCCAGAATCCTCTTTCTGGATGAGCCTACGTTGGGGTTGGACCCGCAGAGCCGGAACCAATTGTGGACACACGTGAAAAAGATCAACGAGACCGAGCGCGTCACCGTCTTCCTGACCACGCATTATATGGACGAGGCCGATCGCGTGGCGCACCGTGTCGGGGTGATCGACCATGGCAAGTTGGTGGCCCAGGGTACCCCGAAGGCCATCAAGGAGGAGACCGGCACCGAGAGCCTGGAAGACGCGTTCCTGAAACTCACCGGATCGACCATCCGCGACGAGAGTGCCGGGTCGGCGGATCAGTTGCGTCAATTCGCCCGCATGTGGAGTGGAGGCAGACGATGAGCGCCATCTACATTCTTTGGTTACGAGAGTTGAAACGGTATACGCGGTCGCGAGTGCAGATCATCGCTTCGCTGGGCCAGCCCATGCTCTACCTGATGGTGCTGGGTTTCGGATTGGGGCCGGTCTTCCAACGCGCCGGCAGTGGCAGTTATCTGCAGTTCGTTGCGCCCGGGGTGATCGGGATGACCGTGCTCTTCTCGTCGATATTCTCCGGGCTGGGCCTGCTGTGGGACCGGCAGTTCGGATTCCTGAAGGAGACCCTGGTGGCGCCGGTGCCGCGGCTGCAGATCATGATCGGGCGCACGCTGGGCGGCGCGACAGTTGCGGTGATACAGGGACTGCTGGTGACGCTGGTGTGCGTGCTGGCGGGTTTCCGGCCGGTGAAGCTCACGATGGTTCCGGTCGCGCTGGTCTTCATGATGCTGATTGCCGCGGTGTTTTCGGCGCTGGGAGTGGCGATCGGTTCCAGCCTGCAGGACATGCAGGGTTTCCAGCTCATCATGAACTTTCTGGTAATGCCGATCTTCTTCCTCTCAGGAGCGCTCTTTCCTCTGGCAGGCCTGCCTAAAGCGCTGGCACTGGCGACGTCGGCCGATCCGCTTTCGTACGGGATTGACGGGATGCGGTCGGCGCTGCTGGGGAATGCACACTATGGCGCTACCATCGACGTAGAAGTGCTGGTGGTGGTGGCCGTGGTGTTGCTGGTATTCGGGGCGCATCGATTCTCGAAGATCGAGATTTAGCCGTGGCCAGATCGCGTAGCCGGGAAGCGCATGAACGTGTCCTGCGCGCCGCGCTCGACCTTTTCGGCGGGCGCGGCATCGACGCCACCAGCATGGACGCGATTGCGCGCACCTCGGGCGTGAGCAAGGCGACGATCTACAACCATTGGGCCAATAAAGAAGTCCTGTTGCTCGACGTGATGCTCATGGTGAGCGGTCTCGATCGCGACCCGGAGGACGTCGACTCGGGTGACATATGCCACGATCTGGCCACGGTGCTCAGCCGCCGTCCGCCCGATGAGTTCGATGGAGCGCGCGACCGGATCATGCCCGCACTCGTGGCGTACTCGGCGGTACATCGGAAATTTGGCGTGGCGTGGCGCCATCGAGTGATGGAACCCTCCCGAATCCTGCTCAAACGCGTCCTTGGGCGGGGAATCGAGCGAAAGCTACTGCCTGCGACGCTCGATCTGGACGAGGCAGTGGCGCTGCTGCTGGGGCCGATGCTCTACATGAAGATCTTTCAGGACGTCACTCCTGTCGGCGACTTCGGACGCAAGGTAGCCGAGTCTTTTTGGCGGAGTCACGGTAGCCCGAGCGAAACGCGGGAGCGGGCCCTAAAGGCTAGCCTGCGGCGGCCGCCGGCAAAGTAGGAGGCCCGGTGGTTCATGGTGGGAGCAGGTTCGGACGCCTCAGGATTTTCGGGACGTCTCAGGAAACTCGCCGCCGAGCCTCTTCTGCACCTCGTACGGACCAAGCCGGGTTCCCGCCGTCAAACCGGACTGATCGCCGCCGCTCATGGGTGCCCGGATCAGTATAGCGGGGATCGCCGTGGGGCTGAGTCTCTCGGCCGTCGCCGAGGAACATACCTTTGGGTTAATGGCTTACGATAGTAAAGACGAAAGGTCTTCACATGACCGTGACGCTTGAGATTCCGGAAGAACTAGCCAGGCGTCTCGGCCCTGAGGCTGTGCGGATGTCGCGCGAGGCCTTGGGCCTGGAAGCACACCGGCAGGGATTATGGACGGAAGCCGAACTCGGCAGGTTCTTGGGGCTGACCCGCTTGGCCTTGGACCAGTTCCTCAAGGATCACGGCGTCGAACTCGCCTACAACTGGGACGATCTGGAGCGCGAGCGCAAGCTTCACCGTGAGCTCGCCGGGGCGTAATGCTGGTCGTTGCTGATACCAGCCCTCTGAATTACCTGGTCTGGATCGAATCGGTTGAGATTCTTCCAAAGCTGCACGGTAACGTGATCATACCCCCAAGTGCGGGACGAACTTCTGGCGGTTGATGCTCCTTCCATCGTGCGAGCTTGGGCCAATGACCTTCCCAACTGGATTGAAGTTCATACACCGGATCCTGCTCTGCGCGACGACCCACGCTGGCTATCGCTGGATCTCGGGGAGCGGGCAGCGCTGGGCCATCCGTTCTATTGATAGATGAGCGTGCGGGCTCAGAGATTGCCGCGGCCTTGG
>Ga0209067_10002314_pt1 | contig 11325 bp, 14 predicted proteins | sample ColStrG_CSR_2013_FD_187199 | JGI IMG/M metagenome (GOLD analysis project Ga0209067, IMG submission 187199) | Freshwater sediment microbial communities in response to fracking from Pennsylvania, USA - Cold Stream Run_MetaG_CSR_2013 (SPAdes)... | ecosystem: Environmental > Aquatic > Freshwater >... | reverse complement strand
CAGTGAATTGAAACACGCCAAGCGCGAAAGCGACGCGGCGACCTTCTACAAGTCGGCTATCGAAAGCGCGAACACGCTGGAGGATGTCTCGGCTGTGCTCCCGTACGCAGGGTCTCAGGGAGATATTGATCAACTTTTCACCCTGGCCGATAAGGTCGATCGCTTGAAAGCCGCCGCATTCGACAGCTATTACTCCTACTACGGCACCTGGGAGTACGACGCGGGCGCGTCGGTGGTGACCCATCACGTCGAGTCGTCGCTGATTCCGGCGGCGTAGGCCATCGTCCACCGTGTGTCGAGGCGCCCCTCGACCGGGCCCCAACGGCGCCCGACGGTGCTGGTGGTCAGGACCATCTCACGCTGCTCCGATCCGGTCGACGAAGGATGAGGCCGTCGCTGGCGACGAACTCCGCGCTCACTCGGCGCCGGGAGTCCGCAGGGCTTGCCACAGCGGAAGTCCGCAGCTCGGGCCGATCACCACCGACGCCACCATCGGCGCCCAGCGCCAGCGGGTCAACCGGGTGTCGGTGGCGGCTCCGTAGATCACGGCGCAGGCGCACACGATCACGTCGAGAGCGAAGAACGTGGCCCCGGGGGAGCCGAACGCCTGGTGCACCAGGCGCGTCAGGTCGAAGCCGGAGCGGTAGAGGAAGACGGCGAACGCCGAATACGGGACCACTGCTCCGATGACCGCCAGGACCGTGAACCCGGTTCGTCTCGACATGGGCACCTCGTTTCGGGGGATCGACGGTGGGGGAGCCTAACGGGCGACCCCGACCGCCGTCCCGGTGCCCGCCCGTCGCATCGGGGCGGCGGGGCGCCGCACAGCACCGGGTCCATGGCTCAGTAGCCGAGCGCGGCCTTGAGGATGGCCGCCGTCGGGGGGCCGGAGATCTCGGCGCCGGTCGAACTGGGCGCCTGGTTGGGGACGGACACGGCCACGGCGACGACCGGGTCGTTGGCCGGGGCGAAGGCGATCATCCAGTCGTTGGTGAGCGGTTGGCCGAACGCGCCGGACGTCTCGGCCGTGCCGGTCTTGGCCGCCACGTTCTCGTTGGCGGGGAAGACCCCGATCGCGGTGCCGCTGGTGACCACCGCCTGCATGAGCTGGGTGACCGCCGCCGCGGTCAGCGGGTTGGTGGCCTGCAGCCACGGGGTCGGGGTGTAGGCGTCGACCAGGGTGCCCGAGGTGTCCCGGATCTCGCGCATCACGTGGGGGGTCATGATGACGCCCCGGTTGGCGATGCCCTCGGCCACCAGCCCCATCTGCAGGGTGGTGGCGATGTCGGTGCTGACCGCGGTGCCCTGGCCGAAGGCCGAGTACGCCTGGAGCGGTGGGTTGTTGGTCAGCTGGGCGGCGGTCGGAAAGTTCGACACGCCTACGTTCGGGAGGTCGAGCGGCACGTTCTTGTTGAACCCGAACGCTTCGGCCTCGGTGTTCAGGCTGGTCTTCAGGGCCATGCCCATCTGGGCGAAGGCGGTATTGCACGATGTCGGCAGGGTGACCTGGATCGTCCCCGAGCAGACCTCGTGGTGGTAGTTGCAGAGGGGCAGCGGGGTCTGGGGCACGGCGATGCAGCCGACCTGCGGTGTGGTCGGGGGGACCGGCGGCGGGTAGTCGACCTTGGCCAGCGCCGGCTGGTGGTCGTAGACGGCGGACGAGGTGACCACCTTGAAGGTCGATCCGGGGAGGAAGCCGTGCTGGTAGGCCTGGGACACCAGCGGACTGGTGGACCCGTTCTTCGGGTCGAGCGAGTCGTAGTACGCCGTCACCGCCTTGGCGTCCTGGGAGGTCAACGGGATGGGGTCGTAGGTGGGACGCCCGTACATCGCCTCGATGGCGCCCGTCTTGACGTCGAGGACGACGGCGCCGGCCTGGGGGGCGGTCCCGTTGGCGTTGATCCCCTCGACGATGCCGGCCACTTTCAGTTGGAGCCCCGAATTGATGGTCAGGACCACGTTGCCGGTGGTCGTCCGGGTGGTCAGCAGGTCGCGGAGCGTCTTGGCCGGTCGGGTGTGCGACTGCAGGTACGCGTTGTACTGGGCCTCGATCCCGGTCCGGGTCCCGAAGATGGTGGTGTACCCCACGATCTGACTGAACAGGGTGGCGGTGGAGGGGTTGTAGACCCGCCGGTAGCGGTAGTAGCCGCTGTTCGGTACGGAGCTGGCGAGCACCACACCGTCCGCCGACAGGATGTCGCCCCGGGGATTGTCCCGGGCGATGGCCAGGATCCGCGGGTTGCCCGGCGCATGGGCCAGGCTGGAGGCCTTGATGACCTGGATGTTGTTGAGCTGGACGAACAGGGCCGCGAAGCAGAGCACCATGAAGATCCCGAGCCGGCGGATGCGTCGTTCCAAGTCTGTCCCTCCGAGGTCCCGCACGTCCGTCCGCCGGTCGGGTGCAGCCTAGGTCGTCCGTGTGGCGAACGGGTGTCCCCCAGTTGCCACGTCGGGGAGTCGCACGGGACCCACCCGGTCCGATCGGTCCCGCTACCGTGGTGCCGTGAGCGGTCCCCGACTGCCCGGTGGGGTGGTGCACGAGCTTCCGGCAGACCTGCGCCTGGGCCTGCTCGACAGTGCCGTCGCGCTCGACGCCTGGAAGGACATCACGCCCCTGGCCCGCAACGAGTTCATCTGCTGGGTCGAGGACGCCAAGCAGGCGGCCACACGGGAACGGCGGATCCGGCGGACCCGCGAGGAGTTGGAGGAGGGCATGCGCCGTCCCTGCTGCTGGCCGGGCTGCAGGCACCGGGAGCGCACCGGCAGGTAGTCCGCCCACCCGGCCGTGCGCGCCGGCCCGGTGGTGCACAATGGGCCACTCGACACGGGGTCGTCCGCACCCCGCCAGCCAAGGGGGACCCATGACCGCAGACGACACCCGCGCCGTAGTGGAGCGCCACATGGCCGCCCTGCACTCGGGGGACGTCGACCGGGTGATGGAGGACTACACCGACGAGTCGGTGTTCATCATCAACCTGGGCGGCGTCTTCACCGGCCGGGACGCCATCCGTCCCTTCTTCGAGGCCTCCGCCGGGATGCCCGGGTTCACCGAGACCGCCGCGTATGCCGAGGGCGACGCCTACTACGTGACCTGGACGGCCGACGGGATCACCCTCGGCTCCGACACCATCGTCGTGCGGGACGGCAAGATCGCGCTGCAGACAGTGGTCGTCGCCCTCGCCTCGTAGCGCACGGGCACGACGGGGCCGGCCGACCCCGCCTCCACGCCCCTGCCGCCGGCCACCGGGCTCATGACCCGAGGACGTCGTCGGCGAAGCGGGCGGCCGCAGCCCATGCCGCCACCGCCTCCGGCACGCCCAGGTTGACCAGGCCCTGGACGCCGTGCACGCCGCCGGCGACCACGTCGAGCCTGGCGTCGGTGCCCGCCGCCCGTGCCCGGTCGACCAGCCGTTCGGCATCGAGCCGGGTCACGTCGGTGGCGCCGACCTGGACCAGCAGCGGCGGCAGTCCCGAGAGGTCGCCCCGGGCCGGTGACGCGCCCGGGTCCCACGCGTCAACGTCGGGGCCCAGGTAGTCGCGGGCCCGGGCCCGCAGGAACCCCTCGGTGATGAACGGGTCGGGGCCGTCCGGGCCCCCGCTGCCGTAGCCGAGGGTGTCGAGGTCGACCCAGCCGGACAGCGCCACGACCCCGGCCGGCCGGGCCGCACCGGAGTCGCGGGCTGCCTGTGCGGTGGCCAGGGCCAGTCCACCGCCGCACGAGTCGCCGACCAGGAGGGCCCTAGAGGGGTCCGTGCCGGCATCCATCAGGCCGGTCCAGGCCGCCACGCAGTCCTCGAGGGCGGCCGGATACCGGTGCTCGGGGGCCAGGCGGTAGTCGGGCACCACCACCGGGACCCGCAGGTGGTCGGCGACGAACTCGGCGTAGAAGAGGTACTCCTCCGCGGTGCAGGAGACGAAGGCTCCACCGTGCAGGAACACCGCGGTGCCCCGGTCCGGCTGCGACGCCGGCGTGGACAGCCGGGCGCAGGGCACGCCGCCGGAGGTGGCGGTCCGGACCTCGGTGGCCGGGTGGAGCGGATGACCGTGGAGCGGTGCCATCCGGGTGCGGGTGGTGGCGGCGTCGTCGGCCGGGTCGGCGAAGTCCGCGGGCATGCCCTGGACGATGGCGGCGAGCAGCTCGCTGGTCACCGGCCCGGACCTCAGTCGTGGGGCTCGGGCTCCCGGTAGACGACGATCGGACCGGTGGCGTGGGTCACGCAGTGCTGGCTCACCGAGCCGAGCAGCATGCCCGCCAGTACCCGGTGGCCCCGGCTGGCCACCACCAGCAGCTCACCGTGCTTCGAGGCCTCGACCAGGACCTCGCCGGGGTGGCCCTCGACCACGTGGGCGTGGACGTCGAGCCCGGGGTGGGCGGCGCGGACCCGCTCGACCACCGGGTCGACCATGGTCTGCGTGTCGGCCGCCGGGTCGTAGTCGGACGGCAGCGGAATGGTGTTGCCCCACGAGGTGGGGTACTCCCATGCGCTGACCACATCGAGCCGACCACCGGCCCGCTCGGCCTGATCGGCGGCCCAGTCGACTGCGGCGTCCGACGCCGGGGAGCCGTCGAAGCCCACCACCACGCCCGTCGGATGGATCGGTGCGTCGGTGTCCATGGTGGTCCTCCAGGTGGGGTCGCCCGCCGAGCGGGTGGTGCTGCGGCGAGCGTACCGCTCGGGGATCATGTCGCTGTGCCCGGTCGGTGGCATCGCTCCTCCTGGGTCGGGGTGAGGCGGTCGGTCAGTCGGCGTGCAGCGCGTGCAGCCGCCGGTCGAGGGCGGCGTCGACCTGGTCGGCACCCGGGCCGCCCGTGGTCGGGGCCTCCGGGTGGGGGCCGGCGCCGACCAGGTGGCCCAGGGTGGCCGCCACCGACGCCTGCAGGGCCTCGAGATCGTAGCCCCCCTCGAGGAAGAGGACGAGCCGTCCGGGAGCCGGTGCATACCCGGCCACGGTGGCCGTCAGCTCGGCGAAGTCCCCGGCGGACAGGGCGAGGTCCGCCAGCGGGTCGCCGCGGTGGGCGTCGAAGCCGGCCGACACGAGCACCCAGGTGGGGGCGAACGCCTCGACCACCGGCGTCACCAGCAGGTCGAACGCCCGCCGCACGACGTCACCGGTGGCACCGGGGGGGAGGGGGACGTTGACGGTGGCGCCGCGGGCGGACGGCCCCCCCACCTCGGCGGCCCGCCCGGTGCCGGGATAGGCGGGCCACTGGTGGGTGGAGACGTAGAGCACGTCCGGATCGTCCCAGAACACGTCCTGGGTGCCGTTGCCGTGGTGGACGTCCCAGTCCACGATCAGCACCCGTTCGCCGACCTCGCGGAGTGCCCCTGCGGTGACCGCGACGTTGTTGAGCAGGCAGAAGCCCATGGCCCGGTCGGGCACGGCGTGGTGGCCCGGGGGCCGGGCCGGCACGAAGACCGGAGCGCCGTGGGCCGTGGCGGCCTCGACCGCGGCCAGCCCGGCACCGGCCGCCATGCGGGCGTCGTGCCACGAGGAGTGGCTGGCGTAGGTGTCCTGGTCGATGGCGCCGCCACCGGCCTCGCTCAGGCGCTCGAGCCGGTCGAGGTGGCCGGGGGTGTGGATCCGCACCAGGTGCTCGAACGGCGCCGGCTCGGCCCCGACCACCACCAGGTCGTCACCCAGGTGGAGGTCCTCGACGCCGCGCATGGCGGCGCCGATGCGGGCCGGCCGCTCGGGATGGCCGGGGTCGTCGTGGGATCCGGCCTCGAGCGGCTCGACGACGATCAGCACGGGCCCGACCCGGTCACCGCGTGGACCCGGTCACGGCGTCGGCTTCTGCACCGACACCCAGTCCCGGGCTTCGAGGTAGGGGGAGAACGCGGTGGCGATGGCGTCGATGTCGGCGGGCCCCTTCGGGCGCTGCACCTCGTAGACGTGCGGGAACTCGAGCCATCCGAGGGTGAGGTCCCACAGCCGCACGGCGGACTCGCCCGTCGGGGGGTCCACCAGCACCGGGCCGAACAGGGCCTGGTCGTCCTCGAAGAACAGGGTGGGCACGCCGAAGCCGCCCTTGGCCACCACGCGGCGGTGCTCGGCCAGCACCTCGTCGCCGGTGGTCGGGTCGTCGATGGCGGCCCGCACCAGCGCCGGATCGAGGCCCATCTGGCCGAGGATCTCCTCGGCCACCTCGGGACGGTGCGGCTTGCGGCCCTCCACGTGCAGCGCCCTGCCGGCCTCGGCGTACCAGCGGTCGAGCAGGTCCATGTCCTGGCGGCGCAGCAGTGCCCCGATCCGCATCATCGACCACCCGTAGGACCACTCCCGCTCCCACGGGTGCTTCTTGCCCTCCACCCGGTTGACCTCCTCGAGGCTGAAGAACTTCCAGCGGATGTCGAGGCCGGTCTCCTCGCGTACGTTCCGGATCCACAGCGACGTCTGGTAGGCGTAAGGGCACATGATGTCGAAGTGGAAGTCGACCGTGGTCGGCCGACCGGGGCTGGCGATGCTCATGGTGTCCTCCGCGTGCGCCGCCCGGAACCCGGCGCCGGGCGCTCCTCCGAACCGTACACTCGCCCCATGATGGAGCGTGGCCGCATGGAGGCCTTCAGCGACGGGGTGTTCGCCGTGGCCATCACGTTGCTGGCCCTCAACCTGGTCGTCGGTGGGCCCGGGCACGGCCCGCTCCTCCGTCAGCTGATCGACCACTGGCCGGTGTTCGCCGCCTACGGGGTGAGCTTCTTCACGATCGGGATCATCTGGGTGAACCACCATGCGCTGTTCGACCTGATGACCTACGTCGACCGCCAGCTGCTCTTCCTCAACCTGCTCCTGCTGTCCTTCGTGGTGGCCATCCCCTTCGCCACGTCCACGCTGGCCGACTACCTGCAGGTGTCGGGTGGTTCGGGCAGGACGGCCGGCGTCCTCTACGCCCTGGTGATGGAGGGGATGTCCCTCTCCTTCACGCTCATCTTCGTCCACGCGCTCCGGTCGGACCTCCTGATGCACGCCCCGCCCCCCGGGGAGCGACGCACGGCCGTGCTCCGGTTCGGTCTCGGGTCGGTGGCCTACCTCGTCGTGCTCCTGGTCTCACTCATCAGCCCGATCGCCACGCTGGTGTCGGCAGGCCTCCTGGCCGGCTACTACATGTTCCAACGGACCCCTGACCGACCGGGTGACGAGCCCGGGATCTGAGTCCGCCGCTCCGACCGACCGGCGTCGGCGCCCGGTGGGGTCGCCTCCGTCAGAAGTGACCGAGCACCGGGTGGGGTGCGTAGGGCTCCTCGAGGCGGGTGACCTCGTCGGCGTCCAGCACGAGCTGTTCGGCGGCCAGGGCGTCGGCCAGGTGGCCCGGCTTGGTGGCCCCCACGATCGGTGCGGTCACGTCGCGCTTGGACAGCAGCCAGGCCAGCGCGACCTGGGCGGAAGGCACGCCGCGTTCGGCGGCCACCTCGGCGACCCGCTCCACCACGTCGAAGTCGGTGGGCTGGCTGTAGAGGTAGTTGGTGAAGTCGTCGGTCTCGGACCGTGTGGTGTGCTTCTCCCCGGAGCGGGCGCGGTTGCCGGCCAGGACGCCGCGGGCGAGCGGGCTCCACGGGATGACCCCGACGCCCAGGTCGCGGCAGAGCGGCAGCATCTCCCGCTCCTCCTCGCGGTAGATCAGGTTGTAGTGGTTCTGCATGGACACGAACCGCGTCCAACCGTGGGTGTCCGCCGCGTGCTGGGCCTTGGCGAACTGCCAGGAGAACATGCTCGAGGCGCCGATGTAGCGGGCCTTGCCGGCCCGCACGACGTCGTGGAGGGCCTCCATGGTCTCCTCGATCGGCGTCCGGTTGTCCCACCGGTGGATCTGGTAGAGGTCGACGTACTCCATCCCCAGGCGGGTCAGCGAGGCGTCGATCCCGGCCAGGATGTGCTTGCGGGAGAGCCCGCCACCGTTCTCCCCCGGGGTCATCGGCATGAAGACCTTGGTGGCCACGACCAGTTCGTCGCGGGTCAGGTACTTCGCCAGGATCCGCCCGGTGGCCACCTCGCTGGCCCCGCCCGAGTAGGTGTCGGCCGTGTCGAAGAAGGTGATGCCCCCCTCGACTGCGTCCCGGATGATCGGCTCGGCCGCCTCCTCGTCGAGGACCCACGGCCGTTCGGAGTCGTTGCCGAAGCTCATCATGCCGAGGCAGACACGCGAGACGCGCAGGCCGGTGCGACCGAGGTTGACGTACTGCATGGGGGACCTCCGGGGGGATGCGGGAACGGTTCGGGAAGCGGTGCCGGTCGACCGGACGGGCGGGACGACCGGACCACCCTAGGCATGCCCGCCTGCCGGCTGCCGGGAGTAGCGTCGCCGGGGTGATCGACGACGACCTGGTGGCCGAGGCGGTGCACGACACCGGGATCCGCCGGCTGCAGCACGCCTATGCGGACGTGGTGAACCGGCGGGCGTGGCCCGAGCTCGAGTCACTCTTCCTGCCGGACGCCGAGGTGGTGATCGACCGCCGGGCGGGGGATCCGCTCCGACTGGTCGGCGGTGGCCAGGTCGGATCGTTCATCGGGACCGCCATCGAGCACTTCTCGTTCTTCGAGTTCGTCGTCCTGAACGCCCACATCGCCTTTCCCGACGGGGCCCTGTCGGGTCGGGCGGTGTGTCGCCTGTTCATGTGCGAGCTACGCCAGGACGGGGCCACCGGTGCCTTCACCACCGCGTTCGGCCTCTACCACGACCGGTACGCGCTCGACGGCCACCGGTGGCGGTTCGCCGAGCGCCGGTACCACTCGCTGGCCCGCCACGGCGGCGTGCTCGACGTGTTCCCCCTCCCGGTCGACCCCGGCATCGCGGTGCCGGGCGCAGAGCTCGGGGGTCCCGGCGCCTGAGCCTGCGGGGACCTGCGGCCCGCACCCGCCGGGGCGAGAGCCGACCGCAGCCCCGGCGGGCCACCGGATCAGCCACTGGCGCCCCCGGTCGTGGGAGCATCGTGGGCATGCCGCTGCTGGTGGTCCGACATGCACGCGCCGGTCGTCGGAGCGCCTACACCGGTGACGACCGGGAGCGCCCGCTGTCGCCGCGGGGGCGGGCACAGGCCGGGGCGCTGGTGCCCCTGCTGGCCGCCTACCGACCGCGGCGCATCCTCTCCAGTCCGGCGGTGCGGTGCTTCGAGACGGTCCGACCGCTGGCCGACTCGCTGGACCTGGCCATCGAGTCGGTGGGCGAGCTCGGCGAGGGCCACGGTCCCGACGCACTGGCCCTGCTCGAGCGGATGGCGGGCGAGACGGCCGTGCTCTGCACCCACCGGGACGTCGCCACCGAGCTGCTCGACGCGCTCGCCCACGGACGGTCCGCCAAGGCGCGCCACCAGCTCCGGCTGCTCAAGGGGGAGGTCTGGGTCGTCCAGTCGACCGAGTCGGACCTGGAGATCGTCGACCACCTCCACCAGGAGCCGAGGCGGTGAGCCGGCCGGTCGCAGGCCCCGGCCGGCGGGCCGGGAGCGGGCGACCACTACGCTGACCGCCCGATGACCACCCCCGCCCGTTTCGCGCCGGAGTCGTTCCGGTCCTTCCGGGCCACGGAGCGGTCCTGGGACCCCGCCACCCGCACGGTGACCCTGGGCTACGCCCTCGACGACGAGGTCACCTTCACCGAGACCATCGCCTACGAGGGCGTCCGCGGGCGGTCCGGAGCCGGTCGCGAGCCCCTGGCCGGTCCGCCGGGGCCGGGGTTCGCCCGTGCCCTGCTCCACCTCCACGTGGCCGCCGGCACCAGCTACTACAAGACGGCGGCTCCCCCCGAGGTCCTCGTCGAGGGGGCCACGCTGTCGGCGGCCGAGCTGGGGTTCCACCACCACCTGTACGACGACGGCCTGCGGGAGTTCGCGGTGGCCAACGGACTGGCGGTGCCCCGACCGGTCACGGTGCGGGCCGACGGCACCGGCGCCGTGCCCGGACCACCGCCGGCCGGGGCGCTGGCCCCGGGCCTGGTGGTGCCGATCGGCGGCGGCAAGGACTCGATGGTCCTGATCGAGGCGGTCCGCCACCTGGGCCCCCGCCTGTTCGCCGTCAACCCCCATGCGCTGGTCGAGGAGCTGGCCGCCGAGGCAGGGCTGGAGCTGCTGGTGGTCCGCCGCCGCCTCGACCCGGAACTCGCTGCGCTGCACCGGGCCGGGGCCCTGAACGGGCACGTGCCCATTACCGCCATCGTCTCGCTGATCGCCGCGGTCGGGGCGTTCGTCGACGGCTACGACACCGTCGCCATGGCCGTCGAGCGGTCGGCCAGCGAGGAGACCGTGTCGGTGGACGGCGTGCCGGTCAACCACCAGTACTCGAAGAGCCGTGACCTCGAGGTCCTGCTCGCCGATCTGCTCACCGCCACGGTGTCTCCCGACCTGACCTGGGGCTCGGCCCTGCGCCCGTACTCGGAGCTCGCCATCTCACGGGCGTTCGCCGGTCTCACCCGCTACCACGGGACGTTCTGCAGCTGTAACACCGCCTTCCGCCAGGACGCCGCCGCCGGCGACCGGTGGTGCGGGAACTGCCCGAAGTGCCGGTTCGTGGCCCTGATGCTGGCCCCGTTCCTCGACCGGGGTGCGGTGGCCGGCATCATCGGCCGCGACCTGTTCGCCGATCCGGGCCAGATCGCCGGGTTCGCCGCGCTGATGAGCGACCGGGACAAGCCGTTCGAGTGCGTGGGGGAGCGCCGCGAGTCGGCGGCGGCCCTCCACCTCCTGGCCGGCCGGGACGGATGGCGCGACGCCCCGCTGGTGGTCGCGCTCGCCCCGGTGGCCGCCGGCCTGGTGACGGAGGAGGACGTCGGTGCGCTGCTGACCCCGTCGACGGACCTGGCCTTTGCCGAGCCGGTGGTGGCCGACGCCGTGGACGCACTGCTGTCGGGGGCGCGGTGACGCTCGACGAGCTCCTCGGCATGCGGGTGGCGGTCTGGGGGCTGGGCGCCGAAGGGGCGGCGCTGGTGGCCCTGGCCCGGACCCGCGGCGTCGAGCCGCTGCTGGTGGACGACCACCCGGAGCGGGTGCCGGGCGACGCCGGCGCACGCCCGGTGCTGCTGCCGACCGAGGTGCCGTGGTCGGACCTGGACGTGGTCGTCCGGGCTCCGGGGGTCAGCCGCTACCGCCCCGAGCTGACCGCCGCCGAGTCGGCCGGCGTCCGGGTCACCACCGGCATGGCGCTGTGGCTGGAGGACCACGCCGAGCGGCCCGTGCTGGCCGTCACCGGCACCAAGGGCAAGAGCACGACGGCGTCACTGGCCGCCGCCGTCCTGGCCGCCGACGGGGTCGACGTGGCACTGATCGGCAACATCGGGGTCCCGGTCCTCGACACCTACGGACGACCACCGGCCGGGGCCTACGTGGTGGAGGTCTCGTC
>Ga0209067_10002312_pt1 | contig 11331 bp, 9 predicted proteins | sample ColStrG_CSR_2013_FD_187199 | JGI IMG/M metagenome (GOLD analysis project Ga0209067, IMG submission 187199) | Freshwater sediment microbial communities in response to fracking from Pennsylvania, USA - Cold Stream Run_MetaG_CSR_2013 (SPAdes)... | ecosystem: Environmental > Aquatic > Freshwater >... | reverse complement strand
AGAGGTGTGGTAATTGGCGTTGTGCTCGCCACCTGCTGGTGAAGCTTCGCCGATCTTGACTCCCCAATAGGATCCCACTGGCGCCAAAGGTGCCGCAGGATTCGGAGTCACGTGACAGACGACGCAATCCACAGTGACCAGGGGAGTGGTGCCAGCCGTGTATCCGCCAGGCGCAGCGCCATTGGCTACCCAAGCGGTCGCAGTGTGCTTGAATTCAGGAGAGCTTGGAAATCGCGAGTAGGTCTGACCTGTTGCCGGAGGATTTCCAATAAAATAGATGGGCCAATCTGAATTGGTCGAGTTGTGACAGTCCGAACAAGCGGTGGGTTGATTGATGGTCACACCAGCTGCGGTGGCAAGTGCGGTCAAAGAACTGTGAAAATAGCCCGGACGAGCGGCGCCGGTTGAGGCCAGGTCAGCATGACAGACGTTGCAATTGCCGCTGATCACGCCTGCTGGAATTTGTGTTGTGGAGTGATTCATGGCCATGTGGCTTGTGTAAGCCAAAGTGCCAACTGTGGCGACCGAGGTTCCTGAAAATGTGATTGGATTTGTCGACATCACATCGTCAAATGCAGGATCGTAATTTCGTGCACCCGCAGCCTGTCCGCCAGACCAATCGCCACCGAGAGCAATCGAAGCAAAGGTTCCACGTGACATCGAAGCGGAGTGACACGAAAAACAATCTTGGCTGGTCGCTGAAGTCGCGTGATCGAATCCACCCAATGCAGAGGCGGCAATTGCAGGGACTTGCAAATCAGGACGCTGAGGTGTGTGACAGCTCGTACAAGCTGTCAGCACTGAAAGATGCACATAGTTTGCGCCACCCCAGTTGGCCCAGGTCATGAATCCAGCTTTGGATTGGTGGCAGCTGGCACAGTCCATGGTGCCACCGTGAGAGGCATAATCAAAAGGTGCGTTGACGTTGGTCGCCGACCAGGTCACTGGAGTGTTAATTCCAGTCGGACGATTGGAACTGTGACAAGTCAAACAGCTGGTCTCAAGACCAGAGTGCTGAAAATTTGCTGTTGCGAAAGAGGCGCTTGATAAAGAGGGAGTTGAAACTCCGCAGTTGTTGAACAATGGCACTGCCAGGGCTGAAACGATCAAGATGAGCGCTCCACGCAGGCGTCCATTGAAGCGAAAAGAAGCCCCTCGATCTTGTCTTTCGAACCTAGACCTTTGTTGCATGCTCATATGTTCACACGGATCGGAAAAATTGGAAAATTTCTGAAGAGCTGGTCTCATCTTGGACAAGTGTAAAAAACATTGGCAACGCGATTATTCTGGTTAGAATGTTGAAGAATGAGATTTTGTTTTAGAATGAGACGCATTGTGTGTGCATTGTCACTGCCGTTTTTACTCGAGTCGCAGGCGCATGGCTCAGAAGTGTTCGGTCGGTTCAGTGCTGGAGTTTTTACTTCAACGGAAACTTTCACCTCAAATGCAGATGGTGTCTCAGAAAACGACGCTCAGAACTTCACAGGCCGAGCCTATTTGCGTGTGGCTGACATCGGCACAGATCACACGGAATTTGTCGGTGATCTGCGCGACAACTATGATTTGTTTGGTGCCTTGAATGCGACGCAATCTCAGCTGGCTCCGAGCAATGGTTTTCAATCGCGTCAGCTCTATGTGGGAAATTTTCCATCCAAATCCAAATTCAATTATGAAGTGGGCCGCTTCGGACTGTCTGAAACTGGTGGCACTTACACCGATGGAGTTGCGCTTCAGCGGCGGCAGTCCGATTCCACTCGGGTGGGAGTCTTCGGCGGACTCAATCCGTTCTCTTACAAAGATCAATTGATCGAGTATCAGCCCAATGCGACGGACTGGGGGGCTTACTATGCCTACGCTCCCAACGATTCGCTTCAGGGTCGCAACTATTTCATCAATGCCGCCTTCGTTGAGCAGCAGTACAACCAGGACATTGATCGTCAGTACTTTTACGAAAATTTTTATTATCAATGGGGTCCTAAATCTCGTTTGATGCTTCTGTCGTATCTGGATTTTGCACCCACAGTGAAAGTCCAGACGGCATCGATGAACTGGGACCAGCAGACCTCGCTCAAACAGGTCGGGCATTTGCATCTTTTGGCTGTGGACACAGTGACTTATTTGCGTTTGGCCAGCATCCGTTCCACTTTGCCAAGCAGCGCTTATGAGCAAGCGCAGGTCTATTGGGATTTCTCTCAAGGTCGCGGCAGTTTGCTGCAGCCGATGCTGACCTATGGACATCGCGAATTGGACCAGCTGAGCAAAACTGAGGGGCAACTCAGGTATGTGATGAACGATTTTGCGGACATTCGCTTCGATGCCAACTTTTACGGAGGTCTTCGCAACAATTTTGTTTCAAACGACATCTTTGTTGGGGGTGGTGCGGGATTTTACTCTTCAAAATGGGAGTATTCTGCAGATTTGCAATATGCACAAGAAGCCTATGCGACGCAGACCCTGCATCCGATTACTGTCACGGCGAATGCGACCTTTGTACAAAATCGTGAATTGTTCTACACGGCCAGTGTGGAAGTGGCGCAAGATGAGAATGTGACTATTTTTGCAAGTTTCCTCAAGCTGACCTATCGATTTGGCTCCAAAGAGCTTGCGCCCCTGCGCGATGGTGCTCCGCCACGGGGGTCTTTGTGAAGATCAAGCGCAGTTTGCAAATTCTCTTGATGCTGACGATTTTGATTTGTGGAGCAATGCTCGGGAAGCGTGCGATTGCCCAGGACGAAGGTCTGATCAATCGGTTGTTCGCACCAGGTCCTCTGATGAAGGGTCATGACAATCTTGAAGGCGCCAACGACTGTCAAAAATGTCATGACTCTGGCAAGGGCGTTTCCGAGGCGAAGTGCCTGGAGTGTCACAAAGAAATCCGACCATTTGTGACCGGTAAAAAAGGCTTCCATGGTTTGACCAATCAAACTTGTATCAAGTGTCACAGCGATCACAAAGGCCGAACCTACGATTCCACCTCGGTCGACCAAAAAACTTTCGATCACAGCAAAACGGGTTACATCCTCGCTGGAAAGCACAAGGACATTAAATGCCTGGAGTGCCACAAAGAAAAACGTGGCGACAAGCGCAGCCGGCCGAACGAGGTCAAGTATCTTGGCGCGGCACAATCCTGCAAAAGCTGTCATGCCAAAGACGATATCCATTTTTACAAGGGTGAGTTTGCCAAAAAAGACTGCGGTGCTTGTCATGGCCTGTCGACTTGGACGGATGGGCTGCGCTTTGATCACAAACGGGATGCCAAGTATGAACTGGTCGGCAGCCATGCGGACTTGGAATGTCAGACTTGCCACAATCCGAAAGAAAACAATCCCCGCGAGAGTATCTACAAATGGCCAACTCTGGGCAACAAGCACTGCTTGGCTTGTCATGATGACTTTCACAAGAATAACTTGAGTCCCAAAAATCAAACTGGCAAATGTACGACTTGCCACACGCAGACCGAGTGGAAGATTAAAAATTTCGACCACGAACTGGCCGGTTGGCCGTTGCGTGGTCAGCATGCCGAGGGCGACTGTTTGTCCTGCCACACTGACAAAGCAAAAATGCGAACGATGGCCAACAATCCGAAAATTCAGCCCACGGTGAAATTTGCGGATTTGAAAAACAAGAACATCAACTTCACGGGTCTGGGCAAACAGTGCCTGTCTTGCCACGATGACTACCATCGGTTTGGGAATTACAAATCCGTCACGAAAGTGAAAGCGCAACAGTGTATCACTTGTCACACCGAAGCGAGCTGGAAAAAAATCCACGACTTCAATCACAACGCCAGTACACGTTATGCGATCGATGGGGAACACAACAAGTTGAAATGTTCCGAGTGTCATCTTGAAGTGAAGAAGAAGCCAATTCCGCGCAATTTACCAGGGATCTATTACTGGCCGAAGTTGACGACTGCAACTTGCGAAAACTGTCACACGAATGTCCATATTGGAAAATTTTCCAAAGAACTTCTGGCGAAGCGCTGCACTGAGTGTCACGTGACGGATGGTTGGCTTGTCGTGAAAACCGGCAAAAACTTTGACCACAACAAAACGCGCTTCCCACTGACCGGCAAGCACACCGAGCAGAGCTGCACCAAGTGTCATGTGAAAAACAAAGAGCAGATCTTCCGATGGAATTCGAAGGACAAAGAGTTCTGCGTCGAATGTCACCAGAACGTCCATCTGGAACAGTTCCATGAAAAGTTCTCAAGCCAAAGTTGTGCGGTTTGCCACTCCACGAAAGACTTCAAAAATCGCAAGACTTTTGACCATTCGACAACGGCCTATCAGCTGGAGGGCGCGCACAAGAAGCTGGAGTGCTCATCTTGTCACACCAAGACCCAGGAGCTTTTCCCCGTGAAGCCGCCGTCCTATATGAACCTGTACAAATTTCCGAAGTTGCAATCTGACAAATGTTTGAACTGTCACAAGGATGTGCACGTCGGTCAGTTGGGTCGGGACTGCTTGAAGTGTCACACCGATGTGACTTGGAAGAACCCCAAGTTCGATCACCAGACGCAGTCACGTTATCCTTTGCTGGGGAAACACGTTGATGTGAAATGTGCGAAATGCCACAAGCAAAAAGGTTCCGATACTGTCCAAGAGTTCAAACGTTTTGTGGCCGTGATCCAGTACAAGCCTTTGCCGACTCAGTGCAGTGCCTGCCACAAAGATGCTCACAATGGTCACTTTGGTGGTCAGTGTGCGAGCTGTCACACGGAACAGACTTGGAAGACAACCAAAGACTTCCATAAGAACTTCACTCTTTCGGGTGTGCATTTCACCCTTCAATGTGTGGAGTGTCATGCGCAAGGACGGAAGCTCACGGGTCTGAGTCGTGAGTGCATCTACTGTCACAAGAAAGATGATGTGCACTCAGGAACGCTGCCGCAATGTGCAGAGTGCCATCTGCAGGTCTATTGGGAGGATTCGAAGTTTCGCCACTCGATGACGACGTTCCCTTTGAAGGGTGCGCACCGAATCCTGAGTTGTCAGGAGTGTCATCAGAACGGTGTTTACCAGGGACTTTCGTCGGCCTGCATTTCCTGCCACTTGACGACAGTCCAGGCGGCTTTGGCGCCGATTCTGCACCAGCCGTTGGCCAACTACACCAACTGTTCGCAGTGCCATCACAATCCGTTCGCCTGGTAAACTGGGGTCTGGGCCGCTGCTTCCTGCGGCCACGCCCCTCCTTGGGCTCTGGCGGGCATCGGCTCCTGCGGAGCCGAACGCGTCACGCTTGCCCGAGGGCCGCCGGAACCAACGGCCCCTCCCCTTTGCCTTCGCCCGGGTTCGGGCATCGGGTCGGGTTCGGGGTTCGGGCACGGTACGGTTTGCTGGTTGCGTTGGGGCTGGTTTTGATTCGTCTTCGGCGTCACACTGATTCTATGCGGTTTATTTTTGGGATTCTTTATTTGTTTTCAGCCTTTGCTCTCGCCAAGGCTCCTGCAGTGAACAAAGCTGCGGCTTTGATGACACTCAGTCAAAGTTTGGCCCAGGCTGAGACACGTGCGGATTTTGCCAAAGTTTATTCGGCTGGGTGCGCGGCTTCACAAAAGATTTTTTCCAAAGCGCAGTTCGTGGCCGCTCTGAAAAAAGGCTATGGCGGTATGAAATCAAAGGGAATGAAGTTTAAAGCGGTCGAGCTTGGCGGAGTGTTCGGCGCCGAGCAGGAACTGGTTTTGGACAATTCGGTGAACGCAGTGGCAGACATTTCGAAGCTCAACACTGCCAAGGTGACTTTTCATCGAAAATTTTGGCTGTCCAAAAATGGCCAAACGATTGAAAGCGAAGTTGCTTTGCCGCGCACTTTTCACTATGAGCATCAACGCTGGTGTTACGAAATTCAGCTCAACTGAAGCTGTCCGATGCATTTGTCGTGTGCTAAATTTTTAACACCAGTGAGTGATCCTACCGCCGGGCACGACAACCACAGATTCACGATGTCCGAAATCCCGTCAAGGCTGAGTTTTTTGTGTGAGAACAAGAACTGAAAGACGTGATGATGATCTTCAAGTAAACCCAGTTTTATCAACACAAAGCGGGCCCAGCTAGCAGTTTTACAGACTTTGCAGGTACTGCAGATTCTCGGGATCTGTCCAAATCATTGATCCTGTGATCTTGCGTTCCAGGCGCAGGTTGGAATCAAAAATCCATGTTTCCGGAAAGGCCGTCACGGACAGTTGTCGAGAGACCGACTTGTCTCCGTCCCAATATTTGAAATCAACTCCGGGTTGCGCTGAAAACTTATGCATGAAATTCAAGGCATCTTCCGCTTTGTCGTCCTCTGCAATGACAATTAATTTTGCAGTGGTCGGCAGTTTGCTGACAGCGGCATAGATTGACGGCATCTCAGCTTGGCAAGGTCCGCACCAAGAGGCCCAAAAATGCACAATGAAATGTCGCGCAGAGCCCGGCGTGACGGGTGACACTTTCTCATTTGGAGCGATTGACTGCAAGTTCGTCAGTTTGACTTCGATGCTCTCGGTCTTTTTACTTGATAACATTGTAAAACCCAGAAAAACTAGAGCGAAGACCCCTGCGAAAATGATTTGTATTTTGTACTGTCGCCAAGAATTCATATGTAGCTATAATAGTCCAATGGACACAGGAATGCATCGATGCTGAAGACGATTCTCAAAAAAATATTTTACTTCATGGGCTCCATCCGGTTGGCAGTTCCGACGATGCTGACCTTAGCCCTGGTTGTGGGAATAGGCACGGTTATCGAGAGCCGTTACAACGCAGAATACGCGCGTCTCTTGATTTACCAAAATCCGTGGTTCAGCGCTTTGCTCATTATGATTTGGCTGAATGTTCTCTTCGCTGCGTTGACGCGCCTTCCCTGGAAGAAACATCACATTGGATTTCTGATTACGCATCTGGGGCTCTTGCTGCTTTTTGGCGGAGGTTTTCTGACCAACACCTTTGGTGTTGACGGGATTTTGCGAATTCCCGAGGGGCAGAGCAACAAATACGTTGTTCTTCCGAGTCTTGTTGTGTCCGCGCGCAAAGGCAGTGAGCAACAAGGAACGGACTATCCTGTTTCGCGGACTTTTCGGCAGCGAGGCGAAAGCAGTTTTTCTGACATCAATGAGAAGTTAAAGGGTCTCGCTGTGATTAAGGGTTTCCAGCCCTTCGTCGAGGTTCGTGAGGTCCTCAAAGAGAAGCCCGACACTGGCGCTCCTCTCCAAGAGCCTTTTGAGATTCAGTTCAGTATCAAGAGCGCAATGTTCGGCGTGGTCGAGCAAAGTCTCAATTCGCAGAACCAGCGGGAACTCAAGATGGGTCCTGCCACTTTTCGTTTGTTTCGCGCCGCGGACAGCAAACAAAAAGTTCCTGCGCGTGGAGCCAAGTCACCGAAAACAGGTGCTCAGCTCGGAACACCTCAGCGTCAGCCTGCTTCTGCGGAGTCTGCGATGCCGGCAGCGACTCTGAAAATTAAAGTGGGCGGAGTTGCAAAATCTGTCTTGGTCAGTCATCAGCCCAATCAGAAAATCAAGGTTGGTAAATATCAAATTACAATTCGCTCGATGATGGATCATGCCACGGTTGTGAACAACGGATTGCAAGAACAGCCAGGGGGGCCACTCAACCCGGCGGTTGTTCTTGAGATCAGTGACGGTGGCGCACCTGTGAAAGATGTCCTCTACGCCAAATTTCCAGGATTCACTCTTCGCAAAGGACAATTCCCGGATTTGGAACTGGCTCTCGAGTCTGCGGCAATTCCAGTTGGCAGTCAGGAGATCGTGAATCACTCCGGTGCGGGGATGGAGTCTTCGGGTTCGAAAATGGAAACAGCCGGTGCAGGAGTCACTGTGCCACCAGCACAGGCTCAGCCTCAAGAGCCCGTGACCTCACCGTTGGCTCATTCTGGAAACCCGAATTCTGAGCCTCCGCCAGCTGTTGAAGCTCCAGCCAGTCCAACGGGGCCGAACGGAAATGAAGTGCGAATGTTTTACTCTCCCAAAACTGCCAAAGTTGTCGCGGTGGAGCTGTGGAAGGCTGGGAAGAAAGTGACTGAGAAAAATGTCACTGAAGGCGAAACTTTTCAAACTCCTTGGATGGGCATGCAGCTGACAGTCAACAAGATGGCTTGGAACGCAGAAAAAGAAATTCAGGTCGTTCCGACGGAGCCGCAAGAAAAAGCCGATCAGCTGCCACCCAGCGCGATGAAAATTGGGCGCTATGATGGGGCTCCTGCTGAAGAAGTTTGGATGCCTGAAGGTGATGAGCGTCGGTTCAACATCGATGGGAAAGAGTATTTTGTGTACTTTGGAAGAAAAGTCATCGAGTTGCCTTTTGCGGTGGATCTCCAAGATTTTAAAAAAATTGATTATCCCGGAACCAGCATGGCAAAGTCCTTTGAAAGTCATGTGCAGGTTTCAGGGGCTTTTGCTCCGGTGACAGTCTCGATGAATGAGCCGCTGTACATGAAGGGTTACACTGTTTATCAAGCCAGCTATGAACAGTTGCCTGACGGCCATTTTGCTTCAATTTTTTCCGTCAACTACGATCCTGGTCGCCCGTTTAAATATTTAGGCGGCATCATTTTGGGCTTGGGAATCATCACCTACACTTTGTCTAAAAGTCGGCGTGCAAAACAAATGGGGTTCGGTTTATGATCAAACGAATTTTTGGAACCGTTCTGTTGCTTTTCTCAGGTCTCGTTGCTCGGGCGGACTTTGCGACCGATGATTTTATCAACCGCGCGCAAGGTCTTCCCTATGAAGAACTGCGTGGCTTGCCGTTGATGCACAATGGTCGTATCAAGCCCTTGGAAAGCCTCGCGCGGGAGACTTCAGTTTATCTGACGGGGTCCTACAACTTCAAGGGTATCAATCCAATTCAGTTGGCTCTGGCCTTGATGCTGTCCGAAGATTCAGACAGTTTCCCGATGATTGAAGTTCGGTCGCCGGAGCTTCGCAAACAAATGAATTTGGCCAGTGACCGTCGGCACTTTGCGCTGAAAGAACTTTTGAATGCGAACCTGGAAGGGCTTGCGACACCGCTCTTGCAGAAACAAAAAAGCAACAAGCGAAGTTTGACTGAACTTGAAAACAAAACTATCGAAGCTTACGAACAGGCCATCTTGTTTCAAAATCTACGCAGTGGCGGTTTGATTGTCGAGGCCATGTATCCTCCCGGTGCGGATGGGATGCACGCGCAATCGATGCCAACGGGCCCGATCATGGATGAGTTCAAAGCGCTCATGGGTGGCGTCAGCTCTCACAACCCTGACGAGTACCAGCGCCATTCAGCCCAGTTGCAACAGTTGCTTCTGAATCAGAAGTGGCCGGAGGGCATCAGCTCCAATGTTGGCAACATCGACAAAGAATTATTTTACAACACCTACAAACCCTTTCGCTGGGCCTGCTGGTTGTTCTTCCTGATGGCTGTTCTGATGTTGGCACCCAAAGCGGCAGACAAGATCAACGCCAAGATTTTACCAGCCGTGTTGTTCATTCCTATTGTGTTTTTGATCCTCGGTTTTTACATCCGTGTGTCGATCACGGGTTTTGCTCCAGTCACCAATATGTATGGCACGATGATCTGGGTCTCACTCGGGGTCGCCACCTTTGGCTGGTTGTTTTATTTGCTCTATCGCAACCGAGTTTTTTTAGCGCTCACCTTCAGCGGCGCCTTTGTTTTGCTGTTTTTGACAGACCAAATTCCTTTGGTGATCAGTCCTGACATGGATCCTATCGTGGCCGTTTTGCGCAGCAATCTGTGGCTGACGATTCACGTTCTGACGATTACGATTTCCTACGCTGCATTTTCGATCGCGATGCTGCTGGGAAACACTATGATTATCCGTGACCTCATGGGCTTGAACAGTGCTGAGTGGATTAAGACCTACAGTCATTTTTGCTATCGGACGATGCAGTTGGGTGTTTTCTTGCTTTCGATCGGCATTATACTCGGCGGAGTTTGGGCGGACTACTCTTGGGGTCGGTTTTGGGGCTGGGATCCCAAAGAAACTTGGGCCTTGATAGCAGATCTGGGCTTTTTGATTCTGCTGCACGCCCGACATATTGGCTGGGTGGACTCGTATCGCCTCTTGCTGTTGGCGCCGCTGTCTTATCTTCTGGTAATCATGGCCTGGTACGGTGTGAACTTTATTTTGGCAACGGGCTTGCACTCCTATGGATTCTCAAGTGGTGGGGCGATGATCGTATTTGTCTTTGTCAGTGCGCAACTGGTTTTGATCGGTGCAGCCCTGGCAAAAAAGTTTGTGTTGGCAAAGCGCAGTTGATTTGAAGACGAAAGGGGAGTCGGGTCGTGGGACGTTTTTTCTTATTTTTGTGGGCAATCCTGAGTGGATTGATGGCTTTCGAGTTTTATCGTTTGCACAAAAATCCACAGCATTCATTTTTGTTTTATCTGCAGTCGCGCCATTTGTTGAAATCGACTTTTGAGATCGGCCCCGAGAACCATGCGCTGGTGCTTGTCACAGGATATGGTGGCCTGGGTCTTATGATCTTGACGAATCTCTATATTTTTCGGAAGCGAATCCACGCGCTGACCAAGCTGGGTTTTTTGAAAAACTGGCTCGATTTTCATATCTTTTGTGGAATGATGGGCCCGACTTTGATTCTTTTTCACTGCGACTTCAAGGTGCATGGCCTTGTGGCGATTAGCTTTTGGAGCATGGTTGTTTCGGTCTCAAGCGGTATCATAGGCCGTTATTTCTATATTCAAATTTCCAAACTGCGCGGAGATTTCGTTCGTGAAGCGGAAGCCTTCAATGTGAAAATCAAGGCCTACATTACGAAAGTGAAAGCCGAGATTTCAGATACGGATTTGGTTCGCTATCGGACTCAGGCCTTGGTTTTTGCCGGAGCTGATGCCGTTCCTTCCAATCCACTCAGTGCCTTGGTTTTTTCGATGATCACAGACGTGAAGATGGCTGTGCGTCCTGTTCCCGCGCCACCTCCCCTGGGTGAGGTGGGTCAGTATTTGTTCAAGGGCTACGCATTGAACATGCGCAAGGCGAATACTGTTGATTCATTCAATCGCCTCATGGGCTACTGGCACACATTCCATATGCCATTTGCGATTTTCATGTACATCGCAGCAGTGCTTCATGTCGCGGCGGAATTCTGGCTTGGTAACGCAACGTTTTAATCATAAGCTGGGCCCTTTGTGTGTTGAAGGGCTTAAGTAATCGGTAGTCAGGTGATGCACTTAGGACCTGTTTCGAAAACTCAAACGCGTTTTGGCAAGAAAAGATGCTGATTGTGGTAGAGCGCCATGATGGCGACGTGCATTCTGAGCCTGTCCGGCTTCTTGGTCGTGCACCAGGTTTTTCGAATCAATCGATTAATGT
>Ga0209067_10002311_pt1 | contig 11332 bp, 7 predicted proteins | sample ColStrG_CSR_2013_FD_187199 | JGI IMG/M metagenome (GOLD analysis project Ga0209067, IMG submission 187199) | Freshwater sediment microbial communities in response to fracking from Pennsylvania, USA - Cold Stream Run_MetaG_CSR_2013 (SPAdes)... | ecosystem: Environmental > Aquatic > Freshwater >... | reverse complement strand
GCGGGTCGCGATTGCGCGGGCTCTGGTCGTCGGTTTCGATCAGAACACAATTCATTTGAATGTCGCCGGAAGCGACTTCAAAACGCGCGGGCAAAGCGTTAAGAAACTTTCCAATAATGCCGCTGCGTTCCATGCCAATCACGCCGCCGTGCGGGCCGGTCATACCGACATCTGTGATGTAGGCCGTGCCTTCCGGCAGCACACGTTCGTCGGCCGTAGTCACGTGTGTGTGTGTGCCCACGACGGCCGTAGCGCGGCCATCGAGGTACCAGCCCATGGCGATTTTTTCGCTCGTGGTTTCAGCGTGCATGTCCACGAAGACGAAATCGACATCCGGCGGGACAGAAGCGAGTTCGCTGTCCGCTTTGCGAAAGGGGTCGTCAATGGGGGTCATAAAAACACGGCCTTGCAGGTTGAGCACGGCGTATTTCACACCGTTCCTGGCGGTCCCCAAATAGAAACCTTTGCCAACGTTGCCTTCGGGAAAATTTGCGGGCCGCAAGAGACGTGGCTCATGCGGCATGAATTCAACGATTTCCTTGCGATCCCAACTGTGGTTTCCGCCGGTGATAACGTCGATGCCGAGTTTGAAGAGTTCCTGTGCCAGTCGCGGCGTGATGCCGAAGCCGGACGCGGAGTTTTCGCCGTTGGCGATGACCAGATCAATTTTCCGTTGGGACACGGTATCCGCGAGGAGGTCCTGGACAATCTGACGTCCGGGAGAGCCGACAATGTCACCGACAAAAAGTACGCGCATTCAAAAATGCCCAAATCTCTTTCTAATCTGCCCCGTTGCGAGGGACAGAAGTCTGAGTTCATAAATCAAAATGGAGCGGACCGCTTGGCCGTGGAGAGCTAGGCTGTGAACCTCTGAATTAGGTGGGCGCCACGAGCCAGCCGTTAGGCTTTCCTGCCCCGCTCGCGGGTCTTTTTGGAATTACGGTCAAGACTCGCCAGCGGGACAGGCCGTGCACACGGGCTGTCTATCCGCAGCACCTCAGAGATTCTACATTGGTTCAAACAGCTTTCGCACCCACACCTGCTTCGAAGTACCGCTCCGGTTCCATTGTAACGGGGCCCAGAAGCCGCCTGCAACCGAGCGTCAAGCGAAAGGCCAAAAGCAGGTCCCGGGAGGCCGCGCGAGGGGTAGAATCAATCTCTTCTGAAGGAGGAACGTTCATGCGCCGCAAAACGAAATTCGTTGCAGTTCTAATGATCACGGTTTTGGTTGGCTTGATGAGACAGACCGCGTACGCGGGACAAACCTCTGAGGGAAAGGCCAACCTCCAACTTGGCAAAGTGAACTTTCCGACATCGTGCGTCGGGAATGTGCAGCCCACGATTGAAAAAGGAGTGGCGTTGCTGCACTCGTTTCAATATCAGCAGGCGGAGCTGACATTTGCAGAGGCCTCCAAGCGCGATCCAAAATGCGCAACGGCTCATTGGGGCAAGGCGATGGCTCTGTTTCACCAACTTTGGGATTTTCCGGAGGATAAGACTCTGAAAAAAGGCCGGAAAGAGATTGAAAAATCCCAGAAATTGCATCCGACCAGTAAGCACGAGCAGGAATTCCTAGCAGCAGCGGCCACCTTTTTTCAGCGGAAACCGAAAATGACGCATGCGGAGCGAATCGGAGCATATTCGAGCGCGATGGAACACTTGTATGCGGAAAATCCAGGAGATGTTGAGATTGGAGCGTTTTACGCACTCTCGCTGGTGTCGCTAGCCGACGCGGGCCTAGAGACGAACGCAAACCTGAAAAAAGCAATCGCGCTGCTTGAACCGATGCTGAGGCAATTTCCAGACCATCCGGGAATAGCGCACTATCTGATCCACGCGGCGGATCGGCCCCAGTTTGCTTCACAAGGCCTGGAAGCAGCGAGGCGATACGCGGCGATTGCGCCGGACTCGTCTCATGCTTTGCACATGCCGTCACATATTTTCGTAAAGTTGGGACTTTGGCAGGATTCGATAAGTTCGAATATCGCGGCGGATAAAGCCGGTGCGCACGCAGCAGAGATGCACATGGCGGAAGCTGATTACCAGACGCACGCGCGGGATTTTCTGAGCTATTCCTATCTGCAGAGCGGGCAGGAGTCGAAAGCGCGCGAGGTCATCGAACATACGCTTCAGGTCGTGGGGGCAAACGACGAAGCCAAGGCCGATGAGAACGCATACCTTGCGGCCCGGACTTCGCTAGAGCTCCATCACTGGAAAGAAGCGGCGACGTTGCCGATCCCTGCAATTCGGAAGAATTGGCAAGACACAACGTTTTGGGCTCGCGCCATCGGAGAATCACGGATCGGTGACGTTGCTGGTGCGGAAGCGGCGGTGAAGCAGCTGGCGGCACTCGTTGCAGAGCGCGAGAACCGAACCCGCAAGCGCGGCTACAACGTCCCTTCTGAGAAGGCGACGGACTTGAGCGAAGCAGACGCATGGCTCGCGTTTGCCAAAGGGAATTCAGAAAATGCGCTGCAGGAACTGCACGCCGCCGCCGACCGTCAAGACAAGAATGGCGGAGAATCAGTGGGCATACCCGCTCGAGAGATGCTGGCGGATATGCTCCTAGAGCTCAAGCGCTCAACCGATGCTCTGGCTGAGTACCAGACGGTGCTGAAGAACTCGCCAAATCGGTTCAATGCGCTTGTGGGAGCGGCCAGGGCCGCTCAGGCATCCGGCGACACCACGGTCTCACAGGAGTTTTACTCGAGACTCAAGCAAGTCTGTCCGGTCAATGCTGACCGGCCGGAGCTGGCGGAAGCAAAGACGGTTTCAACCAGAAAGTAACTGGCAAGCTCTGAATCAAAGCCGTGCCTACCAAGGGTCGGTGGGGGGAATTTGGCTTGACCCTGCAACCATTCCGGCCTAAGCTACGTCTTAATAAGCACATGCAAGCCAAAACGCAGCGAATCCGCATATTGGCTTTGCTCCTCGGGGTCATCTTCCTTGGGGCGCAGTTTCACTATTGTGCCGACCTGACGACCACCCCATCCGCTTCACACATCTGCCCAGTCTGTTCCACGGCGGGTTCCATGGTCACTACGGAAACGCCTGACATTGCGGTTGTACCTGTCATAAGCCGGGTAGAACTGACTCCTTTGTTTGTTTCCGTATTTTCCGCTGCTCCGCGTGCTACATCCCCGCGCGCGCCTCCATCCCTTTAGTCCACTGGTTTCTACCTAGCTGTTCCTGCCCATTGTTGCTACTGCTCCCTTCTTCCAGGGAAGTGTGAGGAGTTTCAAGTTGAGAAAAGAAATCGTAGTGGCCATGGTTCTACTGGCCGTGCCCGAGCTAGGAGCCGCGCAGCAGAGCCCCATGCCCGCTGCAAGCCCCTCTGGCAGGACGGCGGGGCAGTCCCCAGCGGCGCGAATTTCGATCGAGGAAGCAATTCGGCTGGCCCTGCAGCACAATCATGCTCTGCAAGCGGCGCGCACCACCATTTTGCAGTCCCAAGCGATGGAGACGACCGCCAATCTGAGGCCCAACCCAGTTCTTTCCTGGGACGCACAGTTCCTGCCCATCTTCCAGCCGAACAAATTTGACGCCGATTACCTGAACACACAAGCACAGTTTGATCTGGGGCTGGGGTACACGTTTGAACGGGGAAGAAAGCGCCAACATCGCTTGCAAGCGGCGCAGGATGTGACGACCGCGACTCGTTCGACCGTCACCGACAACCAACGCCAACTCATTTTCAACGTGAGCCAGCAATTCGTGGCTGCAATTCTGGCGCAGTCTACGATTGATTTCACTCAACAGGACCTGGACAGCTTCCAAAAAACCGTGGAGATTAGCGAAGCGCGTTACAAAGCCGGAGATATGAGCGAAGGCGACCTGCTCAAGATTAAGTTGCAAATGCTGCAGTTTCAGAACGATAACTTTGCAGCGAGACTCGCCAAAGTGCAGGCGCTAGCAGGGCTGAGGCAGTTCCTTGGTTTCGAGTCAGTTCCCGACAATTACGATGTCGCGGGCGAGCTCGAATATCAGATCGTTCATGGTGGCTTGGACGATTTGAAAGCGCTGGCATTGCGTACGCGGCCGGATTTGCAGGCCGCACAGCAAAATGTGGTAGCTGCCCGGAGCGCTGAATTACTGGCGGAGGCAAACGGCAAGCGGGATCTGGGTGCCAGCTTTAACTACTCCCACGTTGCCGCGACCAATACAGGAGCATTTTTTTTCAACATTCAACTTCCCCTCTTCGACCGAAATCAAGGAGAGATTGCGCGCACACGCCACGTCATCACTCAAAACCAGGAACTGGCCAGCGAAACAGGCCAGCAGGTTCTCACCGATGTGGTAGACGCGTTTTCGGCGTTGCGCACGAGCGAACAGATTGTGCAGCTCTATCAAGGCGGATATGTAGAGCAGGCCACGAAGTCACGCGACATCAGCGAATATTCCTACAAGCGAGGCGCGGCTAGCTTGCTCGATTACCTGGATTCTGAACGCACCTATCGGGCCAATCAGCTTGCCTACCGCCAAGCACTTGCCACTTACATGACTGCGCTGGAACAGATGAAACAAGCTGTGGGGACGAGGGACTTACCATGAGAAAAACACGACTTCAGAGTTTTGTCTTTGCTTTTGCCGCCATCATGTTCGGAGAGGTGATGACAGGCTGTAGCGCCGGTCCCGCAGAATCTGAATCGAAAATGACCTCTTATTCGGGAACCGAAACCAAAGCGGACACGGCTTCATTTTTTAGCGTTCCTCAAGACCAGATGTCACACATTCTGATTGTGCCTGCGGAGAAAACAAAAATTTCACGAAGGCTGCGCCTCACAGGAAATGTCACCTTCAATGCATTCAAGACGACACCAGTTTTCAGCGCCATCGGCGGTCCGGTTCACGAAATTCTAGTCTCTCCTGGCGAGACGGTGCGAGCGGGGCAACCACTTTTGACGGTGAACAGCCCCGACTATTCGGCTGCTCGATCGGCCTATATCAAGGCTCGCGATGCGTACTCCCTCGCCGGGAAAATCTATGCTCGCGCACAGGATCTTTTCAACCATGGAGCTATCGCCGAGGCCGACTTGCAACAAGCTGAATCCGGGCGCACGCAAGCTCAAGCGGACATGCAATCCAGCGAGGATGCTTTGCGCGCACTTGGTCTGCATGACCCTGAAGAAGTAGTGAAAAATCCTCCCAAGATGACCTCGCAGATCCCGGTGATCGCGCCTGTGGCGGGAGAAGTCGTGGAACGCCTCGTTGGTCCCGGACAATTGCTTCAGGGCGGCGCCACACAGATTTTTACGATCTCGGACATGACCACCGTTTGGATCCTGGTCAATATTTACCAGAGCGACTTGGGATATGTGCATCTCGGAGATTCCGTTGACATCACCACCGATTCCTACCCAGAATTATTTCACGGAAAGATTTCATATCTCGCTCCTGCCCTTGACCCCAACACCCGCACTTTGCAGGCTCGCATAGTCACCGGTAATCCCGCGAAAAAACTGAAAAAAGATATGTACGTGACCGCGACCGTACTTGCCGGAGCGATTTACGACGCGCTCACCGTTCCTGATGCCGCCGTTCTCCGGGACACGGAGAATCAGCCGTTTGTTTACTTACAATCGGGTCCCAATCAATTTGCGCGCCGCCTTGTCAAGGTTGGCGACAACCAAAGTGGCCGCACCCAAGTTAGGGAAGGGTTGCAAGAAGGAGAGCGCGTCGTCGGAGACGGCGGACTCTTCCTCCAATTTAAGAATTCACTGCAACACTAAACAGGGGACTCGACCGAGAGTTTAAGATGATCCATCGCATAGTTCAATTCGCCCTTCAACAACGTTTCCTCGTAATGATGGTGACGGTTCTCATCGTGGTTGCAGGCATATTCTCTTTTCGTCGGATGCCGGTTGATGCCTATCCCGACCTCTCTCCTCCCATGGTTGAACTTATCACCCAGTGGCCGGGGCATGCCGCGGAAGAAGTCGAGCGCCTAACCACACTACCCCTCGAGCTGGCGATGAACGGCGCGCCACATTTGAAAGTGATGCGATCGATTTCGCTCTACGGACTTTCTGATGTGCGACTTACGTTCGACGAAGGGGTGGATTCGTACTTTGCCCGCCAAGAAATTTTCCAACGCCTCAGCGACGCACAGTTGCCGCAAGGCGTTACGCCCAGCATGGCGCCTCTGTTTAGCCCCAGCGGACTCGTCTATCGGTATGTGATCGAGAGCCCGGACCGCACACCCCAGGAGCTGCACACCTACGAGGACTGGATCATCGAGCGGGCGTATAAGAGCGTACCTGGCGTCGCCGATGATTCAGGGTTCGGCGGACCTACAATGCAGTATCAGGTGTTGCTTGATCCCGTAAAGCTGTACAACTTTCGCCTCCCCGTGGTGCAGGTCCTCAGTGCTCTCACGGCGAACAATTCCAACGCTGGCGGAGGCTTCTACTCGCAAGGAGGCCAGTTCTATTACGTTCGCGGCCTTGGCCTGGTCAAATCCACAGATGACATCGGAGAAGTCGTTGTTGCCAGCAACAACGGAATTCCCATCCGGGTTAAAGATATTGGTCACGTTGAAATTGGACACGCCCCGCGACTGGGCATCTTCGGCTTTCGCGATAAGGAAAAAAGCAACGACGACGCCGTCGAAGGCGTAATCCTGATGCGCCGCGGCGAACAAACCCAGACAGTGCTTGAAGGAGTGGAGAAGAAAACGGAAGAACTTAACCGCCAGGTCCTTCCCCCCGACGTTAAGATTCGTCCTTATTACGACCGCAGCGACCTGGTCCGCGTGACTACTGACACCGTCGAATGGAACCTCATCCGCGGCATGATCCTTGTTCTCATTGTCCTCATCTTTTTCCTCGTAAGTGTCAGGGCTGCCGTCATCACCGCCCTCACCATTCCTCTTGCTTTGCTTTTTGCCTTCATATTCCTGAACGCCACCGGCGAAGCTGCCAACCTGCTATCTATCGGGGCGATAGACTTCGGCATCATCATTGACGGCACCATCGTCATGGTGGAGAACATCTATCGGGAACTCGGCTTGCGCAAAGGACAAGACTACAAACTGAATGAAGTTATCCTGGCCGCCGCCCGAGACGTAGACCGTCCCATTTTTTACTCCGTCGCCGTCATCATTGCCGGTTATCTTCCCATCTACGCCTTGACTGGTCCCGCAGGGAAGCTCTTCCACCCGATGGCAGATACCATGGCTTTTGCGCTTGTCGGTGCACTGGTCTTTACGCTGACCTTTGTCCCCGTTCTTGCTTCGTATTGGTTCAAAAGAGGAGTTCAGGAAAAGCCAAACCGCTTCTTCGATTGGGTCCGCGATCGCTATGCCGCTCGACTCGAATGGTGCCTTGACCACCCGAAATCCACCCTTCTTGCGGGGACCGTTATTTTTGTCTCGACGCTGCTGATCGTCCCGTTTATCGGAGGGGAGTTCCTGCCGCACCTGGACGAAGGCGCGCTATGGGTTCGCGCAACGCTGCCATACACAATCTCGTTTGAAGGGGCGAGCAAATTTGCGCCTCAGGTCCGCGATCTGCTTTCCAAGTATCCGCAAGTGACCGTTGTGGGATCCGAACTCGGGCGGCCCGACGATGGAACCGATCCGACAGGGTTCTTCAATTGCGAGTTTTACGTCGGGTTGAAACCTTATAACGACGCTACCTGGAAAAAAGGATCGATCAATTCCAAAGAAGAACTTATTGCAGATGTCCAGAAGAAGCTCGAGACCTACCCCGGAGTTATCTTTAACTACACTCAGCCTGCGGAAGACGCTGTTGACGAGGCGCTAACCGGACTTAAGAGCGCCCTCGCTGTGAAAATTTTCGGCCCTGATCTTGATGTTCTTGAGAAAAAAGCGGTGGAAATCAAGAACGTGCTCGACAAGACTGCTGGGTTCACCGAGCTCACCGTAGTGCGCGAACTGGGCCAGCCAAGTTTGATCATTGACGCCGACCGAAAGAAAATCGCGCGGTACGGAATTAACGTTGCAGATGTCGAAGCCGTCGTCCAGGCCGCCATCGGAGGGCAGGCCGCCACGCAGGTGATTCAGGGTGAAAAATTATTTGATCTTATCGTTCGCGCCGACCCTCAATTCAGGTCCAGCGCGCGCGACATTGGTGATCTGCTCGTTCCCGCTCCCGCAGGGCAGCAGATTCCGCTTTCCGAGCTTGCCACCATCAAGGAAAGTACAGGCGCCTCTTTTATTTACAGGGAAAATAATTCACGTTACATCGGCATTCAGTTTTCGATTGAAGGGCGCAACCTCGAAGGAATTGTAAACGACGGGCAGGCCGCGGTGGCCAAATCGGTCAAACTACCGGAGGGCTACTCTCTCGACTGGGGTGGAGAGTACAGTGAATTGCTCGAAGCGAGATCGCAATTCATCATTATTGGGCCGCTTGCGATTCTGCTCATTTTCCTGATTCTTTTTGCCTTGTACGGGAACTTCAAATTTCCCATTGGCATCGCCCTCGGAGTCGTTCTCACCGAACCAGTTGGAGCGCTGATCGCCTTGAAGCTTACGCACACCCCCTTTAGCGTATCGAGCATTCTCGGTTTGCTCGCTCTACTCGGAGTTTCGGTGGAGACCGCCGTAATTCTTGTCAGCTACATTAATAAACTTCGCCTAGAAGGAAAGACGGTTCGGGAGGCGACGCTCGGCGCATCGCTTCTCCGCTTGCGCCCCATCATGATGACCGCGCTGGTTGCCTGTCTCGGACTGCTTCCAGCGGCGATGTCTACTGGCGTGGGGAGCGACACTCAGAAACCATTCGCTATTGTGGTTGTTGCGGGCTTGATCTCACGGCTCTTGCTGGGCTTCTTTGTCAACCCCGTCTTGTACGAAATCGTTGCGCGAGACGGCGACGTCTTGCAGGTCTGATCCGCAGGTTGATTTGAGTTACTGCTTCGGCGGCTGTGCTGTCGGAGGCAAGATCCCGTTCAATCTAAGATAGATTGCCTGCGTCGCGTAGTGGTCGGTCCAACTGCCCCACAGCGCTGCCAGTGCGCCTCCCCGCGAAATCGGCCGGTTGCCAAACAGCACAAATTGCTCCCCCAGTTTGGAATCGTCCACGTTCGCCAGCGACGTCGAGCAGTATTCAAACGAAGCCTTTAGCGCAGCTACCAGCTTGTCCTTTGGGTCCGTCTCGGCAACCTTCAGGTCCGGCGCCGCCGTCCCTGAAATCTTCGAACAGAAGGTGTTGTTTGATTGCGCGATGTGCATGGCCAAATGCCCAAACGAATTCATCTCCGGCGAAGGCTTGAAGCCATATTTCTCGGCCGGCATCGCTTCCGCCGCTTCCACCATGTTCTTCTCGAAGCGTGCCACTCCCGCTTTCACGAATGTGCTCACGGGATTCGCAACACTTACCGGCGCACCAGCCATTTTTGCCTCCGGCGTCGCTTGCTGAGCAAAAGCACTGCTCGCCGCCATTAGCACCGTCATCCCTGCCACTGACAAACTCATCTTTGCCTTCATCTCGTCTCCTTCTTCATAGAATTTCTACAAAAAGCCCGTCTGCCGCTCACGAGAGATTCTTCAGCGTCTTTTCGATCAACCCCGCCGTGCCTTGGTAAGGATCGCCCGGGCTGTCCCATTCCATCGAGAAATAGCCGTGGTAACCGTGGGCCCTCGCGATGCCAAATGTCTTGTTCAAATCTACGTGAGCAACTCTGCCGTTCTCCCCAGGCTCAATTTCCTTCACGTGCGAAATGTTATACGCATGAGCGAACATGCCTCCCACGCCTTTGTAAGCGTAATCACCCTCGTGAGCGGCAAGGGAATTTCCGAAATCCGGCAGCGCGTTCAGCCAGGGACTATTCACCCTTTCGATGATTTTCGCAACAAAAAAGGGATCTTCGCTCACCGGATTGTCATTTTCCAGATTTACCAAGATTCCCGCCGATGCACCGTACCCGGCCACCTCGCTAAGGCTTGCTGCTGCCCGCTCCAGGTCAGGCTCAGAATCCTTTGCCGCGCTAATATTTGTGCGCACGCTTGGCGAACCGATGGCCACGGCTACGTCAATCCACTGCTTGCTGAAGCTGACAGCCTTTTCCCGCTCCACGGATTGGGCTGCATAGACGCTGTACTCGCCGTCAACGGCGATATTCACGATGGCTCCGCCACACTTCGCCACGGCGTCGCGTAACTCAGTCAGATCTACAGGCTCCAGCGAGAGGAAATGCTTGCTCCAGGGCTCGATTTTCCTGATCTGGAACTTTTCGCTTACATGCGCAGCAAAATCCTTCAATAGCATCTTTGTTTTTGACTTTGCGGCTGCATCTTCAGGCCCAGCGATGAACTCTCTGAAGGGATAGGAGGCAATCGCAATGCGCTCTTGCGGCGCAGTTGGAAATCTCAGATGCGGACCAACCTTTCCAGTCAAGAGTGACCACGGGGCAGTGGTATGCCGGGGCAGCAGGAGGCTAGTTGCTGCTAAGCCCGTTTGATGAAGAAAGCGTCTTCGGGTGTGTCTCATGTGCGGTCAGCCAATTTGCTACCGACTGTATTCATCATGGCGGCGAACCCAGAAGGGACCGTGCCCGCCTTCATCTCGGCCTTTTGGTGCCAGTTCCAAGTAGTGATAGTGGAGATTTAGCTTGTCGTTCCCCCTGTCGTAGCACGAGTAACAGTGAAAAATGGCGCCGTTTTCATCCTTATAGAAGACGCTATGGCCTTCGCGATCCGCAGCTTTTGGGTCTTGTATTTTGAAGTTATAGAAAGCGTTCTTGCTCGCAAATTCGGCTGGCGTGAACGACACGTAGTAGTCGAAATTGAAATCTGTATCACTCGCTGAGAACCACTTGAAATTCCATCCCATGCGCCTTTGGTATGCGGCCAGGTTGCGATATGGCGCGCGGGAAACCGCGATCATCGTGACGTCTCGTTGGTTTAAGTGCACACCGATTCCATTGAAACCGTCCGCCCGCAGGGAGCAGTGCGGGCACCCCGCCTCCGCGCTTGGGTCAAACATAAAGTGATAGACGATCAACTGGCTTCTCCCCTCGAAAAGTTGCGCAAGGGTACGTTTCCCTTCTGATCCCTCGAAAACATATTCTTTCCGGACCGCTTCCCAAGGCAACTCGCGCCGCTGCTGGTCCAGCTGCTCTTGCAGTTGAGTGAATTCCTTTTCTTTCTTAAGGAACACCATTTGCGCCCCCAGCCACTCCTGGTGTGAAACTACTGCATGGTTCTTAAGTGCACTTCCGCCATCGTTTGTCATGTGCATCCTCTGGAATGAATTACCGCCCTCGCTTGGAACTCAAATATGATCTTCAGATTCCGGCTGTCATTTTGCCGATGCAAGAATCGAAAATTAGAAATTTCTGGTTTGTCTTGCAGCTCATGCCTCCACTC
>Ga0209067_10002310_pt1 | contig 11335 bp, 7 predicted proteins | sample ColStrG_CSR_2013_FD_187199 | JGI IMG/M metagenome (GOLD analysis project Ga0209067, IMG submission 187199) | Freshwater sediment microbial communities in response to fracking from Pennsylvania, USA - Cold Stream Run_MetaG_CSR_2013 (SPAdes)... | ecosystem: Environmental > Aquatic > Freshwater >... | reverse complement strand
TTCAACAGCAAACTGCCCACCGTGCCGGCGCAGGCCGACGGTTCGGAAAAATCACTGGGCGAATTCAGGAGTAAAGTGCTGGTAGTGAATTTCTGGGCCACCTGGTGTGAACCCTGTGTGAAGGAAATGCCGGAATTGTCGGCGCTGCAGACCGAACTGGCCGCCAAAAAAATCAGCTTCATCGGCATCGGGATCGACAGTCCGGACGCCTTGGCCGAGTTTGCGCAGAAATACAAAATCACCTATCCGCTGTTTGTGGCCGGGATGACCGGTACCCAGTTGTCGACCCAGCTCGGCAATAAAGCTGGGGGATTACCCTTTACCGTGATCCTCAATAAATCCGGTGAAGTGGTCAAAACCTATCGTGGCCGGCTGGATATGACGCAGCTGCGTAACGATATTCTGGCCGTGAAATAAGCCCTGACTGATTTCGTTTTTACCAATCCGCGTCACTTTTCAATCCGCTGACAGGCAAGCGGATTGAGTGGCTGGGTGGTTTCAACCTGCACCTTGATTCAATACCCCGAACCGCGAACGTCAGCATCCAACCTCGTTCGAAATCTTCTCCTGTTTGCCCACAAAATCCGTGCAGCCATCAATCTGGTGCGGGATACCGGTAATGGTTACGGCATTTTATTTTCAATAATCACTTTTCCGAGTTTTCAAAATTGGCCGCGCTGGCCAACAAGGATTCACAGAACTTGTTTAAAGTTGCGGTGATTGACAGTGGTGACGCAAACACCTTCGTAAAACTTTCGATGCAACTCGGTGGAGAGGAGTTTTCATTTTCGACAATGAAAACGGCTGAAGCGACCAAACTGATGGCAGGTCATGTCAGGCCTGATCAGATTGAGGACGAATCCTCTTTGGAAGAGGATATTCACGGCGCAAAAAATGTCATTTTCGACGTCAACTTATTGAACGGATTTAAGGCCGCCGACCAACCGGTTGCCGCAGCGTTGATAAGCCAGATCAGGGACCTCAAGCAGCCACTCAATGAAAAAATATTGGCCTTTATTAAATTATCAGGCCTGCCCAATACACAGGGTGCCTTCAAAATCAAAATCGAAGACGATCCGCAATCCCCTGCAAGGATACGATTCATGGTGGGTGATGAAGTTCTGTTCGGCGATGCGTGTCGAACCGGGGAAGATTATGCGGCGTGTTGGCTTGCCTGTCCCGCCAACTTGATCAACGATGAGCAGCCAAAAGGTAATTATCCAATGCTGATGCACCGGATCGCCAAGTTAAGCAAGGAAAATTTTGATACGATTTTTCGGGAAGCCAACCGGCCTGCGGCGCTGAATCTGTTGAATGCAATCAGCGGCAATCCCCAAAATATGAATAACCAAAAATTCATCGAACTTTTTGATTTGGCGGACAATCCTCTTGAATTGTCTGCGGCGCTCTTCCCACCCAGAACCGTGAAACAACGCAAGCATTTCGATATGGCCTTTCACCTTCTGCGTGGTAAGTTACTCAATGTTCCTTCAAAAATTGGCGTGCGAGGTGCCGTGAGTGAAGCGGCCAAAAATGACCTGATCAAAAATCTGGATATCGTGTTCGGGCCGGGAAGTCAATTTCCTGCAGATTCGCAATTCTTTATCAAACAGCGCCTGTATAAGTGTATCGACCAAGACATTATTTTGCGTACCAATGCAATTAAACGGGAAGTAATTGACCGATACTTCGGCGTCAAAGCGACATAGTTTTTCAACAAACCTTTCTGACTTAGATCACTTCAGCGCGCAGCCTGTGGCTTCAACACCAGCCACAATGCTGCGCCAATCAACAGCCCGCCACCCAAATGCGCCGGGGTGATCTGTTCATTCAGAAACAACGCTCCCCAAAGCACGCCAAACAGTGGAATCAGAAACGTGATCGAAAAGGATTTCACCGGACCGATATCGGCAATCAGACGGAAGTAAAAAATATACGCCAGCGCCGTGCACAGCAAACCGAGTGCTGCCATGGCCAGCCAGACGCCAATGCCGCCCCATGACGCGGGAGGGTTGGTCGCCACACTGTAAATAAAGGGGGGCAACAGCAGCAGTGCGGCGCCAAGCTGGCTGCCGAACGCCACCAGTCTGGCGTCGAGCCCGCCACGATCGGAGACCCAGCGTTTGGTCAGAAACCCGGCCAGCGCGTAGCAGGTAGTGGCAATCAGACAGGCACCTGCGCCGAGCAGGATCTCGGTACTCAGCGCTACCGGTCCGGTATGGGTCAGTACTGCAACGCCGGCGAAACCAAACAGCATGCCGGTAAAGCGAATCAGTGTGAATTTTTCAGAAAAGAACAGCGAGCCGACCACGATCCCCATCAGCGGCGTGGTGGCGTTCAAAATGGCAGAGTAACCGGCCGGCAGATATTGTGCCGCAATGTTGTACATCAATACCGGTATGCCGGAGCTGACCGTACCCAGCATCAGCAGTGCTCTGAATTTTCCATGGAACCTGAGCGGGCACTGCATCAGCAGCAAAATAATCAGCAATCCCAACGAGGACAGGCCGACCCGGATAAAGGACGTCGGCAGGACGCCGAGCACCGGCACGATAATGCGCATGAACAAAAAACTGGCGCCCCAAATGGCGGACAGGAAGAACAGGCGGATGAAATCGGCGGTTTTCAAGTGAAACTCAGTCTGAATTAAAAAGAGCCGCCATTCTGACAGCTTTCGCCGGCTCCGTAACCGGCCGGCTGAAATATTGATTCAACGCGGCATTCGGCAATGCCAAATTGTCACGAAATTGCAATGTTATCTACGACGGGGCGGTCAGATAGTCCTGCAAGGGATGCAACAGCGTGCTGTTGGCGGGCGCCTGAATGAAGCTGGCCAAGGCCATTCTGCGACGGCTGTCACACGGGAGTGCGTGGACAAATTTGGCAATATTTTGGTACGAATATTGGCCCGTCACCGAGGGCGATCTTTTGACGATGGCGCACATCATCGTTAAAAAGAAGCCGTGCTGGTCAACTTTGATGGCGTTTCGTCTGAACTGTGCTCGTAAATCGACGTGAAAGTAACGGAACGATCCGCAGGGATACAGGACCTCAGCTGTTTTTGACATAAAGTCTGTATCGATCAAGTGCATGACGCCGTCTTTAAAAATCACGTTTTCAGATTTGACGTCGCGATGCACGATCAGGTGCGAATGCAGGGTCTGCAGATCGCGCGCCAAGCCAAGGAAATGCTGAATAATTTGGGCCGCCGTAAACTGATATTCATCAGCCATTAATAGCGCCATCAAATCCTTCTGCCCCATATTCTTTGACAGGTATTCGTGACTGTTGATCAGGTATTGGGGAACAAAGGTGGGTAGCTGGTCTTCAATTAATTTAATTATTTCCCGGTTGTTGGCACCCTTCATCGCCCATTCCGGAACGCCGGTTTTCCTCGTCAATACCACATAGCCCTCCGTGGTCGGATCGGCATGGGTCTTGATTTTGAACGCGCCACCCCTGGGGTGCAGCAGCGCAGGCGGTTTTTTGACGATGCGAAATCCCAACAATTTGGTTTTGTCAGGTACCCGGTAGCGCATGCCTTTTGGTGTGGTCATCACCGTCAATACAGCTTCGGGGGATTCTTTTTGATGAAATACCCGATGCCTGCGAAAGCAGGCCTGAATTCTGGTGGCACAGCGCTGTGCCTGTTGCCGACGGAAAAATTCTTGCCTGACGTCGTCATGCAGAACTGCCTGCAGCAGGTTTTCATTAAAGTGCGCACCGGTCAGCAGGATGTCTGTCAAATCGACACCGCTTAAGTCCATGCGGGTCAGATCGATGCCAGAGAGATCAATTGGCACATTGCCTTCCAGCCGTTGGGTAGCCAGATATTCGATCAATACGGATCTTGGTTGATCATGCATTCTGAGTAAATGCATTGTGGTCGGCTTGTCCAGATGCAAGGCTGTCAAATCCAGCGTGGTTGCATTCACGGGCTCAAGTAACACGGCGCCGGCAGGATCGCCGTGATTTCTGAGCACCGTAATCAGACCGGTACTGTCCAATCGGTGATTGGTGAATTCGACACCCCGGAAATTGAGCAGCCCCTCGAAATTTTGTAGCGGTTCACCGGTTTCCTTCAGGTAGCCAAGCAATACGCGGGATTTGAGCCGCTGCATGGAAATGTCTTTGAGCGTAATTCGATGTCTCGGGTGATTGTAATCGATCAAACTCAGCGCGTCGCCTTCCTGTCTGAGCAGGATGACGTGCGAATCAAACATGAAGCTGCATTCACCTGTCAGATAGCCATGGTCATCAATGGGTGTGTCAAGCAAGGTTTTGACTATGTCAAAACCATGGGTTCGGATTTGTTTTCTGTCTGCAGCAAGCTGTTCACCGATTCTGGTGTCCACTTCGCCGTAGCTCAGCAGGTTCAGCAGCCAGAGGTAAAATTGGCGCAGTGGTCCAATCTGGTTAGCGTTATAGTCCGCTCCGCCGGTAATTTTCTCTCCTTTTAACGCGCTTTGAAAAACGCCATGCAGGAGTTGAATCGAAATGGTGTTGCTCATAGGTAGGTTTGGATGGATTGCCGGTCTTCGACAGAGAGGTCATCATCTGCATAGTATCGGTTCCAGTCAATTAGCCATTTTACGGAGTGGTTGTTCGCAGATCGTTGCTGTGGTTGCGACGCCGGACGTGAAATCATTCAGTCTGACGCCAATCCGCAAAAGCGCTTAAACCGTACAAACAGTCCGTTAAAGAAATTTCCAACACGGGAAGACAGATCCGAAAACCATGAGAATCCAAAGGCACAAGTACTGTTCCAGCCACAGCAAATCCAATCGACGCCGAAATGTGAGTGGCCATGTTTCTGCGATCAGGGAGAAGAGCCGAAGAAAGACCGGTGCTGGCCAGCCAAATCGTGGATGCTGCAATCGCAAACACTCGCCCATACCCGCCCAGAAAATCACCACCACTGTCTCCGAGGTAATCAGACGTAAGTCCAATGGTGAATAAGGCACCCGCAGCGGTTTTGGTCAACGGATGCGCGAGCGCTGTCGAAAAACACGAGCGCGCACATCGCGACAACAGTGCACTGAACGGCGGCGTCGCCGCTGGTTCAATTACTGGTGGCGTGAATGTGTCGACTTGAGTTATCGGATTCAGCGTCATGGTCGAAACCGATATGGGTTGGATGGCGTGATAAGAAGTCGTCATACGAGCTTTCCGGAAAAGTGATTTTCGATGGGCACCGGATTCGGATTCTATTGATTAAATGATCACAGAAATACTCACAAATATACGTAAGTATTTTGTGCAGCTCAGGCAGTTCAAGAACGCCAAATTGTTGAAACGTGCTCCGATAAAAAACCATGCAGAGACCAGCACTTTTTTTGAGTCAACACATGCAGAAATTGCCTTTCATTATCTTTGCTATAATCCAACACTTCCCCCAAGTACGGATAACCGATCAAGATGTGGATTGTGAATATCGCGCTGCGGCGCCCCTATACCTTTATCGTCATGGCGCTGTTGATTCTGCTTGCCACGCCCTTGGTGCTGTACAAAATGGCAACCGACATCTTTCCGGAGATCGATATTCCGGTTGTCAGCATCATCTGGAACTACAACGGTCTGTCCGCGCAGGAAATGGGACAGCGCATTACTGCCACCAGTGAACGCAGCCTGACCACCACGGTCAACGATATTGAACATATCGAATCGCAGTCGCTGGCCGGTATTTCCATCGTCAAGGTGTACTTTCAACCCAACGCCAATATTCAGACTGCCATTGCACAGGTGGTGGCAATTACCCAGGTGGTGGTCCGAGGCATGCCGCCCGGCAGCACACCGCCGCTGGTGATCAAATATTCCGCTTCCAGTATTCCGGTGATTCAGCTTGGGCTGTCGAGCACCAAAATGACTGAACAGGCCTTGTCGGATACGGCACTGAATTTTCTGCGACCGCAGTTGATAACCGTGCCGGGTGCGGCAATTCCCTATCCGTTTGGCGGCAAGATGCGCGTGGTGTCGGTGGACCTGGATACCCAGGCGTTGCTGTCCAAGGGCATGACGCCAAGCGATGTGGTCAATGCAGTCAATGTGCAGAACCTGGTTCTGCCGTCCGGTACCGTCAAAATGGGTACCAATGAATATTTTGTCAGCATGAACGGTTCCACCGATACGGTGCAGGAATTGAATCATCTGCCGGTGCTGGCCAAAAACGGTACGACGACCGATCTGTCCGAAGTGGCCCATGTGCGCGACGGGTTTTTACCGCAAACCAATATCGTGCGTCAGAATGGCCAGCGCGGCGTACTGGTTTCGATTCTGAAAAACGGCAATGCCTCGACGCTGGAAGTGGTCAACAAGCTCCGCGCGATCCTGCCGGTGGCAATGCAGAATCTGCCCAAAGAACTGAACATTCAACCACTGTCCGACCAGTCGGTATTCGTCAAGGCGGCCATCACCGGGGTGATTCATGAGGCGCTGATTGCCGCCTGCCTGACCGCAGCCATGATTCTGCTGTTCCTCGGGAACTGGCGCAGCACCTGCATTATTGCGATCTCGATACCGCTGTCGATTCTGTCCTCCATCATCGCTTTGTACTGTATCGGCGAAACCATCAACATCATGACGTTGGGCGGTCTGGCGCTGGCGGTCGGGATACTGGTAGACGATGCCACTGTCACAATTGAAAACATTGAACGCCACATGCATATTCTGGGTTCGGACCTGCACAAAGCAATTCAGGATGGTGCCGGTGAAATTGCGGTGCCGGCCTTTGTGTCGACACTGTGTATCTGCATTGTGTTTGTGCCGATGTTCTTTTTGACCGGTGTCGCCAAATTCCTGTTCGTGCCACTGGCCGAAGCAGTGGTGTTTGCCATGCTGGCGTCGTATTTACTGTCGCGTACGCTGGTGCCGACATTGGTGATGCTGATGATGGATCATGCCCATGCGCCGGTACAGGGCAAGCCCAGTTTGCTGCAGCGTGTGTACCGGCGCTTTGATGCCGCATTTGAACAGTTCCGCGGCGGCTATGTGATTGTGCTGTCCAAATTGCTCACGCACCGCAAAATGTTCGGCGCGCTGTTTCTGGGGTTCTGTGTTCTGTCGCTGGGACTGGTGTTTTTTCTGGGACGCGATTTCTTCCCGAACGTGGATTCGGGTCAGATTCGCCTGCACATGCGCGCGCCAACCGGTACGCGGATTGAGGAAACGGCGCGTATTGCCGATGAAGTGGAAAAGGAAATCCGTAAGGTTATTCCTGCCGCTGAACTGGAAATCATTCTGGACAATCTGGGCCTGCCGTACAGTGGTATCAATCTTTCTTACAGCAACAGCGGCACCACCGGCACCATGGATGGGGAAATTCAGATTTCCCTGAAAGAGAATCACAAGCCGAGTGCGGAATATACCAACGCGTTGCGCAAGGTCTTGCCGGAAATGTTCCCGGGGGTGGAGTTTTATTTCCAGCCGGCTGATATCGTGACGCAAATTTTGAACTTCGGCCTGCCGTCTGCGATCGACATTCAACTGTCCGGCGCCGATGTGGTCAACAGCAACCGGATAGCCGGCCAGCTGATGAAGCAGGTCAAACAGATTCCGGGTGCCGTGGACGTGCACATTCAGCAAAAATTGAATCTGCCGACGGTGGCATTGAAGATGGATCGCGACCGCATCAAACAGCTTGGGCTCAATCCGACCGATGTCGCACAAAGTGTGCTGGTATCGTTGTCCGGCAGCTTCCAGACGGCACCGGCATTCTGGCTCAATCCGCAGAACGGCGTGGTGTACAACCTGGCCGTCCAGACGCCGCAGTATCAGATCGGCGATCTGGATACGTTGTTGCGCACACCGGTCCGCTCGCCCACCACGCCCGATGTGAAACCGCAACTGCTGAGCAATCTGGTGCAGGTCAGTCCGGCCGAACAGATGGCGGTGGTATCGCACTACAACATCGCACCGGTGATTGATTTGTATGTCAGCGTGGAGGGCCGCGACCTCGGCAGTGTGGCGGCCGAAGTCGACAGACTGGTCGAGCAGACCCGTGCCGAATTGCCACGCGGTCTGCATATTACGGTGCGTGGTCAGGTAGAAACCATGAAATCCTCGTTCATCGGACTGGGCATCGGACTGCTGATGGCGATCGTGCTGGTGTATCTGCTGATCGTCATTAACTTCCAGTCCTGGGTTGACCCGTTCATTATCATTACGGCCTTGCCGGCGGCGCTGGCCGGGATTGTGTGGATGCTGTTTTTGACCGGCACCCATTTAAGCGTGCCGGCGCTGACCGGTGCCATCATGACCATGGGGGTCGCTACGGCCAACAGTATTCTGATGGTGTCGTTTGCCCGCCAGCGCCTGCAGGACGGGTTGGCACCGTTGGCCGCAGCACTGGAAGCCGGAGCGACGCGGATCAGGCCGGTGCTGATGACGGCGCTGGCCATGATTATCGGTATGATTCCGATGGCAATCGGGCTTGGTGAAGGCGCCGAACAGAATGCACCTCTTGGTCGTGCCGTGATCGGCGGTCTGCTGTTTGCGACCGTCTCGACGCTGTTTTTTGTACCGGTCGTGTTTGCTGCCATTCACCGCCATCTGGCGCACCGCCAGGATAAACGCAAACAATCCGACCTTGGATCTGCACCCGTTTCAGTAGAAGGAAATCGTTAACATGACCGAACATCATCCACACATGGATATTCCCGGCGGCGTGCCGCCATCCAGCCACGGCACGATCGTGCGACGCGCCAGATCGGCGGCTGTCATCGTGGTTGTGCTGTTGCTGGCGGGGGCGGCAATTACCATGACGATGCGCGGTTTGCACGCACGCGCATTGGCCGGCACTACCGAACAGAACGCGCACATCTATGTCAGTACCATTCAAGCCGAGGGTGGCGGCAAGGGCGATTCGATTGTTCTGCCAAGCACGCTGCAGGGCATCGTCGAAGCGCCGATCTATGCACGCAGCAACGGCTATGTGCTGCGCTGGAAAAAAGATATTGGCAGCAAAGTTGCCAAGGATGAGGTGCTGGCCGAAATTGATACGCCGGAAGTGGATGCCCAGCTGGCGCAGGCACAGGCTGCCAGAGCCCAGCAGGCTGCCGGTCTGGAACTGGCAAAAAGCTCTGCCGAGCGCTGGGAAGAGTTGCGCAAGAAAGATGCCGTGACCCAGCAGGAACTGAATGAGCGGCGCAGTGCACTGGCGCAGGCGCAAGCCAATCTGGCCGCAGCGGACGCGGATGTGCAGCGTCTGAAAAAAATGGAAGGGTTTAAAGCCGTCAAGGCACCGTTTTCCGGTGTGATCATTCAGCGTAATGTCGAAGTCGGTGATCTGGTCGACGCCGGTAATGGCGGAGCAGGGCGCGCATTGTTCACCTTGGCCAATGTGCATCCGATTCGCCTGTATGTTTACGTGCCTCAGGCATACGCGCAGCGGATTCAGATCGGTGATACGGTCAACGTGACACTGACCGAACATCCCGGTGAACCGCTGCCGGCCAAAATCAAACATATCGCCGGTGCCATCGATGCAGCAACCCGCACGCTGCAGGTGGAAATTACTCTGCCCAATCACGAGGGTAAACTGTTGGCCGGCTCCTATGCACAGGTTACTTTGTCGGCCACGGCCAGTTCCGGTACGTTGCGCGTGCCGTCAAATGTTCTCCTGTTCCGTCCGGAAGGAACCCGCGTTGCCGTTGTGGACAGTGCCGGGCGCGTGAAACTGCATACCGTGGTGGTCGGACATGATCTGGGCAATACGCTGGAAATTCTGAGCGGGATCAGCGCTAAGGATAACCTGATCGTCAATCCGCCCGATTCGCTGGCCGACAACGATGTCGTTGTCATCACCAAGCCTGACGCTGCCGGGAAAGCACACTCATGAAACGCCCGGCCCTGTTCGCGCTGTGTCTGTTGTCGCTGGCCGGTTGTGCCGTGGGACCGGATTACCACAAACCGGATCAGGCGCTGCCTGCCAACTGGCGCACCCTGCCTGACTTCAAACCGGCACAGCCCGACGATGACAGGCTGAAGGGCAGCTGGTGGGAAATGTTTGGCGACGCGCGTCTGAATGGACTGGTGCAGCAGGCGCTGGTCCACAATCAGAATCTGGCAGTGGCGGCCGAGCATCTGAATCAGGCGCGCCTGCAGGTCAATGCGGTGTCGTCGGCTCAGCTTCCGTCGCTGGATCTGACATTGAGCGAGACCCGCTATAAAACTGCTGCAAACCGACCACTGGCGGCCTACAACGTCCCGAACGGATCGGTCGTGCAGAACAATCCGCAACTGGGTGTTGCGGTCAGTTACGAGGCCGATCTGTTCGGTCGGGTGCGTCGCGTTGTGGAAGGGTCCAAAGCTGCAGCCCAACAGGCCGGCGCCGATTTTGAAAATACCCGGCTGATCCTGATTGCAGATTTGGCTACGCACTATTTCAATCTGTGCGAGCTGGATGAAGAAATCGCGATTCTGCACAAAGGTGTCAGCCTGCAGGAACATGCGCTGGAATTTATTCGCACACGCTATGAATTGAATTACGCAACCGGACTGGATCTGGCGCAACAGCAGGCCCAGCTGGAAACCAGTCAGACCCAATTAAAACTGGTCGAAAATCAGCGTGCGGCTTTGCAGAATGCCATCGCCACCCTGGTCGGCACGGCCGCTCCGCAATTCAGTCTGGATCCCGTCCCGTTGCAGATTGCCGTCCCGAATTTACCTGCTGGCGTTCCTTCTGAAGTTCTGCAACGGCGTCCCGATATCGCGTCCGCGGAACGGGCCATGGCCGTGGCCAATGCCGGTATTGGTGTGGCCAGGGCAGCCTACTATCCGGCGACCATGCTGCAGGCCGGTGGCGGTTGGGACAGCAATCAATGGTCGAATCTGATCAGTGCACCAAGCATTCTTTGGTCGCTCGGCGCCAGCATGACCGAACATCTGTTTGACGCGGGAAAAACGACTGCAAACGTGAATATTGCCGAATCGGGCTGGGTAGCTGCGGTGGCAAATTACCGCCAAAGCGTGTTGGTGGCCATGCAGGAAGTGCAGACCGGCATCGACAGCCAGACCCTGCTGGCTGCGGCTTCAGAACGGGCCAGAGCGGCCGCATTGAGTTCCGGCCGGGCGGAAGAGCTGGCCAGTGCGCGCTACAGCGGTGGTCTGGATAATTCGCTCAGTGTCATTACCGCACAGCAGACCTTGCTGGCCAGTCAGCGTCAGGCTGCGCAAATACAGGGGCAGCAACTGGTGAATGCGGTGTTTCTGGTCAAGGCACTGGGTGGTGGATGGATTTTCGATAGCAACCAACATTTCTAAAAAGAGTGTTCTGAAGACCAGGCAACCGTGCTAGTATCAGATCATTTAAATGACTATCAAAAGGCAACGTGATGGA
>Ga0209067_10002309_pt1 | contig 11335 bp, 11 predicted proteins | sample ColStrG_CSR_2013_FD_187199 | JGI IMG/M metagenome (GOLD analysis project Ga0209067, IMG submission 187199) | Freshwater sediment microbial communities in response to fracking from Pennsylvania, USA - Cold Stream Run_MetaG_CSR_2013 (SPAdes)... | ecosystem: Environmental > Aquatic > Freshwater >... | reverse complement strand
TACCGGAATACGAACGGCAGCTTTGACGGCAGCGATGGTTTGGTATTCCGCATCGCCTTTGTACCCATCGGCGCGGGTGCGACCGTGTAGGGTGAGCATTGCAATGCCGGCAGATTCTGCCATTTTTGCAATGGTTAATGCATTTTTATTCTCGCGATTCCAGCCGGTGCGAAATTTTAGCGTTACCGGCACATCAACGGCCGCAACAACCGCGTCCAAGATTCGCCCGACTAATTTTTCATTTTGTAATAAGGCCGAACCACACCAACTGTCGCAGACTTTTTTAACGGGGCAACCCATATTGATGTCGATAATTTGCGCGCCGTTGGCTACATTATGTTTAGCGCATTCGGCCAACATTTCGGGATCGGCTCCCGCGATCTGCACCGCTTTGGGTTCCATTTCACCTTCGTGATTGGTGCGGCGGCTGGACTTCTCGGTTTTCCACAGTTTTGGATTAGAGGCCGACATTTCGGAGACGGCATAACCGGCTCCGAGTTGTTTACATAGTTGGCGGAAAGGGCGATCGGTCACACCAGCCATCGGCGCGACAAAAACGTTATTCCGCAAAATGTGTGGGCCGATTTGCACTGGGGAAACTTTGGAAGTCTGAAGAGACGCTATTCTAATCGAATCTGCCTAAAATATCAGCAAATTAAACCGAATTCTTTAAGTTGGTTTTCGACTGTTTTTAGCCGCCAAAATGAAAAAAAGATCGTTCTCATGAAACAATAATTTGGTGAATTTAAGTGCGGGAAAAACATTAAATTGATGACTTTTAGTTGTATTTTTCGCGAAATTTGTAAATTAATGCGAATTAAATTTTCTTAATAGTTTCCGTGCGGTAATATTGCTGTAAGTAATTGTAATTCTTATGTGGATAGATTTCCCTGCACTTTTTTTCGGGTTTCCCAGTTTCCTTTACTATTTCAATTGAGAACCAATTTGAGTTAAACCTGCCATCTCAAATGGTCAAAATTGCGTCAGTTTTTTGGTGTTTTAAGTAAACATAGTAAAAATACAGCCCAATAAACTAAATGCGTTTCACAACCAAGTCTCCCTTCCTGTCGAGCCGGTCCTCAATGCTCAGCCTAGCGCTGCACATTGTGGTGCCACTATTGCTGATTGGTTTAGTAATTGCCTTCCAGATTAATCAGCTAGAAGAAGGTCGCGCCCTGCACATCGAGCGCTCGCGCATGAATGCTCAGGATATTGGTTCGACCTTGGCGTCGAGCATCGGTGGCTCTTTCCAGAATATCGATTTAACGTTGTTAGCTGCTAGCGATCATGTGCGCGATTGGTATGTGCTCAAGAACAAAAAGCCCGCCGAGGTACTAGCCTCGTTACAGGAATTGCAATCGCGTGTCCCGTCGCTGGCGCTGTTGCGCTCAACGGATGCCAACGGCAATTTGGTTTTTGCGGTCGAGGGAGATCAAGTCGAAAAAATTAACGTTGCAGATCGGAGCTATTTTCAACAGCTCAAAAAAAATCCCAATGCCGGAATGGTGATTTCAGAGCCTGTGATGGGGCGGATTACCAAAAAATGGGTCTTAATTTGCGCGCGCCGTTTTAATTTGTCTAATGGCGAGTTTGGCGGGATAGTCTACGCGTCCGTCTTATTGGATGGCGTGGCAGATCGATTGGCCGGTGGCAAAATTCGACTCAATGGTGACGACGTGATTTTGCTACGCGACGACCAACAAAACGTGGTTGTGCGCTTTGTAAATGGCAAGCAAGATTTATCGATCATGGGCCAAAAAATCAGCTCGCCCAATTTGGATGAGTTCGATCGTTCGCGCTCAGAGTTGGGGTTTTATGTAGCACGCTCAGTCATTGATCAGGTGCAGCGTAGTTATTACTACCAGCGTATTGCCGGACGTCCATTGAATCTGGTAGTGGGAATCTCGATTAAAAAAGCACTGATCGAATGGCAGGAAGAGTCGCGCAAAGCGTGGTCGATGGCGGGCGCATTAATTAGCGTCATTATTTTTTCCGCCTATTTAATATATCGCTCCAAATTACGCCAATTGCATGCGATTGAAGAACTGCAAAATACTCAAATCGCGCTAGAAAAATCAAACTTGGAATTGGCCCGTTTGAGCACTACCGACAGCTTGACCGGCTTAGCAAATCGGCGCAAATTCGACGAAGTCAGTGCGCACGAATGGCTGCGTGCCCAGCGCAAGCAGGAGCCGCTCACGGTAGCCATGGTCGATGTCGATTTCTTTAAAATTTACAATGATTTGTACGGGCATCAAGCGGGCGATCAATGTTTAAAACTGGTTGCCAAAACCTTGTCGGCGGGTTTGCGCGATGGCAGCGATTTTGTGGCGCGTTACGGTGGTGAAGAATTCATTATTTTGCTGCCGGGCCAACATGGCGAAGGCGCGTACGACGTGTTAGATCGGCTGCGGCGTGATATTGCCGAGATGAAGCTCGCGCATTCGGGCAGCAAATTTTTATCAGTCATTACTTTTAGCGTTGGTTTTGCGGTGATGGTGCCGCAGCCCGGTAAGACCTTGATTGAGTTGATTGAGCAAGCCGATCAGAACTTATACATGGCCAAACGCAAAGGTAAAAATCAGGTGTACGGCATCGGTGAAGACGGCCAGGTGTTGAGTTCTTACGTTGATCCATTAGATCAAACTTACGGCGTGTAATGCGGCGTCCGATCTGTGCTGAAGCTACGGCATCAGTTCATCCAAAGCGGCGTTTAAATGCGCGACCCTGCCCCATTCGATGAGCTTGAGATTCATCACGCCATTTTCAAAATGCAGTTCAAAGCGATTAATGCTGGCATTGAGCATCGCCACCTCGCGCGTGGCGTTTAGCGGCAATTGTTGGGCGATTCGGTAGGCGCACTCCAAGACGCCGCCATGCGCAACGACAGCGACTTTTTGATTTTGGTGATTTTTGCCCAGCGCAATCAAGGCATTCTCGATGCGCGTGTGAAATTGACGGATTGACTCGCCAGTCAATTCTCCCTGCGCGTTGGCGGGAAATTGATTGTCAATTTCTAGCGCACGCCATGCTGCATATTCCTTAGGAAATAATCCTTCTAAATCCGCAATCAGGTGTCCTTCAAAGCCACCAAAATTACGCTCGCGCCAAATTGGTTGTATGTCGCAAATCAGACCCTGATGTTGCGCGATGGCGGCTGCTGTTTGTTGCGCACGTTGTAGATCGCTGCAAACAATGACATCGAGCTTCTCTGATTTCAATGCGGCCGCTAAGGCTTGAGCTTGCTGCAATCCGGTAGCATTCAGCGCGACGTTGAGATGTCCTTGCAAGCGGCGTTCTGCATTCCAAGCGGTTTCGCCGTGGCGAATTAAAATGAGTTCCATTGAGCTAGTTTTCTATTGATCGATAATCGTGCGGAAAGTCAGATTGACCCGCGCTTGCGAGACCGTGGTTGTTGGCGGAAGACGATGTAACCAATGAGTTTGGGTTGCGCCTTGCATGACTAATAAACTGCCATGCTCCAAGATCAGTGAATGCGTTTCTTTGCTGCGCTTGTGTTTAAAAGCGAACTTACGCGTTGCGCCCAAACTGATGGAGGCAATCACGGTGTTGGGGCCGAGCGATTTTTCATCGTCACTGTGCCACGCCATGCCTTCTGATCCATCGTGGTAGAGATTGAGTAAGCACGAATTATAGGTGGCGCCGCTAAGACGTTCGGCGAGCAGCTTCAATTCGATTAATTCTTGCGTCCAAGGCAGGGCAAGTTTGGTCGTTTTTGAATAGGTGTAAGCGAATTGACGATCGCCATACCAAGCGACTTTGCGCTTGGTGATGATGTGCTTATTGAAGATAATTGCTTCGTCATTTTTCCACTCAATATCGCGCAGCAACACCTCAAAATAATGCCGCGCCTGCTCGGGTGTCATGACTAAACCGTGATAATTCGCCTCGCCATCATAAGGCAATAAATTAATGATTTCAGACTGGAATAAATCCATAAAACTTAACCGCCTTTGGGGTAGTTATGCGGCCTTGGATTCAAGCCAAAAAGTCACCGGTCCATCGTTGCACAACGTGACTTGCATGTCAGCGCCGAATTGACCGGTTTGTACATCCGCGTATTGCGCCTTGGTGAGTGTCACAAAATGGTCGAATAATTCTTTAGCCAATGCGGGTGGTGCGGCGGGTGTGAAAGACGGGCGCGTACCGGAATTTGTATCGGCGGCTAAGGTGAACTGAGGCACTAATAAGATTCCGCCATCAATATCGCGCACGCTTAAATTCATCTTGCCTTGTTGGTCCGAAAAAACGCGGTATTTGAGCAATTTCTCGCACAGCATGTGCGCTTGTTGCGCGCCATCACCGCGCTCGGCGCACAGCAGCACCAACAGGCCTTGCTTAATTTGCCCGATGACCTCACCAGCCACGACGACTTGTGCGTGAGTCACGCGTTGGATAAGTGCAATCATGCTGGGCTTAGTTACTTAAAGTGACTTTGGCAAATTTACGTTTACCGACCTGTAAAACGAATTCACCTGCTGCGATTTGCAAACCTTTGTCGCTGATGACTTCACCGTCAATGCGCACGCCGCCCTGATCGACCATGCGTAATGCTTCCGAGCTGGAAGCGCACAATCCCGCTTGTTTGAGCAATTGGCCAATACCAAGTGGCGCACCGGCTAATTGGCATTGCGGAATATCGTCAGGAATTCCGCCCTTGGAGCGATTCATAAAATCAGTTAGCGCGTCTTCTGCTGCTTGGCGATTGTGGAAGCGCGTGACCATTTCTTGTGCGAACGCGACTTTTAAATCACGCGGATTTTTGCCTTGCTCAACCGCTAATTTGTGGGCCGCTAATTCTTCCAGCGTGCAGGAAGACAGTAACTCGTAATAACGCCACATCATGTGGTCCGAAATGCTCATGATCTTGGCAAACATCACGTTGCCCGGTTCGGTAATGCCGACATAATTACCCTTGGATTTGGACATTTTTTCTACGCCGTCCAAGCCTTCTAACAGCGGCATGGTTAAAATGCATTGCGGCTCTTGACCGTAATCTTTTTGCAGTTCGCGACCGACTAATAAATTGAATTTCTGATCCGTACCGCCCAATTCCAAATCGGATTTCAACGCGACGGAATCGTAACCTTGCATCAGCGGATATAAAAACTCATGCACCGAAATCGGCGTACCCGCTTTGAAGCGTTTGGTGAAATCGTCGCGCTCCATCATGCGTGCTACCGTGTACTTGGACGCGAGTTGAATCATGCCACGAGCGCCGAGCGGATCTGACCATTCGGAGTTGTAGCGGATTTCGGTTTTTTCGGCATCCAACACCAAGCTCGCTTGGGCGAAATAGCTCTTCGCGTTTTCTTCAATTTGTTCGCGGGTTAGTGGTGGGCGAGTAATGTTGCGGCCAGACGGATCACCGATCATGGAGGTGAAATCGCCGATCAGGAAAATGACCTTATGTCCCAAATCTTGCAGTTGACGCATTTTGTTGAGCACAACAGTGTGGCCCAAATGCAAATCCGGTGCGGTCGGGTCCAAGCCCAATTTAATGCGCAGCGGCACGCCAGTTTGTTCGCTTTTTGCTAATTTTTGGGCAAATTCTGATTCAATCAACAACTCATCAACGCCACGTTTGGTGACGGCTAAAGCATGCTGGACAGCGTCTGATAGAGGGAGAGTTTTTTGTGCTGGTTGAGTTGTCGTGTTCATGAGGCAATTATGTTTAATTTGGCAATGTTTTTTAAGGCGAAAAACTGTAAAAAATCAAGGTAAAAATTTTTTGTTTGGTATAATACGCGATCGGTCAGAAATGTTGCGCTAGAGCAAGTTTTACAGCAAGTAATGAAACCAATGCCGGCCACAAAAAGTCACTTCTGCTGAGAAATTACGCCGTCCCGAATTGGATTCAAAACGATTGCAAGCGATTTAGATTGCATCCCGGTTTAGGTGCTCGATCAAACGATGAATGCCTAAGCCTGATTCGCAAAAACCATTATTTTAACTTATTGCATGCCAACTCTAAATAAAACCACGCACTTAGCTTCAGTTTCTGCTGTCGTTGCCAAACTGTTCTCGCGTTCCAATCGTAAAACTCGTGTCATCACGTTTTCCGCAATTTTCCTCACTGTGTGCGCTTTCGGCGCCGCCGGTGTAGCGCCGCTGGCACCCGATGCCGCGAATTTGCCGGTCAAACGAATTACAGAAGAATTGCACATTCCAACCTTGGAAGCGCAAATGCAAGCGATGGAAGAGCGCGATCAGCAATTCATCCACGAAGAAAAAGTGCAGCGCGGCGATACCTTAGCCAGTTTGTTGCAACGCTTGGGCGTTGATGACGATGCTGCCAACGCCTTCATCAAAGCCGATAGCACCGCGCGTCAAGTCATTCAGCAAAAAGCCGGTAAAACAGTACGCGCCCAGACAAACGAAGACGGCGAATTGCAATGGTTGCAAACGAATTTCTTAGATGGTCGTGAAAACTCATCTCAAGTAAAAAGTTTAACAATTTCGCGCATTGATGGATCGGATTCATTCAAAGCAACGACCAGCACAACAGCGCTAGAACGCCGCTTAGAAATGCATACTGGCGTGATTACTTCCTCCTTGTTTGCCGCAACCGATGCAGCGCAAATTCCTGACGCTGTGGCGAGTCAATTGGTCGACATGTTTTCCACCAACATTGATTTCCGCTCTGATTTGCGACGTGGCGATCATTTTGAATTGGTCTATGAAACGTTTTGGGAAAATGGCGAAATGGTCAGCACTGGCAAAGTGTTAGCCGGTGAATTCACCAATGCCGGTCGCTCGTATCAATCGGTGTGGTTTGACGAAGGCGCGGGCAGCGGTAGCTATTACGGCTTTGATGGAAAGTCGATGAAGAAAGCATTTTTGAAGTCACCGATCGCTTTCACTCGTATTTCTTCTGGTTTCGCTATGCGCTTGCATCCGATTTCTGGTCAATGGAAACAACATACCGGCGTTGATTTTGCTGCTCCTACCGGCACACCAATTCGCGCTTCCGCCGATGGCGTAGTCGATGTTGCTGGCCCATCGGGTGGTTATGGTAATTTAGTCGTACTCAAACATTGGGGCAGCTACACCACCGCGTATGGTCACATGAGTCGCTTTGCACCTGGCATCCGCAAGGGCGTAAAAGTAACGCAAGGTGACATCATTGGTTACGTAGGCCAAACCGGCTGGGCAACCGGCCCGCATTTACATTATGAATTCCGGGTAAGTAACAAAGCGCAAGATCCGATGAAGATCAAAGTTGAGCAACCTCAAACGTTGACTGCTGCGGATATGCCACGATTTAATTCTGTGGTCAACGATGTGCGCCATCGCTTCACGTTGTTACGCCCAGGTAGCTCGGCAACGACAATCGCTGCGCGTTAATTGTTAAGGTAGGCCAGTTAATTCGTTTAACTATCCCAGCTCTGTTGTTCGCTAAGACCATTCACTTACTATCGACAGACAACATCTAACGTTGTCTGTCTTTGCATTAAGGCTAGGCAACCATGCGTTATTTCATCGGTTTAATGTCCGGAACCAGTCTGGATGGCGTGGATGGAGTCTTGGTTGAGGTGGCCGATAACGACACGCATTTGCGTCAACTCGCTGCTAGCTATCTTCCCTTCCCGCCAGATTTACGCGCTACTTTATTCTCCTTGCAAATCAGCGGTTTCGATGAAATTCATCGTGTCGCTCAGGCCGCCAATCAACTGGTTTTATCCTACGCCAATTGCGTCCTGCATTTAATTAAAAATACCGGTTTAACGATCGATCAAATTTGCGCTGTCGGCGTGCATGGACAAACCGTGCGTCATCGGCCCGAATTCGGTTACACCACCCAAATCAATAATCCAGCGCTGTTGGCTGAGTTGGTCGATATCGATGTGATTGCGGATTTCCGCGCGCGTGATATTGCCGCTGGCGGCCAAGGTGCGCCGCTAGTTCCAGCTTTTCATCGCAGCGTATTCGGTAAGGCCAATGAAACGCGGGTCGTGGTCAATATCGGCGGCATTAGCAATATTAGTATTCTGCGTGCCGATGGTTCAACACACGGCTTCGATACTGGCCCGGGCAATGTGTTGATGGATGCTTGGATCATGGATCACAAGGGACAAGGTTTTGATTCCAATGGTGATTGGGCGCGCTTAGGGCAGGTTAATTGGGGCTTATTGGCGCATCTAAAAGAAGAAGCTTATTTGCACCTTCCCCCGCCGAAAAGCACGGGCCGCGATCTGTTTCACCTAACCTGGCTGCACGATAAATTAATCCCCTTTCTTGAAGTGTCGCCGGTCGATGTGCAGGCAACCTTATGTGCATTTACAGCGCACACGATAGTGGATGCGATTTTGGCCTATGCGCCTGATGTCAAAAATGTGTATGTCTGTGGCGGCGGTGCGTACAACACGACCTTGATGGAATCGATTCAGTCCCTGTTAAATTCCAATGCCGATTCCGATACCAGCGCGGTCGGTTTGGAAAGCACTGAAGTCCTCGGCGTATCGCCCAATCATGTTGAAGCCTTGGCGTTTGCTTGGTTGGCGTATCGCTTTACGGATCGTTTGACCGGCAACTTGCCTGAGGTGACTGGCGCGGCGGGTGAGCGGATTTTAGGGGCATTATTTCCGCGTTAAATTGAGCCAGCCAAGCCCTGCGTTACCCGATTATTTGTGGTTGGTAATGAGTTCAATATAGCGCTTATGGGTTTCATCAAATTCGCGATTGATGCTTTGCTCATCCGTTTGGTAGCGTAGGATTAGTTTCTGCGATTGCGCGATCGTCAATTTTAAATCGTCTTCTTTATTCTTCTTTTGATTAATCTGCACCGGCTGATCTTTCGGCAGTTGCGTCAATTCAGTGTGCACTTTATTCATCGCATCGGTGTTGATTGCGATGTTCTTTTTTTCTGCAGCAATTTTGGCTTGCACCGCATCTAACGCTTTTTTACGTTCTAGTTCCACATCTTGCTCAGTCGGATAGTGCGCCAGCAAATAGCGTTGCTCTTTTTTGTCGGCTTCGGCTTGGCGCGCGGCGGCTTCGCGTTGTTGCTGCTGGAGTTCGGCTGTGCGACGCTGCTCGGGAGTGAGCGCGCCAGCTATTTCCGCTTTTAAAATGCCGTTGTTTCGGTATATCTGGGTGGATTTATCGGCACATTCGGGAATAGGGCGGTCGGACGTAATCAGGTGTCCATTATTATCTTTGCAGCTATAGAAATCCGCTTGTGCTTGGCCAGACGCCAGCACAACTAACAAGGGCACTGCAATGTGGCTTCGTTTAGTCATTATTGAGGTGGAAACTGGATTTCATCCAATCGATAAATAACGCAACTTCGGGTCGAATATTGGGTTCGTGCACTAAGTAATAGGCGTGAGGTGGAGACGCGACTTCGACATCGAACAAGCGCACGACTTCACCTTGGCGCAACATGTTTTCGGCAAAGTGGGTGCGCGATAGGCCAACACCGTGTCCGAGTTTGACCGCATCCAACAGCAAACCGAGATCATCAATTCGTAACCCAACATTCGGTTCAGGCCAGGCTAATCCAGCCGCTTCAAACCACGGCTGCCAGGGCTCTAAAGCTGAACGCAATAAATAAGCCGACTTTAAATCGGCGGGCGTTTTGAGCGGCGGAATAGAAGCTAAGTAGGCAGGGCTGGCCACAGCGAAGGCCGGTTCAACAAAGAGTTTATGCGTAATCAAATTAGGATAATTGCCTGCACCAAAACGCACTTCTACGTCGCTTTCGGACAGGCTTAAATCGTAGAGTGGGACGAACAGAAAGATCTCGATTTCGATGTCCGGATAGAGCTGCTTAAACTGTTTAAAACGCGGCAAAAAAATGTAACGCGCAAAAGTGGGCGGTAAGGTGATTTTGATGCGAATTTGATCGGTGAAAACTTTGTTCGGTAACGGGAAATCAGCCAAGCTGCGCAGAACGTTACGCACCACATCCAAATAACGCCGCCCAAATTCGGTCAAGTTAACCGCACGACCATCGCGGGTAAATAAACGCTCGCACAGATGTTCTTCTAATAAGCGAATCCGGTGCGAGAGTGCTGAGGGAGTAATACACAATTCGTCTGCCGCTAACGCAAACGAGTTAAAGCGAGCAGCCGCTTCAAAAGCAGACAGGGCGTGGACGGGTGGAAGTCGATTGCTCATGAATTATTGCGTAAATAAATGTGTTAAGCCGATTGCAACGCTTGTGGTGCAATGAAAGTAAGGTGCTATTTGAGCGTATACTGCGCCGTCTGCTAGTATTTCATCTGAGGAACATTCGGTGTGATCCCTATTGGGGGAATGGAGCGAGCCGGCCCAATGGTTTCCGTCCATAGGTTTGGAGTTAGCTAAATGGCTTCCCATTTGGTCACACATGAATAATTTCCTTCAATTAGCCGCTCAACGAGTTAATTAATTTCATTTCAACTGTAAAGTGTAAATCATTATGGGCAATAGATTATCAAAAATCGCAACAAGAACTGGTGATGAAGGCACAACTGGCTTAGGTGATGGCACTCGCGTCGATAAGGACAGCTTGCGCGTTCAGGCTATGGGCGACGTTGATGAACTCAATTCGCAGATCGGTTTGCTGCTGTGCGAGGATTTACCGGCTGGTTTAGCCGATGAGTTGTTATTAATTCAGCATGATTTGTTCGATTTGGGCGGAGAATTATGCATTCCTGGCTACAAAATGATTACCGAAGAACAGGTCGCGCATCTCGACGCACTGTTGGAAAAATGCAATAAAGATTTGCCGCCATTAAAAGAATTCATCTTACCGGGCGGCGCAAGGTCAGCGGCGTTGGCGCATGTGTGCCGCACCGTGTGCCGCCGTGCCGAGCGCGTGGTAGTGAGTTTAGGCAAGGTTGAGGTGGTAAATCCTGAACCACGCCAATATCTCAATCGCTTATCGGATTTGATGTTCGTGATGTCGCGCCTGCTCAATCGATATTCTGGCAATGGCGATGTGTTGTGGAAGCACGAACGCAAGGGAACAGCCGCGCAATAAAAAAACTCAAGCTAATCTAGGATTAGTTTGAGTTTGAATACCGAGTCAACCAATTTGTCAGCAGTAGCGCCATCGCTCTGCTGGCAAATTTTTTTGATTAAATCGTGCGCATCCAGCCGTGTTTGTCGGCAGCCGTGCCGTGTTGAATCGCCAACAGCGCTTCGCGCAAAGCCATCGTTACTGGGCCGTTTTCGCCATTATTAATCGTCATTTCGAAGCCATTCGCCTTTGCTTTGCCGACTGGTGTAATCACTGCTGCTGTGCCGCAAGCAAAGACTTCAGTCATGCGACCTGCCGCAATATCATCGCGCCATTGCTGCACGCTCAGTTTGCGTTCTTCTGCGG
>Ga0209067_10002307_pt1 | contig 11344 bp, 11 predicted proteins | sample ColStrG_CSR_2013_FD_187199 | JGI IMG/M metagenome (GOLD analysis project Ga0209067, IMG submission 187199) | Freshwater sediment microbial communities in response to fracking from Pennsylvania, USA - Cold Stream Run_MetaG_CSR_2013 (SPAdes)... | ecosystem: Environmental > Aquatic > Freshwater >... | reverse complement strand
ACCGCGGAGGCGGTAGCTTAGCACCAGAAAACACTCTGGAGGCATTTCAGTGTGGTTTTAATTGCGGCTTTCGTGCAGTTGAATTTGACGTAATGCTAACAAAAGATCTGGTTCCGGTCGTGGTCCACGATGAGCAACTGGGTCGAACGGTGGCCGGACAGGGATTGATCAGTGAGATATCGGCAGCAGAACTTCTGCAGCGCGATGCCGGCAGCTGGTTTGGATCCGAGTTTGCCACGGTTCGTGTGCCAACCTATCTGCAGGTGCTGGATTTCTGCACGCAACACGGTATCTGGATGAACGTCGAAATCAAACCTGCGGCCGGATTTGACGCAATCACCGGGAAAATCGTGGCGCAGGTAACACAGAATTTTTATCAAAACACCAATTTCAAAAAACCGCTGTTTTCTTCTTTTTCGATGGCCGCGCTGGCCGCTGCCCATGAGTCGGCCCCTGATATTCCGCGTGGCACGCTGTTCGATGCGGTTCCCGTCGACTGGCTGCAACACACGAATCGATTGAACGCTGTCTCATTACATACCAATCAGCTTTTTGTCACCGCAAATCTGGCAGCCGCAGTAAAAAATGCCGGACTTGGACTGAGCTGCTACACGGTCAACGACCCGGATCGCGCCCGTGCGCTGTTGGCCATGGGTGTGGATGCGCTGTTTACCGACAATCTGAAAATAATCGGTGCAGACTTTGTTTAAATACAGGTTAAACCAGCTATCTTTAGTATAATCACCCACCGTTGCCTTAACCCTAACTTCTTCTGATCCGAACATGAAATCGTCTGAAATTCGCGAAAAATTCCTCAAATTCTTTGAATCCAAAGGGCACTCGATAGTGCGCTCTTCCAGCCTGGTGCCTGGTAATGACCCGACCCTGCTGTTCACCAACTCGGGCATGGTGCAGTTCAAAGACGTATTTCTTGGACAGGATCAGCGCAGCTACAGTCGTGCCACCACTGCGCAGCGTTGCGTGCGCGCCGGCGGCAAGCATAACGATCTGGAAAATGTCGGCTACACAGCGCGCCATCATACTTTCTTTGAAATGCTGGGCAATTTTTCGTTTGGCGATTACTTCAAACGTGATGCCATTCACTATGCGTGGGAATTGCTGACGGTTGTTTATGGTTTGCCGAAGGACAAGCTGACTGTGACGGTGTACCAGTCCGACGATGAAGCCTATCAGATCTGGAAAGATGAAATCGGTGTGCCGGCTGAACGGATTATCCGGATTGGCGACAACAAGGGTGCGCCGTATGCGTCGGATAACTTCTGGCAGATGGCCGACACCGGACCCTGTGGGCCATGTACCGAAATTTTTTATGATCACGGTGCAGAGATCTGGGGCGGTCCGCCAGGTTCGGAGCAGGAAGATGGCGACCGTTTCATCGAAATCTGGAATCTGGTGTTCATGCAGTACAACAAGGACGAGCAGGGTGTATTGCATCCGCTGCCCAAACCTTGCGTGGATACCGGGATGGGACTGGAACGTCTGGCCGCAGTGCTGCAACATGTGCACTCGAATTATGAAATTGACGCATTTCAAAAACTGATCAAAGCCGCTGCGCGTGAAACTGCGTGCGCCGATCTGACACACAATTCACTTAAAGTCATTGCGGACCATATTCGTTGCGCAGCCTTCCTGATTGTGGATGGCATCATTCCCGGCAATGAAGGTCGGGGTTATGTACTGCGTCGCATTACGCGCCGCGCTTTGCGTCATGGTCACAAACTGGGTCAGACCAAACCATTCTTTTATAAACTGGTGGCGGACCTGGCTGAAGAAATGGGACAGGCCTATCCGGAGTTGGTTCAAAACGCCGACCGTGTTGCGCAGGTCTTGCAGCAGGAAGAAGAACGCTTCGGCGAAACGCTCGAGCACGGCATGAAAATTCTGGAAGCAGCGCTGTTAAAAGACAGCCAGCATCTGGATGGACGCACTGCATTTACGCTCTACGACACCTTTGGATTCCCATTGGATCTGACTGCCGACATCTGCCGTGAACGCAAGGTGGAACTGGATCTGCCCGGTTTTGAAGCGGCGATGGAACATCAGAAACAGACCGCCCGTGCTGCCGGTAAATTTAAAATGCACGCCGGTATTGAATATAGCGGCGCGAAGACGGATTTCGTCGGCTACGACGTGCTTGCGCAGGAATGCAAAATCGTTGCACTGTATGTCGATGGCAGCCCGGTAAATGAAATCAACGCCGGGCAGTCCGGACTGGTAGTGCTGGACTCCACGCCGTTTTACGCTGAATCGGGCGGGCAGTGCGGTGATCGGGGCGTGCTGTCCGAACAGGGTTTGAGCTTCGAAGTGGCCGATACCACCAAAATTCAACCTGATGTTTTTGGACATCATGGCGTTCTGAAGGAAGGCAAGTTGGTTCTTGGTATGACGGTGTTCGCCCATGTCGATCAGGTTGTGCGTGCGCATACGGTGCGCAATCACTCTGCCACGCATTTGATGCACAAGGCACTGCGTGAAGTGCTCGGTGCCCATGTGGCGCAAAAAGGCTCGCTGGTCGATGCAGAAAAAACCCGGTTTGACTTCAGTCATAACGCCGCATTGAGTGCCGATGAGATCAGACAGGTTGAAGAAATCGTCAATCGCGAGATTCTGGCCAATCAGGCGACACAGGCACAGGTTATGGGCTTTGACGATGCAGTCAAACACGGCGCGATGGCGTTGTTCGGTGAAAAATATGGTGATCAGGTGCGGGTGCTGGATATCGGCACGTCGCGTGAACTGTGTGGTGGAACGCATGTGTCACGCACCGGTGATATTGGCTTTTTTAAAATCACCTCCGAAGGTGGTATCGCAGCAGGTATTCGCCGGGTTGAGGCAGTCACCGGTGAAGTGGCCATGCATCTGGTGCAGAACCTGACCGCGCGCATTGCAGAAGCAGCGACTTTGCTCAAAACCCAACCGGACGACGTGTTGCAGCGCATCGTTTTGGTTCAGGAGCAGGTCAAATCACTGGAAAAAGAAATGGCCGTGCTGAAATCAAAACTGGCTGCAAATCAGGGCAGCGAGCTGGCTGCCGCTGCCATTGAAGTGCAGGGTATCAAAATTGTTTCGGCAATGCTCGAAGGTGCTGACGCAACAACCTTGCGTGAAGTGACTGAAAAGCTCAAGGAAAGTTTAAAAACAGCCGTTATATTGCTGGCTTCGGTGCACGACGGCAAAGTCAGTCTGGTTGCAGGTGTGACCTCGAACATAACGGGCAAGGTCAAGGCGGGTGAGCTGGTCAATTTCGCCGCGCTGCAGGTTGGTGGAAAGGGTGGCGGTCGCCCGGATATTGCGCAGGCCGGTGGCATCAAGCCTGACGCGCTGCCTGACGCGCTGGCCAGCGTTCAAGGCTGGGTGACAGCGAAACTCGGTTGAACAGTACTGAAGTCATTTAAATGCACTGATCAATCAAAATGTTGTTAATTGATTAGATTAATTTCAAATAATGCACTGATTCAGTGAAAACCATGATTAAAAAGTGCTTTAATAGTGGTTTTTTATCGTTGTAATTTGTTGCGATGCACCATACTGGAATTTTTTTGATGTAGAATCAGTGCATTGTTTGTCCCATTAAATACCTGGATGGAAATTATGCAATTCAACAAAGAGCTGGACGCACGAGGTTTAAACTGTCCACTTCCGATACTGAAAGCCAAAAAAGCATTGGCTGAAATGATGAGCGGCGAAATTCTGCACGTGCTGTCAACTGATCCCGGTTCAATCCGCGATTTTCAGGCCTTCTCAAAGCAAACCGGTAATGAACTGGTCGCCCATGAAGAGAACCTGCAGGTGTATGAATACTTCATCAAACGCAAGTAATTTGCCGATAACGCAATCTCAAGTACAAAAGCTCGCTGTAATCCAGCGAGCTTTTTTCATTGCATAACAGCAGGTTGGTTCTAAACTGGTGAAGGTCACCGGTATCGGGCCGGCCGTTGTAATTAGGGTGTAAATTCTAGTCGCGCTGTAGAATAAAAAGTACGATCGTGCTAAATTAGCGCCCGATAGATTGAAGCGGCTGGTTCTTTGTCCGTCAGTTTATAATCCGGGATTCACATCAGTTTCCATCGAATTACATCAATTTACGTTAACGTTAGTTGTTCTTTGCATAGGCAGAAATATGAAAATTCTAGTTCCAGTCAAACGCGTAGTTGACTACAACGTCAAGGTGCGCGTGAAATCCGACCAGTCCGGTATGGATATCGCCAACGTCAAAATGTCGATGAATCCCTTTGATGAAATTGCCATCGAAGAAGCGGTTCGTCTGAAGGAAGCTGGCGTTGCAACCGAAATTATTGCGGTTTCCTGTGGCGTTACACAATGCCAGGAAACATTGCGTACTGCCATGGCAATTGGCGCGGATCGCGGATATCTGGTGGAAACCGATGCGGAACTGCAACCACTGGCAGTAGCCAAGCTGCTCAAGGCACTGGCAGACAAAGAACAACCGGCACTGATTATTCTGGGCAAGCAGGCGATCGATGATGACTGCAACCAAACCGGTCAGATGCTGGCCGCAATGCTGGGTTGGCCACAGGCCACTTTCGCATCCAAGGTTACTGTTGCGGACGGCAAAGTCAGTGTTACCCGTGAAGTGGATGGCGGACTGGAAACGCTCTCATTAACTTTGCCGGCAATCGTTACAACCGATCTGCGTTTGAATGAACCGCGCTATGTGACATTGCCAAACATCATGAAGGCCAAGAAAAAGCAGCTGGATAATGTTAAGCCCGCCGACCTCGGCGTCGATGTCGCGCCGCGTGTCAAAACAATCAAAGTGGTCGAACCGGCACAACGCTCCGCCGGCATTATCGTACCTGATGTGGCTACGTTAGTCGCAAAACTTAAAACAGAAGCCAAGGTGATCTAAATGACGACACTAGTAATTGCTGAACACGATAATGTCAGTTTAAAAGGCAGTACCGCCAATACGGTAACGGCCGCCTCGCAATGCGGTGGTGATGTCCATGTTTTGGTAGCAGGTTCAAATTGTGGCGCTGCAGCTGCGGCCGCAGCGCAGTTGGCCGGCGTCGCGAAAGTGCTGGTTGCCGATGCGCCGCATTTCGCGGAAGGACTGGCAGAAAATTGCGCAGCGCAGGTCGTATCGATTGCCGCGGCCTACAGTCACATTCTGGCCCCGGCAACAGCCTACGGTAAAAACATTCTGCCGCGCGTTGCTGCTGTTCTGGATGTGGCGCAGGTTTCTGAAATCACCAAAGTGATTTCCGCTGACACGTTTGAGCGGCCGATTTATGCCGGCAATGCCATTGCAACGGTTCAATCGTCGGACGCCGTTAAAGTCATCACAGTACGTACTACTGGCTTTGATGCAGCTGCAACCGGTAATTCCGCCGCGGTTGAAAATATTGCCGCCGTTGCCGACTCGGGTAAATCCAGTTTTGTATCGCGTGAAGTTGCCAAGTCTGATCGTCCTGAATTGACTGCTGCAAAAATTATTGTGTCCGGTGGACGCGGTATGGGCTCCGGCGACAATTTCAAACTGCTCGAACCGCTGGCCGACAGGCTTGGTGCTGCCATGGGTGCTTCCCGTGCGGCGGTCGATGCCGGCTACGTGCCGAACGACTGGCAGGTTGGTCAGACCGGTAAAATCGTCGCGCCTTCCCTGTATATCGCCATCGGTATTTCCGGAGCGATCCAGCATCTGGCCGGCATGAAGGATTCCAAAACCATTGTTGCCATCAACAAGGATCCGGAAGCGCCGATTTTCTCGGTGGCTGACTACGGCATCGTCGGTGATCTGTTTGACGTTGTGCCGGCTCTGATCAAAGAACTTGGTTGAGCTGAACAATACTTGAATCGCAATTCAAAACAGGCGGCAGGTCAGGGTTGTTCAACATACCCTGTATCCGCCTCCTGTTTTTTTATGGAGTAGACCATGACTTACCGCGCACCGTTAAAAGACATGCTGTTCGTTTTAAACGAATTAGTCGATATCAATAAAATCAATGCACTGCCCAACTGTGAAGACGCCACGCCCGATACCGTCGAAGCAATTCTGGAAGAGCATGCCAGGTTTTCCGGTGAGGTGGTCGCGCCTTTGAACTGGATTGGCGATCAGGAACCGAGTTTTTGGAAAGACGGTCAGGTCACCACGACCAAAGGATTCAAAGAGGCCTTCAAGCAGTACACCGAAGCCGGTTGGCAGGGTGTGCAGCATCCACCTGAATTTGGCGGCCAGGGTTTGCCGAAAATTGTGGCAACACCATGTCTGGAGATGCTCAATGCCGCGTCGGTCTCGTTTGCCCTTTGTCCTCTGTTGTCGGATGGCGCGATCGAAGCCCTGCTGACAGCCGGCAGCGACGAGATGAAAGCAATCTATCTGGAAAATCTGATTTCCGGCAAATGGACCGGGACCATGAATCTGACCGAGCCGCAGGCCGGATCCGATCTGGCCATGGTCAGAAGTCGCGCAGTACCGCGCGATGATGGCACCTATGCCGTGTTCGGCACCAAAATATTCATCACCTACGGTGACCATGACATGACGGAAAATATTGTCCATCTGGTCCTGGCCCGCACGCCAAACGCACCGGAAGGCGTCAAGGGTATTTCGCTGTTCCTGGTTCCCAAATTCATGGTCAATGCTGACGGGTCGCTCGGCGCACGCAACGACGTGCAGTGCGTATCGATTGAGCACAAGCTTGGTATCAAGGCCAGTCCGACTGCAGTGCTGCAGTTCGGTGACCATGGCGGTGCCATCGGTACCTTGGTCGGTGAAGAAAACCGCGGTCTGGAATACATGTTTATTATGATGAATGCGGCGCGCTTTGGCGTTGGCATGCAGGGTGTGGGGATTGCTGAACGTTCTTACCAGCATGCTGTAGCGTATGCCAAAGACCGGATTCAGTCGCGCGACCTGGCCGGATCCGCCGGACCGGTCGCCATCATTCATCATCCCGACGTAAAACGCATGCTTATGAGCATGCGCGCGCAAATCGAGGCAGCCCGTGCCCTGGCTTACGTGGCAGCCGGTAAACTCGATATAGCTCATCACCATGCCGATGCCGCCGTACGTAAGCAGAATCAGGCTGAATACGAATTTCTGGTGCCGCTGGTCAAAGGCTGGTCGACCGAAATGTCGCTGGATGTGACCTCGACCGGTGTCCAGGTCCATGGTGGCATGGGATTTATCGAAGAAACCGGTGCAGCCCAGTTTTACCGCGATTCGCGCATTCTGACTATTTATGAAGGCACCACAGCGATCCAGGCCAATGATTTGGTTGGCCGCAAAACGGTGCGTGACGGTGGTGCCACTGCCAAGGCATTACTGGCTGAAGTGCGTGCCACGGCCACGCTGCTGGCTGCCAGCAAACACGTTGATCTGCTTGCCATCGAAGCACAGCTCAGTACCGCAGCTGCGGCCCTGGAGCAGGTTGTGACCTACGTGGCTTCGAACATGAAAACAGACATCAAGGCCGTATTTGCCGGCAGTGTTTCCTATTTAAAAATGGCGGGTATCGTTTTGGGTGGCTGGCAGATGGGGCGCGCGGCGCTCGCGGCCGCCGGCAAGTTGGAGCAGGGTGATGCGGATCAGGCGTTTTATCATGCCAAAATTGCCACGGCCCGCTTTTTCGCCGAACATTATCTGGTTCAGGCTGAAGGCTTCAGAACCAGCATCCTGTCCGGCAGTGTCGGCACGCTGGCTTTGTCTGCCGAGCAGTTTTAACCGTACAGGCCGCCGGTAAACAGCAGGTCAAAGGTTCTGGCGATGAAGGCAATCAGGGCGCCGGCTCCGATTGCCAGTGTCATGACCAGCAAGAGTGCCATGGTCCAGCCGGTTTCGGAATGTTGACCGGAATCGGCGTTGTAGGTGGCGTCCCATTTTTCATCGGACATGGTGCCGATGACCAGACAGGCCAGAAACCCGGTCAGAATGGAAATCATGAACGGGATTGCGGTAAAAAAGGGATGGTAATTTTTAAACAGCGCGTAAATCAGCAGTGATATTGGCAAACTGGCAAAATGCAGCCAGCCCCATTTGTCTTTCGGACCAGCCAAATAGAACCGGTACAACCCGATGCCGCCGCCAAGTGCTGCCAGCAATGCGGCACGTGTTTTATTTTTATGTGTTGTCATAAATGCCTGTAGGGAGAAGTGCGGCCATTGTACCGAATGTTGCCGTGTTTGAACTAACTCAATAAATAATCGTCATCGTTTCTTGCTGGCTGGAATATTGTGCGTTACAATGCCCGGCTTTCCGTCTTTGTATTTCGCTTCAGTGCCATCGGCACCCTTTTATTTGGAATTATTATGGTCGTTATTCGTTTATCTCGCGGTGGTGCCAAAAAGCGCCCATTTTTCAATATCGTAGCTACTGATTCACGCAATCGTCGTGACGGTCGTTTTATTGAACGTATCGGTTTTTACAATCCGGTTGCATCCGGTTCAGCTGAAATTGTGCGTATCGCGCAAGATCGTCTGACTCACTGGACAGACAACGGCGCCCAATTGTCACCAGCCGTAGCACGTTTGGTTGCTCTGGCAGCGAAACAGACTCCTGCAGCTTAATTGTTTTTTCGATTAAGCAGCATGCAGTGTCAACTTCGGCGCCGGTCGTGAACCACACAGTAAGCGCAACCAGGATTCCGTCAGATCTCGTCTTGGTCGGGCATATTACCGGTGCATACGGTGTGCAGGGCTGGGTCAGGATCCATCCTTATTCGGCCGATGCAGATGCGTTGCTGCATGCAAAAACCTGGTGGTTGGGCAAGTCTGCCGCACCCGGGAAAGTTGAACCTGAAACGTTTCACGACGTTGAAAAGCTGGAAGCCAAAATTCATGGTGACGACGTGGTCGCCAGAATTATGGGAATTGCCGGTCGCGATGCAGCCGAAGCGCTGAAGGGCCATGTTGTCAAGATCGCGCGCAGTCACTTTCCGGTCCTGTCCGGCAATGAATTTTACTGGCTCGATCTGATTGGTCTGGATGTCGTTAACCTGCAGGGCGAGGTTCTTGGCGTGGTGGCGGATCTGATCGATAACGGTGCGCATCCGATTCTGCGCGTGGTCCGGACCGACGCATCGAATTCCGGCGTTGAGCATGAATCTCTGATTCCTTTTGTTGAGCACTTTGTTCCGGAAGTCGATCAGAAGAATAAAAAAATCACAGTCGACTGGGGACTGGATTATTAATTGATTTCTCAGGATATTGGGCGCCATTCAATGCAGTTTGATGTCATTACGCTTTTCCCTGAAATGTTTGCGGCAATCACCCAGTCAGGTGTGACCCGCCGGGCGTTCGAACAGAAAAAGTGTGATTTAACCTGCTGGAATCCGCGCAAATTTACGACGGACCGTCATCGCACCGTCGATGACAGACCGTACGGCGGCGGACCCGGTATGGTGATGATGGTCAAACCGTTGCAGGATGCCATTGCGGCGGCCAAGGCGCGCCAGACTGACCAGGGCCTGGCGGCACCAAAAGTGATTTACCTTTCACCGCAAGGTCGGCCATTGACGCATCAGAAGGTGATGCAGCTGACCAGAGAGCGCGGACTGGTATTGCTGTGCGGTCGCTACGAAGCGATAGACCAGCGCCTGATCGACGCGTCGGTAGATGAAGAAATCAGTATGGGCGATTTCGTGTTGTCCGGCGGTGAATTGCCGGCCATGGCACTGATGGATGCTGTAATCCGGCAGATACCCGGCGTACTGCATGACGGTGACTCGGCAGTGCAGGACAGTTTTGTGAATGGTTTGCTGGATTGCCCGCACTATACGCGCCCCGAGCTGCATGACGACGTGAAGGTGCCGGATGTACTGATGGGTGGCAATCATGCCGACATCGAAAAGTGGCGACGTGAGCAGGCTTTGCGGGCGACGTTGTTCAAGCGCCCCGACATGATTATCAAGGCGCGCAAGGCGGGTTTGCTGACCAGAACAGATGAACAGTTTTTAAGCAGTCTGGCATAAAGCCGGATGCAAAAAAGTGGTAAGTAAGTAAATAAGTAAGTAAGTAAGGAAGTGCAGTACCAGTGAGTAAGCGCAGTCAAGGCTTACATGATTAATCCCATCCTCTACCGGGCCAGCATAAAAATATGCACCGAACAGCACCGGCAAGATGGTTACAGGAGTTAAAAAATGGATCTGATCCAACAACTTGAGCAAGAAGAAATTGCCCGTTTGGGTAAAAACATCCCTGACTTCGCCCCTGGCGATACAGTGGTTGTCTATGTCAACGTGGTTGAAGGTACGCGCAAACGTGCCCAGGCATACGAAGGCGTTGTCATTTCACGTCGCAATCGCGGTTTGAATTCAAATTTTATCGTGCGTAAAATTTCGTCCGGTGAAGGTGTCGAGCGTACATTTCAGTTGTACTCGCCACTGATCGCTTCGATCGAAGTCAAGCGTCGCGGTGATGTACGTCGCGCCAAGCTGTACTATCTGCGTGAACGTTCAGGTAAATCTGCACGTATCAAAGAAAAACTGCCAGCACGTAAAGGTGCAGCAGCAGCTGAATAAGTTCTGTGTCAGTGAAAAAAAGGGCGCCTTGGGTGCCCTTTTTTTTCCTTGTCTTTTCCTCCTGCTTTTCATCCTGCTTTTCATCCTTTCTCCATGTTGAAGTTTGATCCAGAATTGGCTCCGATCGAAAGTATCGCCGGCGAGGCGGCGGTTGATCCGGCGCGTCTGAATCAGGTATGGATACGTAACCGGTTTGCAGCCGCGCCAGACTGGCAGTCTGAACAGACTGATGAGAATTTCTATTCTCTGTCAGCAGAGAAGTTCAGAAATGCATCGGTATTGATCGCGCTGGTGCAACGCGAGCATGGCTTGAATCTGCTCTTTACGCGCCGAACCGCCCACCTGTCCCAGCATGGCGGGCAGATCAGTTTTCCGGGCGGCAGGGCAGAAGTGCATGACAGGGATGCAATCGACACTGCATTGCGTGAATCGACGGAAGAAATCGGTCTTGATCAACAGCGTGTAGAAGTGATCGGACAATTACCTCACTACCATACCATTACGGGCTACCGGGTTACACCGGTGATAGGCATCGTTAGCGAGATGCCGCAGTTGACGTCTGATCCGAATGAAGTTGCGGAAATTTTTGAAGTGCCTCTGCAATATTTAATGGACGGTGCGGTCCACCAGCGTCGGACCATTATTATTCCAGGGGAGAAAAGTCAGTCCAACCGGCGCACTTTTTATGCCATGCCCTATCAAAATTATTTTATCTGGGGCGCAACTGCCGGGATGTTGCGCAATCTGTTTCATTTTTTACGGACGTAAAAAACGACGTAAGAGTTGCATCCCCGGTCAGTCTAGGCTATCTTGGCAACTTGTTTTCCTGAGCAACATTCAGA
>Ga0209067_10002305_pt1 | contig 11347 bp, 8 predicted proteins | sample ColStrG_CSR_2013_FD_187199 | JGI IMG/M metagenome (GOLD analysis project Ga0209067, IMG submission 187199) | Freshwater sediment microbial communities in response to fracking from Pennsylvania, USA - Cold Stream Run_MetaG_CSR_2013 (SPAdes)... | ecosystem: Environmental > Aquatic > Freshwater >... | reverse complement strand
CCAGGTTGGCGGCCAGTGACTGACGAGCTGCCGCCAGCTCCTGCACGCGGACGTCCACATCCGCGCGGGCCGCTTCGTTGGCACGGCGCACGGCGCCAAAGATATCCAGGGTGTAATCAACCTGGACCACGCCGGCAAAGAGCTTGTATATCGACGTCGGTGGACCGAAACCGGGCAGCCCCAGGGCGCGCTGCCGCGTCACCTGCAACTGGGCGTTGACGGTGGGCAGTTCGGTGGAGCCCGTCTGGGCACTGAGCAGTTCACGCGCGGCGCTCAGGCTGTCCTGCGTGGCCTGCAGGCTGCGGTTATGCGCAAGGGCTTCGGCCACCCAGCTGTCGAGCACCGGCGAGCCGTACTGCGTCCACCACTGTGCAGGTACCGGCCCGGGCGAAAAATCCTGGGCATTCTCCGGGGGCAGCACGCTGGCCGCAGGCAGTGGCGCAGTACTGTAGCGGTCGGACGCCGGTACTGACGGCGCATGAAAATCCGGCCCGGCCGCACACGCAGCCAGCAACAGGGTGGCAGTCGTCAGCGCGAACGCGCTGGTAGTTGGAGGCCGACGCATCACACGGCTCCTTCGGACAGGGATTCCTCGCGGCGCACGCGGAACCAGACGGCATAGAGCGCCGGCAGGTAAAAGAGGGTGAGAACCGTGGCCACGGTGATGCCGCCCATCAGCGCAGTGGCCATGGGCCCGAAGAAATTGCTGCGCAGGAGCGGAATCAATGCCAGCACGGCGGCGGCGGCGGTAAGCGTGATGGGGCGGAAACGGCGCACCGTGGCGCCCACGATGGCCTCCCAGCGCGGCACCCCGGCGGCGATGTCCTGTTCGATCTGGTCCACCAGGATGACGGAGTTGCGCATGATGATGCCGAACATGGCGATGATGCCCAGCAGCGCGACGAAGCCGAACGGCTTGCCAAACAGCAGCAGCGCCGCCACCACGCCCACCAGTCCCAGAGGTGCGGTAAGTACCACCATGAGCACGCGCGAGAAACTCTGCAGCTGGATCATGAGCAGGGTCAGCACCACCAGCAGCATCACCGGCATCTGCGCGTTGATCGAGCCCTGCGCCTTGCCGTTCTCCTCGATCGAGCCCCCCATCTCGATGTGATAGCCAAAGGGCAGCCTCGCGCGGATGTCCTGCAGGCGCGTGTCGAGCTGCGCGGAGACGTCGATGGGCTGGGCGCCGGGCACCGTGTCGGACTGGATGGTGATGGTGGGCACGCGGTCCCGTTCCCAGATGACGCCGTACTCGAGTCCGTTGCGTACCCGCACCAGCTGACCCAGGGGCACGGTCTGGCCCGCTGGCGTGCGGTAGCTCAACTCGCCGATGCGCGACGGATCGACGCGCTGCCCCTGGGGAGCACGCAGGTCCACGGCGATGAGCTTGTCACGCTCGCGGTACTGCGTCACGGTGAGGCCGCTCAGGTTCAGGTTGAGGTAGTTGGCCACATCCTGGGAGGACACGCCCAGCAGCCGCGCCTTGTCCTGGTCGATCTCCAGGCGAACGCTGCGCTCGGCCGGTTCATCCCAGTCGAATTGGATGTTCGTAAGGCGGGCGTCGGCGTGCATGACCGCCGACACCTGATCGGCAATGCCGCGCACCGTGGCAATGTCGCTGCCTTCGACGCGAAAGCGCACCGGGAAACCCACGGGTGGCCCGCTTTCCAGGCGTGTGATGCGCGTATGCGCCGCGCTGAACTGCGTGGGGAGTACGCCGTCGAGCGCTGCGGCCAGCGCTTCGCGCGCTTTCACATCGCGCGTGGTGACCAGGAACTGCGCGAAATTGGGCTGCGGCAACTGCTGGTCCAGGGGCAGGTAAAAACGCGGCGCGCCACTGCCCACGAAACTGGCGTAGCTCTCCACCTCCGGGCGTGCACCCAGCACGGCCTCCATCTGCTTGACCAGTGCCAGCGTGGCGTTGATGGACGCGCCTTCCGGCAGGCGCAGATCCACAAGGAGCTCCGGCCGGTCGGAGCTGGGGAAGAACTGCTTGGGTATGGTTCCGAAGCCCGCCATGGCGACCAGGAACGCGGCGATGGTGCCGCCCAGCACCAGCCAGCGCCGGCTGACGCACGCGTCGATGACACGGCGCAGCCGGCCATAAAAGGCGGTGTCGTAGACATCCGGCTGGCCATCGTGGGTGAGGCGCCGGGGCGCATCCGGGGCGTGCGGCTTGCCGCGCAGTAAAGCGGGCAGCCACATCACCACGCGGTCTTCGAGGCGCGCGAACCACCCCTTGGGCGTGGCTTCGGCGTGGTCCGCATGCTGCGGCAGCAGGTAATACCCCAGCAGCGGAATGACGATGACTGCCGCAAGCCAGGAGATCACGAGCGCAATGGCCGAAACCTGGAAGATGGAGCGCGTGTACTCGCCGGTTCCCGACTTGGCCAGGGCGATGGGCAGGAAACCCGCCGTGGTGACCAGAGTGCCGGTCAGCATGGGGAAGGCCGTGCTTTGATAGGCAAAAGCCGCGGCGCGCGTACGCTCCCAGCCCTGCTCGAGTTTCACTTTCATCATCTCGATGGCGATGATGGCGTCGTCGACCAGCAGACCCAGGGCGAGGATCAGGGTACCCAGCGACACCTTGTGCAGGCCCACATCGAAATACTTCATGAAGAAGGCGGTGGCCGCGAGGACAAAGGGTATGGTGATCACCACCACCATGCCGGTGCGCAGTCCCAGGCTGAGCAGGCTGACGACGAGCACGATGCCGATGGCTTCGGCAACGGCCTCCACGAAATCGTCCACCGACCGGGCGACCGCGCGCGGCATGCTGGTGACGGTGGAGATCTTCAGGCCGGCGGGCAGGCGCGCCTGTATCCGCATGATCTGCTGCTCCAGGTTCTTGCCCAGTTCGATGACGTCGGCACCGCTTTGCATGGTGATGCCGATGCCCAGGACCGATGCGCCGCCCACGCGCATGAGCTGGCTGGGCGGATCGTCGTAGCCGCGGCGCACGGTGGCAATGTCGCCCAGCCGCAGTTCGCGGCCATTCACCCGCAGCACGGTTGCGCGTATCGCATCGACATTGTCGTACTGGCCGCTGGGCCGCACGAAGACACGGTCGGATCCGCTGGTATAGCTGCCCGATGCCGCGACGGCGTTCTGCTGCCCGATGACCGCGGCGAGGTCCTGTACCGACAGTCCCAGGCGGGCAATACGGGCGTTATCGAGCTCGATGAAGATGTGCTGGTTCTGGTCGCCGATGAGGTCAACCTTGCCGACGCTGGCCACGCGCAGCAGTTCGGCACGAATCTCCTCGGCGGTGTCGTGCAGCTGGGCATACGAATAGCCATCGCCTTCGAGCGCGATGATGTTGGTGTAGACGTCACCGAACTCGTCGTTGAAGAAGGGGCCGATGAGACCCTGGGGCAACTGGGCGGCCATGTCCGCCACTTTCTTGCGCACGAGATACCAGGTGTAGGGCACCTCCCCGGGCGGGACGGAGTCGCGCACGTTGAAGAAGATCTGCGTCTCGCCCGGTCGCGAATAGCTGCGCAGGAAGTCCACATTGGGTGTTTCCTGCAGCTTGCGCGCGATGCGGTCGCTGACCTCTTCCTGCATCTGGCGCGCGGTGGCGCCGGGCCACTGCGCCTGGATCACCATCACCTTGAAGGTGAACGGCGGATCTTCCGATTGCGACAGGCGCGTATACGAAAACATCCCCAGCACGGCCACCACCACCATGACGAAGACGACGAGGCTACGGTGCCGCAAGGCCCAGGCCGAGAGGTTGAAGCCTTGGTTCACGGGCGCTCACCCGTGGTGGCGCCCTCGGCGCGCGGCGCGACGGGATGGACCCGTTCGCCGGCAGTGACGGCATGCACCCCTTGAACCACCACACGATCTGCCGCGGTGATGCCGCCGGCGAGCGTGACAGTGTCGGCACCGAACGCGGCGACCTCCACCTTGCGCAGCACCAGCGTGCTGTCGTCTGGGTTGATCACCCAGACGGCCGTGGCGGCACCGTCGTGGAAGAGCGCCGACGCCGGCACGACCAAGCGGGGCGCACTGTCGAGCGCGGGAAAGTTCGCGATGGCCGTGGTCCCGAGGCGCGCCTGGGCAGGTTGTGCCAGCGCAAGTTTCACGCGGAAGGTGCGGCTCTGCGGGTCGGCAGCCTCGGCGATGTCGCGCACCAGGGCGCGCAGTGGCGGCGCGGCTGGCGGCAGCGCGGCGAGCGTCACGTTCGCCGCCTGGCCGCGGTGGATTTCTCCGATGCGATTCTCCGGCACGTCGACGACCACATCGGCCTCGCCGGTCCAGGCCAGTCCCAGCACGGCCTGCCCGGCCTTGACCACGGTGCCCACCTCCGCGTTTTCGCTCGTGATGAATCCGTCGTGGTCGGCGCGCAGTTCGGCGTATTGAGATTGATGGTCGGCCAGCGCCAGTTCCTGGCGGCGCTGGTCCACCTCGGCTTGCGCCACGGCGAAGCTGCTGTCGCTCTGTTCCGCTTCGGCGTGGCTGATCAGGTCCTCTCGCAGCTGCGCCGCATTGCGGTCGCGCTGCTGGCGAGCCAGGACCAGGCGGTTTTCCGCGGCAGCCAGGGCGGCGCGGGCGGCGGCTGCCGATGCCGCGCTGTCGCCCGGGTCGATTTGCGCCAGCAGTTGCCCCGCGCGCACACGATCGCCCAGATGCGCGGGGCGGGCCAGGATCTTGCCGTCGATACGGAAAGCGAGCACGGACTCGAAGCGTGCGCGCACCTCCCCGGAATAGGTGCCGGTGCCCGCGGCGGCTTGCGCCATGGGCAGCGCGGCGATGACAGTGGGGGGCGCCGCAGGCGGTGGCGCTTCGCGCGAGCAGGCCGCCAGCAGGACGGCGCTACCCGCCACTAGCCATGCGGACCGCGCGTTGCCCCGCGGATTGACGCGCGGATTTGCCCACTCATTTCCCGATGGTCTGCTCGATTTCGTCATCCTTGCCTCGCCAGTAACCGCCCCGGAAGACCTCCGGGACGCGTCATGGCCGCAAAGATAACTAATCAGCGATCAGTTGTCAACGATTAGGAATCCTGCGCAGCGCTTGCAGACGGGACGACGAGACCTTCAAACTGGATCTCCACGGCCTGATCGATGAGGGTGTCCCGGTCCACCCAGGGAAACTCCGGCATGGTGATAAGCAGGGTGACCAGGCCGTGGCCGGCCGCCCAGATCACCTGAGCTGCCAGGCGCGGGTCGAGCCGCAGCAGGCCGGCCCGAGCCAGGTCGTTGACACGATCCTGCAGTTCCATGAAGCACTGCATGCCCGGCGGCATGGCAGAACGCGGCACGGTGCTGTCGAGAAACGCCGCGATGTCGGCGGCCGTCGTGCCGGTGTGCTGGTGCTTGATCATGAAGCTCAGCCGGTATTCGTCGCTGTGCTCCACGCCAAAGCGCACATAGGTGCGCATGAGCCAGCGCAAGCGGTCCAGCGGTCCGCCGGCTCGCGCTTCCTCGCTTTGCGCCAGCGCCACCAGCTTGACGAAACACTGGTCGCACAACTCCGCGAGCAGGGCTGCCTTGTTGGGGAAGTAGACGTAGAGGCTGGTCTGGGAGATGCCGACGGCCTGGGCGATGCGCCGGGTAGAGACGTTGTCGATGCCCAATTCGAGGAACAGTCGACCCGACGCCGCGAGGATCTCCTCGCGGCGTTCATGCCCGCGTCCCTTGGGCTTGCGCTCACCGGCTTCCGTTGCCGGCGCGGGGTGGGCAGGTTGCGCTGCCAGTTCCATCGAATCCATCTCGTGTCGTCAAAAGTGCACTGCACCGGACAATTCACCACCGCGATTATGAACGCTCGCGCATTTTCACCAAAACGCGGCGCGCAAAACATTCGGCCAGGCAATGGAATTTGCCTGGCCGAATTTGCGCGGACGCAATGGACGGCGGAAACGCTACTTCGTGTCCCGCGGCAGGGTCAATCGCAGCCCTGCCTCAAAGCTGTTGCCGACGAAGGCTTCGGTAACCAGCCCCAGGACCTTGGCCGCATCCTCATGCGGAATATCCGCGTGATGGGCAATATGCGCCGTTACGTCCTTGGCATCGGGCAATGCCGGACTCTCATAAGGTCCCACCGGCGGCGGCGTGTGAACGCCGGTTGCCAGAATTTCAAATGCCGTGAAGCTCCGATGATCGTGGGACTTTCGCGATAGCGCGAGTGCCATCTGTCCTCCGAACGCAGCAATGATCGCCTTGTACGCTTGATTTCTTTCGTTGCCCGTAATGGCAATTACGCGATCCAGTAATCCTTCATGTGCCATGGTTGCCCCCTGAGTTGAACGTCAAATATTGCAAATGCGGGCAGCGCCTGACGGCGCTTGCCCTGGCGCTTGCCCCTACACCCCTGTGTAGTACGAAAAAAAACGGTAAAGCCGGACATTTCACTGCATTCGAAGTCCATATCGTGCGTCATCACTGCACATCCTCGCGCGTGTTCGCCGCGCGGCGCCCACTGGCATCGCCGGCAATCAGGGCCTGCGCCAGGATCAGGTCGGGATGCCGGGGATCGACGGTCTGTTCAAGCTGCCGGACGGCATCTGCGTACGCGTCGCGGGCCCCGTTCGCATCGCCCTGGGCATGAAGCGCCTGACCCAGTGCCAGTTGCGCCCTGCCCACCAGGGCCGAATAGGGCTTCGTGCCGCGCATTTTTTTGCTCAATGCCAGCGCGATGCGGGCGTCCTGCAGGGCGGCGGCGCTGTCGCCCTCGCGCAATTGCGCGGACGCACGCAGGTACCGCAGGATGGCTTCAATGGACACACCACCGCCCAGCGCCATCGCCGCGTCCAGATTTTTTCGCGCTGCGTGAAAGTCGTGCCGCTCCGTGTCCAGCAGCGCCCGGGTAATGCGCTGCGGAATCTCCTGCCGGCTGACAGGGTCCTGGGCTTCCGGGTCATGATTTGCGTCATCCACGGCGCGCCGGTACAGCAGCTCTGCCTCCTGCCGGCGATCAAGGTGCGCGTAGCTCTCGGCCAGTTTGAGCAGCGCCAGCCTTACGATCGGGCGGTTTGACGTGTCCTTCCTGCGTACTATCTGCTCAAAACTGCGAGCGGCCTCGGCAAAGCGGCCCATGCTCAGATTGACCATGCCGCGCTGGTAGACCTTGAGCACGTTGGGTGGCGTTCCCGGCGCATCATGGGCAAATATGGCGTTCGATTCGTCAATCAACGCCAGTGCGTGGGGCAGATCACCAGATGTAATGGCCGCGGCAATGCCATCATTGCGCACGGTATTGGCGAATTCGCTGTTTTCCCGACCCATGCGCCGCAGCTCATTCATGATGTAGGCGAGGCCCGCATCACCGCTCTTTGAATCGCCGTTCAGGTAAGCGGCATTGGCAATGGCTTCAAGAATTTCCAGGCGCCGCCGGGGCAGGCGAGACGGCGTACGTTCCCACATCGCCAGGGCCTGGCGGGCAGCGCGTTCCGCGCCCAAACCATCGCCCAGCCAAATCGCCAGTTGCGCGCGGTTGCCCATGCAGAAGGTCGCTGCATCGATCGGCGTCAGGGGATCGGTGGCGAGGGCATCCAGGGTCCTCTGCGCTTCATCAACGTTCCCCAGACTGCCATCGAGCAGTGCTCTTTCGCAGGTCACCTGGACGCGCAACTGCGTGTCCTTGGAGCCCGCTGCCATGGCTTCGGCCTGCTTTAACGTGGCCAGGGCTTTCTCCGGTGTTTCCAGATCCACTTCAAGGGCGCCGACGGATTGCAGCACCGCCGCACGCACCTCCGGGTTGTCGGCAAACCGGCGCGCCGACAACTCGTCGGCCCGTGCCATCAAGGCCGGAACCGTGATGGGCTTGCCGATGCGGCCGGCATCGATCAGCAGATCCGACATGAACTCATTTACCGCGGCGCGGTTGGCTTCAGCAGCGATGGCGCGGTCCCGTTCGTTGGCCGCTATCTTCGCGTGCCGCTCCGCCTCGCTTGCCTGCCATAACGCGGCACCGGCCGTTGCCGTCAGCGCAAGCGCGGTGGCCAGCGCCACGCCAACCCCCAGGCGGTTGCGCCCCACGAACTTTTGCAGCTGATACCAGCGCGAACGGCGGTGCGCGCGAACCACATGGCCGCTGAGGTAGCGCGCCAGGTCATCGGCAAAACTGGCTACCGTTTCATACCGGTCCTGCGGTTTGCGGCTCAGCGCCTTGATCAGGATGGAGTCGATATCGCCCTGCAGTTCCCGCCGCAGCCGGGGCAGCGTGGTGCCGCGCGCATCGAGCACCTCCTGGGGTTCTTCCGAGCCGCCTGCCATGGTGCTGGCCAGCGGAATATCCGCCTGCAGGATGGCCTCTTCGAGCGCGCCACGCGTGTCACGCCGGGTGCGATAGGGGCGCACACCCGCGAGCAGCTCGAAGAGCACGACGCCCAGGGAGTAGATGTCTGTGGCCGTGGTCACCGGCTTGCCCGCGACCTGTTCGGGCGAGGCATAGGCCAGGGTCATGCCGGGATCGGCCAGTTGGGTAAGCTCCGAAGGCTCGGTCGTCTCCGGGTCGAGCAACTTGGCCACGCCGAAATCGAGCAGCCGCACTTCGCCTTCGTTGTTGACCAGGATGTTGGACGGCTTGATATCGCGGTGGATCACGAGGCGGCTGTGCGCATACTGCACGGCGCTCAGCACCTGTCCAAAGAGGACGACCCGGGCGCGCACGCCCAGGCGGTTGAGGTCGCAATACTGGTCGAGGGTCTGCCCCTCGACGTATTCCAGGGCCAGATAAGCCTGGCCGCTTTGCGCAACGCCGGCGTCATACAGGCGGGCGATATTGGGATGCACCAGGCTGGCCACGATGTCGCGCTCGCGACTGAAGCGGGCCGCCAGCTGCCGGCTGCTGCCCAGGGGCAGCTTGAGCGCAACGCCACGGCGCACGAGCCGGTCGCTGCGCTCGGCATACCAGACGCTGCCCATGCCGCCGCGGGCGATCAAGCGCACCAGGCGATAGGGACCGATCTCCTCACCGACGTCCTCGTACCCCGCGCCGGCCTCCATCATGGTCAGCAAGACGCCCTCGCCCAGCTTGGGCAGGGTATCCATCCAGTCGGTGCCGGCGCTGCCGGAGGCCGTCTGCAACAAGGTGATCAGTTGCGGAGCCAATTCGGCGTCGGAGCCGGTGAGCCCGCGCACCCAGTCGGCGCGCTCGCCGGGCGGCAGGTCGAGCATCTGGTCCATCAGCCGGGAGAGGACCGGCCAGCGATCGGGATCGATTTGCATGTCAGAACCGGCGGCCGGGGCAAGGGCGTGCATCGAACCCGGCGCATTCGCCCCAACGCCGGCACGGCGCCGCTGCTGCGTTCACGGGCGCAACGCGGCGGCCAGCAGCAAGCGCGCTTTTTCGAAATCGCGCCGCACGGTGCGTTCGGTCACGCCCAGTACCTGCGCGATCTCGACTTCAGAAAAACCGGCGAAAAAGCGCATCTCCACCACACTGGCCAGGCGCTCGTCGAGCTTGGCCAGCCCCTCGACCGCCTCGGCAATTTCCAGGACCTTGTCCTCCACCGCAATGGCGTTATCGGCAATGCTGGTGTCCAGCGTCACCTTCGCGGCATCGCCGCCGCGCTGCTCGGCACTGCGACGGCGCGCGCAGTCGACGATGATGGATCGCATGACACGCGCGGAATAGGCGAAAAAGTGCGCGCGGTTCTCCACCTGCACGCGGCCGGCACGCAGGAAACGCTCATAGCACTCGTGCACCAGGCCGGAAGTATCGACGAGGGTCATGCGCTGGCCGTTGCGCAGCCGGGCACGGGCCAGGCGGGTGAGGTCCGGATAGAGGGCGGCAAAGATCTTGTCCAGGGCACTGCGATCCCCGCCCCGGTAGGCGTCGAACGATTCGGTGAGGTCACTCATGGATTGCCGCCCGGTCCCAAGCCAGATTGCCCCGCGCGCCGGATAGCTCGCAAGCGCTGAAAAACCCGCAATCCGGCAGCCTGCCACTCTAACGTGGGCGCTGCGCGAAGGGCAAGAGGCGATTTCAAATGCCTACATGTCCGGCGCGCCATGGGTGATGCGTATTGCCGTCAGGGAGACGCAGTTCGCCGGCGATGGCGTCTGCCCGGCCAAGCCCCCGCGATGACGGCGCCTGGCACGCAAGTCGCCGGTCACATGGGCGCCGCCTGCGGGTGCGCCGTGATTCCGGAGGAGTATTGCAAATGGGTGACAACGACGACATCTTTCGCGCAGGCGGAACCAGCGCCAGCCTGAGCACCGACCTGGGGCTGCTGCTCGACCTGCCGGGCCGCTGGGAAGGCAAAGGGTTTAACTTGATTGCGCGACCCGCAAAACAGGGGGTTGCTGCCAATCCGACTTTTTTCCTGGAACTCAACGCCACACACGAAACGCTGGAATTCACGGCGATCGGCGGTGACATTCCCAACCGCGGCGACAGCGAGCCCACGGCGCTGCTGCACGCCCTGCACTACCTGCAATCGGTGACCGATTGCGAAGACGGTTCGGGCATTCACAAGGAGCCCGGGTTATGGGTGCACGTGCCGGCCACCGCCGAGAACCCATCGGAGACCTATGTCCGCCAGTCCGCGATTCCCCACGGCGATTCGCTGGTGGCGCAGAGCACTTTTTTCACCACGGTCGCGGGCGGTCCCATCATCAATCCGGTGGATACCTTTCCCATACCCATCGCCAACGCCATCCCGCCGCTCAACGACGTCACGCATGCCGTCATCACGAACCCGGTGTACCTTGAGCCCTACCTGCAGAGCCCGCTGCCGGACGATTGCCTGCCTCACGGGCTGAACGCAGCCAAGACCATCCGCGATCCGACCGAAGTGCTGCGCGCCCAGATCCTGGGCCAGACGATCCAGGAGACGGTCGTCATTGCCATCACCACCAGCTTCAACACCCCACTCACCACGTCGCCCCCGGGACAGGGAATCGTGAACATCCCGTTCATCACGCGCAATGCCAACACCACGCAGCTGGATGCCATCTTCTGGATCGAGAAAGTGGCGCACCCGAAAATCCGCAACCGAACGTATCTGCAATTGCAGTACGTGCAGCGGGTAATCCTGGATTTTGCGGGTATCCATTGGCCGCACGTTTCCGTGGCTACCCTGATCAAGGCGTCCTGACAGGACCACCGCGCCAGGCCCGGCGCCGCAGGGGCGGCGCCGGATGATGCAATCCCGCGTGATTCGTGCAAAATGCCTCCGAGATGGCTGCCATTTTATCCGCCGTCGCCTGGAGTTTTTCATGCACCTGTCGCGCGGGTTCTTGCTGAGGGAGAATCGGTGCGTGCAACGTGCCGCAACCTCTCCGGGATCACCGTATCCCTTGGCGGCGTCGCACGCCAGACCAAATTGCACGCCGCACACGAGTGCGATGGTGGCGGGCTTAGTCATCTTGATGTTGCCGTTCGCGCA
>Ga0209067_10002303_pt1 | contig 11355 bp, 5 predicted proteins | sample ColStrG_CSR_2013_FD_187199 | JGI IMG/M metagenome (GOLD analysis project Ga0209067, IMG submission 187199) | Freshwater sediment microbial communities in response to fracking from Pennsylvania, USA - Cold Stream Run_MetaG_CSR_2013 (SPAdes)... | ecosystem: Environmental > Aquatic > Freshwater >... | reverse complement strand
CAGCGCAGGCATCCGGTCCCCGGTCAACTGCGCCTCGAACGCCGCCTCGGTGAACTGCGCGTCGTTGAAGGTGGAGAAGGCTGCGGTCCGGCCCTGCATGGTGGCGATGAACCGTTGCTGGCTTACGATCATGTCCGCGACATCGCCGAGTTTGACTTTTCGTGTGAAGTCCAGGGCCATGTCCGACTCGCGCCTCACCAGGTCGAGTGCGTCGCCTCGAAGGAGAAGATGCGTGAGAGATAAGAACAAACTATAGCAAGCCTGGATCAGATTGCCCGTCTCAATCGCTACGGGAATGCCCGTCCGATAGAAATCGATCACCGTCGCGATCGGCTGAGTCCAGGCGGCGACAGTCCCAAAGGTGGCGTAGACTGTCCCCCGGTTTGCAATGAAGCCGTACTTGTCAAGCAAGTCGCACGCAAGCTTGGCGAAACTATAACCATCACCGTAACGGTGAAAGGCTGTCCCAAGCGCAATCCCAAAATATGCGTAGCCGGTGGCGGAATCCATGCTTGCCCCGTGCTGCAGGCTGATGGTTACCATGCGGCAAATCTGTAAGAGAAACAAACGTTGATCTGTAAAGTAGGCAGAAGGAATAAGGGCCGAAAGCATCTGCATGGCGGCCTGTAGTTCCGGATCGGTCATCAGCGGCAGATCGATCAGGCTCTCGATCGAACGCCCATTGAGGGTTTGCCAAACAGCTTCGTAGTCGGACTGGACCTGCTCCTCGATCGGATGCGCGGGCATGTCGATGCCGAACCCGCTCAGGCAAGTAAGCGCAGTGGTTACAGCCTGCTGGTATTCGGACTTCATGATCTGGAGCTGGACCTTCAGACAATACACGGCGGCCTCGTCAACTTTCGATGCGGCGCGCAGCAATAACTGCTCGATCAGTTCCCCGGCTTTTTCGGAGTTGCCGCACAAGAGCTCGCATTCCGCACGTTCCAGCCATAGGCTGAACGTCAACTCGTATTGGCTTCTCCAATCGGTTTCCTCCAAAAAACCCATGCCGGCTGCAAAATACTCGCGCGCCGACGCATAGGCCGCCGACGCTTTGGCCTTACGCCCGGCCCTCAGGTCGATTGCGGCCACGTGAACTTTCTCCTCGTGATCGATCAGCAGTGCGGCTCCGCGATTGAATTGGTTGGCGACATCGAACAGATGTTCGGCGAGCGACCTCGCCATCACGCCCGCCAGCAGCGCCCGGCCAATCCGAAGGTGGGCCCCTGCGCGCTTACTCTCGGGGATGAGCGCATAGGCCGCCTCCTGAATCCGGTCGTGGAGGAAGGCATACGATCCCTCCAGGCGAACGATCAGCCCGGTGCGGACGGCTTCTAGAAGCGCAGTGTGGATCTCCTCTCCAGATTGTCCGAAGACTACACTCAGTGTCTCGATCTCGGCCACGTTCCCGAGACAGGCGAGTTGCTGGAGAGCTGTCTGCGTCGTGTCGGACAATCGCCGGAGTTTCCCCACCATCAAATCTACTACGCTGTCGGAGTAGCCCTTAACGCGAATCCGATCCAAGTCCCAGATCCAGGCCGCCGCGTCCTGGTCGAACCGGAGCAAGCCTTCCTCGGCCAGGGCCGTGAGGAACTGGATTGCAAAGAATGGATTGCCGCCGGTCTTCTCGTGGATCAACAGCGCCAGAGGACCAGCGGAGTTCGGCCCGCAGTGCAGGGCGTCGGCGACGAGCCGCTCACCGTCATCGAGCCCGAGAGGCGCCAGTACGATTTCCTGCGCATTGACTCCCGCTTCGCGGACCGCGGCCAGCGTCCGCATCAGCGGATGAGACGGACCGACTTCGTTGTCGCGGTAGGCTCCGATTATCAGCACGTGCCGCACGTCCGGATCGGCAATCAGGCGCTCCAGCAATTCCAGAGTTGCCGTGTCCAGCCATTGCAGATCGTCGAGAAATAACGCCAGCGGATGCTCTGGGCGGGCGAAGACGCCGAGAAACCGCCGGAACACCAATTGGAACCGGCCCCGCGCTTCTTGAGGCGGCAGTTCCGCCACCGGTGGTTGTTTGCCGATGACGAATTCGACTTCGGGTATGAGGTCGACCATCAATTGGCCATTAGGCCCCAACGCCTCCAGAAGGGAGTGCCGCCACTGGACGACTTCCGCTTCGCTCGCAACCAGGATCTGGCGCACGAGCATCTGGAATGCCTGTGCCAGCGTCGCGTATGGTACGTCGCGCTTGTACTGGTCAAACTTGCCTGCGGCGAAAAGCCCGCGCAGTGGGACCAGCACCTTATGAAGCTCATTCACAACGGATGATTTGCCGACGCCGGAATAACCAGAAACCAGTACGAGTTCGGCGGTGTCCTGCGCCACCACCCGGTCGAATGCAGCGCGCAGAGCATCGACTTCGCGCTCCCTCCCGTACAGCTTCTCCGGTATCAGCAATCGGTCCGACGCGTCGTCCGTCCCCAAAGGAAAAGGATCGATGCGGCCATGCGAATGCCACTCCGACAGGCACCGCCGAAGATCGGCTTCCAGACCCGCGGCGGTCTGATAGCGCTCCTCCGCATTCTTGGCGAGGAGCCTCATGGTGATGGCGGATAAGGGCTCCGGGACCGCGCGGAGATCCGCGGGCGCTACCGGCTGACGTGCGATATGGCAGTGGACCCACTCCAGAGGGTCGGCGGCAGCAAACGGGAGCACGCCCGTAAGCATCCGGTACAAAGTGACGCCCAACGAGTAGAGATCGGTGCGGGTATCCATCGATCGATTCATGCGCCCGGTCTGTTCGGGAGACATGTAGGCAAGGGTGCCGCCAATGATCTCTGGCGGCGCCGGCACCTGGCGCTCGCGCGGCAGCCGGGACGCGATGCCAAAGCCGGTGAGCCACACGTGGCCGGCGTCGTCGACGAGCACGTTTTCGGGCTTGACGTCTTTGTGGATCAGGCCGCGCTGGTGGGCACGGCCGAGCGCCGTTGCCAGGTTGATGGCAAGGCTCAGAAGACGCGCCAGATCGAGAGGCAGCTCCCTGTCCCGCTCAAGAACGCGGTCGAGAGGCTTACCGCCCGGGTCCGCGAGAATGAGGATGGTCCGTCCTTCGTGGCGGGTCAGCGCGAGCGGCTTCGCCGCCCACGCGGGCTCAAGTTCGGCTGCGAGCGAGTATTCGTGCTCAAGGGGTAGCAGACTCTGGGGCAATGGTTGTTCTGCGGTAGGAGCGACGACGAGAAGGGGCGATGGGTTGCCGCGCCGGCGGCCGCGGTAAAGAGTGAATTCCGCACCATCGCGAATTGGTTCCAACACGTACTCAGATGCTGTTGCCATCGAGAGCGTCCTCGCCGCCAAGGCTGAACGGCGCCAGAATCTTTATTTTGACAGGAAAATCGACGAAGCCCTCCTCTGACCCACAGGCCATCAGTGGTCCGACGGGTTTCCGGCGCCCTTCAGAACGTAAATCGGCCGGCCAGTTGAATCTGCCGCCCGGTGCCGGCGGTGGTTAGGATCTGGCCTGCGTTATTTGCGAAATTACCCGCCGCATCCTTGAAGACGGCATCCCCGTTACCTCCCAAAGAAAGCGGACTTTGCGTATTACTCGGAACGCCAAGATTCGGATGGTTGAGCAGGTTATAAGCTTCCACTCCAACCGTAATCTTCCGTCGTTCCGTGATTGCAAAATCTTTGTGGAGAGCTGAGTCAAATTGCGCGAACCTCGGCCCCCGCAGGATATTACGTCCGGCATTGCCAAACTGACCAGCAGGCGGCACCGCAAAAGCACTTGGATTAAACCAGCATGACCGAGTACCCACTCTGGCCCCTTTCGGACAGACACCCGTATCGGGGTTGCCAACAAGGTCCGGGCGTTCCGCAGTAAGCAGCGATTGCACATCGGCATTGTCGAAGGCCAGCACTGGGGTAAATGGGAGGCCGCTGTGAACGCTGGCAACAGCCGAGACCTGCCAGCCACCCAGGAGGCGTCCGCGTCCAGGCAACTCGTAAACGACATTTGCCACGAAATTATGCCTAATGTCAAAATCTGACGCGCCTCGGCTTCCCTTGCGATCGAAAATGTTCTGAGATGCGGGAGGATCATTCACCGATTCCACGGAAAAATCCACCGAAGCATCATCCACGGAATGGGCAAGTGTATAAGAAGCCTGCCAGAAAAGGCTATGGGCATGGCGTTTCGAAACGGACACCTGAAAGGAATTATAAAAGGATTGCGCGTCAGTCAAGACCGCAACAAGAGGTGATGCCAGGTTCGGATTGTAGCGATGGCCTAACGCCAGCTCAAAGGGGTTCTGCTCGGCCTCGCGGGTGAGGTGATTGCCGCGCGTGCCAACGTATCCCGCGCTGAGGATCATGCCCTGCGCGAGTTCTCGTTCCACGTTGAGGTTATACTGCAGCGCGTACGGGAACTTCGGGTAGTAGGTTGTCGCGAAAATGTCGAGCGGCTGAGTCAGCGGAGCATTCGGCGGGTTTAGAAACTGAGGGAAAACGAATTCCTCGATACCGAAGAAAGGCGGTAAAAACCGGTCGAGATCGAACAGGATTGCCGGGAGCTGCGCGCGATAGATGCCGAATCCGCTCCGCGCCACAGTTTTGCCGTCGCCGAAGACGTTCCATGCAAAGCCCGCCTGGGGTGACAGGAGATCCAGCGGTGTCCCGGCAAATAGCTTGCCGACGGTTGGCGCGGAATCCGTCGCCGGGTTTGGAAAAGCTGAGAGACGGCCGAATGCCTCGGTCGGATTGGAGTAGAAATCGTAGCGCAACCCGAAATTCACGGTTAAGCGACTGTTCACGCGCACGAAGTCCTGGGCAAAACCAGACGCGATAGTTTCACGGTATCCGCGGTCAGAATCGGCGTTGGAGGGATTGGCCCCAACGTACGACAGAGGCAAACCCTTCAGGAAGATCTCGAGAGCAGGGTTGTTGCTGGATGCCTGCAATCCGAAGGGAGTCAGGTCCTGGAAGGTATACAATCCGTTCACACCGAAATCCAGCGGCCCGTTGTCTTGGAGCCTGCGAAGATCAACGCCGAATTTCAAGCTGTGACGGCCAATCGTACGGGACACCTGGTCCTGACCCTGGTAAACCGTCGAAAAATCGCCCAAAGGAAATGCCGCAAAATTACCTATCAGGCTCTCGCCCGCGATATCGATCATTCCAAACGGCCGGCCAGGAACCAAAGAAATAGACAGACCCGGATGCGTATTATCGATCGAAGAAGATGCTGTTGTTCGGTTCACACCGAGACGCAACTCGTTGATCCAGTCATTTCCGAATGTCTTGCGGTCCTGAACAGTGCCATACTGATTCCGCGCCAGGTGAAAAGTCGGGAACACCGGTGCATAGGTGCCCGGCGGCGTCCCAACGTATGGAACGAGAGCGGAACTATCATCGATGCTGTAGCGCGCGAATAGCGAATGGGTGTTGGAAAAGTTGTGGTCGACGCGAACCATACCATGGTCCTCGCGCGTGCTGCCTTTATTAGCGGTGATCAGTTCGCCGGTTCCATCCCCATTGTCTGGTCCGTTCGAAGCAGGCAGCAGATTAAGAAACGGTTGTATCAGGGGATTCATCGGAATGGCGACGCATCCGCCAGGAGTAGCGTTGCTGCAGGCCGACGAATTGGCAGCGGAGGGCAGCAATCCTTGGTGCGCCAAGGCATCAGGCAGCGTGGCAATTGCCGTGGATGCCTGTACTTCGCGAAACCCCTCATAATTGGCAAAAAAGAAGGTGCGATCACGCCTCAACGGCCCTCCGACTCCGGCGCCGAACTGATTGCGGACGAACGGTGGGATCGGACTGGCCCCCAAATCGAAGTAGTTCCTGGCGTCGAGTGAGGCATCGCGATGCAGTTCCCACAAAGATCCGTGCATTTGGTTGCTGCCTGACTTGCTTATCATTGCGATGACGGCGCCGCCATGCCCGCCGTACTCCGCGTTGAATGTTTGGGTCAAAACGCGGACCTCCGCTAACTCATTCAGGCCGAGAAAAAACCCGGAAGCGCCCGCAGGCGAGTAGCCAAAGACCGGATCGGTCGCATCCATACCGTCGATCAGAACGTTCGTCATAGTTGGACGGATACCGTTAATTGCAACTTGTCCGGACTTACCGCTGGAAAGCAACGAGGGACCGCTGCTGGGGTTGGGGGCGACTCCAGGCTCCAGCGCAACCGCACTGAACAGGTCGCGGTTATCGAGGGGCAGTTCCGCTAAGCTTTGTTCTGGAAGCACTCCAGCGATCGTCGACGTCGTGTTATCGATGGCGACGGCGTTCGCATTGACCGTCGTTTGCTGGGAAAGGTCGCCTATCGCGAGCTGCGAATTTATCGTCATTTCGGCGGCCGAAGTGACGTCAACTCCTGCGCGAATCTGCGATTGGAATCCTGGTTTCACCATGCGAATTGAATAGCGTCCCACCGGCAAACCGGCGAAACGGTATTCGCCGGCCGTGCCAGTGAGAACGCTGCGTTTCAATCCAGTGCCTTGGCTGACAATCGTAACGCTGACTCCAGGGACAACGGCTGCACTTGGGTCCGTAATGGTACCCGAAACAGTCGCAAGCTGGGTTTGCGACCACGCACCGACTGAGATGAATGCCGCCAATATTGCTGCCAATGTGTACGGTCCGAAGTTGTTCGTGACCCAGGCCCTCCATATGAGCAACCCCGTCTCGTTTTTCTTCATGGCTCCCCTCTATCTCGGACAAGTGGCCTGGCGCAGACTCCTTAGAAACTCCCGACGGCGTGAGCCCGTTCCGTTGCAAGGCCATCGCCCGCCGGATGAATGGATCGCGACCGATGCGACCGGCGTGCTTCAATGCCTAGTTTACGCATTTTGTAAACCAGCGTAGTACGCGGCAAGCCCAGCCGCGAGGCAGCGCCGTGCAATCCACCGATCAGCCCATCGGTTTGCCTCAATACCTCCAGAATGTGCTCGCGCTCGGCCTCGGCAAGCGTACGGGCGGCCGACGCTGGCGCCGACGGCTGCCTGGTCATTTCCTTCAGGTCGGTCAAAGGGAGACGCAGCACCGATTCCGGGGAAAACACCACGGCGCGCTCGATGAAATTCTGCAGTTCACGAATGTTGCCTGGCCAGGAGTGCGCTTTGAGCACTTCCATGACCTCGTCCGGAATTAGATCGATTGGTCTGTTGAAACGCTCCGAAAGCCTATGTACGAAATGCTGCACCAGCAACGGGATGTCCTGGACCCGTTCACGGAGAGGCGGGAGACAAATGGGGATCACGTTGAGCCGGTAGTAAAGGTCGGCCCGAAACTGCTTTTGGGCCACGAGCTGGGCGAGATCCTGATTGGTGGCCGCCACCACCCGCACGTCCACGCGGATGGTCTGGCTGCTGCCTAAGCGCTCGAACTCCTGCTCTTGCAAGGCGCGCAGAAGCTTGGGTTGTAGCTCCAGCGGCAAGTCGCCGATCTCGTCCAGAAAGAGCGTCCCTTTGTCGGCCAGTTGGAATCGCCCTTTGGTTTGGGTGCACGCTCCCGTGTAAGCGCCTCTTTCGTGGCCGAAGAGCTCGCTCTCCAGCAAGGGGCCGGGAATCGCGGCGCAGTTCAGTTTTACAAACGGCCCATGGCTTCGGGAACTTTGCTGGTGAATCGCCTGAGCGATGACCTCTTTCCCGGTGCCGGTTTCGCCTTGAATCAAGGTTACGGAATCGCTTTTTGCGATCGCGCCAACCAGGTTCAAGACCTGTTGAAATGCCGGGCTGTGGCCCACGATTTCCTGGTACATCATAGTGATTCCCCTCCCTCTTTTGCGATCATGCAAGAAGATCTGTGCCATCCTGACTGGCCGGCGGAATCTTTCTTAGTTTGCGGCCTTAATCTCCGGTTACAGATCGAAATTGGTCTGAAGGCCCGAATTGCGGGTGTCGGCTTAGCGCCGGATCGCCGCACCTATCAGTTTCAACAACTCGTCCCGCCGGAACGGTTTGCCAAGGAAACCGGCCGCGCCCTGCCTGATGGCTTTCTCGCGATTTGCGCCAGTTCCCAGGGCGCTCACGAATACAATTGGCACGGGATAATCGGCGCCGCCCAGTTTGTCCTGAAGTTCCAGGCCGGTAATTCCGGGCAACTGCACGTCCACGATCAGGCAAGCGGCGTCCCGGGTAGATCCCGAGTCCAGAAACTCCTCCGCCGAACCGAAGCCCTTAACCACGTATCCCGCTGATTCCATACAGTCTTCCAGCGCTTGACGCACGAGCACGTCATCATCTATTACCGCGATATTCCGCTTCAATGCTTTATCCATTGGTTCAGCTAGCCCTTCCCCGTTTAGGGTTCTGAACCCTCCATGCTGGAATGCTACCAGGGTTGCGGATCGCGGTCTATGCTACTTAGGTCGAACACCGGGGTCAGAAGAGATTTTGAGCTTCCCGGCCATCCGAACCAGATCAGCCAGAGATCCCGCACCCATTTTGCGCATGACGCGGCCGCGGTGCGCTTTGATCGTCAGGTCAGTGGTGCCAAGCTCGCCGGCGATCTGCTTGTTCAGCAGGCCAGTAACAACCAGCGCCAGGACCTGCCGCTCGCGCGGAGTCAGCGTCTCAAGCCGGTTTCGAAGCGCCAAGACCTCGGCTCGTTGTTTGCGATCCTCGCCATCGCGGGCCAGAGCCTCCCTGACGGCGTCGCAGAGCGGCTCTTTGCGGAACGGTTTCGTCAAGAACTCCACGGCGCCGGCTTTCATGGCTCGCACACTCATCGGGATATCTCCGTGTCCGGTGAGAAACACGATGGGGATCTCGATGCCTGATTTCACCAGCTCCGCTTGCAGATCGAGGCCACTTAGGTCGGGTAGTTCGACGTCGAGGATCAGGCAGGCGGCAACGTCCGGGCGTTGGCTCCGGATGAACTCGGTTGCCGATCCAAACGTTCGCACCGTAAAACCTGCCGAGTTCAACAAGTCTTGAAGAGACTCGCGGACGAGTGGATCGTCATCCACTACGAACACGATGCAGTCCTGGGCACTCATTGGCCTTGTACCGGCGTGGGCAGGACAAACTGAAAGACCGCACCTTGCGGTTCGTTCTTCTCGGCCCAGAGCCGGCCTCCGTGCGCCTCAATGATCGATCGGCTAATTGGCAAGCCCATGCCGATGCCCTGTGGCTTGGTGGTGAAAAAGGGAGCAAACAACCTCTCCGCTTGCTGAGCGTCGATTCCTGGCCCCGCGTCTTTCACGGCGACCAGAAGTTCACCTGGGTTGGACCGGGCGGATTGAATCACCAGGCTCCTCCGTTCGCGATCGACGTTGGCCGTGGACTCAATTGCGTTCATCACCAGATTGAGAATGACTTGTTGCAATTGAACCCGGTCAGCGCGTACTGAAGGAACATCGGCTTCCAAGTCGGTGAGCAATGAGATATCGTGCCGCTGTGCCTCGTGGCGCAGAAGAGAAATGGTGTCTGCGATGACGGCATTCACGTTTACCGACGTAGTGCTGGCTGTGGTCTTCTTGAAGAGCGCACGAATTCGTTGCACGATCTCACTGGCCTGGGTAGCGGCTTGAATCACTCTGCCGGCGGCGGCTCGGGCTCTCTCCAGGTTCGGAGGCTCATTCGCCAACCACGCCGTACAACTGTCGCCGCTGGCGATGATCGAGGCGAGCGGCTGGTTGACCTCGTGAGCAATCGAGGCAGCGAGTTCACCCATGGTCATCACGCGATTCACATGCGCGAGCTCTGCTTGCGTATTGCGTAGGGCTTCCTCGGCTTGCCTGCGATCGTGGAAGTCGACAATGGTGCCGTACCACTTCAGGATGAACCCATCGAAGCCGCGCAGCGGAAGGGCGCGGGACACGCACCACCGGTACATGCCGTCGGAACCACGGAGAGATCGAAATTCAGATTGAAAGGGATCGCCGGTCCGGACCGAATGCGCCCATGCTCGCTCGGTGTTCCGGGCGTCATCCGGATGAACCGTTTTCATCCAGGCGGCACCTGCGATGTCATCCTGGGCCAGGCCAGTGTATTCCAGCACGCGCGCGTTGCAGTAGTCCACCGCGCCATTGGGAGCAGCGCTCCACAGCATCTCAGGAATAGTTTCCGTCATCCTACGAAGGTTCAATTCGCTCCTCCGCAGCTGTTCCTCGGAGCGCAAGCGGTCGCTAATGTCGCGGAGAAAACCGCTGAACATCCAGGTCTCACCGAACTTCAATGGCGTGATCGAAAGCTCGACGGGAAATTCCTCGCCGTTGCGGCGGATCGCGGAGATTTCGATTCGCTTGTTGAGAACCGGACCTTCGCCAGTCTGGAAGAAGCGCCGCAGCCCTGTTTCGTGCGCCGCACGATATCGCATCGGAATGATGGTCTCGGACATCCGGCGGCCCAGGGCTTCCAGGCGCGTCCACCCGAAAATCTCTTCCGCCTCCTGGTTCCAGTCGGTAATGATTCCGTCCCCATCCATGGCGATGACGGCGTCCAGCGCGGATTCGACAATCGACCGCGCCTGCTGCTCCACTCTTCGCAAAGTCTCTGCGGTTTGCTTTTGTTCGCTCAAATCGAGCACGAAGGCGACACCTTCGCTACCGCCCTTTTCGAACAAGGCGCCGCCAAGCAGGACAGGCGTGCGGCCTCCATCTTTCCGAAAGTACTCCTTCTCGTACGCTTGCAAGAGCCCGGTTTCTCTTAACTCCGCCAGTGCCCGTTGGTCGCGATCGCTCCATTCCGCTGGTGTCAGGTCCGTCCAACGCACCCGACCGGTGACGAGGTCTTCACGGCTGTATTGGACCATCTGAAGAAACGCGTCGTTGGCGTCGGAGACCGCACCTTCGAGAGTGAAGATGACAATCCCGATGACATTTGATTCAACCAAGCGTCGGATCTTGGCCTCCAGGCCTTTGGTCAACTCGCGCAGTGCTGTTTCAGCCTTCCCGCGCGCAGTGATTTCGGCCTTTAGGTCCTGGATGGAGTCCACCGTTTGATACGCCAGGGCGGCGAACTGTCCGAGTGCGGTCAGGACGCGCTCGTCTTCGGCGTCGAACTCTCGGCGATCGCTGTGCATCATCGCCCATATCGTTCCCACCGCCTTACCGGCAACGTAAAACGGAACCATCAGGCACTCCTCCGCGGCCGGCGCGACTGCCTGCAAGTAGGTATAACGCCGTTCGAAGCGCCGGAATAAAAGCGTGCAATCGCGAGCCAGCACGTCTCCGCCAGGACCAAAACTACGCGGCGCCCCGCCCCCGGCGTGGGGCTTCCATTCCCCGGCAATCGCCGGCCAGTAGAACCGCTTCCCGCCATCCTTCGTGAGCAAACTGAGGCCGGCCGAGTCGGACTGAGTAATTTCCAGAATGGTCTCCGCGAACGTCTGGAGTATATTCGCCTTTGGGTCGACCATGGCCGTGGCTAGAGCCACCAGAGCGCGATTCTCCTTCTCGTAATC
>Ga0209067_10002300_pt1 | contig 11361 bp, 8 predicted proteins | sample ColStrG_CSR_2013_FD_187199 | JGI IMG/M metagenome (GOLD analysis project Ga0209067, IMG submission 187199) | Freshwater sediment microbial communities in response to fracking from Pennsylvania, USA - Cold Stream Run_MetaG_CSR_2013 (SPAdes)... | ecosystem: Environmental > Aquatic > Freshwater >... | reverse complement strand
GCCCAGACCGAGGGCCTGCAGGTCGCGGGCCACCGCGCCCACCGCGGCCGCGTAGTCCAGGCCGTCGTAGGGGCCCGACTGCACGCAGCGGCCACCCTGCTTGTCGGCGTACCAGGGCTCCCAGGCGTCCAGCGAGTACGTGCGGCCGGGTACAGCGATTACCGGCAGGATGGGCAGATCATATTTCTTGGCGAAGGCAAAATCGCGCTCGTCGTGTGCCGGCACGCCCATGACGGCACCCTCGCCGTAACCGCTCAGCACGTAATTGCCCACCCATACGGGTACGGCGGCACCGCTCAGGGGGTGGCGCACGGTAAAGCCCGTGGCCATGCCGCGCTTTTCCAGCGTGGCCAGTTCGGCCTCCGCCACGGCGCCCCGCTTGCACTCCTCTATGAACGCGGCCAGCGCCGGCTGGTCCTGCGCCAGGCGCGCCGCCAGAGGATGCTCGGCTGCGATGGCCACGAAACTCACGCCCATGATGGTGTCGGCACGCGTCGTGTAGACGCGCAGCAGGCCGTCCTGGCCGTCGAGCTGATAGGGGAACCCGAAATTGACGCCCGTGCTGCGGCCGATCCAGTTTTCCTGCATGGCGCGCACCTGGGGCGGCCAGCCATCCATGGTGTCCAGGCGCTCGAGCAGTTCGTCGGCATATTGCGTGATGCCCAGGTAGTAACCCGGGATTTCGCGGCGTTCCACGGGAGCACCGGAGCGCCAGCCACGCCCCTCGATGACCTGTTCGTTGGCCAGCACGGTCTGGTCGACCGGGTCCCAGTTCACCATCTGGGTCTTGCGGTAGGCGATGCCTTTTTCGAGCATGCGCAGGAACAGCCACTGGTTCCAGCGGTAGTAGTCGGGTCGGCACGTGGCCAGTTCGCGCGTCCAGTCGAAGGCAAAGCCCAGGGGCTCCATCTGCGACTTCATTTCGGCGATGTTGTCGTAGGTCCAGCGCGCGGGGGCCACCTTCTTGTCGATGGCGGCGTTTTCGGCGGGCAGACCAAAGGCGTCCCAGCCCATGGGCATGAGCACGTTATAGCCGCGCATGCGCATGTGGCGCACCATGACGTCATTGATGGTGTAGTTGCGCACGTGCCCCATGTGCAGCTTGCCGCTGGGGTAGGGCAGCATGGAGCAGGCGTAGAACTTGCCCCGCGGGAAACGCGGGTCGTTTTCGTGCACGGTATGCGCGTCGATGGCCTGCCAGTGGGCCTGTGCCTGTGCCTCGACGTCCCGGGGCAGGTATTTTTCTTGCATTGCGGATCCGCTCTTGGGTTAAAACCGGGCCTGGCGGCACGCAGCGCCCCTACCGCAGGCGGAGGAACCCCCGCGCGGCAGGCTCGACACGCCCCTGCTGTGGCAAGCACGCATTATAGGCGTCGGTATAGTCACGCCAACCATGAATCTCCTCGACGACCTCAATCCCGAACAACTGGCCGCGGTGACCCTGCCCGATGAGCCGGCCCTCATCCTGGCAGGCGCCGGCAGCGGCAAGACGCGCGTGCTGACCACCCGCATTGCCTGGTTGCTCCAGACCGGGCGCGTGACCCCGGGCGGCATGCTGGCCGTGACCTTCACGAACAAGGCGGCCCGCGAGATGCTGACCCGCATCGAGACCATGCTGCCCATCAATCCGCGAGGCATGTGGGTGGGCACCTTCCACGGCCTGTGCAACCGCCTGCTGCGGGCGCACCACCGCGATGCCAATCTGCCCCAGACCTTCCAGATCCTGGACGTACAGGACCAGCTTTCCTCCATCAAGCGCCTGGTCAAGGCCGCCAACGTTGACGAGGAACGCTGCCCGCCGCGCGACCTGCAGTTTTTCATCAACGGGGCCAAGGACTCGGGGCGCCGCGCCGGTGATCTGGGCTCCGGTGGCCACGACCGGCGCTGGGTGGAGCTCTACGCGGCCTACGATGCCCAGTGCCAGAAGGAAGGCAGCGTCGATTTTGCCGAACTGCTCCTGCGCAGCGTGGAACTGCTCACCCGCAACGAGGCGCTGCGCGAGCACTACCAGCACCGCTTCCGCCATGTGCTGGTCGACGAGTTCCAGGACACCAACACGCTGCAGTACCGCTGGCTCAAGCTGCTGGCGGGGACCAAAGGTTCTGTTTTTGCCGTGGGCGACGATGATCAGTCCATCTATCGTTTCCGCGGCGCCAACGTCGGCAACATGGCGGACTTCCAGCGCGAGTACGCCGTCCAGCACGTGATCAAACTGGAGCAGAACTATCGGTCCCAGGGCAACATCCTGGATGCGGCCAACGAGCTCATCGGCAACAATTCGCGCCGCCTGGGCAAGCGCCTCTGGACCGATGCGGGTCCGGGCGAAAAACTCAATCTCTTCGAGGCCGGCTCCGATGGCCTGGAGGCGGCCTGGATCACGGAGCAGATCCGCGAGCGCCAGCACGAGGGCGTGCGCCTGGGCGAGATGGCCATCCTGTACCGCTCCAACGCCCAGTCCCGCGTCGTCGAGCACGCGCTGTTCAACAACGGCATGCCCTACCGGGTCTATGGCGGCCTGCGCTTTTTCGAGCGCGCCGAGGTCAAGCACGCACTGGCCTACCTGCGCCTCGTGGCCAATGCCGACGACGATGTCTCCTTTGCGCGGGTTGTCAATTTTCCGCCGCGCGGCATCGGCGCACGCAGTATCGAGCAGCTCCAGCAGGCCGCACGCGCGGCCGGGACGAGCCTTTTTGCCGCCATTGGATCCGTGGCGGGGCGCCCCGGGGCGAGCTTCGCGCAGTTCGCGGCGCTCATCGCCGCCCTGCGCGAAGCTGCCACCGGGTTGAGCCTCTCTGAACTCGTCCAGGAAGCTCTCGAGCGCAGCGGCCTGAACACGCACTACCGCAACGAGAAGGACGGTGCCGACCGGCTCGAGAACCTGTCCGAACTCGTCAACGCGGCGGCCGGTTTTGTCCTGGAGCAGGATCCCGCTGCGGATGATTTTGCGCAGGCGGCTGCAGCTCTCGGAACGCAGGACCCGGGCGCGGCTCCAGCCGAACCGCCCCCCGTATTTCATGCCGCGCTGCAGGCCTTCCTGGCCCATGCGGCGCTCGAAGCCGGCGACAACCAGGCCGGGGCCGGACAGGATGCCCTGCAGCTCATGACCGTGCATGCCGCCAAGGGTCTCGAATTCGACACGGTATTTCTCACCGGCCTGGAAGAGGGGCTCTTTCCCCATGAAAACAGCCTGAGCGAGGCCGATGGGCTCGAGGAAGAGCGGCGTCTCATGTATGTGGCCATCACGCGGGCGCGCCGGCGCCTGAACCTGAGCTTTGCGCAGAGCCGCATGCTGCATGGGCAGACCCGCTATGGCTTGCGCTCGCGCTTTGTCGACGAATTGCCTGCCAAGGCCATCAATATCGTCACGCCCCGCCTGCGCGGCGGCTTTGCGACGGCCTCGGCCAACGGCTGGAATGGTGGCTACGGCTCCGGCAGCGGCGCTGCACCCTACGCGGGCGCGCGACAGGAGCCTGCGCGCGGCGCCGGGGGCAGTACGCCAGGCGCGAGTTCGGCCGACACGCACGGCCTGCACGTGGGGCAGGGCGTGCGCCACGTCAAGTTTGGCGAGGGCGTGGTGGTGCGCCTGCAGGGTTCGGGCAGCGATGCGCGTGCGCAGATCAATTTTGGCGCGCTGGGCGTCAAGGAACTTCTGCTGACCGTGGCCAAACTGCAGCCGGTAAGCTAGATCTCCCCGGCAGGGGAGGGGGTCACGACCACGTCGGCGTACATGGCCAGTGCGCAGGCCCTGCTGATGGCCAGCAGCGCGAGCGGCAGGGGGGCCATGGCGTAGAGCGCCACGTTCTGCTGCAGCCCCAGCAGACCGATAAGCGCCCCAAAAAGCACCACGCCCAGGAAGATCAGGCCAAACAGCGCCAGCAGGTAGACGATCATGGGCAGGCGGTTGCGCCAGCAGGCAAAGAAACTGAAGAACAGGGCCTTGCCCGCGGGCATGCCGTGCCAGGCGATCAGTGCGGGCGCGAACCACAGGCACATTTCCACGGGCAAGATGGCGAGCAGGAAAAAACCGGCGAGTAACAGGCGGCCGGGTGACATGGCTGCGGTGGGCGTCTCCGGCGTCACGCTGGAGGGCCCCGCCGCGGGTACGCTTGCCGCTGCTGTGTTTGCCCCAGGCGCTGTGGCAGGAACCGGTACCGGGGTTGAGGCTGCAGGCGTGGCCGTCGCTGCGGCAGGGGCGCTGGCAATGCTGGCGGGGCGCCCCGCTTCGGGCGGATCAGCGGGCAGGGAAGCCCAGAGGCTGCCCAGTGCGCCAATGGCTATGGCATAGAGGACCCCTACCTTGATCAGACGCAGGCGGGCGCTCGGGTCGCGCAGCGCCTGCAGGTAGCAGGCCAGGCCGGGCAGTTCGCCCAGATCAATGGCCCGGCACACGGCCAGCATACCGATGGACATGGCCGGCACCAGCATGAGGGCCAGCGCGGTGCCCACGAGGGGTAACAGGGCCAGTGACCATTCGATCAGCGGACCCAGCGCCACCATGACGATCATCAGGAGTGGCTGGCGCAGGAACAGGCGCAGGCCGCTGCGCACCCATCCCAGGCCGGAGCCGGCGCCGCGCGTTTGTATGAGGACGTCCAAAAGATTCCTAGATCCAGGGCAGCGCGGGTTCAAGGATGCGCAGGCGCAGCATGCGCGCAAAGCGGCTCGGATCGTGCGGCTGGAGCACTGCCGCCGGGCGGGGCTGGTGCAGATCGTACAGCCGCGACAGCCAGAAGCGCAGAGCTGCGGCGCGCAGCAGGGGGCGCCACAGGGTCCGCTCGCCGGCATTCAGTGGGCGTACGGCATGGTAGGCCTGGAGCAGCGCCGTGGCCTTGTCCCGGTCGAATTCGCCGGTAACGAGGTCGACGCACCAGTCATTGACGGTGACGGCCAGATCGAAGAGCCAGGGACCACAGCCGGCGAAATAAAAATCAATCACGCCGCCGATCTGTTCGCCCTGGAACAGCACGTTATCGCGGAACAGGTCCGCATGCAGCGGGCCGCCGGGCAACTGTTCGTAGGCCGGGCTGCGCGCGATGCTGTCCTGGTAGATCACCTCTTCCACGAGTTCATGGAGGACCTCCTCGTCCAGGTAGGGTTCCAGCGCGGCGGCGGTTTCCTTCCACCAGCCCAGGCCGCGCAGGTTGGGCTGGAACAGCGCGTAGTCGCTGGCCTCCAGGTGCATGTGCGCCAGAAAACGGCCCAGCGCAGCGCAGTGCACGAGTCCGGGCGCCTCGAGGGCTTTGCCCGCAAGGCGCGCGACGATGGCGGCCGGCTTGCCCCGTACCTCGGTAAAGAGCCGCCCTTCCGTGGTTTCAAAGGGCTCGGGCACGGGCAGGCCGCGCCGCGCCAGGTGCTGCATCAGGCCCAGGTAAAAAGGCAGTTGTGCTGCCGTGAGCCGCTCGAACACGGTCAGGACGTAGCGCCCTTCGCCCGTCGTGAGAAAAAAATTGGAGTTCTCAATGCCGCTGGCGATGCCCTGCAGCGACTCCAGCGCGCCCAGCCGGTAGTGGCCGAGCAGCGCCTGGGTCTCTGCGTGCGTCAGTTCGGTGAATACGGCCATGGCACGGCCATTTTATCGCCTTCGGCGGCAGGCGCGGCAGCCGGCGCCGCTACAGGTAAATGGCCTGCTCGCCTTCGTCACCCGCCTGGGCAAAACCGCGCTTTTCATAGAAATCGAAGATGCGGTCCACCACCAGCGCACCGTCATCGACCACCTGCATGAGGTCCAGATCCTTGAGGTCGATCATGCCCTCGCTGACCAGGCGCTCGCGCATCCAGTCGAGCAGTCCGCCCCAGAAGGCGCTACCCACCAGGATGATGGGGATGGGTCGCCCCATGCGGGTCTGGATCAGGGTGAGGGATTCCGTGAGCTCGTCGAGCGTGCCAAAGCCGCCGGGCATGACCACATAGGCGCTGGCATACTTGACGAAGGCAACCTTGCGCGCAAAAAAATGGCGGAAGCGCAGCGAGATGTCCTGGTAGGGGTTGCCGTGCTGCTCGTGCGGAAGCTCGATGTTGAGCCCCACGCTCGGAGAACGTCCGGCGTAGGCGCCGCGGTTAGCCGCTTCCATGATGCCGGGCCCGCCGCCGCTGATCACGGCAAAGCCCGCGTCCGACAGGGATCGCGCAATATCCACCGTTTGCTGGTACAAGGCGGATTCCGGACGCGTGCGCGCGCTGCCGAAGATCGAGACCGCCGGCCGGATATCGGCCAGGCGTTCGGCAGCCTCCACGAACTCCGAGATAATGCCCCACAGATGCCACGATTCGCGCGCCTTGACCCGGGTTGCTTGTTCCTGCGCCGTGATGGCGCGCAGGGTGGGAATATTCTTTTGATGGTCGCGCATGGATACCTCCTATGAAAACGCTCCTGCTCGTTGACGGCACTGCGTACCTCTACCGGGCCTTCCATGCCATGCCGGACCTGCGCACCTCGGGCGGCGAGCCCACGGGCGCGGTACGCGGATTTATCGGCATGCTACGCACCCTGCGCGCCGCTGTCCCCTGCGATTACTGCGCCTGCGTCTTCGATGCCAAGGGCAAGACCTTCCGCGACGATCTGTTCCCTGCGTACAAAGCGCATCGCCCCTCCATGCCCTCTGAACTGGCGGCGCAGATTCCCCTTATCCACGAGGCTACGGCTGCCCTGGGCTGGCCGATCCTGCAGGTGGGTGGCGTCGAGGCCGATGACGTACTGGGTACTCTGGCCGTGCAGGCCGGCGCCCGCGGCCTGCGTACCGTAATCGCCAGCGGTGACAAGGACCTGACACAGCTGGTCAACGACTCGGTGCAGCTGATCGACACGATGAGCCGCGATGGAGGCCCGCCCCGCCGCACCGACCGGGCCGGCGTCATTGAAAAATTCGGGGTGGCGCCGGAGCAGATCGTCGATTACCTGTCGCTCGTGGGCGACCCCGTGGACAACGTGCCAGGCGTGGAGAAGGTGGGCGCAAAAACCGCCGCCAAGTGGTTGCAGCAGTACGGGTCCCTGGATGGCATCGTGGCCCACGCGGAGGCAATCGGTGGCGTGGTGGGCGAGAAGTTGCGTGCCGCACGGGACTGGTTGCCCACGGCGCGCACGCTTGTGACGGTGCGCACCGACGTCGACTTGAGCGCGCAGATCGAGGGGCTGGAGAGCCTGGCGGTGCGCGCGCCCGATCGCGAGCGCCTGCGCGAAATCTTTGCGCGCTGCGAGTTCCGCAGCTGGCAGCGCGAGTTTGAGGGCGCCTATCCGCAGGGCGAGGACGCGACCGCGGCGCCGTCCGGCCCGCTTGCGGGAGCGCCGGCTCCGGCGGCAGGTGCGGCCTTGCCCGGCCCCGGCCCGGCGCCGCTCGCCGCTCCGCTCGTTGCCGGCGCCGAGCCCCAGCCCATCCGCGCCGAATGCGTGCTGACGCTCGCGCAACTCGAGCACTGGATCGCCCGCATCAGCACCGCCCCGCTCACGAGCATCGACACCGAAACGACCTCCCTGGACCCCATGGCCGCGCAGCTCGTGGGCATATCGCTGTCCATCGAGGCGGCGGAGGCCTGCTACATCCCCCTGGGCCACCGCTACACGGGCGCTCCGGAGCAGCTGGACCGGGCGCTGGTACTCGAACGCCTGCGTCCCTGGCTCGAGGATTCCAGCCGCCCCAAGCTGGGCCAGCATGCCAAATACGACACGCACGTGTTTGCCAACGCGGGCGTGCGCCTGGCCGGCATCGTGCACGACACCCTGCTCGAATCCTATGTGCTCGAAGCGCATCGGGCGCATGACCTGGGCGCGCTCGCGCTGCGGCACCTGGCGCGTGCCACCATCCCCTACGAGGCCGTGTGCGGCAAGGGCGCCAAGCAGATCGGCTTCGAGGAGGTTGCCGTCGAGCGGGCCACCGAATACGCGGCCGAAGACGCCGAGGTAACCCTGGCCGTGCACACTGCGCTGTGGCCGGCCCTGGAAAAAGAGCCGGGCCTGCGCTACATCTACGAATCCATCGAGATTCCCGTGGCCCGCGTGCTCTGGCGCATGGAGCGCACCGGCGTGCTGGTCGACCCCGAACTGCTGCGCCGCCAGAGCGCAGAACTGGCGCTGCGTATCGCGGAACTGGAACGCACGGCCCATGCACTGGCCGGCCAGCCCTTCAATCTGGCTTCGCCCAAGCAGGTGGGAGAGATCCTCTTCGGACGCCTGGGTCTGCCGGTCAAGAAGAAAACCGCTACGGGTACGCCCAGCACCGATGAGGAAGTGCTCGAAAAACTGGCCGAGGATTACCCCCTGCCCAAGACACTGCTGGAGCACCGCGCGCTGTCCAAGCTGCGCTCCACCTATTGCGACAAGCTGCCCGGCATGGTCAATGCGGCCAGCGGGCGCGTGCACACCACCTACGGCCAGGCCATCGCCATCACCGGGCGCCTGGCATCCTCCGACCCCAACCTGCAGAACATTCCGGTGCGCACGCCCGAAGGCCGGCGTATCCGCGAGGCGTTCATCGCACCGCCGGGTGCGCACATCGTGTCGGCCGACTACTCGCAGATCGAACTGCGCATCATGGCCCACATCTGTGGCGATGCCGGTCTGGTGGCGGCCTTCGAGCGGGGCGACGACGTGCACCGCGCGACCGCGGCGGAGGTCTTCGGTGTTCCCGTGACCGAGGTGAACGACGAGCAGCGGCGCACGGCCAAGGTCATCAATTTTGGGCTGATCTACGGCATGAGTTCCTTCGGGCTGGCCGGCAACCTGGGCATCACCAAGGAGGCGGCCAAGCTGTATATCGACCGCTATTTCGCACGCTACCCCGGGGTTGCCGCCTACATGGAATCAACGCGCGTCAGCGCGCGCGCGCTCGGTTATGTGCAGACCGTATTCGGGCGCCGCCTGTGGCTGCCGGAGATCAACGGCTCCAACGGGCCGCGCCGCCAGGGTGCGGAGCGCGCGGCGATCAATGCGCCCATGCAGGGCACCGCGGCCGACCTGATCAAGCTGGCGATGATCGCCGCGGACGACTGGCTGATCCGAGAAGGCCTGAAAACGCGCCTCGTGATGCAGGTGCACGATGAACTGGTCTTCGAGGTTCCCGACGACGAACTGCAAATCATCCGGCAGACCGTGCCGGGCCTGATGACCGGGGTGGTGCAGTGGCGCGTGCCGCTGCTCGTCGACCTGGGGGTTGGTGCCAACTGGGAAGAGGCCCACTGATGCAGGTACTCCTGCTGATCCTGCTGGCCAACCTCGTCTCCACCGGCGTTTCCCTCAGCCTGGCGGCGCTACTGAGCTTTCGCTGGCTCGCCGGTCTCGTGGATCGCCTGGTGCACGTCTCCATAGGCCTGCTCCTCACCACCGCATTCGTGCACCTCATGCCCGAGGCGCTGGCGGGCGGCATTCCCCCGGTGTTGCTGGGCTGGACGCTGCTCATGGGCATACTGGCCTTGTTCGTGCTGGAAAAGCTTACGCTGCTGCACCACACCCACCACCACGAGGGTGACGGCCACAACCATGGGCACGGCCATGATGCCCAGCAACTGGGGCGGGGCGCCTACCCGATCCTCATTGCCGACGCCTTCCATAATTTCACCGACGGCATAGTCATCGCGGCCGCTTTCCTGGTCGACTTGCGCGCCGGCCTGATCACCGCGCTGGCGGTGCTGGCCCACGAGATACCGCACGAGATCGGCGACTTCATGATTCTGCTCAACGCCGGCATGCCGCGCCGCCGTGCCTTCGGGTTCCTGCTGCTGTCGGGCAGCGCAGCGGTGCTGGGGGGGCTGAGCGGCTTTTTCCTGCTCGCGGCCATGCAGTCGCTCCTGCCCTACGCGCTGGCCCTGGCTGCGGCAAGCTTCATCTACATTGCACTCTCGGACCTGCTGCCGGAGCTCATGCGCCGCTCCTCGCTCCACGATTCCCTGCCCGAGGTAGGCTTCGTGTTCCTGGGTGTGCTCCTGGCCCTGTTGGCCATGCTCGTGGACGGCTGAAGGCGCGGTTCAGAACCTGCCTCAGGCCTGCGGGCCCGTCGCGTCCGATCCCGTCACGACCGGTCGCGAGGGGTCCGTGATCCACTGGCTCCAGGAGCCCGGGAAGAGGGCGGCACCGGGCAGGCCGGCCACCTGCAGGGCCAGCAGGTCGTGGCAGGCGGTTACGCCGGAGCCACATTGCGCGGTCAGTTCGCTGGCGCTGCGCCCCTGCAGCAGTTCCTCGTATTCCTGGCGCAGTTGCGCCGCCGGCTTGAAGCGCCCGTCAGGCCCCAGATTGAGTCGCCAGAATCGGTTGCGTGCGCCGGGGATATGTCCCGCCACCGGGTCTACGGTTTCATTGAGCCCGGCGTAGCGGTCCGGTGCGCGCGCATCGATGAGCACTCCGGCCGGGGCCGCGCTGCTGCTTGCGCTTTCGGCCAGAACCACAACCTGCGCAAGACTTCGCACGGCCTGCAGGCTGGGCCGTTCGGTGAAATCCCCCTGCGCGGCCGGTGGCAGCGCATGGCTGATGGGTCCGCCGGCGGCAATCCAGGCCGGCCAGCCCCCGTCCAGGACCGCCACGCGCTCGTGGCCAAGCCAGCGCAGCAGCCACCAGGCCCGCGCCGCGTAGGAGCCCTCGCTCGCGTCGTACACCACGATGCGGCCGCCTTTGCGGGCGCCCCAGGCCTGCAGGCGGGCAACCAGGGCCGCGCGTTCGGGCAGCGGGTGGCGGCCACTGTCGGCGGTGCGGGCACCTGCCAGGTCGTCATCGAGCGAGGCAAATACCGCACCGGGGATATGCCCCTGGGAATACTGTTCGCGTCCGGCCAGGGGGCGGGCCAGGTCGTGGCGGCAGTCCAGGATGCACAGGTCGGGTTCGCCCAGCAGGGAGTGCAGACGGGCAACGTCGATGAGGTCATTGCTCCAGGCTGCGGGTGCGCCGCAGGGTGTGGCCGGGCTTGCGCTGTGGCCTGCTGCAGCGCCGCGCTCTGGGTCGGGATGGTTCACGGCGACGCCCTTTCGGCAGACCAGAAAGCGAAAAGTGTACGCGTGCGGGATTTCCCGGGCTCACCCCTGCTGGCAGACCGCCCGCCCGCTCCCGGTAGAATCCGCCTTTGGCCCCGCTTTTCAGGAACCACAGGCAGACCCCATGAAAAAGGCAGCAGAGCCCCGGACGCCCGAGCGCCTGAGCTTCGAAGAAGCCCTGGAGGAACTCGACGGCCTCGTGCGCCGCATGGAGTCCGGCGAACTGGGCCTGGACGATTCCATTGCCGCCTACCGACGCGGCGCCGAACTGGCCCGCCACTGCCAGACCCGGCTGGCTGCCGCCGAGCAGGAAATTCGCAAGCTCGACAATGACGTGCTCAAGGTGCTGGCGCCCGAAGAACTGCGGGGCGGCGAGGCGTGAGCGCGGTGCCCCAGACCCCTCCGCAGGCG
>Ga0209067_10002299_pt1 | contig 11365 bp, 10 predicted proteins | sample ColStrG_CSR_2013_FD_187199 | JGI IMG/M metagenome (GOLD analysis project Ga0209067, IMG submission 187199) | Freshwater sediment microbial communities in response to fracking from Pennsylvania, USA - Cold Stream Run_MetaG_CSR_2013 (SPAdes)... | ecosystem: Environmental > Aquatic > Freshwater >... | reverse complement strand
TTCAAAATTATCCCATTGCGCTTTGGGCAATGAGTGAAACATAGCATTGGCGTCCATACCCGACAACAACGCATAAAGGCTCAAGCCCGCACGTATGGTCATGGGGCCACGTTGAGAATTTTTGTAGACGGGAATATGCAGAGGCTTAAGTTTAACTAAGTCTGGCGCCAGCTTTAGTAAGAGCGCACGCTCATGCAGACTTTCACGCACCAATCCAAATTGCGCGGATTCTAAATAGCGCAGACCACCATGGATAAGCTTTGAGGATTTACTGGAAGTACCCGCCGCCGGAAAAGATTGTTCCAGAACTAACACGGTATAACCTGCGGCTGCCGCAGCCTGCGCAATACCTGCACCTTGAATACCAGCACCTATCACAACCAAATCGTATTTCATTTGTTGAATCCGTCCGGGAGATAGCAGAAGTTTAGATGAGTTTTTCAGCCCATCGGCGTTCATTTACACGATAAAAATAGTCACTCGCTCAACAGCCAACGCTCCATGGCCTCTTGCCATACACTAAATCTATATTTTAAACGGGTATTTTCCTGTGCGACAAACACCTGATCATCTCGCCATGTTTGCCATCTTGTCGGGAAACCTGCGGCCATACAAGCAATTCCTTGCAAAGTTGCATCGGTATTTTCATTGCGGTACACAGGCAGTCCTGCTAAATCTGCAATTTTTTGGCAGATACCATCGGCATTTGCCAATCCACCGCTAATCATTATTTTGTGCAGCATTTTTTCACGACGCATTAAATTTAAATTAATAATAATTTGAAAAATAACTGACTCAACCCACGCCAATATTTTTTCTGGTGGTAAAAGCCCTGGACTAAAATGCGATGCCAAATCAGTTCGCCAATAAGGCGCACCCAAACCGCCAACCGCATTTAAAAAATAACAAGGCCGCTGCGGATTCAAAGTTAATAAGTTGCGCAAAAGCTCTGGCGTTAACGCTAAACCTGATTCATTCTCTACAAAAGAGATGGCTGATGCTGCACCATTGACCGTAGCTTCCCATGCGTAAAGTTTTTCTTGATCAGTTTGCTCCGGCAAATAAAGCGGGCTAACTAATAGGCCATCAGGCGCACGCAAATTATCACTGACGCATTGGATAAAAGCGCCGGTACCGAGATTAATATAAATAGCCGCTGAATCTGGCCTGCCTTGCGCAAACAGTGAGGCGCCTTGATCACGCGCACTCGCGGTAAAAGGAATTACGCTCTCTTCTAAACATAAATCACCAAAATGGCTATTGTGAAATTTGCATTCAGGTAACAGTATTTTAGGTAAATTAAATAACTCCAATAAACTATCGTCCCATGCGTTGTCATGTAGATTCCATAACAAAGTGCGCTGCGCATGACCGGGGTCGATTAAGCTCGTTTTGTTGTCAGCATTTCCTCGCAACAAATGCCAAAAAATGTAACTGACAATCGGCCCCATAGCCAATTGATTATTTTTGTAGGCATGTACAACGTCAGAGCAATTATCTAAACACCAACGAAATTTACTCGCCCCATAATGTGGTGAAAGTCGTAACCCAGTAATGTCTCTGAAGAACTCATTTGCCTCAAGCATCTCCGTTAAATAGTTTTTTCCTCGAATATCTTGCCAACTCATTACAGGCGTTAAGGCCGCACCCGTTTGATTGTTCCAACATAATAATGAGGAACCTTGCCCCGCAAAACCAGCAGCCTTTATATGCTGAATATTTTCGCCTAAAAAATAGCGAATATTTTCCAAACACACTTTAATGCCATTGAGAATATCCAGCGGACTTTGTTCAATTAATTCGGTGCCGGTTTCAGCATCGTATTGCAACATGGTTTCACAGGGTGTAGCGAATACGCAGACTTGCTGCCCTTCGTAGGTATACACCGCCACGCGCGAACTTTGCCCACCTTGGTCTATGGCAAGCACTAAATGTTCTGTGTTCATAAGGCTATCCGTACATGCTGCAGCGTTCGTATCAATTTGGCTTATTGTTAGAATAGCAGCTAAAACATGAAGATGACTCAACGACCATGAAAGCCAACTCTGGCGAGTACATTTTTAATAGGAATATCTTCACCAAAAAAAAACAGTGAATGTATAAATGAAACCCTTATGAAGGGCGCAGGAGGAAATATCGGATAGAGGATTATGAAAAAAAACTTATGGAAAAGAAAACCTACAGGAAAAATGCCCGTCAACCGTTAAAGTCGCGGGCATTGCGAAAAGCTTATTCGCCCAAATTAGGATTGGGAATAAAACCGCCGTAGGGAAACTGTGCAATTTTATCGCTGCCGCCTTTGGCATCGCTGATTTTTGCAGGCCCTTCTTTTTCAACTTCATCAATGCGGATAATTGCATGCATAGGAATGTAAGAACGCTTAACACCCGCAAATTCGTTTTTCAATTTTTCTTCCGCAGGGTCAACCAGTAATTGGCTGCGCTCACCAAACACAAATTCCTCAACTTCAATAAATCCGTACATTTCACTTTGATAAATTGCAGAGGCAAACAACTCGTAAACTTGGCTTTGATTCAGGAAGATAACGCGATAAACAGGTTTTACTGCCATAAGGATCTCTAATAAACACAGTTGAAACAGAAAAAGGCGCGCAGAATACCACAAGATGCTGAAAACTTGGGCAAAAATCCAGCACCAGCACGTAGAATTTTCGCACGTTTAAACTTCTTTTACGCCGTTTCTTGACGCTCTTTTAAGCTTTTTTAGGTGCTGACGGTGGCGCTTTTAGAAACAAAATCAGGGGCAGTGCGCTGAGCGTAATCCACATCATCAGGCGAAAGTCCTGCAAATAGGCAAGTGTTGCCGCCTGTCGTGACACTTCGCCATCAATAGCAACCAAGCCCTGCGCCGTGTGAATATCCCATATACCCTGCTCCATGGCTCGCCTAAGTGGCAGACTGAAGTTGGTAATGTAATCGGCAAAAGCGGCGTGATTTCTCTGAATATTCTGCTGCAACTGACTGATAACGACCGAAATTCCGATACTACTTCCAATATTACGCGTTAGACTGAACAGGGCCGTACCCTCGTTGCGGTAGCGTGAATCGAGCGTGGCGAAGGCAATAGTCGAAAGCGGCACAAACACGAAACCCAAGCCAAAACCTTGCACCACGCTCGTCCAAATAATATCGCTGGCGCTAACATCGGTATTAAACCGCGTCATTGCCCATAACGAGAAAGCGGTAAGACTTATGCCAAAAACTACCTTCTTGCGCGGGTCTATTTTGCCCGCCAATTTGCCCACCATCATCATAGCAACCATCACCCCCACACCGCGTGGTGCCATGACGATTCCCACATCTAGCACGGGGTAATTGAGTAAGCTTTGCAAAAACGGTGGTAAAAGCGCCATTGTCGCCAGCAAAATAATGCCGATGACAAACATAAACACCAACCCCATAGAGAAGTTGCGATCTTTAAAAATCGCAGGTTCAATAAAAGGCTGCCGAAACGTAAAAATATGCACCACAAACCAATAGAACCCCATCAATGCCAGAATTAACTCCACTGTAATTTCACGGCTGTTAAACCAATCGAGGTTTTCGCCGCGATCAAGCATCATTTGCAAGGCGCCAATGCCTAAGCTTAAAAAGGCAAAGCCAAGCAAATCAAATTGACGCTTGTCTTTGAGCGGGGTTTCTTTCACAAACGCCAGTAACCCAAACAACGCGAGAATCCCAATCGGCAAATTGATATAAAACACCCAACGCCAGTTGTAATACTCCGTTAACCAACCACCCAGCGTAGGGCCAAGAATGGGGCCCAGCATCACCCCCACCCCCCACATAGCCATAGCGGAAGCGTGTTTTTCGCGGGGATAGGTATCCAATAATACAGCTTGTGATAAGGGCACTAAACCGGCCCCAAAAACACCCTGCAATAAGCGGAATATAACGATTTGTGGCAAGTTTTGAGCTGCGCCACAGAGCATGGAGGTAATGGTAAAACCCACCACTGACCAGACAAAGAGACGCTTGCGCCCAAATTTATCCGCCAAAAAACCCGTCATGGGCAAAAAGATAGCCGAAGCAACAATATAGGACGTTAGCACCCAAGAAATTTGGTCTTGCGTTGCCGACATGCTGCCCTGCATATGAGGCAAAGCCACATTGGCGATGGTGGTATCCAATGCCTGCATAATGGTCGTCAGCATCACCGACATGGTGATGAACCCCTTATTCCCTAACGATGAGGGTTTGGGTAACTCGGCGATACTGGGAGAAGAGGAAACTGCCATAACTTATCCTGCCAAAAAACGTAACTCGCCCTATTTACAATGAAAAGCCCAAGAGTTTGCGCTTAAACCCTGTATCTATTTCAACCTGAGTGCTCAAGCCAGCTTGCAGCGCTGGAGTCTTAGTATTTGGGTTGGGTTTTAGAGTAATTTTTACCGGCACGCGCTGAGCAATTTTCACCCAGTTGCCCGTTGCATTTTGTGCCGGGATAACCGAAAACTCCGCTCCTGTTGCAGGGCTTAAACTTTGCACCTCACCCTCTAATATCGCATCGGCATAGGTATCTACTTTCACTTGTACCTTTTGGCCGGGTACAACATGCGTAAGATCTGTTTCTATAAAATTGGCCTCAATCCATAGGTTTTCACTGGATACGAGAACCATCGTAGACACCCCCACATTCACATACTCACCCACTTCTGGAGGTTTAGTAACAGTTCCTGTTTGCGGGGCATAAATGCGGGTATGCTCCAAATTCAACTTAGCTTGCTCTAGCTCAGCTATGGCAGCCATGTAGCTAGGGTGCTGTTCAATTGACGCATCAACAGTGCCCCCTAAGGATTCTTCGATACGTTTTAAGTCTTGCTCTACCCCACTCATTTGTTGACTGGTTACACGGCTGGCATTGGTGACTTGATCAAACGTGGATTCAGATACCAAGTGATGCATCGCCAAATTGGCTTGACGTTTCTGTTCCTTTTTGGCGAGTTCCGCATTGTTCTGCGCCACACGTAAATCGGTTTGACGCTCGCGATAGCTCGCTTTCAAGGCCAGTAAGTTAGTGCGAACCTCAGCCAAATTTGCCTCAGCCTTCATGGCCGCTATGCGATATGGCTGGTCATCAATACGATAAAGCAGCTGCCCCGCGGTTACCTTGTCATTCGCCTTCACTGCATTATCAATCACGACTCCAGCAACTTGACTGCTGATCGCGATAACATCGGCTTTTATATAGGCATTTTCGGTGCTGACATAACGGCCACCTTTTAGGTAGGCGACCAGACACGTTAAGCCAAATAACAGCGGCACAAGGACCAAAAGAACCAAACGTTTGGCACTTTTAGCTGGTTTATGGGTGGGTTCAACAACATCACTCATAGTACAACTCCACTAGGAAAATCAAATTCATTAAACAATGGCGGCAGTCAAACGCCTTAAGGCAACATCGATAAAATGTTGGCGCGCACTCGATTCAGCCCCAAAAACAGCGCTTCAACTTGTTCGGGGGTTAGGCCAGCCAAGGCTTCTTTTTGAAACACAGCACCGTCTTTGGCACAGGCTTCCAGTTCTGGCTTAGCCTTATCGAGTAGAAACAATTGAAAGGCACGGCGATCCGTGGGATGAGGCCGCCGCTCGACCAATCCCCCCTCCACTAATTGATCAATCAAACGTGCCAAGGTAATAGGCTGTATATCCAGTAAATCTGCCAGCTCTACCTGGCGAATCCCCTGATTGCGCGCCACAAACATCAAAGCTTTTAGCTCTGCCAAGGTAAATTCTTTGCCTTCCAAATACTTAGCCCAAACACGGCGGGTTAAGCGGGTAGTATCCGCCAATAAAAACCCCAAGCTTTCGCTGGTGGGCTGAAGAAAGTCGACGCTGGATTCCTGAGAACGATGAGTTTGAGAAAGAGAATCTTCACTATTCATATGCACTCCACTCTATATGCCATGCACATAATAAGTATTGCTTACTATATTTGCAAAATACTTTTTTGTTTGAAGTTGTACGCAAATCTAGTGATCAGGTTTTAACGATAGGGGTTTTAGAAACAACGCTGAGAGGGATTAAGAAAAAACTAATCACGGCTAGGGTAGTGAACATATCTCCCCAAGAGTGATAATTGAGTAGATACATGAGAAAAGCATAGGTAACCAGAGACACAATTAAAAAGACTTTATTCAACAGAGATTTACCCTGCCCTATGACCACAATCAACGCCAATGCCGCAGCAGAATGGGTGGAATAATCCAGACCTTTACTAGCCCATAGCTGGTAGGCCTTATCAATAAACATCCAGCTATAGACAACCAAAGCAGCGTAGCACAAACGCAAACTCTGAAATCTATGACCGTTCCTCCAATGAATCACTATATCTTTCATGACGATAACTAAAAGTACTGGCGTATAACAATCTGCCAGAATGGCAAAGGGCTTGATCAACAAATGAGGTAACAAGATTTATTCCTGATGGTGTATTTATAATCTACACAAATGAAAAACCCGGTATTCTAAACCGGGCTTTTCATTTAAGCTCAAACCTATTATTACTTAGATGAACTAATAATGGCCGTTACTAGATCAGGGTAAACCCAGGTATTCGTATTACGGTCTAAGATACCCATAATATCGCTGCTACTCGCAGAATAAGTTGAATTACCGTTATCCCACCACACGGTTGGAATATTGTATTTTTTAGCACCGGTAACGTAATACTTCGCGTGTTTTACGCGTTCAGTGAGGTTGTTTTTATTGGTGGACGCCCACTCCCCCATAACCACAGGAATACCTTTAGCAATAAATTTGGTATTGATGCTGGTGTACATATCGTCCAGTGTTTTTGTGTCCGTGAAAACTGCCGTGCCCGCTTGATTCAATGCGAAATCGTAAGGTGAGTAAGCATGGGTCGAAAGCGCAATCATTGGATCACTGGGTAGGATTATACCGTTCAACTGAGCATCACTCACACCCGCTGCATAACCGGGAATCATCACCAAACGTTTGGCATTATTACCGCCCGTACCACGAATAGCTTGCAGTGCAGTAGCATTTAACCGATTTAACACAGCATAATATTCCGCTGTACCAACCCAATCATCAACGCCATTTACGGTAACACGAGGTTCATTCATGGTTTCTAAAATGAGGTGGTGATCGTATTTGTTAAAACGGTTGGCAATTTGCGGCCACATTTTTGACAAATAATCTTTAGAGTTAGCCTCATTGGCCGTAGTGGGCATTTCCCAACCATTGTTGTGGTGAATATTCACAATCACATACATGCCGTCATCCAGCGCATATTTGGCAATTTCTTCCACACGATCCAACCAAGCCGTATCAATCGTATGGTCGGTGCCCGACATATGATCATCCCAACTCACAGGCAAACGCAGGGTTTTAAAGCCTGCAGCAACCAAGGTATCCATATTGGCTTTGGTAGTTTTAGGGTTGCCCCAGTAGGTTTCATCATTCAGTGGATTAGCGGTATTACCCGTAGCGTCCATGGTATTACCGAGGTTCCAACCCACCCCCATGTCGCCGGTAATATCAAAGCCAGTGCGCATTTTGCAGCTTTGACCATTCTCAGTACCTATACCGGTGTTGTTAGGGTCAGAAGTGAGATTTGCGCAAAAGGCCAGCCCTGACACAGAACTACTGGAACTTGAAGATGAACTTGACACCAACGCACTGGAAGATGAGCTTGAAGACGACAAGCTGCTGGATGAAGTAGCAGCACTCGATGATGGAGTAATTACAACAGGTGTTGACGAACCACCGCCACCTCCACCGCCACCACAAGCGCTAAGACCTAAAGAAATACATAAAAAACCTAATAGTTTGGCTGAACGCATAATTCACTCTCGTTAGTTGTTATTTGGCCCCGCTAGCTTGCGCTAATAATTGCCGATTGACTCTTTCGTGAGAGACCTTGTTATCAATATAAGGGCGAATTCAAGCTGGGGGATCATATTTTATCCGATATATCCGTACAATCCTCAAACCCGTAAGTGGATTTACAATCATTTACAAGTAAACCGCTTGTAAATCCTCGCTCAACGGATGAACACAAAATAGTCGGTATTAAACTGTTATACTGCACATCCAATTTTACCTGATTGATTAAGAGCTTATGAATTTCGCCTCACTCGGCCTCGCCCCTGAACTGCTTCACGCCATTAAAGAATGTGGCTACAAGAAAATGACGCCCATACAACAACAGGCAATTCCGCTCGCTCGTCGCGGCGCCGATATCCTCGCTACAGCTCAAACAGGTACCGGCAAGACTGCAGCCTATAGCCTACCCGTTTTGCAACAGCTGATCGAAAACCCTAAAAGCGTAGAGCCGCTGAATACTCGCATGCTGATACTGGCACCTACCCGCGAGTTGGTGCAGCAAGTCGCTGAAAGTATTGCGCAATTCAGTCAATTCTTATCATTTAAGATAGTGACAGTTTACGGCGGTGTGAAAGTCACCAGCCAAGCGACCAAACTGCGCGCTGGAGCCGATATTGTGGTGGCAACACCGGGTCGGCTGCTGGAACATGTGGAGCTGGGCAATATCAATCTATCCAAAGTGGAATTTGCTGTATTGGATGAAGCTGACCGCATGCTAGATATGGGATTTGTCACCAATATTCATAAAATTTTGACCAGCATTAAACGCAAACACCAAACCCTGTTTTTCTCTGCCACCAGTTCGCCCTTGGTGACCAACCTTGCGAAACAGGCCATGAATAAACCTGTTCTACTGGCTGTCTCAAAACGTAATGCCGTTGCCGATACTATTGAGCATCTCGTTTATCCAGTGGATGATGCGCGTAAATACGAGCTATTTGTGCATTTACTGCGGAGCCAAAACTGGTATCAAGTCATGGCCTTTAGCAGTACCCGCGAAGAAGCTGACAAACTAATTGCTGCATTGAAAGAAGATAATGTGGACGCCGCTGTTATCCACAGCGAAAAAACCCAAGGCACCCGCAAACGTGCCCTACAAGATTTTAAAGATGGCAAACTGCAAGTACTGGTCGCCACCGAAGTGGCGGCGCGCGGTTTGGACATTCAAGGCTTAGATTTTGTAGTGAATTTGAACTTGCCCTTCTTCACCGAAGACTATGTACACCGCATTGGCCGTACAGGTCGCGCAGGCGCAACAGGAACTGCGATTTCCTTGGTGTGTCCCGCCGAAGAATATAAGCTCACCTTAATTGAAGATTTAATTGGTAGTCGCATTAAGCGCGTAAAAGTAAAAGGCTTTGATGTAACAGAGCAACCCCCCTTGAATCAACGCAAAGTACGCCCCGCTACAGTTGTTGTGAAAAAAGATCCGAGCAAACCAGCGAGCCGCAGTAAAGACCCCGGCAGCAAGGCCGCAAAAACCAAGGCTGCCAGCCGCAGCGCAACGGGCAAACCAGCGCGAGTTCCGGTAAAATCAGGGGCGCCCAAACGGAAATAGCTGAATACAATTACTCGTCAAATTCCTCATCAATAAAATCTTGATCAGATTCTTGATCATCACGCACACGCGGCGTACGCACGGCGGCGCGAGCCAGAATCTCCACGTAGAAGGCTTCGCCACCGGCTTTAGCGATCACATCCATTTGCTTGGTGATTTCCCCCAAATGCAGTGACTCTGCCGTTTCTTGGGTTACACCAAACTTACAGTCAAATGCCCAATAATTAGTGCCTGAAGGTAAGGCTTTACGCTTTTCTCGCTTAACATATTTGCGCACTTCGTTTTTTATAGCATCCAACAAACGATCGCTATTCTTACCTTCAATATGCAGTTTAAACGTCTTTTTCATGGTTTACCTTTTCTAAACTCGGGCGACTCAACGCCATACTTACACGGTGCCACAGATCATATACCCGCAGCTAAATTGGCAGGGGTGCATAGTAACACGCAGGACTGATTGAGAAGACGCTTTGTTGGTAGGCAATCCGGAAAAATACGCAGAGCGTTTAAACTCTGCGTATTTTTCTTAGGTTAAGCAGTGGCAGACAAATCCTGAGCTAAGGTGCTAGCAGAGTTATTGGCAGCAACAGAAGAACCAAGGCCATAGGTTTTCACGAGTTGTAAAATTTGACGTGAAATATTTGAGTCAAGTGCAGATTTACTTGTATCTGTTGCAGAAGCAGTAGATGTCGTATCTGTCAGCGAAGAGGTATTAGAAGAACCATTATTGCCTATTATATTGTTGCTTGTTATGGCAAGTTGCGACAATAAATAGTTCATCGCCTCCTGAGCGCTCACCGTTCCATCACCGTTTGTATCCGCCGGATCTGTGGACGCTGGAGTGGTTGAAGCACTAGCCGTTGTTGTTGAATCAGCGGCACTCGTAGGTGTAGACCCCGCTGGCACTGGGGCACTCGTAGTGTTCGCCCCCTGTGGCGCTCCCATGTCCTGCCCCGTTGCCTTGGCATAAGCCATTGCCTCATCGCGACTCACTTTGCCATCGCCATTGGTATCAGCAACAGTAAAATTTTGCGCGATGCTCGCCATTAATGCTGCGCGTTTAGGGTCACTGGTATCTTGCGACATTTGTGTCAACTGATCTTGCGTTAAACCTTGATCAGCATTTCCATGATGGCCATGTACACGCATCTTGGCCGCTAAGTTATCGATGTTTTCAAACACTGACTGTAAGCTATTACTCAATTCTGATTTGGTAATTTTTCCATCACCATCAGAATCCATCGCGCTAAAAATATTATCTACATTTGCCGTAGGCGCTGTAGTTCCGTTAGCACTCGTTGTATTTGAGTTGGCTGTTAATGCCGCTTGCAGTTCATTCTTGTCGATAAAACCTTGTTGTTGGGTATCAAGTTTATTAAATAAATTATCAACCACCGACGAGGCTTGTGTTTTCTGAGCGCTAATCACACTGGCATAATTTGCCCAGGTTGAATAGCTTGAAGCACTATTGATGCTACTCATAGCAATCGCCCTCCGATTAAATACAATTGAATAAAGCCTTAAACTTCATGGGCAGAACCTAAATCTTTTCACCCAAATTAAAACTGGCAGAGGGGTAAAGCAAACTATTTGCCATAAGTGTAAAAACAAGGTTTGTTAATGCACAATTAACGGAATATGTAAGCTTCTTTCACATTCCTTGCATAATTGGCAGCTAAAAAATCTCAACGACGGTATTCATTCAATAAATCCCATGAACCCAAATAAATATTTGGTACTTTCATTGCCGCAGCGGCAAAAAATGGCCGCCTATTTTTGTCTGTTGCCTTATTAATAAAAACGCCAATGAAACAAATATCTGCACAGGTAGGACTCTGGCGATAATTACATCAAAAACGGGATTTCTCGCACAATTGTTGGCATACTGAAACGAGCATAGTGCGCCTTTCAGAGCAATAAAATATAATGAATCAAA
>Ga0209067_10002298_pt1 | contig 11367 bp, 9 predicted proteins | sample ColStrG_CSR_2013_FD_187199 | JGI IMG/M metagenome (GOLD analysis project Ga0209067, IMG submission 187199) | Freshwater sediment microbial communities in response to fracking from Pennsylvania, USA - Cold Stream Run_MetaG_CSR_2013 (SPAdes)... | ecosystem: Environmental > Aquatic > Freshwater >... | reverse complement strand
GTACGTCGACAATGGGCGCGGTGCCGAAGATGATACCGATGCGACGCTGTCTGGTTACGTGACCGATGCCCAATCGCGCCTGAATCTGACCAATCTTTCCGCAAACGGTGTCATCGATCAGCCAACTCTTGCTGCATTTCAGAAGCTGCTGCTGGCCCAGGGTATGGATTCCGGACTGGCGATGGCAACGGCCAAAATGGTGGCATCGACTCAGTCGCAGGCGGCGCAGTTCAATGCTGATGGCAGTGTCGGCGCGGCTGCCGTGTCCGCCAAAATTCTGGCACTGACTCAGGTCGATGATTTGCTTGCGGTACAGGGATTCACTCCTGCGGCCGTTGCTAAATTAAGAGAGTTGGTGGTTTTTTTACCGATAGCCACGCCAATCAATATAAATACGGCGTCTGCGCAGGTAATTTCAGCTAGAATTGCGGGCATCTCGTTGTCAGATGCGCAGCAAATCGTCACCGCCCGTGATCAGGCTTATTACCGGGATCTGGTTGACCTGGCGGCGCGTTGGGACAACAGCAAGGGAAAATTGCCGCCAGCCACAGTCGTCAATACGCAGACCAGTTATTTTATTGTGCATGGTCATGTGCGCCTGGGCAGGTCGATACTCGATCAGGATGCGTTAATTGAACGTACGCCGGTAACCGGGGTGACCCGGGTGGTGTGGGTGCGTGAAATGTAATGTCGTTGTCAGCAAAACTCAAATAACAATTTTCGGAAAATTTTCTTGAATACACTGTATTTACGCATTCCTTCCCGACACAGTCAGGCGTGGTCGAAATCTGCGCTGTCCTTTGCGCTGTGCAGGGAAGAGGGCGCCATGATGCGTGAAGGCCGCAGTACGTTGTCCGAGCTGGCTGGTTCGATTTCCAAATCGAATGTGGTATTGCTGATTGCAGCTTCCGACGTGACGTTGCTGGAGTTGAGCATTCCTCCAATGTCAGAAGCGAAGCTGAAACTGGCTCTGCCCAATCTGGTCGAAGACCAGTTGATGAGTGATTCAAAGGAATGTGTGCTGTTACTGGGGGCCAGACCCGCCGATACCAATAAACGCACAGTTGCAGTAGTCCAGCGCAGCTGGTTGCAGCAATTGTCGGATCAGTTATTTGCGCTGGGCGCGCATCAGATTAAAGCCGTGCCGGCGCAGCTTTGCCTGCCCTGGACCCAGGGGCAGACCAGTGTGTCTCTGGAGGAAGAAGCCGGTGATATGGCTTTGACGTTGCGCTCGGATGACAACGGCGGCGCAGGCATGTTGCTGGTCGCCGACCAGACGTTGGAAGAACAGTTGTCAAACGTCGCCATGCTGGCCGCCGACCAACCCGTCGCACTCTATGTGCCGGCTCAGTTGATCGGTAATACGAAAGCGGTGCTGCAACGCAACCCCGTTTGGGAGCAACGATTTCAGATACACGAATCAAACTGGACGGGCACGCTGCAGGCATTCCGAACAGTCAGTTTTAATTTAATGGCGGGCCTGAATGCTGCGCAGTCGAACCGGATCCAGTGGCAGTTGTGGCGCTGGCCGCTGATGCTGGCCTCGCTGATTCTGGCGGTAAACATAGTTGCGTTAAATTTCGATTACTGGAATCTGAAACGTGAGGCACAGAGCTTAAAGCAAAGCATGCTCCAGACTTACAAGGCCAGCTTCCCCAAAGATACGGTAGTGGTTTTTCCGCTGGAACAGATGAAAAAAAACCTGGATAACGCCGAGCGCGTTTCCGGTCAAGCCAGTCCGGATGATTTCACCTTGCTGCTGACGCAGTTTGGATCGGTCTGGGGCGGCATGGCACTCCCTTTGCCAAAACTGGTTTCCATCGAATATAAAGACCATGGACTGGTGTTGCAGGTCAAGGGTGATCTGCCCCAGAAAGAATTACAGGCCGCGCTCGACAGCAAGAACCTGGTGCTGAAGAAAAACAATGCTGAAACCTGGTCTGTGAGGAATGCCAAATGAACCAGCTCAAAGCAACATTGCAGGATACCTTCAACCAGTTCTGGGACGCCCGGCAGCAACGCGAGCGACAGTATCTGATCATCGCAGCGTTATTTTTTGTTGCTGTGATGATTTATCTGATCGCCATCGAACCGGCATTGACCGGACGCGAACAATTGCGAGCGTCCTTGCCTAACCTGCATCAGCAGGCAGCACAGATGCAATTGATGGCGCAGGAACTGGCCACCATTCCCAGCGCTGAAAACCGGCATGATGTCAGCCGTGAACTGGTCGAGACGGCGATGGCAAACAATGGACTCAAGGCGCAGACACTGTCGGTGAATGACGGTATCGTCCGCGCGCAGTTCAGCAGCGCCACAATGTCGGGGCTGCAGGGCTGGCTGCTGGAGCTGCAGAAATCTGGCGGACTGTTCGTGGATGAAATCAAGATTACCGGACTGGAAGGCGGACTGGTCAGCGCAAATCTGACCTTGCGTCAATCCGGACCGGCCGGGAGCAATTAGTGGATCAATGCAGCAAGCATGGCTGTGGCAGGCAGCGGTTGGGCCAAATCGTGCAATTCCTATGAAACAGAAACTAGCCTGGATCGCCTGCGCCATCATCTGCATCCTGTTGACCGTGCTGGCATTTGCACCGGCCAGCTGGCTGGATACTGCACTGGAATCACAGACCGACGGACGGCTGGCCCTTGGTGACGTGCAGGGCAGTTTATGGAATGGATCGGCATTTATCGGTGTGGCTGCCAGCAAGACCGGCGACCTGACGCCATTGTTGCCGGGCCGGTTTGCCTGGCACCTGTCACCAATATTATTACTTGGGCAGATTGAGTTGGAGCTCGAAAACAGGTCGGCGTTGCAAAGCACGATTCGCCTCTCCGGTAATTTGCGTCAGTTGCAGGTCAGCCCCGGGGCAATCATGTTGCCGTCCGAGAGGCTCAGCGGACTGGGTGCTCCGCTCAATACGGTCAGACCTTCGGGGCAGATTACGCTTGCCTGGGATGCATTGGAGCTGGAGCGGCAGGGCAACACGATCGATGTCAATGGCACCATGAAACTGACTATGCAAAATATCGCTTCAGCCCTGTCCCCGATCAAGCCGCTGGGCTCGTATCTGATGACATTTGTCTGGCATGAGCAGCGTGCGGATATTGATCTGAAAACGCTGCAGGGCCCGATGATGTTAAGTGGCAAAGGCGCGCTGGTGCAGGGGCGCCTGCAGTTCAGTGGTCAGGCACAGGCAGAGGAAGGTCAGGAAGACAAGTTGGCAAATTTATTGAATTTGCTGGGCCAGCGAAAACCAGGCGCTGATAAAAACGTGATTGCTTTAGAGTTCAAATGAGAAATAATCGAATGATACCTACTATTCCTACACCAAAAAACCAGACCAGATCGGGCCTGATGTCACTGCGCACTATACCCGCCAGCCTGTTTTTTTGTGCTGTTGCCGGTCTGTTCGCAACCTCGTTACCCATTCCGGTGCTGGCCCAGGAACCAAGTCTGAATGAATCGAAACTGACTTTTGTTGGTGCGGACATCGAGTCAGTCATCAAGGCCATCGGTCATTACACCGGGACGACCTTCATCATCGACCCGCGCGTCAAAGGATCGATTAACCTGGTTTCCGAGCAGCCGGTCACCAAAGCGCAGGCGTTTGAGTTGCTGACTTCTACATTGCGCCTGCAGGGTTATGCGGTGGTGACGGCCAACGGATTTACCAAGGTAGTGCCTGAGTCAGACGGCAAATTGCAGGCCGGCCCAACCCAGGCAACCGGAGTCAAAGGAGATCAGATTGCAACCCAGGTATTCCGGCTGAACTATGAAAGTGCTGGCAATCTGGTGACCGTGTTGCGTCCACTGATTTCACCGAACAATACGGTCAATGCCAACCCCGGCAATAATTCAATCGTCATCACCGATTACGCCGACAACCTGAAACGCCTGGCAAAAATCATTGCAGCACTGGATGTGCCCAGCACCAGTGAAGTGGAAGTCATTCCGATCAGATATGGTATTGCCACCGACGTCGCAACATTGCTCATGCGATTAACCGACCAGAATGCTCCTTCGGTTGACAGCGGCAAGATTACGATACTGGCTGACAGCCGCACTAACGCCATCCTGCTGCATGCCCCGTCCGAAGCGCGCGCCAATCTGGTGAAAACCATTATTAAAAAGCTGGATCAGCCCACCGCGCTGCCAGGCAATGTGCATGTTGTGTATCTGCGCAACGCCGAAGCCGTAAAACTGGCGCAAACCTTGCGGGCGATTGCGTCAACTGACAGCAGCGCTGGCGGGTCTTCATCAGGAGGAGCGCAAAGTAACAATTCAAACCAGAACCAGCCTGCACAAAACCGCGCAATGGGCGGCAACAGCGGCGCCAGCGGAACTGGCGGCGGAGGTGGATTGGGCAATGCGCTTGGCTCGGCTGGCAGCAGTTCTGGCAGCAATTCCAATAACAATACCCTGCCAACCGGGGGGCAGACCGGCTACATCCAGGCCGATGCGGCAACCAATACGCTCATCATTACGGCCAGTGAAACCGTCTATCGCAATCTGCGTTCGGTCATTGATCAACTCGATTCGCGGCGCTCGCAGGTCTACATCGAAGCGTTGATCATTGAAGTGTCTACGTCCAAGATTGATCAGTTCGGTGTGCAGTGGGCTGCGATATCTGGCAACAGCAGCAATCAGGTCAGGGCCGGTGCAGAAACAGCTTTTAATACTGTTCCACAAAATAATTTGTTCACCCTCGCAGCGGCGGGCAAAACTGCCGTACCCGCTGCGGGTATGAATTTCGGCATATTCAGCTCCAGTCTTGGCCTGGGTGCGATTGCTTCGGCATTGCAGTCGTCAGGTAATGCCAACGTGCTCTCGGTACCCACCGTGACGACGCTGGATAATGAAGAAGCCAAAATGCTGGTAGGTCAAAACGTACCGTTTGTGACCGGTTCGTACGCCAATACCGTTGCCAGCGCCGGCGGCACGGTCAATCCGTTCCAGACCGTTGAGCGCAAGGATGTCGGCGTTATTCTGAAAGTACGGCCGCAGATTTCTGAAGGTGGTTCGGTCAAGCTCAATATTTATCAGGAAGTCTCAAACGTCAATTCCACCAGCAATCCGGCCGGCATCGTGACCGATGTGCGTGCGCTGGAAACCAATGTGGTGGTCGATGACGGAGAGCTGCTGGTGCTCGGTGGTCTGATGTCGGAAGACAGCAATGCTCAGGAAGATCAGGTGCCGCTTCTGGGAGATATTCCGTATCTGGGCAATCTGTTCAAATACAAAAACAAAACCCATGAGAAACGCAATCTGCTGATATTTTTGCGCCCGACTGTGATCCGCAATCATGAACAGAGCAATTCTGTTTCGATCGATCGGTACGATTACATGCGCGCCAAATCGATGACCGATAAATCGAATGATCCGATGTTGAACGTGCCATCTCTGTCGCCGGAAATGCAGGGCATTCTGATTCCGCAGACCATTCTGAAGCGCGAAACAGTGCAGAGTAAACTGGATCAGCCGCGGGCAGAAACTGCGCCGGTTTCCAGCCCGGATAACACGGTCACTCCAGCAGAATCGGCAAAATAGTATGGCTACTTTTACACCCGCCCAGGCCAACCTGCTGCCCTACGGTTTTGCGCGCGAAAGCGCTGTCCTGGCGGGCTGGGGCGAGCCTGAATTGCTGTATGTATGGGCATCAGAAAAAACATCGGCTACGGTGATTGCTGAAGTGGGGCGACGTTATGGGCGCATCAAGTTGCAACAGATTGCTCATGCCGAACTGGAACTGGCGATAGACAGGGCGTATGCCGGTTCGGGTGGCGATGCGGCCCAGGTTGTTGATGATCTCGAATCCGATCTGGATCTGGCCAAGCTGATGTCGGATCTGCCAGCCATTGAAGATCTGCTGGAATCAGCCGATGATGCGCCGGTTATCCGCATGATCAACGCGCTGCTCACTCAGGCACTGCGTGAAAATGCGTCCGACATACATATCGAACCGTTTGAACAGATATCGGTAGTGCGGTTTCGGATTGATGGCAGTCTGCGCGACGTGGTGCGGCCCAAAAAAGCGATTCATGCTGCGCTGATTTCGCGCATCAAGATCATGGCGCAGCTCGATATTGCCGAGAAGCGTTTGCCGCAGGACGGCCGGATTGCGCTGCGCATCGGTGGCAAATCGGTGGACGTGCGGGTGTCGACGCTGCCTACCGGTCATGGCGAACGCGCGGTATTGCGTTTGCTGGACAAGGAAGCCGGCCGACTCGATCTGATCAATCTGGGTATGAGTGACGCGATGTCGCCGCAGTTTAACAAGCTGATCAACCAGCCGCACGGCATTGTGCTGGTTACTGGTCCTACCGGTTCCGGTAAAACCACCACACTGTATGCAGCCCTGTCGCGCCTGAACGCCAGCACCACGAATATATTGACCGTGGAAGATCCTATTGAATACGAACTGCCAGGGATAGGTCAAACCCAGGTCAATGCGCGCATCGACATGACATTCGCCAAGGCACTGCGTGCTATTTTGCGTCAGGATCCGGACGTTATCATGATCGGTGAAATCCGTGATCTGGAAACAGCACAGATTGCGGTCCAGGCGTCATTGACCGGCCATCTGGTGCTGGCAACCCTGCATACCAATGATTCGGCGGCGGCGGTGACGCGCCTGCTGGACATGGGTATTGAACCGTTTCTGCTGTCATCGTCACTGCTGGGCGTGCTGGCGCAGCGGCTGGTGCGCAAACTGTGTCAGCATTGCAAGCGCGAAGAAGCCGGAGAATGGCACCCGGTGGGCTGCGAAAAATGTGCCAACACCGGCTATCAGGGCAGGCTGGGCGTATACGAATTACTGACTACCACTGATCAGATTCGTGCGCAGATCCATCAGAGCTCGTCGGAAGCCGACATCCGCAATACTGCAAAGGCGGATGGCATGTTGAGTATGCGTGAGGACGGCGAACGTTGGATCAGACAGGGTGTCACCTCGCGTGAAGAGTTGCTGCGCGTGACCAAAGAATAATTCAGGAACAGGAAATCCGTGCCCGCATTCAGATACGAAGCCCTGTTAGCCGATGGGCAAAATAAAACCGGTGTGATGAATGCCGACAGTGCGCGTGCTGCGCGCGCCGAGTTGCGTGGTCTGGGACTGACACCGATATCGGTCGAGCAGATTGCAAGCGAGGAACAGAATCAGGGCAAACGTAATCTGTTTGCCGATAAGCTCTCGGCATTGGAGTTGTCGTTGTTTACCCGTCAGCTGTCCAGCCTGCTGGAGGCCGGTCTGCCACTGGAACAATCCTTCTCGGCATTGCTCGAACAGGCTGAGCGTGTGTATGTGCGGGATCTGATTGCTGCGATTCGTTCAGAAGTGATGGCCGGTCATGCGTTATCCGACGTGTTGAAACAGCATCCGCGCGATTTTGCCGATATTTATGTGGCGCTGGTTTCTTCCGGTGAGCACATCGGCCAGCTCGCGCGCGTGCTGTCGCGTTTGGCCGACTATATTGAGCGGCGCAATGCACTGGTGCAGAAAGTCAGGTTGGCATTTACCTATCCGGCCATCGTCACCGTGGTCGCATTCGCCATTGTTATTTTTCTGCTGGCGTATGTAGTTCCGCAGATTGTTTCAGTGTTTGCGAATACCAAACAGAAGCTGCCGATTTTAACCGTGATCATGCTGGCGATTTCGGACTTCGTACGTGCTTACGGGATTGTTGTCGCAATTCTGGTTGGTCTGGCATTCTGGGTCTGGAAGCAAATGCTGAAAAATCCCGACGTCAAAATGCGCTGGCACAGCTGGCTGCTCACCGCGCCGCTGTATGGAAAGTTTGAACGCAGTCTGAATACGTCGCGCTTTGCCAGCACATTGGCGATCACAATTGGTTCTGGTGTACCTATCCTGCAGGCTTTGCAAACCAGTCGCGACACCCTGTCAAATCAGGCCATGCGCGAACAGGTAGAAAGTGCGACTGCGGCAGTACGGGAAGGGGTGACGCTGGCTCGAGCCCTGTCCGCCCACCAGTATTTTCCACCTATGCTGATTCATATGATCCGCGCTGGCGAAGTGACCGGCAATCTGCCTGAGATGTTGGAACGCGCAGCGGATTCGCAGCAGCAGGATTTGGAACGCCGCGCCCTGACCATGGCGGGATTGCTGGAGCCGGTGTTGATTCTGGCTATGGGTGTAGTGGTATTGCTGATCGTGCTTGCAGTGCTGATGCCGATCATCGAAATTAATCAATTGGTGCGTTAAAGACCGCGGAAAGCAGGCATGAAACGAATTTCACTTATCCTCAGTTTTGTATTGTTTATTCTGCTGTGCGTGAGCGCCAGTTTCTGGGTAATGCAATTCATGAAATCTGAGCCCAGAAAGATCAGTGCGCCACCGGTGACGAGGCCGGTAGCGAATGTGGAAAGTGTCGCCGGATTGTTTGGCGGGGCGCTGGCGGTCAACAGCAATTATCAGCTCAAAGGAATAGTGCTGGCTAATCCGCAAAATCAGAGCGAGGCCATCATTGCGGTCGACGGGAAGCCATCCCAGGCATTCACCGTGAATACGGAAATCAGTCCGGGGGTCAAGGTGGCTGAAGTGCAGGCAGGTTACATCCTGATTCTGGATAATGGCGTCAGCAAACGGCTGGAGTTGCCGCAGGATTCCAAATCAGGTTTGCAGGCGGACGATAACTATCCCACCCGTTCCCCGCTGCCTGCGGGGGCGAACCTGACGGTCCCGGATAATTCTTTTGCCCCGCGCGCCAATCGCGGCCGCACAGTCAGGCGGCCGGCCGATGCACCACCGAATCCAACTCCATCCAACGTTAACAACCCTGATGCATTGGTTAATCCGAATCCCATCCCTAACGGCAACGCCAATGCCGGCCCGCGTAATCAGTAAGTTTCATGACGCAATCAGCATTGCCGGAATTCATAGAGCTGTCACTGATCCATGCCCATTCGTCATGGCATGCTCATTTGCGCGCCGGTTTGCAGGCAATGGCATTGGCACAGCCTGATTATTTTTCCGGGTTGGCCAGCGGTGCATTTTTGCCGACCGGACACCGTCTGTTTGCTGCCTTCGCTGTGCCGGTTGATTCAACCCGTTTTGTGTTAATGGGAGAGGGGCCCTATCCCCGGGCAGAGAGCGCCACCGGCGTGTGTTTTATGGACGGGGCTGTAACGTCTCTGTGGCAGGATGGTCAGGGATTATCGAAAACAGTCAATCGCGCAACTTCGCTGCGTAACTTCGTCAAAATGTTGCTGGTCGCGGATGGAACACTCGACGTTAATCACACCGGTGCCGTTGCCTTGCAATCCGTTTCCAGAATGGCCTGTGCAGCGGATTCGAATTGGATTCGATCCGGCTCAGAGTTACAGTCCAATCTGATGCGTAACGGATTTTTGTTGCTCAATGCCAGTCTGGTATTCAGAACGGATGTTGCGCCAGCTCTGGATGCCAAAGCCTGGCTGCCTTTTCTGCGTATCATATTGCAGGCACTGTCGAGTCAGTCACCAGCGGTACAGCTGATACTTTGGGGGAAAATAGCTGAAAAAATGACGACCTTGCTCGAGGTGCGCCAATTTAAGACGCTGGTTTCAGAACATCCCTACAACCTGTCCTTCATTGCTAACCAGTCTATGCAAAATTTCTTTCGGCAATTTCAGTTGTTGAAAAAATCACTTTGAGTTAAGCGAATAGGAATATCCGCTATTCTTTTGGTATTTGTACAAATTTATTGATCTGCCACGCGATGATATGGATCAAATACCTGCGAATTATTGTTTTTAATAACTTTTCTTATTTTTTTCAGCTCATATAATGATTTTCAGATGACCAGGGTGTTTTGGGTGATGTGCACCTGCCTGGATGCATTGAATATCAATATCTTGAAAAAATAACATGCTGAAGAAAATTCCGATAAGCCATTTACGTAAAGGCATGTTTATCCATGAGTTTTGCGGTTCATGGATAGAGCATCCATTTTGGAAAAAATCATTTTTGGTGACCAGTCAGGAAGAATTGCAAAATATTCTGGCCAGCAAAATTGCTGAACTGATTATTGACACCAAAAAGGGGTTGGATGTACCGGCCGACGTAGAAGCTGAAAAGCCTGAATCTGAACCTGAGCCTGACGTTATCGAGCAGCCTGCGCCGGTCAGACCTGCAGTGGTTGTGCCTGTTTCGATGGATAAGGAATTGAATCAGGCCAGTCAGATTGTGGCTGAATCAAAAAAAGCCGTGATCAACATGTTTCAGGAAGCGCGCATGGGCAATGCGGTCAACGTGGAGAGCATGCAACCGCTGGTCGAAGAGATTTCGGCCTCGGTCAACCGCAACTCTGGCGCACTGATTGGCCTGGTACGTCTGAAAACCAAAGATGACTATACCTACATGCATTCGATCGCGGTGTGTGCGCTGATGATCGCCCTGGCGAAACAGCTGCAGTTATGTGACGAAGAAATCAAGGAAGCGGGTATGGCAGGCCTGTTACATGATATCGGCAAAATGATGATTCCAAATGAGATCCTGAATAAACCTGGAAAATTAACCGACTCCGAATTTGATAACGTCAAACAGCATCCGATGGAAGGCTACAAGATGTTGAAGCGTAACAGCGCGATGAGTGAAATCGTGCTCGACGTTTGTCTGCATCATCATGAAAAAATCGACGGTTCCGGATATCCGGAAAAATTAAGCGATCAAAAAATCAGCCTCATGGCCAAAATGGGCGCAGTCTGTGATGTGTACGATGCAGTGACTTCTAACCGCGCATATAAAAAGGGTTGGTGTCCTGCTGAATCAATCAAAAAAATGTCTGAATGGACCGGCACCCATTTCGATGAGCGTATTTTTCAGGCCTTTGTCAGAAGTATCGGGATCTATCCTGCAGGCTCATTGGTCATGCTGAAGTCGGGACGACTGGGCGTCGTGGTGGAGCAGAATGATGTATCTCTGCTGCAGCCCATGGTACGGGTATTTTTCTCGAGTAAATCGATGAGTTATATTGCGCCGGAGCTGCTGGATTTATCCAAGCCTGGTCAAAATGAAAAAATTATCTCCAGAGAGCTGGTCAGCAAGTGGGGGCTGAAAAATATTGATACGTATTGGTTAGGTGATGCCGGCGCCAATACTGGCAGGTAAATCAGTCGATTCACTCAGCCGGCATGCCGGGATTTGAGAATATCGCTGCAGTACAGCGGGAACGGCGCCGGATTGTCAGGAATTTTGGATTGCTCAAAAAAATATTTCAGTGTGGCGATGATGGTTTGAAATGCGATTTGATCCCACGGAACCTGATCTTCGGAAAACAGCGCTACCTCCAGACTTTCCGTGCCCGCGCAATAATTTAGATCCAGCAATGTGGCGCGGTAAAACAAATGAATCTGATCTACATGGGTGAC
>Ga0209067_10002293_pt1 | contig 11381 bp, 4 predicted proteins | sample ColStrG_CSR_2013_FD_187199 | JGI IMG/M metagenome (GOLD analysis project Ga0209067, IMG submission 187199) | Freshwater sediment microbial communities in response to fracking from Pennsylvania, USA - Cold Stream Run_MetaG_CSR_2013 (SPAdes)... | ecosystem: Environmental > Aquatic > Freshwater >... | reverse complement strand
TGTCCTTGTAGCGTCGCGCGTGCTCGGCGAGTTCGCAGCATCGGTCAGCGCCGCGACAAACTATCGCGGCCCAGTGACGGCGAGCAACGGACCGGCGCTGCCAACGCCGGCCACCATCGGCGGTGGTGTGCCGCAGACGCCCTCTCTGCCGTCGGAGAGCGCTGTGGCGAACGTCGACTCTGAGAGGTTGCAGCGTTCGAAGACGCGTGCCTCGTTCGACTTCCTCTTCACACGCCTGCGCTACGTGAAGCCGGTGATGTGGAACGACGGACGCATCTACTTGCGCATCAACTCGCTGCAGAACGAGCGCGACCTCGTGTTTGTGCGCGAGCGCGCCGACACGAAGGACATGACGGTGGGCGACCGCGCCGTCGAGGAGAAGAAGGCGCTCGACGAGCAGCGGTTGCCGAAAACGTGCCTGGTCGACGACACGGTGCGCATCTACTCGTGGCCGGGTCTGCTGCCGCGCGACGACGGCACACTGCGCGGCCCGATGGTGAAAGTGATGCACAACCTCTGGGCGTGGATGGACGCCGATAGGCGCCTGGTCGAGGCCGACGAGTCGAACGTGCGGCCGACGGTGTGGCTAACCAACACGCCGACCGCCACTGGCAGCACGCGCGACATGACCGAACAGGAGTTGCTCGAACTCGGCGCGAAGCCGACGCGTGCCGACGACCACGCGACGCGAGCGCGCATCGCCGGCGAGATGCGCATGACGGCGATGATCAACATGGCCAACCGCCGGCGGCAGAACGAGGTGACGGAGGCGATCGCCGAAGGCAGCCTCGCGCCCAACGGCGAGGACGTCGATCGCAAGGCGCTCTACCGCCTCATGCTCAACAACCCGCGCTTCGACATGCGCCCGCTGCCGTTCGGCTGGTCGGTGTCGACGGTGGCGAGCGGCAAGAGTCTCGACGACGTCGAGTCGCGCAAGGCGACCTACCAGGAGAGCATCGCCGGCATGTGCGGCATACCGTTGATTCAGCTGCTCGGCGGCATGGGCAACTCGCAGTCGGCGTCGTCGGGCTCGGCGACGGCGTCGACGTCGGCGAAAGGCGGCGGCAAGGCGGCGGTGACGGGCGGTTCGGCGTCGCTGAGCGGCGGCGTGCTGCGACCGATCATCACGAAGGATCGCACCGACCTGGCGATGTTCCTCGAGGAGTCGCTCGAGATCCTCTTCCGCGACATGAGCAACACCGAGTTGGCGCGTGTGCTCAAGCTGAGCGTGCGCGAGAGCGAGAAGGTGGCGCGCGGGCACGACGTGCTGCTGGCGACGCTGCAGGAGCACTTCCATCTGCTCACCGACGCGGCGCGCCAGCTGCTGCAGACGGCGGCGAAGGACAGCGCGCGCATCAAGACGGCGCTCATCTCGCAGTACCAGCAGATCACCGACGCTGCGATGAAGGTGTCGACGATGAACCATCGCTTCCAGCTGCGCTTCCTCAAGGAGTTGTTCGTCGACAACGCCGAGATCGACATGCTCGTGCAGATCGGTGCGCGCACCGACCTCGAGGCTGCCAACATGAAACTCGCCAAAATGGGCCTCCCTCCAATTGACGAGCAGTCGTTCGAGCGCAACCGCAAGCGGCGCCTCGAGCAGAACAAGGAGGAGGTCGACTCACAGCAACCGACGCCGCAACTCGACCCCAACAAGGTGGCGCTCGATGGTGGTGGCGGCGGCGGGCTGCCGGCTGCGAAAAAGAAGAAGTAAATTCGCGCGCCCGCAGCCCCCCTCGCACAAACGCGCAACAAAAAAAAGAGACTTATGAGCACCTTTTATCCGCAAGCGACGAAGAAAGGCGCCTGCTGGTGCTACCGACTGGTCAACGGCGTGCAGGTCTACTCGATCGACCTCACACACGACGCGCTTATCGAGTTGGTCGATCCGACGCAGGCGCAGATCGAGACCGAGTGCGCGCGCGCCATGTTCGCCTCGCTGCTCGAGCGCTGCGCGGTGGAAACCGTTCTGCACCGCTGGACGCGCGACAATCCTTTTGCAGCGCAACGCACGCGCTACGCGCTACTCGTCAACAACGCGCACACGAACCTTTTCACGCACGAGCGTGAGGCGCGAGGCGCCGTGCGTAGCATGAACGCAGCGCGCAATGTTCGCCTGCCGATGGTCTGCGGCGGCGGCGGCGACAACAACAAAACCGAACGCACGTACACCAGCACCGTCGTTGTGCTGCAGCAGCGCTTCGCGTCGCCGGCACACCAGGGCGAGGTGTTTAACGAGTTTGTTGTGCTCGGTCTCGTTCCCTGGTTCGTGAATAACACTGCCGGCGGCATCGAACTCTCCGATGTGCTTCTGAACACGCGTTTTGACGGCATGTCGACGGCGCAGCGTGCGCTGTATGAGCGCTGTCAGTTACCGCGCGTCAACCTGCGTACGTTTGGAGCGAATGAACGCGTCGAGTGTATGGCTGAGCGATTGCTCAGTTTCTGCGTTCGCTGGCACGTCGCTCGGCACTCTCCGGCAGCGACGGCGGCAGCGTCGAGCAACGCTTCATTGTTTCAGACTGTCATGGCGTCGGCGGCAGCGTCGAGCGGTGGTGTGCGCGCTGAACTCGAGCGGCAGTTGTTCAACGCTACGCGACGCTACACCACGCCAGCGAGCGAAGCGATATTCGCGCATCCGGCGACGCTGTTTAATTTGCACGCGCTCTGGGTCGACGCCGCACTCGCGCCACCGGCGCGGCGCTGGATGGCGCGGCAGTTGAGCGACGCCGTGCAGACGCTGGTGCGCGTTGCCGTTATTGAGCGCGGCGAGACGGCAATGCAGGTGTTCTGCGACGAGTGTCTGCTGCCGGCGCTGGCGTTCTTTGTGCCGCAGTATCGCGCGACACGCCGCGGCGCAGCGTGCGTCGGCGTCGACTTCTACTCGGTGGCCAACTCGCCGCTCAACGTCGACTTCGAGCGCCTCTTCAAAGCGCATCCGCCACTGCGCGGCGAACCGCCGCCAACGCTGGCCGACGGCTGCGACGTGCTGCCGTTGTCGGTGGCGTGCCATCTCTACTCGTACGTGTTCGCGGCGGCGCTCGAGCATCTCGCGAGCGCGCCCGACACTGTGTCGGGAACGCGAGTCGACCGCGAGCACCTCGTCGACGACACTGTGCTGCCCGTCAACGGTCGCGATCTCTACCGCACGCCGCGCACCACGCGCTTCGACGACGTGCCGCTCGGCAGCGTGCTGCTTGACGCACGCGCAGCCGCGCTCAAACAATCGGACTTCCTATTGGACCCCGAAGTGCTCGCAATGCTGCAGGCAGGACTGCCAGTTGCGGCGCACATGGTGCTTGGCGCCGACGACGACGCACTCTCGCATCGTCTGACGCACAGCATGTCCATCCCGTTGCGTCACTCGCGTCAGTTCCTCGTCGTCAGCCAGTCAGCACTGCACGATATTTGCAGTCAACCAGCAACGGAGGTCACCGCAACAACAGTTGATATTGAAGATGCAGTACCGTCAGCGCCGACGTCGCAAATGCGCACGCGTTCAGTGTCGGGTCGTGAGCCGAGCAACCTCGTCGTGCTGCTGCATCAACGCTACGCGTTGCCGCTGTGTGCGCGACGGTTGACGGCGAAGTTCGTCGACGAACGCACGCACGTCGGGTACCGCGAGCGTGACTTCCTCTACCGCTTCCTGCGTTCACTCAACCTGCCCGACCTGACGCACGACGAGATAACGGCGTTCATTACGATGAACTCGCGCACGCCGAGCGAGGACAAGCGCACCAAGCACAGGAAGCACTGCGTCGATCTGCGTAAGTTCAGCGAGAAGATGCTCGAGCGGCAGGTGCGGAATCGCGTGGCGAGCGGCGCCAGCGAGGCTGACGCGTCGGCTGCGGCGTCGTGTCTTGGCAACTGCTCAACGCAGGCAAAAGCCGGCTTCTGTCCGTTCGCGTCGGCTGCTGGCGGTGGCGGCGGCAATGCATCGGCAACGGCATTTGACGCTGCCGCACTGCGCACACTGCTGGCGCGTGTCAACCTGGTGTTGCGCAACGACGCCGCTGCGCTGGAGCGCGTTGTTGCTGCCGCGTCGGGCGGCGCGTGGCCGCGCGCTGCATGCAGACAGGAGTTCACCGAGACGCGACGCCATATTGACGTTGCGTTTGACGAGGTCGATATCGACATTCAGCGTCCGGCACAGTACATGGCGGCGAGCGCGCAGCACGCCGAGAAACGCAAGAATAGGCAACAGGCAACACACTAGTAAAAATAAAATACCTCGCCCTCCGTCGAACGAAACATCTTAGACAAATGAGCGACGAAGACGGCATCAACAACAAAAAAGCGCAAACAGAGCGAGAAATCTACAACGCCAGCTGCGGCTGCTGTCGATGACAGTACAGTACAAGATATCAGTGTTGTGTATACCAATAGCACAGGTCGTGAGGTGAACGTGGTTGACGATGTGGGCAAGTTGTTGCGCGACTGCCTCGAGTCGTTCTACATCGCCGAAATGCGCCTCTCGAAGAAGGGTGCCTCGGTGACGGCGTACTACGCCAACGGCTACACTGAGAAGTTGGCGCAGATCAATCGCTTTCTCGACTTTGTCGGACTCGAGCACGCGTGTGCGACGCCGTTTCAGGAAATGCACATCGAGTTCACAAAGACCTGGGCGCGTCGCGCCTACACCATTTGCAAGGAGTTGCGCGACAAGGAGTTCGCCGCCAAGGAGAACACCAGCGATGCAGCCGGCCCAGAGAGAAGTCGAACCGGCGCAGTTGTGTCGTCACTGATGACGCAGAGCCTGAACAGAATTGCAAACTACGACCTGGGCGACCTGATGCACAAATGAATAGTTACTATGCAAACGCTTTGCTTTCACTCAATATCGCCAACTGAGTTGTTGAACAGCATGAACGACTGATGTGTGCGGTTGCTGAAGAGTGGCAGATGCAGCCGCTCGCCTGCGGTGCTCATCACCGTCGCGTCGTACGCGCTGCCGGCCGGCACAGCCACCAGTGCGCAGCGCGTGTCGCGCGCCTTCACGACGTACAGCGTTGCGGTCTGTCGTTGACGTTCCGGCAGCAGCGCGAGCGCCTGGCGCTGCAGTTCGACGACGTCGACGCCGTCGACGAAGAACCGTGGCGCGTCGCGCACGCCAAACTTGCGCATCGCCGCCGACGACTGTGTGAATCGAAGCAGTTCGACAAGCGCGGCGTCGAGTGCGTCTCCGCCACCGCCGCCAAACACGCTAAGATTGGTAAGATCGAAATGTCGCTCGGGCATTCGACGCATTCGATCGACGACGGCGCGAACGACGCCGGCGACGCGCATCGCGACGCCATCCTCCACTCTCTCCTGCGCTCGATTGAGAGCCAACGAGAAAACCGAGTCGAGCAGCATGTCGACGGCGTTGGCGTCTTCCAGTTTGTCCAACAGAATAGGGAACTTAAGCACCGGCAGCGCGCGGTAGAACTCGGTGTACGTGTAGTGCAACGCCTTTGGCAACGGGAAGCGGCGTCGCACGTCGTTGGCGCCCGGCACGAAGTCGAGCGGCATTTCTTCGAGTCGCTGCCGCGCGTCCTCGAGCACCTCGTACAAGAGCAGTTCGACGTCGAGCGCCGGCGTCATCAGCGACGCGGTTTCGCGACGCAGCGTGGCGGCGCGCGCACGCAGACGTTCGGCCAACGCACTAAACTCGGCGCGCGACGCCGAGTCGGGCTGCAGCGCCGCGAGCACGGCGTCGCGCCAGTTCTCGAGCACCGGCCGACCCGGTTCGCCGTCGGCGCTCGCCACAGCACGGTAGAGTTGGAGCGCCACGCGGTACAGTTCGCGCCAGCCCGTGCTCGCGAAGCCCAGTGGCGGCAGTTCGCGGTTCACAGCGTCGAGCACGTACTGCGCCACGTGTGTTCCGGCCGCAAACGAGCCGTACTCGCCGCGTCTCACACGCTGCTCAATCGAGTTTTCGTCGACGACGGCGGCGTCCAGTGTTGACGACGACGACTCACGCAGTTCTCCGTTTCCATCGCTTGAGTAGTCGAGTGGCAACGCGCCGACGAGCGGCGGCGGAGAGGCGCTCGCGCCGTTGTCGCGCATGAGCGTGGGCGGATGCCGACGAATGCGCGGCGCCGGCCACGGTGCGCGGAGGAGAATAAAGTCCCGGTAGTCGCGCTCGACGCGCCGCCAGACGTCGATACGACTGGCGTTGCCGGCACGCGCGACGTCGATGGTGCGCGACGTGCGATTGAGCAGCACGAGCAACGCGGTGCCGGCAGCGCCGCCGGCGGCGTGTTTGGCGCGCTCGGCACGCACAACGTCGCGCAGCGGTGCGCCGTCGAAGAAGAGGTATGTGTTGCCGCCGGGCGGTGGCGCAGCGAGCAGGTCCTCGACCATGTCGAGGTGGCAGTCGTCGTGCGCCAGGTCGAACTCGGTGGCGACGACGCTCTCCTCGACGTACGCGCGCTCGACCTGCGCCGTGAAGCGCGCCAGGCACACAAGTAGCGCCGGCGTCACGCGGTCGACGCTCGTCTGCGTGCCGCGCAGCAGGTCGGCGCGAAAGCGACTCGCCACGCTGGCCACTGTCGTCGTCGCATCGGTTGTCGGCTGCGCCAGTGGCGCGTTGGCGTGCTGCCGCAGGAACTCTGCTACGCCCTGGTAGCGCCCGACGCCGGCCGCGTACAGCGTCTCGACGTTGGCGTAGCGCGGCCAGTTGGTGCTCGTCGCGCTCTGCGTCCACGCCTTGAGCGCCAGTCGGTCGACGGCAGTGCGCAGCGCCACGGTGCGCTCGAGCAGCGCGTCGCGTCGCGCCTCCTCTCCCACGCTCAGTCGATGCTTCTCGACGAGGTACTGCAGCACGCGCGACGCCACCGAGTCGCGCGCCAGCCGCAGCACGTTGAACGAGCGCAGCACGCTCTCGGCCGAGCGACCGTTGAGCCGCGCCTCGCTCTCGATGAGCCCCGTCAGCCAGAGCAGTTCACCGGCGTCGGTGCGCGGACAGCCAACAGCCGGCACCGACGTGCGCAGCACCTCGGCTACGCTCTCGCGCGCCACGCCAGACATATCCATCGCCGCGTCGACGTCGTCGCGCAACGCGCGCTCCTCGTCGCCAACTCCACTCAGCAGACCCGACTCGGCTAGTGTGGGTGACGCCGCCGGCAACAGACCGGCGACGTACGCACTAATGGTCTCGGCGCTCATTTCGATGGCATCGTAGAGGTCAACACTGCGCCGGTAGCGACGCCATGCGTCGAGCGGCAGCGCGGCGAAACTCGGCTGCGGCGCGATCAACTCGAACTCGCACTCGAGCGGGTGGTAGAGAACGACGTGCGGTCGCGCCTCGTATGCTCGCATCACAAGCGGATAGGCGTCGGCAATGTGACGCGACAGCAGGCGTCCGTTGAACGTGACGAGCCGCGCGTCGCCCGAGTCCTTGAACTTGCGCGCGTCGCCCAGCGCCACCAGGTAGTAGGGTTGCGCGTGCCGCGGGAAACGCCGCTGAAACTCGAACGTCCACAGCAGGTCGCGCGTCGAGAAGAGCAACAATAGCAGTGTTGTCGACGCCGTCGACTGACGTGTGACAATAAACTGCCCGTCTTCCGCATTGAAGTAGAGAAGCGCACCGCCAACGTCGCTCGTTCCGTCGGCGTTGATGCGCGGCGTGAGATCGACGTGCTCGAGTTCCTGTCGAATCACCTCCCAGAGCGAGCGTGTGCCGAAGCGATACTGCTCGATGTCGTCGACGCTCGACTCGAGTCGCTGTAGATGAAAGCGCTCGATCAACTGCACGAGCACACCGAGGTCGGCAGGTTGGCGCGACGAGGCGGCGAAGCGACGCCACGCGACTTGCAAGTCGTACTGCGCTGCGTTACTGTCGACAGTAGTGACATCTACACCAATATCTCCGTCGCCGTCGTCGTCGTCGTCGTCTGTGCTTGTGGTGGGAGAGAAACGTGGCACGTGTAGACCGACACTACTGTGCAGTTCATCGAGCGAGCCGACGAGAAATTGCGCGCTCGTCGTTGCCTGCGTGGGCGCAACGACGAGCAGGTCGCCAGCGAGCGCGTCGAATAGCACAAGCCACGTTGCGTCGTAGCGCTGCGTGCGTGCGCGCGTCCACGCGTTGACGAGCCGCTGCACCTCAACGTCGAGCGGCTCGCCGCGCAGACGCACACCGGCGTCGTCGCCGCGTGTTTTGTACGCCTGCAGTAGCGCGCGTAGACTCGTGCCATCGTCGAGTCGTTCGACGAAGTAGTCGCGTGCCTCGGCCAAGTCGACGGGCGTCTCGAGTTTGAACGTATCATTGTCGGTGCGTCTCACGCCACCGCGTCCACCCATATTATCGTCTCCCTTGCGCTTGCGTCGTTGCTCGGTCGTCATGAATGCCGCTGCGCGTGCGTGCGTGCGTGCGCGCGAGAAGTCTTGTGCACAGAGAGAGAGTTGTTTTTTTTAACTAAACTTTTCCGCGCGTCACAAACGCAAACAATGAGTGAGACACCTGAACGACCTTCGCATGTCATTGTGGTGCTCGTCGGTCATCCAGGCAGTGGTAAGTCGGCGTTGGCGGCGACACTGGCGCGCAGCGTGAGCCCGCCCGGGCTTATTGTGTCGGTGCGCGACGTGGCGAAGAAGATGCTGGCGCACCTGGCGTGCACGCGTGCCGACAACTTCGCGCACCCACGCGCCGAGAACGTCATGTTCCGCGCCGGCGACGGCACGCTCACGTCGTTCAACGAGGCGCTCGACGACTTCTACGACTCGACGCGCGTCGCGCTGCCGTGGTTCGTGTGGGTGGCGCACCTGCGCAACCTCATCGATACGCACCTCACGTCGCCGACCGGCGCGCGCTTCTTCATCGTCGACGACCTGGTGCATTACGACGAGTGCGAGTACGTCGCGCAGCTGCCCGGCGCCACGGCGTTCACCGTGTTCCTCGACGGCAACCCGGGCAAGGCGGTGCCGCGCAACAAGACGCGCCCGGCCTATCACACGCGCGAGGACATTCGCGACAAGGCGCTCGCCAACTACGTCGGTGTGTTCCGCTTCAACACCGACCTCCCACTGCTCGAGTGCGAGAGCAGGTTGCTCAAGTTCGTCACCACCTGCATCAACATTACGCCGCAGCAGCGCGCCAACTTCAAGATTGAGGTTGCCGCCGCCGCCGCTGCTGCTGCTGCGCAGCAGAAACAAGCTGCTGAAGACGCTGCTGCCGCTGCCACTAACGACACTAAGCAACCTGGTGGCAAACAATGAAAAATTGCATGTTACCAAAAAAAAGTTTTTTTCGCGATTCGCAATCGCCGATCGCCAACTTCGACGCCACCTAGACGATCAAGCGGAATAGCAAATCTCACTTGACAACGCTTGTCAATAGTGATTCCCATGCAAAAACAATGCCAGTTGCGTAAGGAACCTCAGTGTTTAGAGCAACTTTAAGGCGCGACAATTTACAGTGGTTGCTATGCTGGTGACGCTGCCTCATCGGAACCTCTTTGGTGTACCGATTTGTGATCTCGGATCTCAAAGTGGTGACCTAAAAGTGGTAGCCCGACCCTCACCTCTATTGTAAGACTTTTCACGTTCATCTCGAAATTTGCCTCCGCTTTGAATTGGATCAAAATTTCACTCGTACCCCGATCCCCGATCGGCCCCCGAAAATCGACTCTGCGGGGAGGGTCTATTTCATAAATCGGCTGATGCAGATGTGTAGAACTTTACAAGTTACCAACGCAAAGTGTCAAGCATTACGCACAAGTGCAATGCATCAAAGAGTTATTGCACGAGCCAGCACGATCCGGCTCGGGATTTGGGAATCGGCGCGACGACTCAATTTCGATACAACTCAAAGCGGACGCAAATTTCGAGATGAACGTGAAAAGTCTTACAATAGAGGTGAGGGTCGGGCTACCACTTTTAGGTCACCACTTTGCGATCCGAGATCACGAATCGGTACACCAAAGAGGTTCCGATGAGGCAGCGTCACCAGCATAGCAACCACTGTAAATTGTCGCGTCTTAAAGTTGCTCTAAACACTGAGGTTCCTTACGCAACTGGCATTGTTTTTGCATGGGAATCACTATTGACAAGCGTTGTCAAGTGAGATTTGCTATTCCGCTTGATCTCCCAGGCGGACTCGAATCGCCGATCGCCGATCGCCGATCGCAAGACCCACTCTGGGCGGACAGCGTAAATAAAAAATCTGTTGATGCAAATGTGTAGAACTTTCAAAGTTGACAACGCAAGATCTGTGCCGCATAGTCGTACGACCACTCTACAACGAGTTATTGCACGAGCCAACGCGATCGGTCCAACGATTTGGGAATCGGCGCGACGACTCAATTTCGATGCAAGTCAAAGCGGACGCAAATTTTGAGATGAACCCGAAAAGTCTTACAATAGAGGTGAGGGTCGGGCTACCACTTTTAGGTCACCACTTTGAGATCCGAGATCACAAATCGCTGACCCAAAGAGGTTCCGATGAGGCAGCGTCACCAGCATAGCAACCACTGTAAATTGTCGCGCCTTAAAGTTGCTCTAAACACTGAGGTTCCTTACGCAACTAGCATTGTTTTTGCATGGTAATCACTATTGACAAGCGTTGTCAAGTGAGATTTGCTATTCCGCTTGATTGCCTAGGCGGGCGTCAATCGCCAATCCCCCCGATCCCCACTCAAAAATCAAGTTCGAGAGGAGGGCGTATTTTATAAATTGGCTGATGCAGATGTGTAGAACTTGTCGAGTTGGAACCTATATGTGTCAATCATAACACTCTCAGGCCATTATTTAGCGAGTTATTGCACGAGCCAGCGTGATCCGACTCGGGATTTGGGAATCGGCGCGACGACTCAATTTCGATACAACTCAAAGCGGAGGCAAATTTCGAGATGAACCCGAAAAGTCTTACAGTAGAGGTGAGGGTCAGGCTACAACTTTTAGGTCACCACTTTACGATCGGAGATCACAAATCGCTACCCCAAAGAGGTTCCGATGAGGCAGCGTCACCAGCATAGCAACCACTGTAAATTGTCGCGCCTTAAAGTTGCTCTAAACACTGAGGTTCCTTACGTAACTAGTATTGTTTTTGCATGGGAAACACTATTGACAAGCGTTGTCAAGTGAGTTTCGGCACTCCGCTTGATCTCCTAGGCGGACGATCGGAGATCCCCGATCCGATCGGACGAACAAAATAATTATTTTTCATCGATGTAGAGGTGTCAGAACTTCGCGTGAAACGCTTCATTGTGATAGGTAAGAAAAACTTTACGTATTATAATTAATTGAGAGTGATGTGTCATCTCTGGTGGCACGCCGGCCAAGGGGAGAAATTTAATTTTTTTATTTTATTTTCAAATTTCAGATTGCGTTTCATGATCTCGGATCGCAAAGTGGTGGCCTAAAAGTGGTAGCCCGACGTCAACTTTCACTGTGAGACT
>Ga0209067_10002290_pt1 | contig 11385 bp, 11 predicted proteins | sample ColStrG_CSR_2013_FD_187199 | JGI IMG/M metagenome (GOLD analysis project Ga0209067, IMG submission 187199) | Freshwater sediment microbial communities in response to fracking from Pennsylvania, USA - Cold Stream Run_MetaG_CSR_2013 (SPAdes)... | ecosystem: Environmental > Aquatic > Freshwater >... | reverse complement strand
AAGTAAGGCACTCCTCACTCCAAACGATTCAACCATCCGGCGCCATCTGTGGGTGTTTGAAAATGCTGTAACGAGGAATCCGCCGAGCGGCTTGCGGAAGGCTTTTGCGAACCGTTCGGTTTGCGGCCGTGAACCGAAGGGCGACACTGGCTTCGCGCGCACTGGGAGTTGCGGTGTAGCCTAAGGTGAGGGATTTTTGTGAACCGCAGACAACTCATCGGCTCCGTTGCCGCGCTGCCCTTGGCCGGCGCTGCCTGGCCCGCCGCCGCGCAGCAGAAACAGATGAAGATTACGGCGCTCGAAACCGACCTCCTCAAGCGCCCGCCCGGCACGCCCATCTACGATGCGATCCACCAGTTGAGCGTCGATAGCGGTTCAGTGGTGCTGCGCCTCCGCACCGATGCCGGCATCACCGGTTGGGCTGATTGCTCCTTCGGCATGATTGCCGGCGGCCCGCGCGTGGTCCAGACGATCCTCGAGCACGAGGTGAAGCCTGTGCTTTTGGGCAAGGACCCGGCCTTTCCGCGCCGCATCCGCGCCGACCTGTGGAAGGCCCTGGAGTACAATGGCGTCGGCGGCGTGGTCCAGTTCGCCATCGCCGCCGCCGACATCGCCATCTGGGACATCCTCGGCAAAAGCGCCGGCCTCCCCGTGTACAAGATGCTGGGCGCCTATCGCGACCGCCTGCCCGTCTACTCCATGTGCGGCTGGTATTACGACAACGACGAAGACCTCTCCCGGTATCGCCGTTCCCTCACCGAAGCCATGGAACAGGGCTACCACGCAGTCAAGATCAAGGTCGGGCGCGGCGGGATCGAGGAGGACGCACGCCGCATCCGCATGGCCTTCGACATCGTGGGCAAAGGCAAACGCGTGATGGTGGATGCCAATCAGGTCTTCAACCGCAACGAAGCCCTGCGCCGCGGCCGCGTCTACCAGGATATGGGCTGCTTCTGGTACGAAGAGCCGCTGCCCCCACACGACATGGAAGGCTTCACGCTGCTGGCCAAGGAATTGGACATGCGCATCGCCACTGGCGAGAACCTCGCGACCAAGTATGCCTTCGTCGACCTCATTGAGCGTCGCGGCGCCGACGTGGTGCAACCCGACAACCGCCGCGCCGGCGGTGTCACCGAGTGGATGGAAATCGCCGCGATCGCCGATGGCCACGGTTTGGAACTGGCCAGCCACGGCGGCGGCTCGACGAACCTGAACATGCTCCTGGCCATGCCCAACGCAATTTACATGGAGACCAGCGGCCCGCGGAAACTGGTGGATGGTGAAGTCTTCGCCCCCGAAGCCCCCGGCATGAGCAGTGAAGTCTCCGAAGCCGATATCCGTAAGTACAAGGTCGGCTGACGCCTGGTGCGGCCTTTGGGGCCAAAAGGAATTAAGATACATCAATGAAGAGAATTGTTCTCGCGCTCCTGGCAATGCCTGGGGCTTTGACCGCCGCCGACCAGGTGACGGTGATTAAGGCCGCGCGCCTGTTTGACGGCAAGAGCGACCACGTCGTCTCGCCGGGCCTGGTGGTGGTGAGCGGGGGGAAGATCAGTGCCGTTGGAAAGAACGCGGCGATTCCGGCGGGCGCCGTTACGATCGATTTGGGTGATGCCACGTTGCTGCCGGGATTCATGGACGCACACACGCACCTCTCGATGCCATTCGAGCGGGACTACCGGGTGACGGAACAGGCGCTGCTGAAGAAGACCGTTGCCGAGCGCGCTCTGGACGCGGCGGAGAACGCGCGCAAGACCCTGATGGCGGGCTTCACTACGGTGCGCGACGTGGGTGCGGCCGATTATATCGACGTTGGGCTGCGCAATGCGATCCGCGACGGCAAGATTCCGGGCCCCCGAATGCTGGTGGCGGTGCACGCCCTGGGCGCGACGGCCGGCCACTGCGATCCGACGGCCGGATTTGCGCCCCTACTCTTCGGGCGGGAGCCCGGCTTTGCCGATGGCGTCATCAACAGTCCCGACGAGGCGCGGGCAGCCGTCCGTTTCAACGTTAAGCAGGGCGCCGACGTGATCAAGACGTGCGCCACGGGCGGGGTGTTTTCGCTGACCGACGACGTGGATACTCCCCAGTTGACCCAAGCCGAACTCGACGCGCTCGTGGACGAAGCCCACGCGCTCCGCCGCAAGACCGCGGCCCACGCTCACGGAGCCACGGGCGCCAAACGCGCCATCCGCGCCGGGATCGATTCCATCGAGCACGGAAGCTTCCTGGATGATGAGGCGCTGGATCTGATGAAGGCAAAGGGCACGTATTACGTTCCGACCCTGATGGCCCTGGAAGGCGTGAAGGAAATGCTGAACGATGGCTTCGTGCCGCCGCCGATCGAAAAGAAAGCACGCCAGGCGACGGCCGCGCTGAACGCCACGGTGCGTAATGCTATCGCACGCGGCGTCAAGATCGGGCTCGGCACCGATGCGGCGGTGTATCCGCACGGCCGCAATGCCGAGGAGTTCCACTTGCTGGTGGATCTGGGGATGAAGCCGGTGGACGCACTGAAAACCGGAACGTCGGCTGACGCGGACCTGCTGGGGATTGCCGACCGTACTGGAACGCTGGAGGCGGGCAAGGCGGCCGACATTGTGGCGTGTCCGGGCAATCCCGAGGAAAACATCCGTGTGGTGGAGAAAGTCTTCTTCGTGATGCGGGATGGTGTGGTATTCCGAAAGTAAATGCGGATGGCGAGCAAGAAGGAGTACCTGGATTTCGTGGTGGATTGGTTGTCCCCGCTCGGCGAGATCACTTCGCGCAGCATGATGGGGGGATACGTGCTCTATTGCGGGGGCACGGTCTTCGCGCTGCTGGCGGACAACACGCTCTACCTGAAGGCTGACGATGTGACCAGACCACGATTCCAGGCGCTCGGCCTGAAGCCGTTTCAGCCTTTCCCCGATCAGCCCGGGACCATGCAGTACTGCCCTCCGCCGGCCGAGTTCTTCGAAGATTCCGACGTGATGGACGAATGGGGCCGGGCCGCGGTGGAGTGCGGACGGCGGGCTCAGGCCAAACGCAAGCCCAAAGCCGCGAAGCGCGCGATGCGGCAACGGAAATCGCGCTCCGGGTAAGTACACAGGCGTATCGGATTTGATACTATTGTAAACGGCTCCCCGCCTATGTTACCGAGTGTGCCTTTGGCGTTCCTGATTCAGCGGTCCGCCGCCGACCGCCTGATTCAGAGCTTCTTCAACAACCCGTTCCACGGGATTCACCAACTGGCATGGTTCGACTGGGCGATGTTGATTCCCTACTTCACGGTTCTGGTTGTTTTGTCGGTCTACGGGTTGCATCGCTACGAAATCATTCGCACCTACTTCAAACACAAAAAGAACGCCGGCGCCGCGCCCAAGTGCTACGAACAGTTGCCGCCGGTGACGATTCAGCTCCCGCTCTACAACGAGCGGTATGTGGTGGAGCGGCTGATTGACGAAGTAGTCAAGATCGAGTATCCGAAGGGACTTCTGCAGATCCAGGTTCTGGACGATTCCACGGATGACACGGCGCCCTTTGCCGGGGCGCTGGTAGAACGGTACCAGGCGCTGGGCTATCCGATCGAGTATCATCACCGCTCCAACCGTCACGGCTACAAGGCGGGCGCTTTGCAGGAAGGTCTGAAGACGGCCACGGGCGAACTGGTGGCGGTGTTCGACGCGGATTTCTGCCCGCCGCCGGATTTCCTGCTGCGCACGATCCATCACTTCACCGACCCAACGGTAGGCGTGGTGCAGACGCGCTGGAGCTACCTCAACCGCGACTATAATTTCCTGACCGAGGTCGAGGCCATCCTGCTGGACGGCCATTTCATTCTGGAACACGGGGCGCGCTCGCGGGCGGGCTACTTTTTCAACTTTAACGGCACGGCCGGCATTTTGCGCAAGAAGATGATCGAGGACGCGGGCGGCTGGCAGCACGACACGCTCACTGAAGATTCCGACCTCAGCTATCGCGCCCAGCTCAAGGGCTGGCGTTTCGTCTACATGCCGGGCCTGGATTGCCCCTCCGAGTTGCCGGTGGAGATGCATGGCTTTCAGATTCAGCAATCGCGTTGGGCCAAGGGACTGACGCAAGTGGCCAAGAAGCTGCTACCGGCCATTTTGAAGGCGGACATTTCCAAGCGGGTGAAGGTCGAGGCCTTCATGCACCTGACGCCGAACATTTCGTATCCGCTGATGATTGTGATATCGGCGTTGATGCTGCCTGTAATGATCGTCCGGTTCTACATGGGCGTGTGGCAGATGGTGTTCATCGATCTGCCGCTGATTGCGGCGTCGTTCTGGTCGATTTCGCTTTTCTACGTGGTGGCGCAGCGGGAACTGCATCCGAAGGACTGGAAGCGCACGATTTTCCGGCTGCCCATGTTGATGGCGGTGGGGGTAGGGCTCACGATCATCAACACCCGCGCAGTGTTGGAGGCGTTGTTCGGGGTGGAGACCAGTTTTGTGCGGACGCCCAAGTACGCCATTAGCGACCGGCCCATGAAGCTGGAGAACAAGAAATACCGCCGCCGCAGCGGCTGGCTGCCCTACGCCGAACTGGCGCTGGGCACGTACTTCCTCGGGATGGTGGCTTTCGCCATCGAGACTTATAACTTCCTCTCGATTCCCTTCCTTGCGCTATTTGTGTTTGGCTACTACTGGGCGGGTTTGTCGACGTTGTATCAGGAATACCAGTCGAAACTGCAGTGGCTCAAGCAGCGGAATCTGGAATTGGCTCGCCAGGCGTAGGCGGCCAGCGGCCATCAGGCTAATTTCACCAACTGCTTCCCCAGGTTCCGGCCTTCCAGCATTCCGATGAAAGCTCTGGGCGTGTTCTCGATACCTTCCACTACATCCTCGCGGTAGCGGATCTTGCCCTGCCGCAGCCACGCGGACAGTTGCTGCAATGCGGCTTCGTACCGGTCGGCGAATTGAAAGACCAGGAAGCCCTCCATGCGGGCCTGCTTCACGATCAGTTGGCCCAGCCAGCGCGGCCCCATCTCCGGTTGGGTGGCGTTGTATTGCGAAATCTGGCCGCAGACGGCGATCCGCGCGCGGGTGGCGATCAGGCGCATCACCTCATCGGTAACCCGGCCGCCCACGTTGTCAAAGTAGATGTCGATTCCGTTGGGGCACAGTTCCTTCAACTTAGCTTGATAGTCCGTCGTGGTCTTGTAATTGAATCCGGAATCGAAGCCCATTTCCTTGGTAAGGAAATCCACTTTCTCATCGCTGCCGGCGACCCCGATAGCCCGGCAGCGCTTGATTTTGGCGATCTGTCCGACCAGCGAGCCCACGGCGCCGGCCGCACCGGAGACCACCACCGTCTCGCCGGGTTGCGGGCGGCAAATCTCCAGCAGGCCGAAGTAAGCCGTCAGCCCCGGCATTCCAAGAACGTAGAGGGCCGCACTGATCGGGTGGCCCTCCGGATCGAACTTGCGCAGCGCCTTGGCGGGCGCCACCGCGTACTCCTGCCAGCCGAGCATCCCTTCGGCGATGTCGCCCCGGGCAAAACGCGGGTCGTTCGATTCGACCACTTCGCCCACCGCGCCGGCGCCCACCAGTTCTCCCGGCTGGATGCCCTTGACGTAGGTGGTGACTCCCGTCAGCCGGCCCCGAATATAGGGATCTACCGAGAGGTAACGCGACCGCACGAGTATCTCGCCGCCCGCGGGCCGGGGAACGGGGGATTCGGTCAACTGAAAATCCGATTCCTTGGGCATTCCCTCGGGAATTGCCGCTAGCCTGATTTGCCGATTCATGACTGCCACTGTTTCAACGTAGCACCGGAAGCGTGGCTGGGTCGGTGAAAATATGAACGGTTCGGTGGATGGCCGGCCGGGCCGGGCCGACCCGTCGGCCGAAGTCACACCACGACCGCGGCTTGCCCTCGGTTATCATGGAATCACCTTGTGATTGGCCTGACGGTTTCGAAATACCGCATTCTCGAAGAGATCGGCCGCGGCTCCATGGGAATCGTCTTCAAAGCACAAGACACGTTCCTCGGGCGTTTGGCTGCTATCAAAATTCTGGCGGAGAAACTGGTCAACGACCCGGAAATGCTGCACCGTTTCGAGCGCGAGGGCGGGGCTGCTTCGGCCCTCAATCATCCCAACATCTGCACCGTGTTCGAGACCGGCAGTTGGCAGGGCCGCCCGTACCTGGCGATGGAGTTGCTCACGGGCCAGTCGCTCGACGAGCGGTTGGCCGCCGGACCGGTCCCGGCCGGTCAACTGATCGATATCGCCATCGGAGTGACCAGCGCACTCGAAGCCGCCCATGCCATCGGGGTGGTGCATCGCGACATCAAACCCGCCAATCTCTACCTCACCAACAGCGGCCGGTTGAAGGTACTGGATTTTGGTCTGGCCAAGGTGAGGGCTCCGGCGCCGCCATTAGGTGACGACGCCGCGACGGTCGCTATGTTCGCCACTCGCAAGGGCACGATCCTGGGCACTTTGGCCTACATGTCGCCCGAGCAGGCTTGCTGCGAACCGCTGGACGGCCGCGCCGATCTCTATTCGCTCGGCGTCGTGCTGTACGAATTAGCCACGGGAAAGCTGCCGCTCCGCCACGCGGAAAACACCGCGCCGTTGCCCGCCGGACTAGGTCCCATCGTCACCAAACTGATGGCCCGCGACGCCCGGAATCGCTACCAGACTGCCCGCGAAGCTCGCGAGGCCTTCCAGCACTGGAAATGCGCAGCCGCCGCGAAGTATGGCGTGGGGTAGTTGCGCAATTCTTCTTACGGATTTCCATTTGGTGTAGCATTTTCGGACTGCGAACAGGTCTTATGGTATGGACGACCGGAGCCGCCTCTTCCAAATCGGTGAGAAGTGGGTGTTGATGAACAAGCTGATGTGCTCTTTCTTCCCCGTTCTGCTCGGCGCGGCACTGGCCAGCCGGCCCGTCTCCGGCACCGCTCCCGCCAGCCTGCGGATTTCGGCCGAAACCGCTCCCGCGGGTGGCTGGGCGCAGATCAAGATCTTCGCAGTCAAGCCCATGGCCATTGCCAGCGGGAGTCTCGTCGTGAACCTCGACCCAACGGCTTTTGGCCCCGGCGCTATGGTCGGCCTGTTCGGCGCCAATGCCGATGCTGCCGGAAGTGCTGTGGTGCAGGGGCTGCAGATCGGCATCCAATTTTCGTCTGCCACGAGTGGCATCGGGCAAATCGCGGGATTGCCGGTAGTGGTCGTCTCCGTTCCCTTGCTGGCGTCCGCGGCGGGGCGGACGGTGACAATCTCGGCTACCTCGCCCGATTCGAGTCTGTCCATCGCAAGCGGCTCCGTCACCGTGAAAGGAACTCTTTCGGTACAGAGGATCCCCGCCGGAATGGGAGTGTTGCCTCAAGGCACGGTGGTCCCGGTCTACGGGCAAGGTTTCACGCCATCCACAACGGTGACCGTCGACGGCGTGGAGATCGCATCCACCCGGTTTCTCTCGGCGAACGAGATCGATGCAACCATTGGCGGGGCCACCGAATTGGCCGGCAAGCTGGCACGGGTGGCCGACAGCGGCGTTGAGTTCGATTACTTCTGCTTCCAGCCTAACGATCCGGTGAAGAACGCTGCCCTTTCCGACTCCCGGGTGGCCAACGTGCAGCCGTTGTTTCCTTTGTTTGCCTCAACGGGATTGGCTGGGTCTAGCGGTTACTTCGGCGGCGCCATCGCGGTGGAGAATCCGAATGCGGTCGCTGCAACTGTTGCGATCGAGGTTGTCGGAAATTTCAGCCAATCGGATGAATCCGAGGAGACCCTCTCCATCCCTCCAGGAAGTTGGGCCATGTTCAGTGGCGGCGTTCGCGCGAGTTCGAGCATAACCTCGAATGTCCCGGTCCGTGCCGTGTCCATTAGTTACTCTTGCGTTTATGAACCGGCGCCCGCTTGCTTCCAAGCGGCTCTCCCTTTTGATACCGCTGCGTTTTGGCCTCCACTGGCGTTGGCCCCGTCGTCGCTCGCGTTTACCTGGCAACAAGGCGACTCGACCGTACCCGCCGCGCGCATCGTTTCGGTGAGTGGCCATTCGACCTCAGCCTCGGTCACGGCCGCAGTGTCAACGAGCGCGGGCGGAGCCTGGCTGTCCGCCACCAGTGCCACTCCCGGCGGATTCTCTGTTTTGGTGGATCCTTCACAACTCGGCATCGGAACCTACCAAGGATCGGTCGCAGTCAAGCAAGGTTATGGCCCAACGGCGACCCTGCCGGTTTCGCTGACCGTTACCGATGCCGCCGTGCCGATGATTTCCGCAAGTCCCGCAGCCCTCGACTTCACCGCGCCGGCCTTTAATGCTGCGCCATATTCCCAGAGCATATCGCTCGCCAGTTCCGCGCCTGCTGCCTTCTCCGTAACTCTGCAACCGGGAACGTGGCTGAAAGTGTCGCCGATGAGCGGCACCGCGCCCGCGACGCTGACGGTGACCTGGGATCCTGCCGTAACGTCGCAGATCTATTACCAGCAGCGTTCCTCAGCCGCATCGATTTCGGTCTTTGGGCCTGGAAATGCGATTGCGATTCCGGCTACATTCAACGTCACGGGCGTGCAGACGTTTCAAACCTTCCTTGGCGAGTCCGGGACGGGGCCGAATGGACTGCTTTTCTCGGCGCAGTCAGGGTCACAGCCCCAGACGCAGACCATCTACGTGGACCCGGCAGGAGCCATCTCGGCCGTGGTGGACCGGCCGTGGATGAGCGCTGTCCCGGGCTCTCAGACGGTCTCCGTCACGGTAGACCCAGCCGGTTTTGGGGATGGCGTGTATCCAGGTACGGTGACCGTCTCAGAACCTGGAATCGCTTCCAAAGCGGTGCCGGTGACGCTAGGCGTCTGGACCACTCCTCCTCCACTCACGATCACAACCAGCAGTTTTCAGTTTGTCCAAATCGTTGGAGAACCCACGGCGGGTTTCCAGACCGCGCTGGTCGATTCGGGTGGCATTCCGGTTCCGCTCACAATTTCGCTCGGCGCGAGTTGGCTGTGGGTGGTCGATCATTACTATGCGCCAACACCGGCGCCGATCGATATCGTTGTGACAAACATCCCCGGACCGCCAGGCCAGTACGACGGATCCTTCACGATTCAATCGCCCGGCCAATCTCTCTATGTGCCCGTGACCCTGTTGGTAGAACCGGGCCCGGTGGCGCCACCGGTCGTTTCACAAGTCGTGAACGCGGCCTCCGGAACCGCGGGCAGTTTGTCGCCGGGCGAAATCCTGACAGTTCGCGGCTATGCTGCCGGAGCGGCGGCGCCCACCGGATTGAAGTTGGACGCCTCGGGTATGCTGGCGAAGAACCTGAACGGACTCCAGGTGACTTTCGATGGCAAACCGGCGCCTCTCCTTTTCACTTCGGCGAATCAGACGAACCTGATCGTGCCGTACGAGATCGCGGGTCAGACCGCCACGGTGTTTCAGGTGGTTTACGCGACGGCCTCCGGAACGCTCCAGACCGCCTCTTGGGATTTGCCTGTAGCGCCTGCAGCGCCGGGCGTTTTCACTTTGGACGCCACAGGTACAGGACAAGCCGCCGCCTTGAATCAGGATGGCTCCGTCAATGGCGCCCCGAATCCCGCGCTTCGGGGTTCGGTGGTTTCGATTTATGCGACGGGCGAAGGACAGACGCGGCCTGCTGGCCAGACTGGGAGCGTCACGCAATCGACCACCAACGCTCCGGTACTGCCCGTGACCGCCGAGATCGGAGGATTGGACGCGAGAGTGCAGTATGCAGGATCGGCCCCAGGCGAAGTGGCGGGTTTGCTGCAGGTGAACATCGTGATTCCGCAGGGGTTCGCGCCCGGATCGGCGGCGCCGGTAACGTTGACCATCGGAGGGATTGCATCCCAGGCCGGTGTGACGATTGCAGTGAACTGAGACGCCGGTGCTTCCCGCAACTCGGCCATCGCGCCACTCCCCGCGCAAGCGTCAGCCGCCAAGGAAACAACCTCGGCTCCAACCCCGGACGCCCTCAACGTCACCAAGCTGATGGCCCGCGACGCCCGGAACCGCTACCAAACCGCCGCGAAGGCACAGAAACCATCGGTCAGGTTGCGGCAAGCGCTGCCGCAGTATCAGCAAACTCGCGGAACCGGCTGCAACCAGAAGATCACTGACGCCCGAGTACGCCGACGCAGCTTTACCCGCGGTGGCAAGGTGGTAGAGCGTCGCCAGGGTGTGGGTCTTGCCGCCGCCAAACGGCGTTACCAGTGTCAGTACCGGCGAAGCGTTCTGCGTGACGCCGCTTAAGCGTTGCAGCACCATTCCCGCGTGCTCCTTCAGCGCCCGGGTGAAGACGTTCCTGAGAAAGAACTTACCGGGGATGCGATAATCCTCGGTCCCCTTCCCTGCGACGACCTGCTCCAGGTGGATCGCAAACTCATCCGGATTGAAAGAGCGCCCTTGGCGATTCTACCAGGGGTCTAACTCTGCCATGAGCTCGTCGCACCGTTACGCAGCCACTTGGGGCAACAGATGTTTCAGCTCCACCTGTGGCGATTCGGGATCTTTGAACAAATGGCTTGCTCCGAGCACCTCGATGCCAACGAGCCGCTCGCCGGCGGCGAAATCCAACGCAATGTCATCCGTCACTCGAACGGTACGGCACTGAAAGTCCCCTTCCAACAACTGTATGTACAAGGCGTCGGCCTCTTTGTCGTAGCTGATCCGCATTTTGCTACCCTCTCTCTAAAAGTAATACGTATAGACCGTCACCACCACAAATCGGTGCGCTTCTTCGTCCACAACCGGGGCCACCTGTTGCACTGCGTACCAGACACCGGCCCATTCGCGCTGAAATTCGAGATTGAGCCGGTACAGCCACAGTCCGCGCTGTGCCGGCTCCGGTTTCCCGGTTCGGATCGACTCGGCGACATCCGTTTCCGTGGTTCCGCGTTGTGCGCAGCGGTCGCGCGCATGACGCGTGAACACGATCGGCTTGGCTTGTTCGCTCATCGCGGGGCCGCCAGCAGCATCGCATCCAGCAAGCGTTTTTCCTCGCTCTCTTTGGGATAAAGCGCCGAGAGATGAGTTCTGCTTCCGACCAAGCCCACCGTCCACACCGCTTCACCCCCAAGCCGCACGGTCTCGACGAGCATCGGCTCGTTGAAGAGTGGGCCGACCAGGAGCTGACCTTCCCTCGGAATAATTTGAATGTCCACGGCGGGGGATCGATCTTTCACTGTAATCCATTCCTTCTCGTCATTGGGGTGCTTGCTGGTCGTTGCCTGCCCCGACCCCGCCCGCCTCAACCCCGCTAAACTACATACATACCCGGCCCGCAAGCGGCCCTCGACTTTTTGGGCGTGCGGTGCGTCTAGCTACAAGGAGCCAGAGATTTGATTTTTCGGGCGGTGGAAGATACCGACCTGATTCGGCAGGCAAACCGGGGCAACGTGGAGAGCTATAACCT
>Ga0209067_10002288_pt1 | contig 11393 bp, 9 predicted proteins | sample ColStrG_CSR_2013_FD_187199 | JGI IMG/M metagenome (GOLD analysis project Ga0209067, IMG submission 187199) | Freshwater sediment microbial communities in response to fracking from Pennsylvania, USA - Cold Stream Run_MetaG_CSR_2013 (SPAdes)... | ecosystem: Environmental > Aquatic > Freshwater >... | reverse complement strand
CCACGGAGTCGATCAGCACGTGGTCGATGGCGCCGGATGGAAAATTGTCTTCGCGCGTAGGGTTGCCTGAATTGATGCCGGCGCCGCGCAACTTGTAGCCAACACATTGGCCTGCCGCGTCGAGGGCGGCCTCAAACCGATACCGCACGGCTGGCCGGTACATGCCGCCGCCCATGTCGTCTTCGCGTGTCCACGTCACTTTTACAGGCGCCTTGATCAAGCTGGAGAGCTCGGCCGCCTCCAACACATAATCGGCTTTCAGGCGTCGCCCGAATCCACCGCCCAGGCGGGTGAGCGTCAATGAGATTTTGTCGGGCGCGATGCCCAGCAATTTTGCCACTTCGTTGCGCGCCATGTCCGGCGTTTGCGACGGTCCCATCAAGGTGACGCCATCGGGCTTTACGTCGGCGAAAAAATTCATGGGCTCCATGGGGTTGTGCGGCAGGAACGGACACTGGTATTCTCGAACGATGACTTTGGCCGCTGTTTTGAATGCGGTCGCAACGTCGCCGTCTTTGCGTCGTGTGACGGCCTCTTTGCTGTCCAATAGTTCCTTCAGCAACCGGTCATGATCGGCGGAACTTTCCACCTGGCCATCCGGTTCGTATTCGACCTTCAATTTTTTGCGCGCTTTAAGAATTTGCCAGGTTGAATGCCCGACTACAGCGACGTTGTTTTTGAACGTGACGACGTCCACGATGCCCGGCATTTGCTTTGCCGCGGCGCTGTCAACCGATTTGATCCTGGTGCCAAAACGGGGTGGACGTTGGATCATCGCTTGCAGCATGCCTTCGCGGTAGTAATCCAGGCCAAACAACGGTTTGCCCGTGATGATGGCAGCGCTGTCAACATTCCGGATGGGCTGCCCGATGATTTTGAAATCCTTTTTGTCTTTGAGTTTCACATCCGTCGGCACGGGGATAGCGGCCGCATCCGTGGCCAGCTGGCCATACGTCAGCGTCCGGTTTCCGGCCGCATCCACGACCAGTCCTTCGCGCGTCGAAAGCGATGACACGGACACGCTCCATCGTTTTGCGGCTGCTTCAAGCAACATCTGACGGGCGGTGGCGCCCGCCTTGCGCAGGCGTTCCCACGAGTGGGGGATGGCTCCGCTGCCGCCGGTCAATTGTCGTTCGTATTTTTTGGTGTCGAGCATGGCCTGTTCGACACGAACCTTTTTCCAGTCGGCGTCAAGTTCCTCGGCGACGATCATGGGGAACGAGGTCTTAATATTTTGGCCCAGTTCAGGATTGGGTGAAAAGATGGTAATGACGTCGTCGGGAGAGATCGACAGGTAACTGTTGAACGTTTCGCTGGCGGCAAAGGACGATGCGTCGACGACATCCATGGCGGTGGCGGTCTGCCAGTGGAAACCAAGCATGAGGCCGCCGCCGGCGGATACTGCTAATTTGATAAAATCTCTCCGGCTCGTATGGGTCAATGTTTGCACGGCGATCAGGGATTAAGTTTGGAAGCGGCCACGGTCACGGCCTCGCGAATGCGGTGATAGCTGCCACACCGACAAAGGTTTCCGTTCATGGCGTTGTCGATTTGGTCGGGTGATGGTTTGGGATTACGGGCGAGCAGTGCCGCCGCCGTCATCATCTGACCGGCCTGGCAATAGCCGCACTGGGCTACATCCACTTCGTGCCAGGCTTGTTGCACCGGATGATCGCCATTCGCTGACAGTCCCTCGATGGTGGTCAGTGCCTTGGTGCCCACGGCAGAGACGGGCAGGCTGCACGATCGTACAGCGTTTCCGTTCATGTGAATGGTACAGGCGCCGCACTGCGCGATGCCGCAGCCATACTTGGTGCCTACCAATCCAAGTGTGTCGCGCATCACCCAGAGAACCGGTGTGTCGGCATCTACGTCGACCGTGTATTTCTTTCCGTTAATTTGGAGGTTGTAGTTGGCCATAAGCAAGACGATTTCAGTCTGCTAAGCTACAACTTTGCCGGTTAAAAATCCATTGGTTCCGGCGGGCGCAAATCAATATTCGTATTTCAAAAAATGGCCGGCCAGTTTGGCATATTCTTCTGCCGGAATCAACGAGGGAGCAAACTTATATCGTTCGTAGAAATCGCTCGGAACCTCGAGGATGCCATTGGAGAATCGCACCACATGGTTCCGGTTTTCATTGATGATGTTAGATTGATAGTCGCCCAACTCGGTGTTGTGCTTTTTCAATTCGGCGACCAAGGAAGGTATCTGGTTGGCCATAACAGACGGGGTTATTTCTCGCTTTCCGTCGCGCAAGTATCGCATTATCCGCAGATAAAAAAATGCGGAACGTCATTTTTTATATTGCTTTAATCCGGTTTAAATCGGCAATTTATGTGGCATTGAACGCATTTAAAGACGGCCAAATTAGATTTGCCTCAAATGATGTTTAAGGTGAATGTAACCCGGTTTTATGCGGTCGTCGTTTTGACACTGTGGCTGAACACATTGGTGAGGGCGCAGCAGTCGCCCATCGCGGAGGCGCGCCGGTCCGACACGCTGCAAATTGATCTGGCCGGCGCCGAAATGGCGATGGTCAAAAATAATCTGCAATTGCTGGCCAGGCGATATGATATTGAAACCGCCCGTGCCCAGATTCTGCAAGCCAAATTATGGGACAATCCTTCGTTCTACGTGGAGACCAATCCGCGCAACAACGCGACGGGAAAATATTTTTACTATGTTCCTGCCAAGGATGGACCCACCAACGGCAATGAGGTGATCTCTTCAGTCGATCAACTGATCAAGACAGCCGGCAAGCGGAGCAATCTGGTGAAGTTGAATCGCATTGGGGCAGACATTGCTGAATCCGTCTTTGCCGACGCGGTGCGAAGTTTGAAGTACACGTTGCGATATGACTATTCCTTGATGGTGCAATTCCAAAAATCCATCGACCTGTTGGATGATGAGTCGCGCTCGATTAAAGTCTTGGTAGATATTATCCGCGATCAACTACAAAAGGGGAATTTTGCTGAAAAGGATTTATTGCGGTTGCAGGCGCTGGCCTTTGACCTGCAAATGCAGCGGAAGGATTTTGCCAACCAACTGGCGACCGTCCAAGCAGAAGTACGCACGCTGCTCGGCGTTCGCTCTGGCGTTTTCGTGCGCGCGGTGGAAGACTCAACGCTCCTGAGGCGCCGCGTGCCGGACAGCATTGATTCGTTGGTGAGCCTCGCGCTGGAGTACCGACCCGACTTGAAGGTGGCTGAATCACAATATCGCTTTTCCGCCCAGAATCTGCGACTTCAGCGGTCAATGGCTTACCCTGATCTTGACGTCACCGTCAACTACACCCGCTACTCCAACTACGTCACCGACTACTATGGCCTCGGTCTCCGGTTTCCGCTCCCGCTGCTCAATCGCAATCAAGGCAACATCAAAGGCGCAAAGTCCGACATCAAGTCGAGCCAGTCCGACTTTGAAAATCAGCAAGTGGCCACCATGAATGACGTCACCGCGGCCTACTTGCAACTGCAGGTAAACAAGGATGCGTTCGAAAAATTCGACAAGCCGTTTGTCGGGCGCTTTGACCAGTATTTTCAAAAACTAATTCTCAATTTCAGACGACGCGTAATTGGGTTGATCGAATTCATTGACTTCTTCGAGACCTACCGAGATACGAAGTTGGCTTCTTTCAATCTGGAGCAGGACTTTTTCCAGGCCCAGGAACAACTCAATTTTAGCGTTGGCAAAGATGTCATCAAAAATTAACCGACCAAACCGCAAGATGAAGACGAAACATTTGGCATGCCTGCTGATTTTTATCGTGCCCTATTTACAAAGTTGTGAATCCAAAAAAGCGGCGCCGGAAAAACCGCAAAAATTTTGTCTTTCGGATTCACTTTTGAAGATCGTGCAATTCGACACGGTGAAAGTGCGCCCGCTGGTGAAGGAAGTGCGCATGACGGGGAAAATTTCATTTGACGACGACAAAGTCGTTCGGATATTTCCGCCTGTTTCGGGTGTCGTGCAGGATGTCACGGTATCGCTTGGCGACTACGTTCACGCCGGCCAAGTGCTGGCCAAGATCAAAAGTTCCGACATGGCCAGTTACAATTCGCAATACACGACAGCCATCGCCAACGAGTCCATTGCCAAGCGCAATATGGAGTTCACGGAGGAGTTGTATAAATCGGGCGCCGCCGCCGAGAAGGATTTGAGTGTGGCGCGGGAGAACGAAAAGATAGCGTTGGCGGAGATCGCCCGGATCAAGCAGGTGCTCGCCATTTTTGGCGAAGGAGGCAATGACTTTTATTTGATGAAGGCCCCGATCTCAGGCTTCATTGTGGAGAAGAAAATTACGGAAGGCACTATCCTGCGACAAGATGCATCCGACAACGGCTTCACCATTTCCGATCTCAAAGATGTGTGGGTGCTGGGCAATGCCTTTGAGCGCGACCTGGAAGGCATTGAGGTCGGCGATTCTGTAAATGTGAAAACGCTGGCGTACGAAAAAATTTACCGCGGCGTGGTGAACCGGATATCCACTACCATCGATCCGGTCACGAAGGCCAACAAAGTGCGGGTCATCGTCCAAAATTCTGACTTCAAACTACACCCCGAAATGTTTGCCTCTGTCAACATTCGTATGAAAACTGAAGACGCGCTGGCATCCATTCCGTCTGAGGCATCCATCTTCAACGAAAACCGGTATTTTCTGGTGCGCTACGACAATCGTTGCGGCATGCAGGTACTGCCCATCCACCCGCATTCGGTTGTAGACAATATCATGTACCTGGACGACAAGATTCCGCACGGCACGGTGATCATTTCCAAATACCAGTTGCTCGTGTACGCACAGTTAAGCAACGCAAACTAACAGTTATGATTCGGTTCCTTCGAAGTATCATCACCGCTGCACTTTCCAACCGAATTTACATTCTGCTGGCTGGCATCGCACTGGCAATTGCGGGCTATATTGCTTTCCTCGACACGCCCATTGTCGCCTTTCCAGACCTTACCAATACACGCATCACCATCATTACCCAATGGCCGGGACGCAGCGCAGAAGAAGTTGAACGGTTCATCACCATTCCGATTGAGGTGGAAATGAATACCGTTCCGAAGCGCACCCAGGTGCGCAGCATCTCGTTATTTGGGCTGTCCGTGGTGTACGTGATCTTCGACGACCAGGTAGAAGACTTTGAAGGTCGTCAGTATGTAATCAACCGATTGGCAGACGTTGATTTTCCTGACAACGTTCAGCCGTCGCTGAATCCGCCGCAGGGGCCAACGGACGAAATTTTTCGGTTCACGCTGGAGTCCCACCAGTTCAACGTGCGCGACATGAAGTCGGTGATGGATTTTGTGATCGACCGTGGCGTGAAGTCCGTACCCGGGGTCGCCGATCTGGTGAGTTTTGGCGGCCAGGTAAAAACCTACGAAATTTCGATCGACCCGGCGCTGTTGGGCCGCTACGACATCACCATTGCCGACGTGTTCAACGCCGTCTCGAAGAGCAACGTCAACGTCGGCGGCGACGTAATTGTGCACAGCCAGCAGGCCTATGTGGTGCGGGGCATCGGACTCCTCACCAGCATTCACGACATTGAAAACGTCATCATCAACACCTACGGCGGCAACCCGGTATTTTTAAAGAATGTCGGCCACGTGCAGGAGTCGAACCTCAATCCCCTTGGCTTTGTCGGCCGCGACTCTACTGCCAATACCATTGAAGGGATCGTGATCTTGCGCAAGGGCGAAGACCCAAGCCCCGTGCTCGACGCACTAAAGGCCAAGATCGCCGACCTGAATGACAACGTGTTGCCAGGGGACATGAAAATCGTCCCATTCTACGACCGGTCCAACCTTATTAACTTTACTGTGCACACGGTGACCCATAACCTCGTGGAAGGAATTCTGCTGGTTTGTTTGGTGGTCATGTTGTTTCTTGGCGACTGGCGGGCGACGCTGGTGGCGTCAGTGACCATTCCTTTTGCGTTGCTCTTTGCGTTTTTCTGCCTGCATCTGAAGGGTATGTCGGCCAACCTGCTTTCGCTTGGCGCGATTGATTTTGGCATCATCGTGGACGGCACCGTGGTGATGACGGAGGGCCTGTTCATCGTGCTGGACAAGAAGGCGCAGACCATCGGGATGGAGCGCTTTAACAAAATGTTCAAATTCGGGATCATCCGCAACGCGGGCCGAGATTTGTCGCGTTCGGTATTTTTTGCGGCACTAATTATTTTAACAGCGCTGCTTCCCATTTTTGCCTTTCAGCGCGTAGAAGGCAAGATGTTTTCGCCATTGGCCTATACGCTTGGATTTGCATTGATGGGCGCACTGATTGCGTCGATGACCATCGTGCCGGTGATGGTGAGTTTTATGCTCAACCGAAATGTCGTGGAGAAACACACATTCCTGACGCGCGGCCTGCACTGGGTATTCGAGCGGACGCTCACCTGGGTAGACCGCAACCGGAAGGTCAGCTACTCGGTGGCGGCGCTGGCCTGGGTCGTGGCCATTTATTCTGCATCAAACCTCGGCACCGAATTCTTGCCTCACCTGAATGAAGGGGCCATTTACATCCGTGCCCAAATGCCCTACAGCACCAGTCTGCAACAGTCCGTCGAGATCAGTGAACGACTGCGAAAGGTGATGGCTTCGTTTCCCGAGGTGAAGCGCGTGCTCTCGCAAACCGGAAGGCCCAATGACGGTACTGACGCGACCGGTTTTTTCAATATTGAATTTCACGCGGAGTTGCTGCCGAAGGAGGAATGGACTCGAAAGTTGAGCAAGGAGGAACTGGTGGAGGAGATGCGCCGTAAGTTGGAGGCTTACCCAGGCATCGTTTTTAACTTCTCGCAGCCGATTATGGACAACGTAGAGGAGGCGGTATCGGGCGTCAAGGGATCGCTGGCCGTGAAGATATTCGGATATGATCCGATCGTGCTTGAGAAATATGCGGACATCGTGAGTGCGGAACTCTCCAAGGTGCGTGGCGTGACCGACCTGGGCATTATTCACCTCAAAGGGCAGCCCGAAATTCAGGTTACCCTCGACCAGGACAAGATGGCCGCCTATGGCGTCACGACCGCTGATGCCAGTGCTGTCATCGAAATGGCGGTGGGTGGCAAGACCGTAACGGAAAAATTTGAGGGGGAGCGAAAATTTGATATTCGCGTCCGCTATATGAGCGATTACCGGAATTCCATCGAGAACTTGAGCCGGCTGTTGGTTCCGGCCGTGAACGGCACGCAAGTGAAGCTGGGCAGCATTGCGGACATCAGCCCGACGGCCGGTATGGCATTCCTGTACCGCGAGAACAACCGGCGGTTTATTGCTGTGAAGTTTTCGGCCCGGGGCCGTGACCTTGGAGGCACCGTGGAGGAAGGACAGGCACGTGTCAGGGCGGCCATACCGCAATTGCCAAAAGGCATGAGCATCGAATGGAAAGGCGAATTTGAAAACCAGGTGCGGGCGACAGCCCGGTTGAAAAAAGTAGTGCCGATCAGCCTGGCAATCATATTTATTTTGCTCTTCACAGCGTTTGGAAATGTGCGTGATGCTGCCCTCATTTTTCTGAATGTGCCTTTCGGCCTGATGGGCGGCATCTTGGCTTTGCATGCGACAAACACCCATTTCAGTATTTCGGCGGGCATTGGTTTCATCTGCTTGTTTGGCGTGTCGGTGCAGGCGGGCGTGATCCTGATTTCCATTTTTAAAAACAACCTGCGCGACGGCATGTCGTTGCGGGAGTCTGTTTTTTACGGAACACTGCGGCGGGTGCGGCCGGTGTTTATGACGGCATTGATGGCGATTTTGGGACTGATGCCTGCGGCGCTCAGCACCGGGATCGGGTCTGAGACGCAAAAGCCGTTGGCGATCGTCGTAATCGGCGGGCTGTTCACCGACATGATACTGGCCCTGCATGTCTTTCCGTTAATTGTAGAATGGGTATATTCGAGATCGAAAAATATTAGTAAATAGATAGCGAGATGCGCGTGCTGGTCGTCGAGGATGAGGAAAAAATGGCATTGGTGCTAAAGCGCATCCTCAACGAGCATGGGTTTGTGGTAGATATTGCAGGTGATGGGGTAGTGGGTGAACTGAAGACCCGCGATGAGTCGTACGACCTGTTGCTAATAGACGTGATGCTTCCGCGGCAGGATGGATTGAAGTTGTGCCGCAAAATTCGCGAATACAACGCGACGATTCCGATTTTAATTCTTTCGGCGCTGGACGCCACTGACGACACCGTGAGCGGGCTCGAGTCCGGTGCCGACGACTACCTGTCAAAGCCATTTGAGTCAGCGGAGCTCATGGCCCGCATTCGGGCACTTCTGCGGCGCGGCAGCGATTTGCAGAAGACCACCAGCCTGGTGTGCGCAGACCTGGAGCTGGACCTTTCTGCACGGCTGGCGCGGCGAGCGGGAAAAATCATCCAATTGACATTGAAAGAATTTACCCTGCTGGAGTACCTGATGCGCAACAAGGGCAAAGTGTTGTCGCGTGCGCAGATTTCAGACCGCGTATGGGAGCGACCCTATGACCTCAACGACAACAACGTAGACGTCTACATCAACCTGTTGCGGAAGAAAGTGGACAAAGGATTTGACACACAACTGATCCATACGGCCGTGGGCATGGGCTACCTGGTTCGTGAACCGTATGCCTAGGCGCCTGAGTCTCAAGTGGCGTATCAACGCCGTGTTCACGGCCATCGTGGCAACCATTCTGTCCGTTTTTGCCCTCTCTATTTTTGTCTTTTCAAAAGAAACCCAGATGTCCGTTTTTTATGAACGACTGTCTGAACGGGCCAAGGCGACGGCGGACCTGATCCTGGAAAAAGACGAACTTGATTCGGTATCCTTCAGGAAGGTAGGGGACATTTTTGCCCGTAGTCTGCCGGAAGAAATTGTGGAAGTATACGACCACCAAAACCACTGCATATTCAATCTCCCGAAAGACGCAACAAGAACGGGCACCGAGCAGCTGCTCGAAGCCATTCGCCGGGCCGGACGGCTGGAGCGGGTAGTGGAAAACGACCAGCAAATAGGCATCAACTACCGAGATAACCAAGGTGAATTCGTGATCCTGATTCGCGCCCACGATGCCAGTGGTTTACTCAAAATTGAACGCCTGAAGATGTTGCTGCGGGTGTCGCTGCTGGCCTCTATTGTCGTTACCATCAGCGTCGGCTGGTTGTTTTCAAACCACCTCCTGCGCCCCTTCACGTATGTCATCAGCAAGTTGAACAACATCACCGAGCACAGTCTTCATACGCGACTGGAAATGATCAGCGAAGCCGCCGAGATTCGCGGCCTCATCCACAACATCAATGGACTGCTCGACCGGCTGGAAGGTTCGTTTCGGGCCCAAAAGGTTTTCATTGCCAACGTCTCACATGAGATACGAACACCATTGTCGATCATCTTAGGTGAGTTGGAGGTCGCGTCGCTGGAGAAAAATGAGGCGGCGCTTCAGTCGCACCTGGAGTCCTTTCGTCAGGAGGTGATCCGGCTTGTGCGGCTCAGTGAGCAGTTGCTCTGGCTGGCACATGCCTCACGCGACCGACATGAGATTTATTTTTCAAAAATCCGCATCGATGAAGTAGTTTTCGAGGCCACGCACAGCAAGCGTATTCCGGCGCGGAAAGTTAACATCAACTATGCCATCAACCCGGTGGACGACACCGTGCTCACGCTCGACGGCAATGCCGACCTGCTCCGGGCCCTCTTCATCAATCTGATTGAAAATGCTATCAAATTCAGTCCCGACGACAACGACGTGAACGTCACGATCGCCGCCACCAAGGATGCCATCAACATTATGGTCAAAGATCAGGGGCCAGGAATTCCGATGGCTGACCAGGCGGCCATTTTCAAGCCGTTTTACCGGACGACGGGGAATGCAAAATCAGATGGACATGGCATCGGACTTTATCTTTGCCGGCAGATCGCCGACATCCACAGCGCCGACATCCTGGTTGATTCTGAAATGGGGAAGGGAACCTCCATCACTATCCGTTGGCCGAACCGCCGTGCAAACGAAAGTCCCAATCTGGGATAAAAATATTCCGGACTGAATTCCAAAATCATCGAAATTTCTGTTATTTCGAATGATCTTCCGCAAAAACAAAAGCGGCAAGATTCTGGTAAAGGCAATTCTCAAATTCTTGTCTATGACCTACCTCGACCAACTAACCGAACGCTTAGCACACCTGAAGGCGCGCCTGGAAGAACAGCAACTTACCTTGGTGAAAGTAGCCGCGGCGGTAGGGTGGCGCGCCGGCGTCGACCGCACCCAGCAGACACCGGTGTTTCGATTTGAAAAGGAGATGACCATGAAAATCATGGAGCTTGAACATGAAATCCATGAACAACGGCGACGCGCCGCAAACCTTTAGCACGCACTCGTCGCAGGTTATCAACCATTTATCGAGCGCGACCTAAGCCTATTGCTCGGCAAAAATTGACAACATTAAAGTATGGCTTCAATGCGGTGCGTAATTCCCGCATGGGTGAAGAAATCACCCACCCGTTTTCCCTTCATGGCCTGGTAGATCGGACTTTGCACGGACACGCCAAACACAGGAACATCCTCGACATAAAATCGCTCGATGCCGGCTGACACAAAAAACAAATCGCGATCTGTTTTCACCACCGCACCATACAGGGCGAGTGGGGAATGTTCGTCATCATGGCGAATGTGTTTTAGTTCGTCCAACTCATGACGTACCAGTTCGAGCTCGTCCGACAGGAGGCTCAGCTCTGTGAGGGCTTCCGACCGGAACGATTGCTGATGCGGATCGTGCTCCTCATTTTTTTCATGCGCCATGATTTCGCGAATGCGCGATCCAAATTCAGCTACCCTGCTTTCCTGGCTATGAATTCCAGCATGCAAAACTTTTGCTTTGAAGGCGTTGTTCAAAATGGTTGATGTAGCGACGGTAGTCATAACAAGTGTTTTTTTTCTGAATTGAAGTTACCACATCCTTCTGTTCGGTTCCCACGACGCAGGTCATGGACTGACCTGATGTGCGTCAGCCTTTCCGTGATGATGTGCAAAATCATGCGATTCTTTATATTTGATCACCCCAAATTCCCCAACTGCACATGAACCGATTAGTAGGCTTTTTTCTGGCAGCGGCAGGTGTGCTGCTTATCGCTTGTGGTGGCGGCGACCCCACCGCGCCCCTGCACCCCAAGATCGCGCGACTCCGTCTGCCCGCTGACTTCCGCGCTGACTTGCTGTACAGTCCGTTGGAACATCACATGGGCTCCTGGGTGTCCATGACATTCGACAACAAGGGGCGCCTGATCGCCTCCGACCAATATGGTGCGTTATACCGGCTGACCCTCCCGCCAATCGGCGCTGACACTTCTGTAAAAGTGAAGGTCGACTCGCTGATCGTGAAAGAAAAAGACGTGGCCGATACGGCCCGGCAC
>Ga0209067_10002286_pt1 | contig 11403 bp, 9 predicted proteins | sample ColStrG_CSR_2013_FD_187199 | JGI IMG/M metagenome (GOLD analysis project Ga0209067, IMG submission 187199) | Freshwater sediment microbial communities in response to fracking from Pennsylvania, USA - Cold Stream Run_MetaG_CSR_2013 (SPAdes)... | ecosystem: Environmental > Aquatic > Freshwater >... | reverse complement strand
CGGCAAGACCATCGGCGTGAGCGGCCTGGCGGTGGTGGCGGTCGGATGGCCCCCCGGCAATTTTGTGGTCGAGCCGCAGGCGCCGCTGCCTGCCGCCGATGTCGTCATGACGCCGGTCGCCGGGGCCACCGAGCCCAACGTCTGCGCGGGCATGATTGCGGTGCCGCCGGCAACCCCTCTCGGCACCTGGAATTTCAAACTGCGCAAGCAGTCCGCGGCCGATTTCCACTCGCTTTCCCGTAACGACATCGGCGACGTCTTTCTGGTGCTGAGTTTTCAGGTGAGCTGATATGCGCCCCAAACTGCCGCCTCTCGTGAATCGAACTGTCGAGCGCCTGGTTCGCTCCTTCGCGCCCGAACAGATTCTCCTCTTCGGCTCCTACGCCAAGGGTACGAACCGTCCCGGGAGCGATCTGGACCTCCTCGTGGTCGCCGATCTGGAGGGCGACCCGGCAATTCACCAACGGCGTGCCCGCCAGTTGGCCGCCGATTGCTTCCCGCCCGTGGACGTGGTCTTCTGTTCCACCGAAGAGATCGCCGAAGCGGTCACCGCGCCGTCACCGTTCCTGCATTCGATTCTCGGAACCGGGATCACCCTGTACCGCAAACCTGATGAGGGGGGTCCTAGCCAGGTCCGATGTTCCGAGTCGGGAGTTCCAAAGGGGTTCGAAGGGTAATCCACGCCTCAAGAGCGTAGGTTCATTGAAATCCTTCGAACATCCAAAGATTGTTGTGCCTTGTGGCGACCGAGTACACGAAACTCTTCCCGTCCGGCGCCGGGCTGAAACGGATGGCGGGGCTAAAGGTGCTGGCGGGAGCGAACTCGCGGCCCAGGTCGCCGAGCACTTTCTCCGCGCCGCTGGCCACGTCCAGTGAGAACAGCAGGTTGCGGTCACCGTCATGGCGGATGCCATAGAGTAGCTTGCCGTCTGCCGAGAACGCATAGTTCGGCGATCCGTGCTTGCCGAGGGATCGCGTCTTCTGGCCGTCCGGAGAATATAGGTCATTACCGGACAGGATCCAGTCGCCGATCGGCGACCACACAGGAACCTCAGCACTGTGGATGTCGTGCTTTACGAGAACCGGGGACGCCTGCCCGGTCGATTTGACCTGCAACAAGTCCCAGATGCCATTGCGAATGGCCGCGTAGACGAACCAGTTTCCGTCTGGAGACCATGCGCCAGGAAACTCAGTGGCGGTCGTATCGTTGGTGAGGGGCACGGGCGCTCCACCGGAGGTCGCAGAGATCCAAAGATGGCTGCCGCCCTGAATCTCGAATCGCTCGTAGATTAGGCGTCCGCCGTCTGGCGAGAGCGCCGGCGCCAGGAACCACTGGGTCGTCCCCGGCGGAAAATCGCGCGGCGTCACCACCGGGCGGTCCGGCCCCGTGGTATGCAGCCAGATTTCGTGGGGACCGTTGCGATCGGTGACGTATACCAGCACCGGTTGTTTCGCGGCCCAGGCGGCCATGTACTCGTCGCGCTCGGTTGCGATCAACCGGCTCGCGGTGGCGTGCTGCAAATCAACCGACGCCAGATCGTAGTCGTCCGCGGATTCGGTGAAGACGAGGCGGTGTCCGTCCGGCGAAACATCGACAGAACTGTGGCCGGCCGTACCGCTGGTCAGAGCGATCCGTTCGCGGGACGCGGTGTCGGCCATCCAAAGCTGCGACGATGACGCCGGCGAAGACGCGAAGGACAGCACGACGTGGCGGCTGTCGGGCATCCATGAAAACTCGGGCGTGCCGCCATAAGGCGTCAGATCGGTCTGGACCATACGCGGCGGCTCGGACGAGTTCGGCGGATACCGCATCAGCCAGGCCTCGGTGCGGCCTCGGTCGCCCCGCATGAACAGGAGAATGCTCTTGCCATCCGGGGAGAATCGCAGATTGGTGGCGTTGTAAACCGCGCGCGTCGCCATCGGATTGGGCAGGTACTTCCGCGGTGGGGCGCCCGGAGGTGAGCTGATCCAAACCGCATACACGCCGTCATCGCCCCGCCGCATGACGGCAACAGACCGCAGATCCGGCGATACCGCAAGGGACCCGATTCCTTCAGTCGGCATGAAGCTCTCCGGCTCGCCTCCGACTACCGAAACCGACCAGAGACCGGCCGGTTGATGCACGCTGCGAAAGATAACACGCTTGCTGTCCGGGGCCCACGCGATCGGCTCGACGCTGTCAGGCCCGGAAGTGATCTGGACGGGCGCGGGCGAATCGAGATAGCGCACAAATATCTGGTTCGGCTGGGAGGTCGCGGCGTAGCCGGCGTAGGCGACCGCTTTGCCGTCGGGCGACCAGATGGGCAACGCCTGGCCGATGGGATCGAACGCGAATGGCGTGAAGCGATACCGCGACTGATCCGGAAACTTCGGCCCCGACAGATAGAGACCCGCCCCGGCCGCCGCCGCGAGAGCCAGCACACCGACAGCGGCCCACTGCCAGCGGATGCGCCGCCTTGGGGCTGTCGGCATACCGGCCGTTGCCTGTGACGCCGTAGTTTCCGCTAGATGGTCGCGAATGTGGCGCAGGTCCTGAAAGAGATCCCGCGTGGATTCGTACCGGTCAGCCGGCTCTTTGGCAAGGCAACGGTCGATCAACCAGCGCAGTGGCGCCGGGATGTTGCGCTCGATCGGTGCAGGCTCCTCGCTCAGGATCGCCGCCATGACTTCGACGGCTTCAGGCTTGTCGAATGCTTTGCGGCCGGCGGCCATCTCGTAAAGGATCAAGCCGAAGGAAAACTGGTCGGACCGATGATCGGCCGGTTTGCCCCGCGCCTGCTCGGGGCTCATGTATGCAACCGTGCCCATGATCATGCCCGGCTCGGTCTGCTGCACTACGGTCAAGGTGTCTTCGGACGATGGGGCGGCAGGCGCGGCCTGCTTGGCCAGTCCGAAATCCAGAATTTTGGCGCGCCCCTCGGGGGTCACCATGATGTTGGCGGGCTTGAGGTCGCGATGGGTGATGCGCGCCGCGTGCGCCGCCGCCATGCCATCCGCGATCTGCACGGCAAGATCGAGCAGCTTCTTCGTCGGCACCGGCCCGCGCTCGACGATCCCGGCCAGCGTCTCGCCGGGCACCAGTTCGCTGACGATGTAGCAGACGTCATCCGCTTCCCCCACGTCGTGCAGCCCAACGATGTTCGGATGATTGAGCGCGGCGGCCGCCCGCGCCTCCTGCTCAAAGCGCGCGCGGCGGGTTGGATCGAACGCCATCTCAGGCGGCAAAACTTTCAGCGCCACCTCCCGCCCCAGCCGGGTATCGCGCGCCCTGTACACCTCGCCCATGCCGCCCGCCCCGAGGGGCGCGACAATCTCGTAGGGTCCCAGACGCGTGGCGGAAGCAAGTGGCATCGTTTTTGAGTTTAACTCCCGCTGAGCTACCAGGACTGGGCACGATCGAGCGTTTCGGCTGGGGACGAGGCCGAACTAGCCAATCCACCGAGCCGGCCACCACAAGTACCCACCTGGATCCCTCACAACCGCCGACCGCAATCCATAAGGGATATCATCGGGCGGCCTGACTGCTGTCGCCCCTGCCGCGAGCGCCCGCGTGTACGCCGCGTCGACATCCTGCACGAATAGGAAGAATCCGCTGGATGGGAGGTCCGTCCGGTCGACCGGTTCATCCATCTCCAGCACCGCGTCGCCGACGCGCACCGCTGCGTGCATCACGCAGCCCGATTGTTCGATCACGGCCAACTCTTCGGCGCCGAAAGCCCGCTTCAGGAAATCGATGTATTGGCGCGCTCTCTCCGGGTGCACGTAAGGCAGGACCGTTCCCAAACCCTCCGCAGCCGGGGCGGAAGTCAACCGAGTCGCGATGTACCAGCAATTCCCAAAAACGTCCCGCACAAACGCGGAGCGTTCCCCATACGGGCGGTCGGCGGGCTCTCCCGCGGAGCCCATCAGGGTGACTGCTCCAGCGTCGAGGGCACGCCGGTACGCGCCATCGCAATCCTCCACGTATACGTGAAGCGCCGACGGCAGATTGCACCTGCGAGCCGCAGTGCCTCCACCGATCATGATCACGGAATCGCCGATGCGAACCTCCGAGTAGAATCCGTAAGTCTCGCCCGCGGTGTTGCGCTTCACCTCCTCGGCGCCGAACGTCGTTTTCAGGAAGTCGACCAACTCGGGCGCCTGGCGTGAATGAGGAACGGCGTGATTGTGCGGAAGCCTGCGCCAATGCCGGCCACAGTGGATGTCGATGTCGTCATAGCTGCTCTCCTTTGTAATTCCGTTTTCAACCGGTTCTTGAAATCCTCCGACGGCAGATCGCGCAGCGCACTCGCGATCTCCGTCAGCGCCGTCCTAGCTCCCGGGCAATCTCCCGGATGCTCTTTCTGCTCCACGAATCGCAGGTGAATCACGCGGAACTGAGTCTCCGGGAGCCGCTCCACCAACTGAAACAGCATGGCGCTGCGCTCGATATCGCCAGGACCGGGACGCACCGGCTCGTCCGGTGGGTTCGCCGCCTCCCGGCCCGAACGTCTAAAGTGATCCGCAATTGTGCGTGACGCGCCGCTTCAATCCGCAGCCGGTCGTCGGTGCTCTGCGTCATCGCCCTCCGTGGCCTGTTCTTGTTAAGATAATCCGCGGACGGTCCAAAAGTTACGTCTCGTAATCTTTGCGAGTTCCCGGTGGACGGTTTGTCCCATCCCGCAGATTGGCGGGCCGGGGGCATCGGCTTAGGGTTTCGGGCAGAGAGCGCCTGCCATTCTCCGTCTTTCTAGAACGGCGATCTGGCCCGCATCCGACGCCAGCCCACATGGTTGCCCGATGTTCCAATCTGCACACGCACCAAGGGCAATCTTGAAACCTGACTTGCTGCAAAATACAACGGTGTGTCAACCGGTACATTCCACTTTTCAGCCCAGTTCCTGGAAGCCTCGATCCCCTTGCGTCCGTCAATGAACCGCCGCATAATTGTCTCAGAGCTCAAGGCTCATTATCATCCGGGCCTTTTTGTTGTGGCGTGCAAGTCCGCTGTTCTGCGGCCGTGAACCACCCCCTGATTGATATAGAAAGCGCGAGGCTGGTTGTAGCAAAGCCTTGGGCTTGCCCTGAGTCGCGTAATGACAGGGCTTCGAAGGAGGTGAATCATGCCCAGGCAAGGAAGGAGAATGGGCTCGGACGCGACTGCCCTCCGGAAAGAGTCGCCGGAAACAATTTCACGCGACGGAGCCACGGTGATGCCTGAAAGGAGCACCATAACTGAATGCGTGAAAACCGCCGCAACCGTTAGCCCACCCACTGAAACCGAAATCGCCACACTTGCGCATCAATTGTGGCTAGATAACGGCTGTCGCGTTGGATCGGATCAAGAAGACTGGTTCCGCGCGGAAACGGTGCTCAACAACGCGCTCGTCGCGAAGTGCGAAGAGATGTCGAGACCCCCATCGATCTCCTGTTGCGAGACTGGCACTGAGTCCGAAATGCTGGTCGAGTTCCGATGGGAGGGACATTGGGAGGTATGGGAGAGAGAATGGGGCGCCCGCTGGGTTTGGGATTTAGGCCACTCAGGCCGTTGAAGTTTTGAACCAAGCAGGCGAACGGACGCCGCGAGGCAACTTCCAACATGAGGGATTTGGGTAGAACTTCGTGTTCGGAAGGCGGAGTGGCCCTGGATTGGTTACGGCATTCCGGGTCCCAAGCCCTTTAAGGAACTGAGAGAGGTCCCCGACGGACAGGTCCTCAGTAACCTGCCGGTGTTTCGCTATTGTCATTGCTCACTGTTCGCGAAATGGCAGGCTCAACACAATGCCGCGAATCAACGCCTGGGCGCGGTACTGGTCTTTTTCAAGCTGCTTCAGAATCTGGTCCACGGTGCAGAAATCGGAGCGCGTCAGACCGCGGCCCAGAGCATAGCCGAGCATCTTGGAGGTGAGGTGGCGCAGGAAGACATGCCTGCGGTCGAGCAATACCTTCTTCAACTGCTCGGGGCCGTCAATCCTGGTGCCGTCCGGCAACTCGCCGCGATTGTCGATCGGTTTGCCATTGTCCTGGCTGCGCCAGCGGCCCAATACATCGTAGTTTTCGAGCGCGAAGCCGAGCGGATCGATGCGGCTGTGGCAACTGGCGCAAACCGGGTCGCGGCGGTGTTCCTCCAGGCGCTCACGCAGGGTCTGCGGCGCGGCGCCTTCGTGGTCGTCCTTCAGCGCCGGCACGTTGGCGGGCGGTGGAGGCGGCGGCGTGCCCAACACGGTTTCGAGGATCCACTTGCCGCGCAGCACCGGGCTGGTGCGCTGCGGATACGACGAGACGGCCAGCACCGCGGCCATGGTGAGGATGCCGCCGCGATGGCTGTCCGGCGGAAGGTCGGCGTGCTTGGGCTGCTGGGACAGGTCCTTCAGGGTCAGGTTGTAATGCTTGGCCAGGCGGTTGGTTAGGATAGTGAAGTTGGCGTCCAGCAGGTTGAGCAGCGGCAGATCCTGCGACAGCAGCTCTTGGAAGAACAGGATCGGCTCGTAGCGAATGGCGGACTGGAGTTCGGCGTCGTAATAGGCCGGGAAGAGCTTCTCATCGGGCTTGATGTCGCGGCCCAGTTCGCGAATGTTGAGCCACTGGTCGACGAAACGTTCGGCGAAATCGCGAGCCCGTTCGTCCTTCAGCATGCGGGCGATCTGCGCGGTGAGCACGGCGGGTTCCTGCAACTGGCCCTGCGCGGCGAGATCGAGCAGCGCCGCATCGGGCATGCTGCCCCACAGGAAGTAGGAGAGCCGCGAAGCCAGGGCGTAGCTGGATTTCGGCTCCTCGACATGGAAAAGAAAGTTCGGCGACACCAGGACGCCGGCCAGGGCAAACAGCATGGCGCGATCGAAATTCTCGCCCCGTTTGCGCGCAGCCTGGAACAGGTTCAGGTAGCGCTCTACTTCGCCGGCCTTGGCGGGACGGCGGAAGGCGCGCGGCAAAAACCCTTCCAGCACCTTGCGCGCGGCCTGTTCCGGAGTGACGCCTTCGCGCGGCTCGGCAATCAGGAAGGCGGTGCGGGACTTGGGGTCCTTGGAACCGTAGTCCAGCGCCTCCTTGGCGGCTTCGAGGTACTTCTCGGCGTGAATGGGCGAAAGGAACAAGGTTTCGGCGGCGTTATCGAAGCCCTCGCCGCCGGCGCCATCGGCGGGCAGCGCGTGGCCGGCATTGAAGTGGACGCGCAACAGGTCGCGGATGGTGGCGGCGTACTCGTCGCGGTTCAAGCGCCGCATGGCGTGCGGACCGGGCATGAGCCCGTTGGCGCAGGCGGCGACGTGAAGCGCCTGGTCCATCCACGCAAGGAAAGTCTCGCGTTCCTCGGGTGGCGGCGCGGGCATGCCTTTGGGCGGCATCTCTCCGTTGCGCACCCGCAGCAGCAGTTTGGCCCACTGGGCTGTATTGGCCGCCGACGGTTCGGCGAGTTGGGCCACCGCAAGCCCTCCGGCGGGTGAGGCGCCCTGATGGCAGGTCTGGCAGTACCGTTGGAGCAGAGCCTGGGCATCGCCGTAGGCGAACTCCCCGGCGCCCGCACAAGGCGCCAGAATCGCCAGCAGCAGAATGGCGCCGGTGCGCATTAGACGCCGTTCAGGATGCGCTCGAAGCGGCGGTTGACTTCCTTGAGGTATTCGCCGTCTCCGCCGGAGAGCTCCACCGTAGCCGTTCCCTGATAGCCGATATCGGCCAGGGCCGCGTGTACGGCCTTCCAGTCGATTTCGCCTTCCAGCAGCGGAACGAAATCGGCGGTGCGTTTGTGGATCGTAGGGTCGTTCTTGAAGGCAAAATCCTTGATGTGCAGCTTCACGATCCGTTTGCCGAGGGTGCGGATCCAGTCCTGCGGGTAACCCCAGATCTCGATGTTGCCCACGTCAAAGTAGGCGCGAATCCATGGGGTCTGGAACTCGTCCACGTAGCGCGCCATTTCGAGGGGGCTGAGCAGGAACTTGTTCCAGACTTCCTCAATGCCGATGATCACTTTCAACTCTTCGGCCAGCGGAACCAACTTGCGGATCTGGCGCTGGCTGCGCTCCCAGGCCTGGGCGTAAGGCGTCTCCGGGTTCACCACGGCCGGCACCAGCAGAACCGTGTCGGCGCCCCAGAGCTTGGCGTTGTGCAGGCTGGTGCGCATGCCCTCCATGCTCTTTTCCACTACGGCGGGGTCGCCGGAGGAAAGCGGGCTGCGCCAATGCTCCTGGTTCATCACGGAATGGATGCGCAGGCCGGCTTTCTTGGATGCAGCCAGAATCTCTTCGGCTTTGGCGGGATCGGGCGTGGTGTTGCATTCGATTTCTTCGAAGCCGCAGTCCTTGGCCAGTTGAAATCGTTCGAGGATGCCGAGCGAGTTCGGCAGCATGCTGAACTCGACCGCCTTGCGGATGGGCAGGCGGCTGGGTGCGGCGGCGGCGAGAAGCGGCGCGGCGGTCGCTGCGGAGAGGAACGAGCGGCGGGTTACGCGTGTCACGTCCCGATTCTACATCAGGTGGCAGCTTTGGCGGGGTGCCGCTTTGGAGAGACCAACGGCTTTATACGGCAAAAGCTATCCAAACGACTACAATACCGGTTGCACGCAGATCGCTGCGCCATCGAACGAAGCCGATCTCCGGATGTTAATCGTCAGGTTCGAAAAGACACCCGTTATGCCGCTGCAGCCTTCAGCGTGGGGAAAGGAGCTCGGCAGTTGAACATTGATTTGGTACAGCCCCACCTGCCCGGGTGTTAGATATGCTGTGGCCGTCGATGCGATCGATTCAGGGTTGGATGGCCCAGCGTTCGGGCGAAAATCGAACTCGACCACGATATCGCCGGGGGGTCCAGGCGGCCCAAGGACTGGGGCTGGTGCGGGTGTCAGTTCCCCCGTCTTGACCGCGGGGGAGGTGCTCCCCAAGCCCCAAGCATAGATCACGACGACCTCACCTTGCCTTGCCGGCGATTCCGGTGTAATCAGGCTTCCATCGGCGTGTGCCACGATTGATGCGCATCCGGACTCTCCCCTATCGCATGTCGTTACGAAATGAATGGCATCCGAAACAGCGCCCACCACGAACGCTGGACTATCGACGCCGCCATCGGAGATCACGATGTCCGTTGGGGGGCTCGAGGCCGCCGTGAGGAAGGAAAGCTCAAATGGTACTTGAGCCGTGATTGTGCTCCTGAAGCACTCCGGCGAGTTCGAACCGAGGTCGGAGCAGACGCTCCGTTGCTCGATTGCGATCAACGGTAGCTTGAATGAAGACTGGCCGGTTTGTGCGTGGTCCACGTAGAATGTTTGCCTGAGGGTGACTGATACCCCCGCTAAGGAATCGGGGAGCGGCACGGAGGTTGCTCGTACTTCGCGAGTGTTGGTAGCAGGGTTCAACGGCAACACTGTTCTGGGAGCGGCGATATCCAGCCGGATGATCTGACCTGGGGCAACCATTATTACGCTGGCGGGATGATAGCCGAGCCCGACTAAGATGGGACTGGTCTGTGCAAGGCCGTGAACGGCACACAACAACAAAAGAGGGGCGCAAATCCTACCAAGACGTCTCATGTGATCCACTCTACATCCAGAGCGCCTATTCGAGCTACACCGGCAGAATGACGCAGATTTCGCTCAGCCCCCGGTCGGCGCGGCGTTAGGAAACCGTGAGAATGCGGTGGCGGAACGCTATGGAGCAGATGCCAATCGCGTTACGGCAAGAGGCTACGGCCTGATGCCGTTCAATTGATCCACTCGTCCTCTTCTTCGTCCTCGTCTATCTCATCAGAGATTACCTCAGCGATCTCGATGGCCTCTGTGGCCGCCTCAGCGATTTCTTCGTCCTCGGAGTCGGCAAAGTCCGAGAGGATTTCCCGCGCCTGCGCCGGACGGATACTGCCGACAGCGCCGATGGCGGCAAGCAGCAAGGGCTTTGCGGTGCCCGCATCATTGACGAGGGCGACCAGGTGAGACCAGGCCGCGTCCACTTCCCAGGCGCCGGCGGCTTCGACTGCCTCGCCGTGAATCTCGGGATCGGTGCTTTTCAACGCCTCCAGGATCTGATCGTCAAAACCACGAACCCAGCGCATCGCAAACACAGCCGTCAGCATCCAGTTCCGGTCACCACTGGAGTAGGCCGCCCGGATCGCGTTCTGGTGCCACGTCTCGGGGGCGCGCACCGATGCCTCCAGAATTCGCCGCCGTACTTCCTTGGGAATGTTGTCGTCGGAATACAGCTTCCGGAGCGTGTCCTGGATGTTTCGAAATGTGGCTTCTGTAATGGGTGGCAAATCGTCCGGATCCTCGAACCCATCGATATCCGCCTGTTCGAGAACCGGCCCAAGGGAAATTGCCGCCCGGGCGCGCAGTTCCTCTGGCTCGCCTGGACTGCGTACGATGGCCAGTAAGTCATTGGCCAAATCGTCGTTCATCGCAACAAGGTCACCCGCCAGATCGGCGGCGGCAAGCCGGTCGGATTCATCGGCCCGGCTATCAACGAGGATCTTGTGAAATACCTTCCCGGCATCGGTTGGCCAGTCCCACGGAGGTGTGTCCTGCAACGTCTTGATGTCCATTAGCTCCTCACGCATCGCGTTCACAACTTATGATATCTTGTGGGGCGCGGCCGAAAACCTGGCTTCCGTGGCGCACGCACTCCCTGCGTGCCCTTGTCGGGACTCGTCGCGACACACAGGGGCCACACGATCGCCGCGGGCATCGAGAGGAGTCTCGATGCTGCACACACGAGTGTGTGCGCCACAGCTGCTCCGGCGGGCGCGGCTAGCGCAGCATCGGGAACAACTGGCGGATCCGCGCCTCGTTTGATTGCGAACCGTATTCGCAGATTTCGAAGGCCTCATAGTATCGGGCGGCGGTTCCGCGTTCCGCGCCGTACCACTTCACCAGCGACGCGCGGGTGGCGGCGCCAGGCTCGCGGGAACGGGCGCGCTTCAGCCATGCCTTGCGCTCGGCGGGGTCCTTGGGAACTTCCTCCAGACGGCCATCCACCCAGGGGAGCCACTCGTAAAACTGCGAGACGTGCGAATCCAGGGCATCGATCTTCAGGTCGATTACGTCATCGATTGCTACCGCGATATCAGGGCGGAACGGATTGGGCCGCTGGAAGTTGTCCTCGTAGTAGAGGAAGACCGGATTCTTGCGCAGGGCGGGCGTATCCGGCGTTACGGCGGGTACCACGACCATGTAAGCGGCGTCCTGCACCAGCACGCCGGTGTAGCGGTGGTCGGGATGATAATCGTTGGGGCGCGGCGCCAGCACGAGATCGGTATTCCACGCCCGGATCTGGCGGATCACCTGTTTGCGCACCTCGAGAGTGGGCAGCAGTTCGCCATCGTGGTTGTCCAGCACCTGGTAGTCGATGCCAAGACGCCGCGCGGACTCCTTGGCTTCGCCGAGGCGGCGCTTGGCCAGCGCTGCGCCGTGGATGGTCTGATGACCGGCGGCGCCATTGGTTACCG
>Ga0209067_10002285_pt1 | contig 11406 bp, 9 predicted proteins | sample ColStrG_CSR_2013_FD_187199 | JGI IMG/M metagenome (GOLD analysis project Ga0209067, IMG submission 187199) | Freshwater sediment microbial communities in response to fracking from Pennsylvania, USA - Cold Stream Run_MetaG_CSR_2013 (SPAdes)... | ecosystem: Environmental > Aquatic > Freshwater >... | reverse complement strand
GACGATGCGACGAATGAAATTGCCGCCGTCGCGAGCATGACTATGACCAGAGACCTCAACTTTGACATCTGTTTTCCTCCCTTGCGCCGCCTACAGGCGGCCATTTTCAACGTGACTTCACGTTTTCACGCGACGCGTCGGGCCGTTTAGTTTCGGACCTATTGCGCCGAGTAAGCGTGTCAGGCCTTCGCGGCTGTCTGCCGGGCGTTCATCCGCGCCCGCTTCTTCTCGAAGCGTGCCTGCATCTGCGCGTCGCCGTCCTTGGTGCCGTCGTGCCAGCTGCCAAACCATTTATCGAGCGGGATCACGCCGTCGCCGCCGTAGTTCACCTCGAAATATTTGTGGTGCAGGTAGTGGGCGTAGGCGTGGCTATCGAGGGTCGTATCTTCGGTCAGTTCGAGCTTCTCAAAGCCTATGTGGCCATTGATGGCGCCAAAGCCCGCTACATGAAGCTGGAATAACGCGACGATGGGGTTCGAGGGGATGATGAGGTGCCAGAACGCCACCGCATGATAGAGAAATCCTTCGACCGGGTGCATTGACAAAGATGACCACGGAGACGGATTGATTGAATTGTGGTGGACGGAGTGAATGTATCTGTAGCCGAATTCGGTGTGAATGAGCCGATGGATACAGAAGAAATGCACCTCGTGGATCGCGGGAGCGACGAGGGTCAAAGCCGCGAGATATATCGGGTGTTCGCTCCAGCTCAGCCAAGGCGTGGCCCCGGTGGCGAAGCGCCATAGGATCAGCACTTCCACCAGCGTCCATAACGGAATTGAGAGGAGGAAGCTGCGCAAAAAATTGTCGATGTTCTGGCTCTTGAACCAAAACACGTCCGAAGGGTTTTCGTTTGGAAATTTCGAGTTGTATTTGAAGCGCGTCCCTTGCTTGCGTTTCACGTAGTAGAAGAGTTCGACCGCGCCATACATGACGAAGATCGCCGCCGCATTGACCGCATAAAGCCAGAGCGCCCAACCCCAACTCAGGGTTTTCATCGTCTCGACGTTTGGAATAACGAAACGCCAGTAGAGCAGCGCCGTCGCCATATGGAAGGCGTTCCACGGCCACAGATAGCCCGGTAGCCAGGCGAGCACTTTTGAGACCTGCGGCGGCCAATGCCAAAGAGGAGCGAATTCCAGCGGCGCGCTTGGCGCCCAATCACCGCGCTTGTTTCGGACTCCGAATTTCAGGTCGTCCATTTTGTAAGGCTCCGCTGTATCGGCCACCGACGTCGAACGTACCGAGTCCAATGCCGCTAAGGCGCAGGCAAAGGCTTTGCGTTCCGCAGCCAAAGCGGCCGCGGTTCGGGTCCATCATCAATCTGTTCGGCGAGGTCTAAATTCCTCCATGGCGCCCCTGTCGCGGGCGGCCCTGCTTTTCTAAACCAAAATAGAACATGCATTCCAAAAAGCGGCAATACGTGGAATGAAAATATCGACTAAAACGTTTCATTCATGCCAGTCTTGTCGTTAAAAATGAGACAAAATGAGAGAGGCTGCGAAATGACCCGCCCTACGATAAGCGACCTCGCCGTAGCCGCAGGCGTATCGGTCTCCACCGTCAATCGCGTGATTGGCGGCGGCAGCGGTGTCCGCGCGGCGACGATGCTGCGCATACGTGACGCTGCCCAGGAAATCGGGTTCTACGGAGTCGGCGCCATCGAGGGCCGGATCGTCGCTGCGCGGCGTAAATACCGATTGGGCATGCTGCTGCAACAGCCCAACCGAACCTATTACCAGATGCTGGGAAAGGCGCTGAAGGAGGCGGGCGCGCGTGTCGCCGATTGCGAACTCGACGTCAAAATCGAATTCATGGAGGAACTCACGCCCCAGGGCGTTGCGGCGCGCATGTTGAAACTCGGCGAAAGCTGTCACGCGATAGGCGTCGTAGCGGCGGTTCACCCTATGGTCACGCAGGCGATCGACGCTTTGCAACGTGGCGGCGTCCCTGTCTTTGCTTTGATCTCGCAGCTCGCTGCGACAGGCGACGTGCACTATGTCGGCAATGACAATTGGAAGGTGGGCCGGACGGCGGCTTGGGCCATCCACAATATCTGTAAAGCGCCTGGCAAACTCGGAATTCTCGTTGGCAATCACCGTTATCGCTCCCAGGAAATGAACGAGAGCGGCTTTCGCTCCTATTTCCGTGAATATGGCCCCGAATTCACGTTGTTGGAGCCGCTTTCCACTTTCGAATCGAGCGCGGTGGCGCAGGAGATGACGGAAAGGCTATTGCGGGAAAATCAAGACCTCAGAGGGCTCTACGTCGCCGGCGGAGGCATAAGTGGCGCCATTGCCGCACTTCGGGCCAGCGACCGGGCCGGGCAGATCATCACCGTCGGCTATCAACTGATGGAGTACACCCGCGCCGCGCTGCTCGACGGCGTGCTCACTGTCGTTATTTCGCAACCTCTCTCTCGCATAGCAGACGAGGTCGTTTCAGGGATGATCAGCGCGCTCAGCAACAGGAATGAGAACCGAACGCACACCTCGATCCTGCCATTCGAGATCTACGTCCGGGAGAATATTTAGTTGGATCAGGAGGCGGAGAATTGTGGGCGACCGGTGCAACGGGTGTTCGGCGATCCCGGCGCTCGCTCGTTGCGGGTCTTCAATCGTCAGCCGAGCGATAGACAGCGTGGAAGACGCGGCCCTCGAACATTTCCAGGAGACCGCCGGTGACTTCGCGGCTGCGAGTGCGAATCGGAGAGGCCAACGCTTCATCGAGCGCCGCACGGTCTGGATAGGAGATCTGGAGCACCAGGGGGTATCGAGCCGCGCCATCGTCGGCTTCGACTTCGCGTAAAATCTCAACCCGAATCGCACGGGGGAACTGGCGCCAAAGCGGCGCAAGTTTCTGTGCGACATAGGCGTCGAATTCCGCCTCAAGGCCCGGAAGTATGGCGCCTTCGAAGAAGGCGGCGCGGGTTAGCATCGGTTCAACTCCTGTGCGTGTGTAAAGCAGAGGCGATCGCCCCGCGGCGTCCGGCAGCCCGGCTCTCGATCTGCGCGCGCAACCCGACCAGCGCCGTTGCCGGCGTGAGCGCGCCGAAATGGCCGATGACCTCACCGGCGACGCCTTGCGCGAAAGACACCGCCTCGCCCGGCGCGGCGCCAACGAAGCGCGCAGCCAGATAGCCGGCGTTGAACGCATCGCCCGCGCCTGTGGTGTCGCGGACCGCTGTCGCCATCGGCGTCGGCGAGCGGGACGCTACGCCGTTTGCCAGCCATGCGACTTCGCCGGCGCCGTTCTTGACGACGATTTCGGCGACTCCAGCGGCCGCGATGCGCTTGAGGGTCGCGTCCGGATCGGGGTCGCCCCAAACCAGCGCTTCGTCATCGAAACTTGGCAAGGCGATGTCGGTCACCGCAAACATGGTGAGCGCAGCGTCGCGCAGCATGGCTTGATCCGGCCAGAGGCGCAGCCGGACGTTGGGATCGAACGAGACAAGGACGCCACGTTTGCGGGCTTGGATCAACGCTTCGTGCAGATTACGCCGGCCCTTTTCGCCAATCACCGCCAAGGTAATGCCTGAAACGTGGATCAACGCGCAATCGTTGAACGCGGCGCGCAGCGTGTCGCGATCGTCGGCGAGACGCCGGGCGGCGGACGTTTCGCGCCAGTAGCTGAAACTGCGTTCCGCGCCGTTGAGGCTGATGACATAGAGGCCGACTGTGCGATCAGGGTCGCGTGCGACATGCGCCGTCTCCAGACCGGCGCTGGCGATGAACTCGACGAGTTCGCCCGAGAACGCATCGGTTCCCACACGCGTGCAATAGCCGACGCGGGCGACGGCTCCGAGCAACTGCGCCATGTGCCAGCAGGTGTTCAGCGTGTCGCCGGCAAAGCCGCGCCGGTAGTGGCCGTCGCCGACCGATGCGAACTCCAGCATCGCCTCGCCTACGCCCAGAATACGCCGGGCGGGCCGCTGCGGCGTCTCCATTACGGCGCCTCCCGATAAATGGCGCCGGTGAGAAAATCCGGCCAGTCGCGTTCGAAGAACGGCTTGTCGCTGGCATCCAGGGTCCGCAAGGCGCGTGTCGAGACGACGAAGCGCTCGCCCTCGCGCCGAACCACGATCTGTTCGCCGCGGTCGCTGCCGCGCTCGGGGCGGAAACGGAAGGCGTCGAGGGTGACGTCGCGGGCGGCGGGCGCGCATTCCGCCTGGGGATCGCAGATGGCGCGTGCGCCGCGGCTGCCGCCGCCCTGCCGGATGTAGAAGTCCAGCGCGGTCAAGACCGCTTCGGACGCCAGCGCCATATGTCGCCATTGCAACGCACGCTGCGCCTCCGCTGCGCCGTCGTGGGCGATCCCGCGTCGCGCGATTTCGCGGTCCAGCGTTTGCGCCGACGCAAGTGCGGCCTCTACGTCGGCGGCCTTACAGATAAGTCCTGCGTGATCGCTCATGCGCGCTTGCACCTGTTCGCGGATGGTCTCGGCGTTCAGAGGGCTTTCCGTCGTCAAGGCGGCAAGAATTCCGGCGATCGCGGTTTCAATCAAATCGGCGCCGGTCCCTGAACTCGAATAGGCGCCGGCAGCGATATGCTCGGCGCAGCGGACGCCGAAAACCTGTCCAGCGTTGAGCGCCGCGCCGCCGGGGCGTGTCACGCCATGGGTGCCGGCGGCTTCACCGACAGCATAGCAGCCGGAGAGGCTCGTGCGGCCCCAGCTATCCACCGCCAACCCACCGTTCATGTGCTGGTTGTTGACGGCGAATTCGAGCGGCTCGCGCGTGATGTCGCGCTTGTATCGCTTGTAGAGTTCGATCGACAGCGGGTTCATTTGTCTCAGCCGGTCGAGCGGACTCTCCAGCAAGGCGCCGGAGCGGTCGAGATAAGCGCGAACGTCCGCGTCCAGCGCATCGAGCGAGAACGGCGCGTCGCCGGGGATGCCGAGCGGATTGCGGTTGAAGTCGAGATAGACGCGACGGCAGGCCTGCGTCTCACGAAACACCGCGAGATCGAACAGGCTCGATCCGAATTCGAGCATCCGCGTGGCGTGAAACGGCCATTGGTAGCCCTTGCGAAACGTGTTGGAGGCGAGTTCTGGCGTCGTGCGGTAATAGTCGGCAAGGAAATTGTGCTCTTGGCCCCCGGCGTCTCGCGAAAAAACGTAGGGCATGCATTGCACGTAGGTTCCAGAAAGATTCCAAGGAAAGCCTTCGCGCGAGGTGCCGATGCCGAACTGACTTTCGGTGAGGTTGACGGCGTCAATCCCCGCTTCCAGCGCAAGGCCGAGCGAGCCGAAGCAGTTTCTGGGATAGACGCTGTCGCGATAGAGTTCGCCGGGGCCGCCCGCCGCGAGCACGAGTGCGCCGCAGAGGAATATCGTCATGCCGAAAGGGTTGTCCGGCGTGCGCCGTTGCGGGTTCAAGGCGACAACGCCGGCGGCGCGGCGCCTGGGGCTTTCCTCGACGAGGATGCGCACGGTCGTCGTCTGGTTGAAGATCGGCACATTCAGGCGAAGGGCTTCATGCGCCAGCACTTGCACCATCAGGCGCGAGGTGCGCGGACCGCAGCTTGTCGCTCGGCCTACCTCGTCGTGGTCGGTCTGGTAGCGCAACACGCCGCCGAAGCGGTCGAGCGGAATCGGCAGGCCAAGAAACTGCAACGAGGAGAGCGCGCGCGCCGAGCCGACCGCCTCGACATAAGCGGTGTCCGCGTCCATGGCCCCGCCCGCGCCGATCGCCTGCGCCAGCGCGCGGAAATTGTCGCCCTGGTCGGCGCTGTTGGCCGTGTGAAGCGTCTGTTTGTCGGAGCCGGAACACGCGGACGTGCCGCCCCAGGCGCTTTGCGTGGCGATCATAACGTCCACGCCTCGGCGTTTCGCCTCCACGCTTGCGCGCAAACCTGCGGCGCCGCTGCCGACGACAAGCGCCTGACAGCGGCGCAGGGGGATCTTGAAACCCTGCGCGGTCACGAAAGCCTCCGGCGCCGGCTCGTTCGGCAGCCGCGGCATCGCGATGTCGGTGAGGCCGTCGAGAATGGTTTGGGGCAGGGATGCGCGCAATTTCGTTTCCGAGAGCGAGGAGTTGACGGCGGTTAAAAGCTGCGTTAGGAAAACTAGCACGTTCCAAAATGCACGGCAATATCCGAAAAACGCCCGATTTACTGGCGGGGCTTCGCGGAGTTCGAGTTTAATGGGATGGAACGTTCTAAATGGGAGGGCGACAAGGATATGGATGCGGCGCTGAACGAGCGGGAGACGGGAGGGCGCGGTGGGCGCGTCACCATCGTCGACGTCGCGCGCGAGGCGGGCGTCTCAAAATCCACGGTGTCGCTGGTCGTCTCGGGTTCCAGTCTCGTCGCCGAGACCACGCGGGATCGCGTCAACGAAGCCATCAGCCAACTCGGCTATATCTATCATCGCGGCGCGGCGACGCTGCGTGGCGCGAAGTCGGGCGTGCTCGGCATGGTCATCAACGACCTTTCCAACCCGTTCTTCGTGGAGATGGCGATTGGCGCCGAGGACGCCTGCCAGGGCGGCGCTTTCATCCCGTTTCTCGCCCACACGGTCGAAAACCCGGCGCGGCAGCTTCAGGTCATAAGGTCGATCCGCGAACACGGCGCCGCCGGTCTCTTGCTTTCGCCGGCCATCGGCACATCGGCTTCCGAATTGAAAGCGCTGCTGAGCGATATGCCCGTCGTTCAGGTCATGCGCCGCGTGGCGGGCCTGAAGGCGTCTTTCGTGGCGCCGGAGAACAGAGAAGGGGCCAAGCGCGCAACGCAACATCTGGTCGAACTCGGTCATAGGCGCATCGCGTTCGTTGGCGGCCTGGCGTCGATGGGCGTGCGCGATGAGCGGCTTTCGGGTTACCGCGCCGCGCTCGAAGAGGCTGGCATCGCCTTCGACCCGATGCGGGTCATCGAGACCATGACCTCCTACGCGGGCGGAGGGTCCGCGGCGCCGCAACTGCTCAACCTCGGCGAGCCCGTCACCGCTGCGCTCTGTTTCAACGATGCTGTCGCCATCGGGTTCATGCGTGCGCTCGGCGCTCTCGGCATATCTGTCGGTCCGCAATTCTCAGTTATTGGTTTCGACGATATCGACGAGGCGCAGCATATGTATCCGGCGCTGACCAGCGTGTCGGTCAGTTCCCGCGCGCTGGGCGCGCGCGCGGCGCAACTCTTGATGCGGCAGTTGGCGAGCGGCGATCACAGGCCGGAGACGATTCTGACGCCGACGACTTTGATCGTCCGCGCCTCCTGTGGCGCCGTGGGGAGCAAATCATGAGCGGACTTCGCTGGGGTCTCATCGGCGCGAGCACCATCGCCGCCGAACATATGATTGCCGCTTTCCGCGCGAGCGGAGGCAAGGTCGTGTCGGTGATGAGCGCTAGCGCCGATCGGGCCGCGGCTTATGCACAAACTCATGGAATCGCGAAACCGACCTCGAGTCTTTCGGCAGTGATAGACGATCCCGATATCGACGCCGTCTACATCTCGACGACCAACGAACTGCACCGCGATCAACTGATCGCCGCCGCCGAAGCCGGCAAGCACGTCCTGTGCGAAAAGCCGCTGACGCTGACGCTCGCCGACGCGCGCGCCATGGTCGCCGCGGGCCGTGCGCACGGCGTCGTGATGGGAACCAACCATCACTTGCGCAGCGCGGCGCCGCAGCGGGCGATGCGCGAAGCGATCAAACAGGGTAAAATCGGCAAGCCGCTATTCGCCCGCGTGTTCCATGCCGGCTACTTGCCGGCGCACTTGCAGGGCTGGCGTCTCGACAAGCCGCAAGCGGGCGGCGGCGCAGTTCTCGACCTCACATGCCACGACGCCGACACGTTGCGTTTCGTGCTCGACGACGACCCGGTCGCCGTAACCGCTATGACCCAAACAAGCGGTTTGGCGCAGAGTGGGTTGGAGGATGGCGTCATGGGCGTGATGCGCTTCCGCAGCGGCCTTCTTGCGCAATTCCACGACGCCTTCACCACCCGCTACGTGACGACCGGGTTCGAGGTGCATGGCGAGGAAGGTTCACTGATTGGGCGCGACTGCATGACGCAAACGCCGAAGGGCGAGGTCACGCTTCGCTGGGCGAACGGCGAGGAGGCGCTGAGCCTAGCTCATGAAAACCTCTACGCGCGCCTGGTGCGGAGCTTTCAGGACGCGGCCGCCGGTCGCGGCGCGCTTTCGGCCAGCGGCGAGGATGGCGTCAAATCGCTGAGCGTCGCGCTTTCTACCCTGCAAGCGGCGCGCGACGGGCGCGAAGCCGCGATCGATCTTGAGGTCTGACATGACGAAACCTCGCGTTCTCTCGGCCGCCGATGCCGCCCAGCTCATTCCCGATGGCGCGACGGTCACCGTTTCGTCGTCCTCGGCGCTCGGTTGCCCCGACGCCGTGCTGGCGGCCATCGGCGCGCGCTTCGACACGGAAGGCCATCCGCGCAACCTCACAACGTTGCACCCCATCGCCGCCGGCGACATGTGGGGCGTCAAAGGCATCGATCATCTGGCGAAAGAGGGTTGTCTGAAGAAGGTTCTCGCCGGGTCCTACCCCTCGGGGCCCTCGTCGTCGGAGCCGCCGGCGATCTGGAAGATGATCACTGGTGACGCTATTCCCGCCTACAATGTGCCCTCAGGCATTTTGTTTGATATGCATCGCGAGGCGGCGGCGAAGCGGCCGGGCGTGCTGACCAAGGTCGGAATGGAAACCTACGTCGACTCGGCGCGCGAAGGCTGCGCCATGAACCGGAAGGCGTCGTCTGAGCCCATCGTCAGCCGCGTTCGCTTCGCCGATGACGATTGGCTGTTCTTTCCGACCATCGTGCCTGATGTCGCGATCATCCGCGCGACGACCGCCGACGAGCGCGGCAATCTTTCTTACGAGCACGAAGGCGGGATTCTCGGGCCCCTCGATCAGGCGCTCAGCGTACGCAACAACGGCGGTCTCGTCATCGCGCAGGTTAAGCGGCTTGCGGCGGCGGGAACCTTGCGTCCCCACGACGTGATCGTGCCGGGCATTCTCGTCGACGTCATCGTCGTTGCGCCAGATCAGAAGCAGACCACGAACACGCCCTACGAGCCGGCGATTTCAGGCGAAATCTTCCGCCCGCTGTCTTCGTTCGAGACGCCGAAATTCGATGTCGCCAAAATGATCGCGCGCCGGGTGGCGATGGAGTTGCACGACGGCCACGCGGTCAATATCGGCTTTGGCATTTCGGCGAACGTTCCGCGCATCCTCATCGAGGAAGGCCGCCACGGCGCGGTGACCTGGGTGATCGAACAGGGCGCTGTCGGCGGCGTCCCGTTGCTCGACTTCCAGTTCGGCTGCGCGTCCAACGCCGAGGCGATAGTGCAATCGCCGCACCAGTTCACTTATTTCCAGGGCGGCGGTTTTGATATGTCGTTGCTGTCCTTCCTGCAAATCGACCGCGAAGGTTCCATCAACGTCTCCAAGCTCGGCGTGCGGCCGCATGTCACGGCGGGTTGCGGCGGCTTCGTCGACATTACCGCGCGGGCGAAGCGCGTGGTGTTCTCCGGCTATTTCACGGCGGGCGCCGGTCTCGACATCGAAGCCGGCGCGTTGCGCATCGTCAAAGAAGGCAAGGTCAAGAAGCTCGTCAACGCGGTCGAGCAGGTCACGTTCTCCGGCCCGCGCGCCGTCGCGCAGGGGCAGGAGATCCTGTATGTGACCGAGCGATGCGTGATGCGGCTCGAACGCGAGGGCGTGACGGTCATCGAGATTTCGCCTGGTGTGAATCTGGAGCGCGACGTGCTCGCGCAGAGCGAATTTCCACTTCGCGTTGCGCGAGATCTGAAAACAACGCCCGCCGCGCTCTACCATCCGGAGCCTATTGGCCTCACGTTGAAGGAGGTAACGCGATGAGTCCTTTCGTTCAACTCACTTTCGAAGGGCCTCTCGCCATCATCGCCCTCAGGCGACCCGATAAGCTCAATGCCTTGGATCGCGAGATGATCGAGGCGCTGGGTGAAGCCGCGCGCGCCGTCGATTCCTCCCACGAGGCGCGCGCGGCGATTCTGTACGGCGAGGGCAAGGCGTTCTGTGCGGGCGGCGACATCGCGGCTTGGGGCGGTCTGCCAGCGCTGGAAATGTGGCGCGATTGGACGCGCGCGGGGCATCGGGCCTTTGAGGCGCTGGCGCGCTTGCGCGTGCCGTTGATTGCTTCGCTCAACGGCCACGCTTTCGGCGGCGGCCTGGAGCTGGCGGCGGTCGCCGATGTCAGAGTGGCCGAGCCCGGCGTCAAACTGGGTTTGCCGGAGAGCGGGATCGGCATGGCGCCGGGTTGGTCAGGCACGCAGCGGTTGGTCCGCCGCTTCGGCGCGTCGCTCGTGCGCCAAATGGCGCTGACAGGGCGCATGTTCACGTCCGAAGAAGGGCTTGCCGTCGGGTTGGTCGACGAGGTGACGGCGGCTGGCGGGTCTCTGGCACGCGCGCGGGCGTTGGCGGCTGATATCGCCAGGCGCGGCCCGGTCGCCGTGCAGATCGTCAAGTCGATGATCAACGCCGCCGAGGGTGAGGACAAAGACGCGCCGATTGAAGGTCTCGCAGGAGCGCTGACCGCCATGACTGAAGATCTCAAGGAGGGCGTGGACGCCTTTCGCAATAAGCGCGCGCCGCTTTTCACTGGCCGCTGAGGGTTCGCAAGCCAATGAACGCCAGAGCAGACATTCGACTCGATCAGGCGCGGCTCGACAAAGCGCTTCAGCGCTTTCCCCGCCAACGCGCCATGTTCATCGACGGGCGCGAGGTCACGGGTTCGGGCGAAACCATCGAGCGTATGAGCCCGGCGCACAATGTGCTGGTCACGCGCGTGCCGCGCGGGACGAAGGCCGATGCGGAAGCGGCGATAGCGGCGGCGAAGCGTGCCTTCGAGCGGGGGCCTTGGCCGCGCGAGACGGCCTCTCACCGCTCCCGCGTTCTGCTCAAGGTCGCCGACCTGATTGACCGCGACCGCGAAATCCTTGCGCTGATGGACTGCCTCGAATCAGGCAAGCCGATTGCGCAGGCGCGGGGCGAAATGGAGGGCGCAGCCGACATTTGGCGCTACGCCGCCGCGCTGGCGCGCGAGGTCTCCGGCGAATCTTATGCGAATCTCGGCGGCGATCGCCTCGGCCTGGTGTTGCGCGAGCCGATCGGCGTCGTATCGATCATCACGCCGTGGAATTTTCCGCTGCTGATCGTATCGCAGAAGCTGCCGTTCGCGCTCGCCGCCGGCTGCACTTGCGTCGTCAAGCCGAGCGAAATGACGTCGGCCTCTACGCTTCATCTCGCGCATCTGCTGGCCGAGGCTGGGCTGCCGGACGGCGCATGCAACGTCGTCACCGGTTTCGGTCCCGATGTCGGGGCGCCGATAACCAGCCATCCTGACGTCGAAATGGTCTCCTTCACCGGTTCGACGGGAGTTGGTCGCCTCGCCATGGCCTCGGCCAGCAGATG
>Ga0209067_10002284_pt1 | contig 11408 bp, 16 predicted proteins | sample ColStrG_CSR_2013_FD_187199 | JGI IMG/M metagenome (GOLD analysis project Ga0209067, IMG submission 187199) | Freshwater sediment microbial communities in response to fracking from Pennsylvania, USA - Cold Stream Run_MetaG_CSR_2013 (SPAdes)... | ecosystem: Environmental > Aquatic > Freshwater >... | reverse complement strand
CGACCGTTTCGTGAGGCTCATTGACGATACCACCACCGAATCGGAGTTGGCGACACACGCTCACCACGCCGGGTAGGAGGGTCTGCAAGAGCGCGCGGGCGATGGCCTCGTCGCCCGACTCGACGAGCAGGGCCTGCACGATCCGGGCCCGCTCCACGACGCTTCGCCCGCCCCCGCTGTCGAGTGCGCCGACCACGTCGCGCAGATCGACGAGTCCCGCGAGGGCCAGGTCCGGATGGCGCTCGCGTAGGCGCGAGCACGCTTGGCGCGACTCCTCGCGCCGGGCCCACCAGCGCCAGTCGTCGCGAAGTTGTCCGAGAAAGTCGTGGGAAAGTGTCATGGGGGCGAGTCCAGTGCGGGCCCCGCAGAGCAGAGCACCTGCGCCGGTGACATTTTTTGCTCATAGGCCGACACATAGTGGGACCGTCATAAAGGCGCGTGGCGTAGGCTGAAGCCATGGACCTCGAAACCTTCTACGAGAGCAACGAAGCGCGTCGTGAGAGCGCTGAGTTCGAATACGGCGACGACTGGACCGACTCCGCCGGCAACCACTACGAGCTGTCGTGGGTCGAAGCGACGGGCGAGCTCTACTTGATGATCGAGCCCGACGCGGTGATCACCGAGGACGTCTTCGGGGACTGGATCTCCTCATCGGAGCCCGTGACCGAGCTCACGGTGGTGATCATCGGCCAGGTCGCCAATCACGAGCACCTCGAGTCGCTCCTGGACGGCTGGGACGACGCGATCGAGGAGCCCAATTCTCTGGCCTGGCTCTACCAGCGATTCGCGCCCCAGTAGTAGTCGCGGCCCTAGAGGTAGGGCGACGAGGAATTGGCGACTTGGCAGAGCCGCGTCAGGGACGCCACGAGGTCGGCCAACGGCACACGTTCTGCTTCGTTGATGGTCGTCATCAAGGGGTTCCAACTGCCGTCGCTCGAGGTGGCGCGGGCCGCTGCGGGCGTTCCCTTGAGCAATTCGCTCAAGGCCTGATTCTCCAGGGCGTTGCGCGAGGCGGCCGACATCCCGGGGGCTTCGCTACGGGCCTGGAGCACCAGGGCCTGGTGCACGAACCGGCACGACGTGCGGGCGTCGGCGATGGCCGATCCCGTCCCGCAGGCGCTGAAGAGCAACCCGGCACCGAGCAACGACGCGACGATGCCGTATCGCTTCAGGCGAGCCACGAGTCGGCGGCCTGCAACAAGTAGTCGCTCACCCCGCGGCCCCGCTCGAAGACCTCGCACAACGGGTCCTCACCCTTGGAGACTTGCGAGAGTGAGATCGCGCGTCGTGCCACGATCGAGATACGCCGTTCGCTGGTCTCGGTGGGCGAGGCGAAGGAGTCGGTGGCCGTGACCTCCAAGGGCATCTCCATCCCGCCGACCGGAGCGAGGTCAATGGCCAGGCGAAGGAGGTCCGGGCTATGAGGCATCGGCGGCAGGCTCCACGTCAAGACCAGGGGGAAGTGGAACTCGTCGGGAGGATCGACGTCGTCGGGCAGACCCAGGACGGCGTCCTCGAAGGCCAGCAGCGTGCGAGGATCCACGTCGAGTTCGATGTGCAGGTCGATCGGACCGCCGCATCCGTCCTCGGGGTGGAGGTCGACTTCCCAGGCCTGGCGAAGGGAGTATGTCTCGACGAAGTGACGCTCGTCGTGCACGTGGAATCCGTGAGTTACTGCGTGATCTTTAAGGTCTGCTACGAAACCAGCGACGTCAATTGCGGCCATTGACACTCAGGTTAGTCCTCGCCACCACTACCGTGGACACGTGAGCACGAACCTCCTCGACCCGTTGCGCCAATGCGCGCGAGAAATCCGTGAGGCGATCGTGGGGCAGTCGGGACGTGGTTACTCGGGTCAGCGTGCGACGCAGTATTTTCTGGACCTGGCGGCTGATGAGGTAGCGATCCGCGTGTTGACCGGCGCGGGCTTTCGCGTCGTCAGCGAGGAATCCGGGGTGAGCGGCGCGGGCGAGTACACCGTCGTGGTCGACCCCATCGACGGTTCCACCAACTGCGATCACGGCATCCCCTTCTTCGCGACGTCCCTGGCGGTGATGAAGGGCGAAGAAATCGTGGCGGGATTGGTCATGAACCAAGCGACGGGGACGTCGTTCGAGGCGGAGAAGGGTGCCGGCGCCACGCGCGACGGTGTGCCCATCGCTCCCAGCGGTCGCAGAGACGTGGGACAGTCGATCATGGCGTTCTCCGGACTTCCGCCGCGACACTTGGGGTGGGCTCAGTATCGGGCCCTGGGGGCTGCGAGTCTGGAGATCTGCCTCGTCGCCGACGGCTCCCTCGACGTCTACGCAGTGGCCCAGAAGTCGACGCTCAACCCGTGGGACTACCTAGCAGGATTGTTGATCCTTCGAGAAGCCGGCGGCGTCGCCGCGGACTATCACGACGAGGACCTCGATACCTCGGCCGCGGTGGTTCGTCGGCCCGTCTTTTGCGCTTCGAGAGAGTTGTTGGACTTCATGTTGTCCCTAGGGGACATCTGACCAAGGGGACGCTCACGAGGTCATCTAGACTTACACCCTTGCGGGCGCTTAGCTCAGTTGGTTAGAGCAGCTGATTTACACTCAGCAGGTCGGGGGTTCGAGTCCCTCAGCGCCCACTCACGTTGTAAGAATCACAACGTCACATATTGACGAAGTAGGTCTCAAGTTAGTTGTCTCAGACCACTCATGAAATCCTCTCGCCGCCGGCGTATTGTGATACACCATGAAAAAGATCTTGCATGGCTACCTGCAGACCGCCCGTGGCGCCGCCGTCTGGAAGTTAGACGGCCTTTCGGAGTACGACGTTCGTCGCCCTCTAGTCCAGAGCGGGACCAACCTCCTTGGAATTGTCAAGCACCTGACGTGTGTCGAGCTCGGCTACTTCGGTCCCGTCTTTGGTCGACCCATGGGGCAGACCAATCCCTGGTTCGAAGATGACGTTGAGTACAGCGACGGTCTCTTCGTACGAGCGGACGAATCGAGGGATGACATCATCGGGAGTTATCGCAGGGCGTGCGAGACGTCGGATGCAACGATCGATGCACTTGACCTTGATGCCGCGGGCTCGGTGCCGTGGTGGGGCGATCATCCGGTCACTCTCCACCACGTGCTCATTCACGTTGTCGCCGAAACCTTCCGGCACGTCGGGCACTCTGATCTTGCTCGAGAGCTCATCGACGGCTCGATCGGCTACGCCGCGGACGACAGCAACGTCCCTGAACATGACAGCGCGTGGTGGCGCGCTTATCACGATCGAGTTGAGGACGAAGCTCGCCAAGCGTCGAGTCGAGTTTGAACTATCTGCCTCCGTTCAATGATTGGGGTTCGAGTTACGGCACTTTCAGCCCTTTCTAGTACCTGGGCTGCACAGCGCGGCAATGACGACGTAATGTTCTACCTGATGAACGGGAGCACATAAGGGTTCGAACATAGTCCCGTTACCTCCACTTCAGCGCCCACTCGTTGACAATTTGAAAACGTTTCCCCTAGTAGAAGGCCGTAATTGGCCGCGATCCGCCATCCAGACCAGTTGACGTGTTCAAACCCCGCGTTCCTCGGTCCCCAAGTTGATGTTGGCACTGCTGACGCAAACGCGCCCGAAGGGCACTTCTCTGATGGGTATCGGTCTTCGATCTGGCCCAATCCTACGTTCGGTAGCGCGTCAAGCATTACCCGGAGCTTCTCTGGCCCATGGCCCTTTAAGCCAATAGTTCGCCTGCGGTGAGCAGCGGCTCAATGCTACGGAATGACTGTGTGGGATTACCAGGGAACTTCATCTCGGTCACATTGGGGTCGTCGTCGAAGTGGCCTGTGAGCTCAACAATGTAAATCCGCCCCCTTCCCTTGCCAGCAGCGAGCTCGGTTCCCCATGCAGCGTCGTCAAACGTTGATGTGAAGTAGTCGTAATAGATCACTCGGCCCTCTTCGAAATTCGAATCGCGACCTGCGCTAAGCGTCTCGCCCACTGAGACATCCGCCTTGGTGCCGTGCAAATACATGCCGAGCTGATGAATCCTAAATGGCACTGGCTCGGTTTGAGAACTCACGGGGCAGACGCTAACAAGCATCTGGCAGAAGCGACGAGGGTCGCAAGCATCCCACAACGCCCGGTAGGCATCACCTACGGACATTGATTGGGGACTCCACTCCACGCGGAGGCGCAAGACTAAGAAGGTGGCCGGTTCCGTTCCGCCCGGCGCACCAGTACGGCGCGTTCACCGGCATTCGCCGAACGTGCCGCCGCTTCCGTAAAGGCGGCCATCGCCTGATCGTGCCGACCAGCCCGCTCGAGCAGGTCTCCACGCACGCTCGGCACCAACGGTGACTCGCCAAGCGCGTCGTCTCGTACCTCCTCCAGTACGGCGAGACCTGCGTCGGCACCGAACGCCCGACCGTGGGCGACGGCCCGGTTTACCTCAACGACTGGTCCGGGCGCGGTGCGGGACAGGACGTCGTAGAGAGCCGCGATCCGGTGCCAGTCCGTCTCCTCGGCGCGTTCCGCGCAGGCGTGCTGTGCCGCGATTAGAGCTTGCAAGAAGTAACGCCCGACCGGCCCCCCCGTCGCGGCCAATTCCTCCGCTCGTCTCATGGTCGCCAGGCCCCGCCGGACGCGCACCTGATCCCAAAGGCTACGGTCCTGCTCCTCCAGAAGGACCGGGATCCCGTGCTCGTCGAGGCGGGCGGCCATCCGCGAGCCCTGGATTTCGAGGAGGGCGTTCAGAGCGAGCACTTCGGGCTCATAAGGAATGAGGTCGACCAGCATTCGCGCAAGTCGGATCGCCTCGTCGACAAGTTCCGGGCGCATCCAGTCCTCGCCGGTGGTGGCCGTGTAACCCTCGTTGAAGATCAGATAGATGACCGCCATCACGTCGTCGAGGCGCTCAGTCCGCTCCTTCCCTTCCGGCAGCTCAAACTCGGCGTGGGCCTCCGACAGCGTCTTCTTCGCCCGGGAGATCCGCTGCCCCATGGTGGACTCGGTAACAAGGAATCCTCGGGCGACCTCGGCCGTGGTGAGACCGCCGACGAGCCGCAGTGTGAGCGCTGCACGTGACTCGGGCGTCAGTATCGGATTGCAGCACAAGAATACGAGCCTGAGAACGTCGTCCTCGATGTAATTGACCTGGCTCTCGACGTCGGGTACGGGCGCAACTTGCCTGTCGCTAATAACTCCCAGCTCGGCGAACTTACGGCGCATCGTCTCAGTGCGCCGGAAATGGTCAATTGCCCGGCGCTTCGCAATGGTCATGAGCCACGCGATCGGGTTGTCCGGCACGCCCCTGTCTGGCCACTGCTCGAGCGCGGCGACTAGGGCATCCTGGGCCAGGTCTTCGGCGAGGGTCACGTCGCGAGTCATCCGCGTGAGAGCTGCTACGAGCCGCGCGGACTCAGTCCGCCAGACGGTATGCAGGGTCCCGATGGGGTCGTCGGTACGTGTGCGAGATGGCACCATGCCACCGTACTGCTTCCGGCTCGGACCTTCCGCCTCGCCGCTCACGGTGGCCGCTGGCACGCCAATCATGGACGAATCCGGCGTCAGGCGTCAGGCGCTTCCGGACCGGTCGAGATCTGGCGAAGCGTGGAGATCACAGTGACCTCGGGCCAATGCTTGGCGTGGAGTTCGGCGAAGGACCGCTGGTCATCGGCGGCCTCTTCGAGACTCGGGTATTCCATGATGGCCCAACCGCCAACAACCTCCTTGGCTTCGGAGTATGGCCCGTCGACCCGGGTGACCTCGCCCTGACGGACGACGTAGTTCACCGCGTCTTCCGTTCCGTAGAGACCGCCACCATCAAGGAAAATCCCTTTACCGGCCCGTTCACCGATGTACTCGTCCATCGCGTCGAACAACGCCTGTGGCGGCGTCCCGACGCCCTCTTCCATCCTCACGAATCCCATGAATCGGGGCATTTCGATCACTCCTTTTTTGTGTGTGGTTGGTGAAACTCTCATCAATGAGTCGAACGGGGATGCCGTTCTTCGACATCGATCACTGAAACTCTTCGGATCCACAGTACGAGCTCGGCCGAACGTATGTATCGGATGCGCGACCGTCTGGCAGAAGGTGCACCATCGTCGGAGCAGGAGCTTCTCTGCGCGCTTGCAAGAATTGCTCGCACGACCTCCAAGCAAATCCCAATAGACGGATGTCCCCGAGCGCCGGATATGCCGCACCCTTTGACGGAGCCTCGAACATAGTCTCAATACTTCCACTTTGTTGTCAACAAAACTCTCAAAAATACAATGTTGTCCCTGATGAAGTGAATGCTCATACTTCCGATCGCCCGAAAATGTCGTGCACTTTGTTCGAACCCCGATGCGTTCGGAACGAGCCCGGTGCTATTCCTCCCTGCACATCAGGACCACATGGATCGCAAGATGGAGAGAATTCAAACTTTGGTGTCATGGAGTGAAGGTGGTAACACTCAACCCTGAAGGTTGGATCGTAGAGCCTGGTGCGCTGACGACACCGTCGCTCGTTCCAGGTTTAATTTTGAGTACGGCACGAAGGTCCGTCAGACATTCCTAGGCGCCATGCGCTGCGAGGGACGCACATCGTTTATGCGTCCGGGGTTCGAGTAAGGCGCAACACTTTGCCACGGGCGAGCCGAGTCGACCAAAGTGGGCCTCAAGGGAGACACTTGTCACCTAAAGAACGTCGCGAAAAGGGGGGTCGAACATAGTCTCGTTATCTGCACTCTTTGTCACTTCCACAACATCGCCCCCTGCCTTACCTTCAGGATTCGCACTACGAATTGTTGCGACATAACGCCTTGCGTTCATAACGCAATGGGATATACTTGAATTATGTTGCAATCGTTCGGTGACAAAGACTCCGAACGAGTGTGGCGTCGCGAGGCGGTCCGAAAGTTTCACCCCGAGATTCAACGGGTTGCCTTGCGCAAACTGGTGATCCTTGATGCAGCCGAAACTATTGGTGACCTTCGAGTACCACCTGGGAATCGTCTAGAAAAATTGAGCGGTGATCGTGCCGGACAGCACAGCATCCGAATCAACGACCAGTGGGGAATTTGCTTCCGCTGGACGAAGGCGGGACCTGAAGACGTGATGATTACCGACTATCACTGAAAGAAGCTCTAATGTCGAGCAAAGTTGCACCGATACATCCGGGCGAAGTCCTGCTGTTGGACTTCCTTGAGCCGCTTGGCGTAACGCAGCACCGCCTCGCGATATTGATCGACGTTCCGCCACGTCGAATCAACGAAATCGTCCACGGCAAGCGTCGGATCAGTGCTGATACGGCGCTGCGCCTCGCACGATTCTTCGGCACGAGCGAGCGCTTCTGGATCAACCTTCAGGCCCGATACGATCTCGAACTTGAGCGTGACCACCTCGGATCCTCCCTAGACGCCATCAAACCTCTCCTCTCGGCGTGAGCCCGATTTCCTGGCTCGCTCGGAGATGTGAATCGAAGATCTCAGCGATCTTTCGAGTTCAAGAGAAGTGCGTTGAGGGCACCAATTGGGCGCCGGTCGACAGCGGGCCAGGGAAAAGGACAATATGTCCTACCTGATAAGCAGGGATGGAAGTGGGTTCGAACATAGTCGCGTTACCTCCACGACTGTTGTGAACAGCACAACATTGCATCTCGTCAATTACGAGTTTGAAAGTGGCAACGAACGACCATTATGGACGGACCACGAGCCGTTGTCAGGATCTCCGAAGTGCGGTTGGCCGCAGTCCGGTCCGGTCTTTACGTTGGAAGCGAAGTGCCGTCTCCGACTCGGACGATGCCGTGTTCGTAGGCGTAAACGGCGATTTGAACGCGGTCCCGCAGACCAAGCTTGGAGAGAATGTGAGCGACGTGACTCTTGACGGTCGCACCGCTTAGGCAGAGCTTCTCAGCGATCTCTGCGTTCGAAAGGCCTTGGGCTACCAACCGTACGACGCCCAGTTCCCGCTCGCTGAGGCGCACGACGTACTCTGTGGCGATAGTGCCAATTGGGGGAAAACGGCAGAAGTCCTCGATTAGCCGGCGGGTAATGGCGGGCGAAAGAAGAGTTTCGCCTGCTGACACTGCGCGCACCGCGCCGGTCAACTGATCGCGATTGGCGTCCTTGAGTAAGAAGCCGCTCGCACCGGCCTTTAGAGCTTTGTAGATGTACTCGTCCAGGTTGAAAGTAGTCAACACGAGAATCCGAGCCCTATTGCCGCTCTGAACGAGCTCGCTGGTTGCCTCGATGCCGTTCATCCGAGGCATACGGACGTCCATCAATATCACATCGGGGTCCATCAGCCGTGCCTGGGCCAGCACTTGGTGACCGTCGCCGGCCTCTCCGGCGACGGTCAAATCCGGCTCAGCTTCCAAGAGCATGCGCAGGCCCTCGCGGACGAGTTCTTGGTCATCGGCAATCAAAACACTGATCACGAAGTTGCCTCGTCGTTCAACAGACTGCCGCCCAGTGGCAATCGGACATTCACGGCGAAGCCGCCGGCGGGCCGTGGCCCGGCGCACAGTTCACCGCCGAAGATCGTGACGCGTTCGCGCATCCCAGCCAGCCCGTGCCCGTCGACCAGGGTTCGAGTGCCGGACTCTCCCGCTCCGTCGTCGGTGATCTCGATCGTGACAGAGTCGTGGTTACAGCCGATCGTCACGTTCGCGCACGAAGGACCGGCATGCTTCAATACGTTGGTGAGCGACTCCTGGACAATTCGGTAGACCGATATGTCCACGGCTGCGGGCAACGCAGTGTGATCACCGTTGACAACGAGGTTCACGGGCAACCCGGCGGCGCGCACGCTGGCGACCATTGAGTCGAGTTCGTCGATTCCCGGCTGAGGGGCGAGTCCGGTGTCCTCGTGTGGTTCACGCAGCACGCCCAACAAGCGGCGTGTCTCAACCAGAGCCTGTCGTCCGCTCTTTTCGATCTTCTCCAGTGCCGTCTCGGCGGCCTTTCCCGACGCCCGGGCACCGGAAGCTTGGAGCACGATCACGCTGAGATGATGTGCGACGATATCGTGAAGTTCCCGGGCGATTCGGGTGCGTTCGGCCGCCGCTGCCTGATCTGCCTGCCTCTCCAACACGGCGTTTCGTTCGGCGAGAGACGCAGCCTGACTTCGAGACTGCGCGAAGACGCCGACCGCGTAGAGGATGAAGAGAGGGAGGATGTTGAGGCCCGCGCGAGCGCCCAGGATCATTACCACGCTGATTCCGAGACCGACGGCCGAACGGCGCGGGCTGGAATGTGCGCCGAGCGAGAAGCTGGCGACGAAGGGAACGAACCACTCCAAGCCCTGCGGCGGGTGCCTGGTGATCGTGTATTGCAAGGCGATGACCGCCCATATCGCCAGCCACATGATAAGCGGCGCGCGACGGCGCAGGACAAGTGGCGCGCCCAATAGCAGCGGGAGCAGTGCCAGCAACCAGCGCGGTCCAACGATCGCAGTGCCAGTCAGTCCAGCCGGCGTCCACGCGGCGAGGGCGGTCAATGCAGCGCCCACGATCGCCACCCCCGCATCCACTATCGAGTTGAGGCCGATGTCCGTCATGCGCCGAATTACCTGCATACAACCGAACGTAGCGTCTGGCCACGCGTGGGAGATCATCCCTGAGGTGGTTCAGATTCATCCTTTGGGATGTGCCAATTCGTTCCACCGGCCGCTGACAAAGAGTGGTGGCTCTGGGATTGTGGACACGTGGACATGAATTCTGATCGTGAAGACGAGCACCGGCCTAGCGCTGGACGAAACAATCCACGCGAGACCGGTGACTGGGCTGTCGCGGTGTCTGGACTTACGAAGCGGTTCGGTGAGCGAGTCGCCCTTGATAACGTCGACTTGCTCGTCCCGCGGGGGTCAGCTTTCGGCTACCTAGGGCCGAACGGGGCAGGCAAAACGACGCTAATCCGAGCTCTTCTTGGCCTCATCAAATCAGATAGCGGCACGATGTCGCTGCTCGACCTCCCTGTTCCCGCCGAGCGTGGGCGCGCTTTGGCTCGGGTCGGCGCGATCGTCGACGAACCCCGGTTCCATGGCCACCTGAGCGGACGGGAAAACCTCAAGACGCTGGCCGTGGCCAGAGGAGGAGACGCCGACAAGCAAATCGACCCGGTATTGGAGCGGACGCAACTGACCCAGCGGGCTGAGGACAAGGTTTCCAGTTATTCCATGGGTATGCGTCAGCGTCTTGGCTTAGCTGGCTGCCTTCTCGGCGACCCTGAACTTCTGATACTCGACGAACCAATGAATGGCTTGGACCCGGCGGGAATCCATGAGATGAGGGAAATGATCCGCGGCTTGGTTGATGAGGGAAGAACGGTCATGCTGTCCTCCCACCTCCTCGACGAGGTTGAACGCACGTGCGACCTAGTGGCCGTTGTCGACCGTGGCAAGGTAATCCGTCAGGGCCCCATCAGCGAATTGATCGGAGGTTCCGGCGATGCGGTGGAGGTCCAGTGCTCGGATCCTTCTGCGGCTGCGCGAGCACTGGGCCAGTCCACGATTGCATCCCGCATCGTTGTTTCCGAGGAAGGATTGACCATCACACTCGCTCCCGGATCACCCCGCGAGCAAGCGGACGAGGTCACCCGCCGCCTCGTGGAGGCGGGGATCGGCGTCCACGGTCTGCGCTTGGTGCACGCCAGCCTGGAGGATTGGTTCCTGTCCGTGACGAGCCGACTCGGGGAAGACCAATGACGCAAAACAGCCACACCGCAGCGCGGACTGATTCGTGGCTGCCATCATTGCCATTGATCGGAATAAAGCTCCTGGAACTTCGCAGGCGCAGCGCGCTTATGGTCGTTACTTTGGTTTTCACCGTGGGCGTGCCGGTCATTTTCTATGGGATCAGAGCGATCTACCACCTGATTGATCCGGCCCACAACGGAACGGCAGGAGCCACGAACGCATTCGCGACGGCCGGATCCTTGATGGCCGAATTCGGATTCATCGTGGCTGTCCTGCTCGGTGCAACGGCCGGAACTGACGATCTGACCGACGGCATGTTCCGTCAGCTCGTTATTACCGGTCGGTCCAGGCTCGCGCTGTACTTGGCTCGAATTCCGGCAGGGCTCGCCATTCTCCTCTCGTTGTCCGCCATCGGCTACACATTGGCGGCCCTCGTGACCGGGTTCTTCAACGGCCCGAACACGCCCGGTACCTTCGCTCCGTCGGTCCGTGCATTGACTGGCGCCGGACTCTGGCTCGAGCTCTATCTCGTCATCGGGTTCACGCTCGGCCTTGGCCTGGGCGTGCTGATGGCCCAGCGGACGGTGCCGGTTGTTCTCCTCATCGTGTTTGAGATCATCATCACTCCAGCGTTGGCGGGCCACGCCATTCCCCATTTCGTCAACGTCGAGCGGCTAGTCGTCGGCGTGGCGATGGACCAATTGCAGCCGGCGGTATTGGCCGGAGGAGTCCATATTGGGCCGGGCGGCGGCGGTGGCCTGATGA
>Ga0209067_10002282_pt1 | contig 11410 bp, 7 predicted proteins | sample ColStrG_CSR_2013_FD_187199 | JGI IMG/M metagenome (GOLD analysis project Ga0209067, IMG submission 187199) | Freshwater sediment microbial communities in response to fracking from Pennsylvania, USA - Cold Stream Run_MetaG_CSR_2013 (SPAdes)... | ecosystem: Environmental > Aquatic > Freshwater >... | reverse complement strand
GTGTCATCCTCACGCAGCGACACGCCGGCCGTTACCGAATTGGAGGTCTTGGGTATGACGGTTCGCGTCGACTCGGTCTTGTCTTCCAGGTTCCTGTGGGCGAGGCTCAGATCAACCTCGATCGTCTGCGCGCGGATCCGGCGTACCGGGTAGGAGAGCGTGAGGTCCACCCCGTTGGCCGTTCCCGTGGCGTCGAGCGAAGAATACGTGTTGCCTAGCTGGTAATTTGTCTTGCTGACAGCAGCCTCGCCGCGCAATCCGTTTGCGGCCAGCGGCAGGGAATACCCCAGGCGGCCGTTGTTCAGGCCGCTACGGTCGGTATCCATTCCGCTCAGCGACAAGCGGTCACCTCTGTCCGCAGGGGAATTGACGTCGACGTTGAAACTGAGACGGTTCTTGCCCGTGTAGATAGAGCCGTAATTGTCAATCATGACGAACCCGCCATAGCGCGATTTCGCCCGGGTGTCCACGGCAAAGTCCGACGTGCCGACCTTGTCGCCCGGCATCACATCGGCACGCGTTACCTGCACACCGGGCGTATCGTTAATGATCAGCATCGCCCGCTCCAGGGTGTCCAGGGAGACGATGTCGGCACCCTTTACATCGTCGAGCATGGCCTGCACTGTGGAGTCGCGCACCAGCGACCGATTCTTGAGTTGAAACCTGCCGTAATTACCTTCAACCACCCGGATCTTGACCACACCTTCGGTGACATCCTGGGCGGGAATGTAGGCGCGGGCGACGAAGTAGCCTTTGGAGCGGTAGTGGCGCGTGATACGCAGGGCAAGACCCTCGAGCTCGGCAAGGGTCAGTGACTTGCCCGCACCATCGGCCACCAGAACCTGCAACGTTGCCGTTTCGATGACACGGTTGCCGACGATGTCGATCTTCCTGACGTCGACCCTAGGGCCGGAGGGCAAGGCGCTCATCGGCACTTCGATCTGACCCGAATCGTTACCGATCGAGGGCAAGATGGGCGCGGGCGCCGACGGAACCTCGGGCGGTTTGGCTTGGCGCATGGCGTCCCCGATGTTCGGGACGGATTGGCCCCGCACCGTCGGCGTCCAAAGGGCCAGGAGGATGGCCCCCGCCATCGTGATACCTGCAAATTTCGTCTGCGTCATTTTTTGTCCGGATGTTTTATTGCGGGGACGCAATGGCTCAATGTGCCGCCACGACAAAAAGCTGCTGCTCGACGCCCGAAGGAAGCCTTACGCCACCGTTGACGATCTCCGCCAGCGAGTTGAGGCTGACGGGAACACGTACGTCCGGCGTTCTTGCCGGGTCGCCGCTGCCGCCGGGACCGCTGTCGCTGTTGCCGCCAGCGCCGCCCAACATGGCCTGGGCCGCCGACAGGCTGACCACCTGGGTAGGCTCATCGGCCGAGGGAGATGAAACGAACTTCAACTCGGCGCCCGGACCAAACGCGCTACTGACGGTCGCGGGTACCTGCGTGAGGGCACTGGAGTCGGTGCCCCGAGGCCCGACGGCATTGCTTTCGTCTGCCGCACCCACAGCATCGGGAGGGCTTGCAACGGCGTCGCCAGCCATGATCGCGATTGCGACGATATTTCCAACAGGGTCGCCTGCGCTTGCCGCAGCGCTGCCTGTGCTTGCCGCAGCGGTGATCTGCACCGCACCGCTCCAGGTCGCGCCGGTGAGGGTGTAGTTGGGATTGCCCAGCACCAGCCCGGTGAGGCCCACCAGCGGCTCCAGGCCGACCGCGCCCGAGGCCAATGCCGCCGTGCCACTGAGGTTAAGCGTATCGCCATTCACCAGATTGGTGACCGTGAGCAGGCCGGCCGCTGCATTTGCCGTGCCGTCATAGGTACGGCTGGCACCGCCCAGGGTGGTGATGGAAACCGGCAACGGAGTCACGGACCAGACCACGGAATTACCGGCTTGCAGCGTGTAGAGGTTGCTGCCAAGGGTGATGCCGGCGATATTGGGCGTCACGGTATAGGACCCCGCACCCGATGCTGCAGTGGGCGCCCCCGACCAGACTGGCGTTCCAGCCGGGGCGGCATTGGAAATGCTGGTGCCAACACCATACACGGCAGTGGTGAAGTAACCGTAGGTGAAGCTGGGCCCGGATCCGTACACGCTGCTACCCGCTCGCACATCGAGGTAAATGGGCGTCGTGTTCACGCAGGAAGCCGACCAGGCCAGGCAGGCATAGCCGCCGTTCGCGGTCGGGATGATCTGCCAGACCGGAGTGGTGAAGTCCCATGCGGGATTGGTATTGCCATTGCTTGCCGCAGCGGTAGTGAAGGACGCCTGCAATTTCATGTCGGCGGTTGTCATGCCCATCACCTGGCCCGCCACGTCAGCGGGCGTCGTAGTGCCCGGCGTGGTACCGGTGTAGGTGACGCCAACGCCGGTTAGCGTCGGGTTGACTCCATGGTCATAGAAGCTGTTGATCAGGGTCGCCGTCGTATCGTTCTTGCCGATGAGGCCGCCCATGGTGCCGTTCCCGGCGAGTGTGCCCGCTGCGTAACTGTTGGTGACCGTTCCGCCGTATTGATACCCAACCAATCCGCCAGCGAAAACTGCGCCACCCGTGGAAGCGCTGGCACTCACATGACCCAGCGCATAGGAGTTGGTTTCGCTGCCACCCGACGCGCTGCCTACCAGGCCACCGACATACGCAGTGTTGGTGGTGATGGACACGCTGATCGAGCCGGTCGCAAAGGAACTGCTGATGCTGGCCTGGTTCTGTCCCGCCAGCCCCCCTATGTAAACGGGTGCAGTGGCACTTGTCGACACCGCCGTGATATTGCCTGTGGCGTAACAGCGGAGGATGGACCCGCTGCCAGCATTGTTGTTTCCAACCAGCCCACCCACATTGTTGGCCGCGCCGCTGGCGATGATGGCGCCGCTCGCGTAGCTGTCGGTGACCGTGCCATTGACATTCGTTCCCACCAGGCCGCCGACGCCGGTACCCGTGCCTGTGATGTTTCCCGTCGCGTAGCTCGTGCTGATGCCGCCGAAATTGGTCCCGACCAGTCCGCCCAGGCCATACGTAGAGCCGGATACCGAGGCCGAGGAATGGCTGCCGCTGATGGTGGCGCCGCCCCCGTTCTGGCCCACCAAGCCTCCTGCGTACTGGGCGCTGCCGACGCTGCCCGAAGAATGACTGGCGCTGATGTTGCCGTAGTTCTGACCCACCAGGCCGCCACCGTAATTGCCGGAAGCAGTGACATTTGCAGTTGCATAGCTGTTGTTGATGCTGCCGCCGCCCTGGTTGGCGCCAACCAGTCCACCCACGTAGCTGCTGCCGCTTACGGTGACCGTGGCGAAGCTGTGATTAATGCTGCCGCCATTGAGCCCGACCAGACCACCCGTGTGCGGCCCGGCACTCGAAACGGTGCCCGTGACATAGGTACTGTTGATGACTCCGGGGATGGACCCAGGCATTCCCGAGCCGTAGTGGTAACCCACCAGGCCACCGACATTAGCGGCGCCCGTCACATTGACGTTCACCAGCCCCACGTTTTGAATCAGCGAGCCGTCGGTCGTGACGCCGAACAAACCCGAGTCGATGGTGGACTTGTTGAGGGCCAGGCCGGTAATGGTATGGCCCAGTCCGTCGAAAATTCCCGAAAAAGCGGCACCGGCATTCGCACCGATGGGCGTGAAGCCAGCGCCGCCATTCCATGTGCCCATGCTGGGCGTGGAATCGACGATGTTGGCGCCCAGCACATAATTGCCGTTCATCGGCGCGGCGGCCAGGCCTTGCAGCGTCAGCGTCGCCGGAGCACTGCTGGCGTCGGCGGCGCTACCCAGGCTGGTGATCACCGTGTAGGTAAGCACCGTGCCGTCGGATCCCAGCTTGGTGGAGAAATTGCTACCCGCCTGCAGATTGATCTGTCCGGCAAATCCCGCGCTGGTAAGTCCGAACGAATACGTCGCCGTATTGCCATTGTTAAGCGCACCCTGGCCGTAGTAGAGCGCCACGGCGCCAGTCGAACCAGTGGCTGTTATGGGCTGGTTGATATTGATGTCGCGAAAAGCGCTGAGCGTCAGCGTGTTGTTGGTGCTCCAAGTCACAGGCGCATTCACGAAAATGTCGCCGTTGCTACCAGAGCCAGCACCGCAGGACGCGCCCGCGCAGGCGATGCCCCCCGAGGTGGTCTGGATGGTGACCGAGCCCGAAGCCAGCGCTGCACTCAGCGCCGTGCCGGTAATGTCGCCACCGCTGGCGGCGATGGTGAAGTCAACGGGATCGAGGAGCCAGCTGCCGGTCAGGCCCAGGGCAGCCGCGGTCAAGACGCGCGCGGTGTCGCTGACCTTAACCTGCGCGGCCGACGTTTCGACAAACCCACCATTGCCGCCGTCGGGCGCACTGGCATCGATGGTGCCGCCAACGTTGACCGTGCCGGAGGCCATTCCTCCCAGAAGCAGTATCCTGCCGCTCTGGTTGGCGACGGTCTGGGCGCGGATCTCCCCGGTATTGTTGACTTGGCTGCCCAGCACCGTATCGAGTCCGTTGGCGGTGAGTATCACCTGTCCGCCATCGGCAACGATGGCCTGCTGGTTCTCCACCAAGGCATGAAGAGTGCCCTGATCGATGGTGACACCGACGAGCGCACTGCCCCCAAACTTCAGGCTGATGCGATCGCCCGCGGCCATGGCCACCGTCCCCAACCGTGCGCCGATCACGCCTTGGTTGTCGACGATATTGCCCATAAGGGCGACGTAGCCGCCGTCAGCTGCCGTGATGTGACCTTCATTGATGACACTGGCGCGGCCGCCATTGGCTGTAAATGTATTGCGGCCGGCGAGGAAGTCTGAATCGCTAATGCCGAGGGTCGAAGCAACCAGGCCGCCTACGTTGACTTGGGCCCCCTTGGTGAACAAGACGCCATTCGAGTTGAGCAGGAAGACGTGACCGTTGGCATTCAAGGCACCGCTGATCACGCTGGCCTCGCTGCCCACCACGCGGTTGAGAATGACGGCCGAGGTGCTCGGCTGCAGGAAATCGACCACGGCATTGCTGCCGATGGAAAAACTCTGCCAGTTTATGGACGCCTGTTGCGAGCCCTGCAACACGGTCATTGTTGCGCCCAGCGTGCTCACTGTCGCCGCACCGGTGGCGATCTGGTAGCCCGACGGTAGCGTGCTGGCAGCCGTCGCTGCGCCCGGGGAGTCGAGAGCCGCGGGGCTCCCACCGCGCAACAAAGGTACGGGCGAGGCCGCCACAGGATGCAGATTGGGAGCGGCGCCCGACGCGGTACCCATTACCCCACTGGCTCCGCCGGCCAGCAGCACGCTGGCCAGTAGCACCCTGGTCCGCCGAGATCTTCCGCCCGATTTCCCCCGCCCGCGCGCCCGTTCCGCCACCGCGACAGGCTTATTCAACGCAGCATTCCATACCAGCCGGTACACGTGATTCATGGTCTCTCCGCGGTTGGGGGGCCACTGTGTTTCAGCCCACCTATCTGAAGAGCATGATTCAATCTGGATTCAGCAAGTCTCCGAAATAGCCTGCTTGACTACGGCCAATTAAGGGTCTTTCTCTGAAGGAAAGTCATTTCTCGGTAGCGTAATGAGCCTGAACGAGGAGGATCCGGTGCGGCGAAGCCGCCCTTCAAGGGCCAAACACCGGGTTCGGGAGACCCTAAGGTAGGGGCCGATTGCTACACTCTCCCGCCATGAACCGCGCCAATGCCCTTTACTGCTCCGCCTGCGGCAATGCCATAACGCGCCGCATTCCGGAGGGTGACTCCCGCGAGCGGGACTGTTGCGATCGGTGTGGTGCCATCCACTACCTGAACCCGCGGCCGGTCGTCGGCACCATACCGGTGTGGGAGGATCAGGTGCTGCTGTGCAAGCGGGCCATCGAGCCCCGCCTGGGCTACTGGACCCTGCCCGCGGGCTTCATGGAAGTGGGCGAAACCGCGGGCCAGGGTGCCAGCCGCGAAACGGCGGAAGAGGCCAATGCGCGCATAACGCTGGGGCCGCTGTTCACCATGATCGACGTGCCCAGCGTGGAGCAGATCCACCTCTTCTACCGCGCGCAGCTGCTCGATCGCGATTTCAGCGCCGGCGTGGAAAGCCTGGATGTGCGCCTGTTCCGGGAGAGCGAAATACCCTGGGACGACCTGGCGTTTCGCACCGTCTCAACCACCTTGCAATTGTTTTTCGAGGACCGTGCCCGAGGCAGCTTCGGCACTCACACGCGTGAACTGCCCGCGCGCCCTCAGGCGGGCCCCACCAGTACCGGATGATTGCCTGGCGGCTGCCGGGGACAGCCTTTCCGGACGTTGCCGGCGCATTGGCTACCCCCAACGGCCTGCTGGCGGCGTCGGAGACCATCTCCACCGAGGATCTGCTGGCGGCGTACCCGCGGGGAATCTTTCCCTGGTACTCCGTTGGGGACCCGGTGCTGTGGTGGAGTCCGGACCCGCGCATGGTCTTGCGCACGGAGGATTTCCGGGTATCCCGATCCCTGCATAAGACCCTGCGCGCGGTAATGGCCGATTCGGCCTGGGAACTGCGGCTGGACCATGACTTCGCCGCGGTCATGCGGGCCTGTGCCCAGCCGCGCAACGGCCAGGACGGCACGTGGATCACCGAGGAAATCATTGCCGCCTACGTGGGGCTGGCAGCGCGCGACATGGCCCACAGCGTCGAGGTCTGGAAGAACGGCGACCTGGTAGGGGGCGCCTACGGGGTGGCCATGGGCAGGATGTTTTTCGGCGAATCGATGTTTGCCCGGGTCACCGATGCCTCCAAAATTGCGTTGGCGGCGCTGGTGGCTTTACTGTCGCACGAGCAGGTGCCGGTGATAGACTGCCAGCAAAAGACGGCCCATTTGGCTTCGCTGGGGGCCCGGGAGATACCACGTGCGGATTTTTGCGCTCACGTGGCCCAGGCGGTGGCCCGCACGCCCGTCGATTGGCGCATTTACCGAAACACGCCCTTGAACCGACTTCTGGAAAAGTACTGACCGGTGGCCAATCTCAAGGAGTTGCCGTTCTCGACGCTGCAGTTCTATGCAACGGCGCCCTACCCTTGCAGCTATCTCGACGGGCGCCAGGCGCGCTCCCAGGTGGCAACGCCAGCGCATCTCATCAACGCGGACGTCTATAGCGAACTGGTTCGGGCCGGTTTTCGCCGCAGCGGTATCTTCACCTACCGGCCCAATTGCGAGGGCTGCCGCGCCTGTGTACCGGTGCGCGTTCCGGTGCAGGAGTTCCAGCCCAACCGCAGCCAGCGGCGGGCGCTGAAAGAACACCAGGCGCTGGACGCGCGGGTCGTTTCGCTGGCGTTCGATCACGAACACTACGATCTGTACCTGCGTTACCAGGCTTCGCGCCACTCCGGCGGCGGCATGGACAACGACAGCCGCGAACAATATTCCCAGTTCCTGCTGCAGACCAAGGTCAACACGCGCCTCGTGGAATTCCGCGACCCCGTGGCGCCGCACGCACCCAGCGGGGCGCTGGGCACCTTGCGCATGGTGTCCATCATCGACGTGCTCAGCGACGGCCTGTCGTCGGTCTACACCTTCTACGACCCGGAGGAACCCGGGGCCAGCTTCGGCACCTACAACGTGCTGTGGCAGATCGCCCAATGCAAGAGCCTGTCGCTGCCCTATCTTTACCTGGGCTACTGGATCGGCGAGAGCAACAAGATGGCCTACAAGGCACGTTTCCAACCGGTGGAAACACTGCAACAGGGCAGCTGGCAGCGCGGCGCCCCGTCGCAGGCGTGAGCGTTACCCGGGCCTGCGGGGCACTGTACGGCCTGGCACGGCCGCTGTTGTTCGCGCTCGACCCCGAGCGCGCTCACGATCTCACCCTCGAAGGCCTGCAGCGCGCGCACGAGCTGGGCGCATCGCGCCTGCTCGACGTGCCGCTGGAGGGCGAACCCGTCACGATAATGGGGCTGCAGTTTCCCAATCCGGTGGGTCTGGCGGCGGGGCTGGACAAGAACGGCGCACACATCGATGCCCTGGGTGCCATGGGGTTCGGCTTCGTCGAAGTCGGTACCGTCACGCCGCGGCCGCAGCCCGGCAACCCCAAGCCGCGCATGTTCCGCCTGCCCCAGTCGCAGGCGCTGATCAACCGCCTGGGTTTCAATAACGGCGGTGTCGAGCAGTTCGTGGCCAATGTGCAGCGGGCCACGTATCGCGGCGTACTGGGCCTCAATATCGGCAAGAACGCGGTCACGCCAGTAGAGGCGGCACTGGACGATTACCGCCTGTGCCTGAATGCGGTGTACCCACATGCCGACTACGTCACCATCAACATATCGTCGCCCAACACGCAGGGCCTGCGCAGCCTGCAGGGCGACGAACAACTCGACAAGCTGCTCACGGCGCTGACCGCCGAGCGTGAAGCGCTGTCCCAGCAGCACGGCAAGCGCGTGCCGCTGGCCGTCAAGATCGCCCCCGACCTCGATGATGTGGCCCTGCCGCGCCTGGCCGACACCCTGGTGGCACGCGGCATCGATGCGGTGATCGCCACCAACACCACGATCGCGCGCGACGCCGTCGCGGGCCTGCCCCATGCCGAAGAAACCGGCGGCCTTTCGGGCCGGCCCTTGCGCGGCCGGTCGACAGAAGTGGTACGGCTCCTGGCGGCCCACCTGCAGGGCGCGCTACCCATCATCGCAGTGGGTGGCATCGTCGACCCCCAGGATGCCGTGGAAAAGATGGCCGCCGGGGCCAGCCTCGTGCAGCTCTACACCGGCCTCATCTACACCGGCCCGGCGCTCGTGGCCCAGTGCCGCGCGGCGCTGGCGCAGCGCGGCGCGGCGCGCCCTGCCTGAGGAGTCTCTCCAGCAGCGCAAGCGGATTGCCGGCCGAGTTGTCGCAGCGATTGCCGAGGACATCGCCTATGGCGTTGCCGGGCCCGGCGGATGCCCCCCGGTACGCAAACGCATCGACCTTTTTCCGCATTGCGGTATACAATCCAGCCAGATGAAATTTATGGCAGCGCAACATGCGAGCCGTTCCGGGTAAGACCAGCGAGATTGCCAAAGGCGCAAAATCAGCGCCGGCGGAGCCCCATGCGGCGCCGGCGGAGGCAGGCGTGGCCGGCAAGGAACGCACGGCCATCCAGGTCATCGATCGCATGATGAGCCTGCTCGACGTGCTCGCGGAACGCTCCGGATCGGTCAGCCTCAAGGAGCTTTCGCAGGCCACCGGACTGCATCCCTCCACGGCCCATCGCATTCTCAACGACATGGTCCTGGGACGCTTTGTCGATCGGGGTGAACAGGCCGGCTCCTACCGGCTGGGCATGCGCCTGCTGGAGCTGGGCAACCTGGTAAAGGCGCGCCTGAGCGTGCGCGAGGCGGCCATAGAACCGATGCGCGAACTGCACCGCCGCACAGGCCAGACGGTGAATCTTTCGGTGCGCCAGGGCGATGAAATCGTTTACGTCGAGCGCTCCTACAGCGAACGGTCGGGCATGCAGGTGGTGCGCGCCATCGGTGGGCGCGCCATGCTGCACCTCACATCGAGCGGCAAGCTTTTCCTGGCCTATGACGATGCGCGGGTGGTGCGCTCCTATGCAACCCGTACGGGCCTCGCGGGCCATACGCGCAACAGCATCACCGATCCCACGCGGCTCGATCGCGAACTCGCGCAAGTGCGGGGACGCGGGTTTGCCCGCGATAACGAAGAACTGGAACCCGGTGTGCGCTGCATCGCGGCGGCGATACGCGACGACAGTGGCGCCATAGTGGCAGGCCTGTCGCTCTCGGCGCCGTCCGAACGCATGCAGGACGCCTGGATAGAAGACCTCATGGCGACGGCCACGCGCATTTCCGCGGGTCTGGGGTACGACGGCCACGCAGCGGGTCCAGTGCCGGCGAAATAGCGGCTCAAGACGGATCTGCCGGCCGCATCTGCCGGCCCCCGGCGTAGACCCGGGCGGCTGCAAACTCCGGTATTGGCCTTACTCGGCGGCGGCGGCCTTGCCGCTGGGGCCGCGCGCGACGAGCCAATCGTGGATGCGCTGGGCATCGGCGAAACGCGAATGCCGGCCTATGGCATCGAGCAGCACCATGACCACGCGGCGCCCCTCAATGACGGTTTGCATGACCAGGCATTGACCGGCAGCGCTCAGCGTGCCGGTCTTTTGCAAGCCTATTTGCCAGTCGGCCTTGGTCGTGAGCTTGTTGGTGCTGTGAAAGCGCACCAGGTGCTTGCCCATGGGCAATTCGTAATCCGACGAAACCGAGAATTCGCGGATCTCCGGGTAATCGTAGGCGGCCTTGACCAGGCGCACGAGATCGCTGGGGCTGGCCCGGTTGAGGGGATTGAGGCCGGAGGGATCCGCGAACACGGTGTCGTTCATGCCCAGCATGCGCGCCTTGGCATTCATGGCCGTGACCGCTGCGTCGACGCCACCCGGATAGGTGCGGCCCAGCAGTTGGGCGGCATGGTTCTCGGAGGACATCAAGGCCAGGTGCAAGGCCTGCTCGCGGGTAAGGTGCACGCCCGGGCGCAGCGATGAGCCCTTCCAGCCGATGATCGTGCGGTCATCCCGCGTCATCTGGAGGTTCTCGTCGAGAGGCAGGTGCGCATCGAGCGTGACCATGGCCGTCATCAGCTTCGTGATGGACGCGATGGATGCCACCTCGTCAGGATTCTTCTGCATCAGGACTTCATTGGTGTCCTGATCCACCACCAGCGCGAACGCCGACTTGATTGCCGGTACGTGATCGCCCGCCCGTGAAAGTGACACCGGACGGTGCACGGGCAGCATGCCGACCGGGGATTCGGCGCTGGCCAGGACGGGCAGGTCGAGTGTCTCTTCCTGTACGGCCCAGGACGGCAAGGGGAGCAACGTCAGCAGAGCGGTGATGGCCACGCCGCGGGCAATACCGCGCCACAACGTCCGCACCCCGCCCGGGGCACACATGATTGCCGCCAGCACCCAAGCGCGCGGCGCCGAAAACAGCGGGAGACTGGCTGGGTGGTGGGGCCGCGCCGTACTGCGAGAAGACATGCGCTGAGCTTCCTCAAAAAGGCTTGCGATCGGGCTGTGGCCGGCAACATCTACACCGGCGATCCGCGGCTGACGGCACCGGGCGACCCGGGCCAGCACGGAGTATGGACCGACCCCCGATGGAGAAAACCCCTGAATTGTACCGCCGACCGGGGCAACTCTGGCATCAAGCAGCATCATGGAACCGAACGAAATTCTCCAGCGGCTCACGATCGGTGACCAGAGTGTTCTCGATGCGACTCATATCCGCGTACCCCAGCGACATGCCGCAAACGATGGCGTGATCGGCACCGATTCCCAAGCGGGCGCGAATCAGATCATGAAACTGGATGAAGGCTGCCTGCGGGCAGGTATCGAGTCCGCGCGCGCGCGCTGCCACCATGATGTTCTGCAGGAACATGCCGTAGTCGAGCCAGCTGCCCTGGGCCATCACGCGATCGATC
>Ga0209067_10002281_pt1 | contig 11417 bp, 6 predicted proteins | sample ColStrG_CSR_2013_FD_187199 | JGI IMG/M metagenome (GOLD analysis project Ga0209067, IMG submission 187199) | Freshwater sediment microbial communities in response to fracking from Pennsylvania, USA - Cold Stream Run_MetaG_CSR_2013 (SPAdes)... | ecosystem: Environmental > Aquatic > Freshwater >... | reverse complement strand
TGGTCGAATTCGACGGTAAACCCATCCAGAACCTTTACGACTTCACCTACGCACTTCGCGGCAAAAAGCCCGGAGACACGGTGAAAGTGAAAGTCCTCCGCGACGGCACGCCAGTCGAGGCCCAGGTGCTGCTCACCAAACGGGACTAGGCAGCGCAAGCGGTAGCCTGCATCCTCGCCCGCGCCGGGACCCTTCTGCTCCGCGCGACATCAGTGGCTCAACATTTTGCGTGGCCAAAATTTCATAGCTAAAAAGCTCCGAAATTGCCGATATGCAAATTGTGAGCAACCAGCCGACGCCAACCGTCCCCCCTCAAGAACCCGACCGGGTGAAGCGTAGTGCAGGCCGTCCCCCGGCAAAGCATAGCAGCCCAGACTATTCACAAATGACGGTCTACGTCCGGAACGATGTAAGGAGGGCGATCAAAATCCGGTTGTTTGAGGAGGGACTGGAACTGAGTGCCCTGGTGGAAATGCTTTTGAGCAACTGGCTGGCGACCCACAAGAAGGCGGTAGAGGAAATATGTGGACGGGTCTGAAGCTCTCGCTGCTTCCGGCGAAGGTCGAGGCCCACGCCGTGGGCTGGAGGGGACGGTCCCATGTCCAATGACTCGCCGGGGCACCGTCGTGGCTTTGTTGGGAATCGCATGGGGGGGAGCGCTCGTCGCTGGCACGTCCGAATATGCCGTAAAGGCAGCCTATTTATACAACTTTGTCAAGTTTACGGAATGGCCCAATACCGGGCCGGCCGGCAGCCTTACAGTGTGCCTTTACGGAAAGGATCCATTCGGTGGATTCCTGGAGGAAGCCACCCGGGGAAAACAAGCGCATGGGCTCCCCGTTTTGATCAGGCGACTGCCTGGGGGAGATGAGCCCTTGGACGGCTGCCAGGTCCTATTCTTCGGTAATACCGCGCGAATCGAAGCTGCCTTGAGCCGCCTGCAGGGCCATAGCATCCTCACTGTCGGAGAGTCGGATGGCTTTTCGGAGCGAGGGGGGATGATCGGGCTAGTCGTGGATCACGGCAGCGTCCGTTTCGATATCAATCTGGCGGCCATCGCCGCGGCTCGCCTTCAGGTGAGTTCACGGCTCATCGAGATCGGCCGCGTGGTGGGGTCAAGAAAATGAAGGGGCATTGGTTCTTTCAAGACTTCTCCATCCGCACGAAGCTGATCGTGGCAATGGTCGTCACCAGCAGTCTCGGGTTGGTGGCCAGCGCTGGGGCGTTCTTCTGGTACGGGGCCTTATCCGCCAGGTCGGACCTGCAACATGAGATCTCAACTATTACCGACGTCGTCGCGGCGCATAGCACGGCAGCTCTGGCATTTTCCGATGCTAAGGCTGCGTCCGAGACACTTCAGGCACTGCGCATGGATAAGCGGATCGTAGGCGCGGTCCTCTCAGATGCCTCCGGCAAGACGTTGGCGACGTATGGCGACGCCGCGTTGCCCGCGCGAACTCCCGGCGCCGCAGTGCTCGCCGGGCAGGCCGCTGTGATCGTGTTCCGTCCCGTTCGCTTCGACAATGAGCTGGTCGGATATCTGGCGCTCAAGGCCAGCACTGAGGAAATCAGTGTCCGCATCGGCCGGAATCTGATTCTCTCCGGATCCGTTCTGTTGGTTTGTCTTTTGGTTGGGACGTTTGCCGCGGTGCGGCTGGCAGCGATCATGGCTGGGCCCATCGTGCGACTGGCGGACACAGCCGATTCCATCTCGCGCGGAAGCGACTATTCGCTCCGGGCACGGAAGGACGCCAGCGATGAGACCGGCGTCCTCATCGACGCCTTCAATCGCATGCTAGACCAAATCCAGGCCCGCGAAAGGCAGATCGAGAATCATCGCAATCACCTGGAAGAAGAGGTGACACACCGCACGGCGGACCTGCTCCGGCTGAATCACGAATTGACTACCGCCAAAGAACGCGCGGAAGGGGCAGCCCGCCTGAAAAGCGAGTTCCTGGCCAACATGAGTCACGAAATCCGCACGCCGATGAACGGCATTATCGGCATGACCGAACTCGCTCTGGCCACCCCCCTCAGCGAAGACCAGCGCGATTACCTCGATACGGTCCGGACATCGGGCGAATCCCTGCTGAGGATCATCAACGACATTCTCGATTTCTCCAAAATCGAAGCGGGCAAGCTCAACCTGGATGCCGCGGAGTTCGATCCCGATGAAGTGATCGAGGATGCGCTGCGCATCGTAACCGTTCCGGCGAACCAAAAGAGGTTGGAACTGCTATACGAGAACCGTGCCGGGCTTCACGACGAGCCGCTCGTCGGCGACCCCGGCAGGCTCCGCCAGGTACTGGTGAATCTGCTAGGCAATGCCGTCAAATTCACCGACTCGGGAGAGGTCCGCGTCTCCTTTATCGACTGCGCGCGCAACGGCGGCCGCGCCACCCTGCACTTCACCGTCTCCGATACCGGAATGGGTATTTCCGAGGAGTGGAGAACGCGCATTTTCGATGCGTTCGTGCAGACCGATGGATCGAACACGCGACGCTTTGGAGGTACCGGCCTGGGCCTGACGATCTGCTCGCGGCTGGTCGCCCTCATGGGCGGCCGGATCTGGGTGGAAAGCGAAGTCGGGCAAGGGAGTACTTTCCATTTCACAGCCACTTTCGGGCTGGTGTCTTCTCCCTACGAACGGCGGTCTGCCCTGCCCGCGCAAGTGCTGCATGGCCTCCTGGTTCTGGTGGTGGACGATAACGCTACCAACCGGCGGATCCTGCAAGAGACGCTGACCCAGTGGCACATGAGACCGGTCCTGGCCGATTCCGGCCCAAACGCGTTGGCTCTGGTTCGCGATTACGCGCTGGCCGGAGAGCGCTTCCCTCTGGCCATCCTGGACGTCCAGATGCCGGGGATGGACGGATTTGCCCTGGCCAGCCGCATGCAACAGGATCGCCTATTCACGGGGCCGCGGATCATGATGCTGAGCTCGGCAGAGGTTCGGTTGATACCGCCCGAAGGTCATGCAGATTGCGTCGAGGATCACCTGGTGAAACCGGTGACAAGGGCAAACCTGCTCAAGGCCATCTGGAACGTGCTCGGCCAGCCGCAGTCGCTTCCGCCGGCTGCAGACGCGCCCGCCGTGTCCCGCGCCGAGCGGCCCCTCAGGATCCTGCTCGCCGAGGATAACCTAGTGAACCAGAAAGTGGGGGTCAGGTTATTGGAAAGGCAGGGGCACTCGGTTTCACTGGCTGCAACAGGGGCGGAGGCTCTGGAGGCCTTTCTCCGCGAGGATTTCGACGTGATCCTCATGGACATCCAAATGCCAGTTATGGATGGCTACGATGCCACCCGCGCGATCCGCGCGCGCGAGCGGAGCACGGGCGGACATATTCCCATCATCGCGCTCACCGCCCACGCGATGCACGGCGATCGTGAAATCTGCGTGGACGCGGGAATGGACGACTACGTCAGTAAACCGATTCAGACTCGCGACTTATACGGAACATTGGCTCGATGGAGCGATCCACATCTCAACGAAGTGAGTAACCGGCGATGAAACACACCGAGGACATCTTGCAATCGACGACCCTTCCTGGGAAGAGGCCGAAACAGTGGCTGCGGCGGAAGCCGGCGATATGTGTCTGCCTGCTGTTGGGCTTGTCTGCTATGGGCAAGGCTCAGAGCCGGGGCGGCGACCTCACGGACCTGAGTTTAGATCAGCTTCAGGCGTTGAAGGTCACCTCGGCTTCCCTGCACGACCAGAACTTGGAAGACGCTCCCGCCAGCATCACAGTCATCACGGCCGAAGAAATTCGCAAGTTCGGCTACCGGACCCTCGCCGAAGCGCTTTCCTGGGTGCGCGGGTTCTATGCAACATCGGACTACAGCTATACCGCCATCGGTATCCGGGGATTTTCATTACCCGGGTATGAGACGCGGTACGTCGTCATGATCAACGGGCACAACGTGGCGGAGAACATCATCGAGTCGACCTTTGTCGGTAACGATTTCCCTCTGGACCTGGACCTGGTCGACAGAATTGAGATCGTGCGCGGGCCGTCCTCGGCTTTGTACGGAAGCGACGCCGTGCTGGCCACGATCAATGTCATCACCAAGCGGCCGCGGGATGTGCATGGAACGGCCGTCCGCATGGAGACCGGCAGCCTGGGGGAACGCAAGGTCGAAGCCAACACGGCAGTCGCGCTCGGCCAGCGGACGAACCTGCTGGTTTCGGCATCGGTTTTCAACAACGCGGGGGCCCATCGACTCTATGTCAGTGAACTCGATACGGCGCAGACCAACTTCGGCCGCGCCATCGATATGGACGGGGAGAAAGGATATCACGCCTTTGCCGATCTGACGTGGGGAAACTGGGAAGCCTTGGCGGTTGCCGGCGACCGCATCAAGATTCAGCCTGTCTCCTGGGGAGACACGGTCTTCAACGACCGGGGGACGCGCGTGGAAGACTCACGCGGATTCTTCGAGCTCTCCTATACCAGGGACCTTCCGGGAGACCGTACCTTGACCTGGCGGACGTCCTATGACGCCTATCGCTACCGTGGAATCTACCACTACCCCGGGGACGACGGAGTGGAGGACTATCGGGAGCGTGACTACGGCGATTGGATGGGGTCGACGTTCACCTATCGATTGCCGGATTCCAACAACGGCCACCTCACGCTCGGAACCGAGGTGAGAATCGATTTGCGCGCTCTGCAAAATGCCTTTGACGTGGCGCCGCAGCAGGACCAAATACTATGGATCAACCGGCGGGATCGATATACCGGTGTCTTCGCGCAACAAGAATGGGAACTGGGCCGGCATTGGGATTTGAATTTCGGGGCGAGATTCGACTGGTCCTGGCTCAAGCGAAGCGCCCTCTCGCCGCGAGTCGCAGTGATTTACAAGCCCTTTCCCAAAACCGGTCTCAAGCTGATGTACGGACGCGGTTTTCGACATCCGAGTATTTATGACATGTTCTACGACGATGGCGTGACGCAGATCGGCAACCCTGCTCTCCGCTCCGAGACCACCGATGAATACGAGTTTGATCTCGAACATACATTCACCAAGAGATTGCGTGCCGGCGTATCGGCATACCGGTATCAGGTAAATAACTTGGTGGAGCAGGTCTTCACGCCCGCCGGCCTGATCCAATATGTCAATGCCGATCGCGTTCGCGCGGCCGGCGTTTCGTTTGAATTGTTCCTCCAGCTTCCAGGGAGAATCGACATGGCATCGAGCCTGGAACTCCAGCGCGCCGTATTCGGGTCCCGCACGGTCCTGCCGAACTCCCCGGGCCAGGTGGGGAAGCTGCATCTGTCGCTTCCGTTGTGGCGCGACCGGGTGACCGTGGGCGCGGGCATACAGGCGATGGGCCAACGCACTACCTATGCTGGTGCGACTGTGCCTTGGGTGATTCTGCCGGAGGCAGTCGTGAGCACGAAGCCTGTGGCGGCGGGGTTGCAATTCAGCGCCGGAATCAAGAACCTCTCCAACAGCTTCTATCGCGATCCCGCGGGTCTGACTCCAACTGTCGACAGCATGATCGGCGCCGGCCGCGAATATTACCTGAACGTTACCTGGCACAGCCCTGAGCAGGATGGCGGCCCAAAAGGCAAGAGCCGTACCGGCCAATCAGGAAGGTGAACGACGACAACCCGTTGTGCCGGGCCGGCAGGTAGCCGCCGGTGCTTCGGGCGATCGCTTGCGGCATAATGAACCATGCCATTTCACATCGCTCTCAACATGGCGGGCGCCGTATCGGCAGGCGCCTACACCGCTGGAGTTCTGGATTTTCTTATCGACGCCGTGGATGCCTGGTACGCCGTGCGCGAGGCGCAGCGCGCTCAGCACGGCGATGACATCGAGACATGGACTATCCCCGCCCACGAGGTGCTGCTGGAGGTCATGACCGGCGCTTCGGCCGGCGGCATGTGCGCATCCATCAGCGCGGTAGCGCTCAAAGAAGAGTTCGATCACGTGCGGCAAGTCAACCCGCCGGAGCAGGCCGCTGTGAACCGTCTTTATCAAAGTTGGGTGCGGACCATCGATATCACGGGGCTGCTGGGGACGCTGGACCTGCCGCATAAAGAGGGTCCGGTACACTCGATCCTGGACAGCACGCCCATCGAGCAAATCGCCAAGACCGCACTACAGCCCAACCCCGCGCGTCTCCAGTTGCGTCCCTGGGTGGCGGACCAGTTGGGGATCATCCTCTCGCTGACCAATCTGCGAGGCGTCCCTTACGGCGTCGATACCTCCAATAGCGGCTCATTCGAAGAGCGGATCGAGTACCATGCCGATCAAATCCAGTTTGCCATTGCCCGCGAGGGGGCGGCCGGCACAGACACTTCGCTGGCGCTGAACTACTCGGACCCCGAAGATCCCAACTGGGGGGTTCTGCGAACGGCGGCGATGGCAACGGGCGCTTTTCCCGTCATGCTAGCCTCGCGAGTCATCCAGAGGAAGCGCGCCGATTACGAGAACCGGCTGTGGAACGTTGCCAACCCCGCGCCGGACAAAAACGGGCAATGCCAAACGGGGGTAACGATACCGCCCGCGTGGGACCAGACCCAGGTGCCCGCGCAATTCGATAACGTGTATGCCGATGGCGGCGTCACCGACAACAATCCCTTCGAACGGGCCAGGCAGTATCTGGCGGTTGCCGCCGGCAATGCGGGCGGTCATAACCCGCGCGAACCCGAAAACGCCAACGCGGCAGTCATCTCGGTTGCGCCGTTCCCGGGCCAAGAGCCGTTTGACCCTGGTTATGACCCCAACGAGCAGTCGCAACTGCTCAAGGTAGCATCGGCGCTGCTGGGAACGCTCATCAACCAGTCGCGTTTCCAGGGCGAAGACTTGAAGCTCACCATGGACCCGGACGTCAGCAGCCGCTTCGCGATTGCGCCCAGCGACGACACCACACGCAATCTCCCCGCTTTATTATGCGGCTCGCTGGGGGCCTTCGGCGGCTTCATCGACGAGAAGTTTCGCGATCGCGATTACCAGCTTGGCCGCCGGAACTGCCAGCAGTTTCTCCGCCAGTACTTTCAAGTCACCGAGGATAATTCGACCATCGGGGCCGGTCTTCGCAAGAAGCCGGAAATCGCCGACGCGTTCCGCCGGGAATACGGCACCGAGACCGATGGCAAGTGGTGGTATTCCATCATCCCGTTAATGCCGCCGCTGCGGGAAGAGATCAAGGTGCCGCCGCGCTCGGAATTCAAAACCACCCCGGAGCGGCTGGAGCAGGTCGCCGATGCTGCGGCTAACCGCCTCAAGACCGTTCTGCACGCACTGGCAAGTGGTCCGGGCCAACACAGCGCCTGGCCGTTTCTGATCGGCGCGATTTTCGATCTGGGTGGCGAATCCAAGATCAAGAGCCTGATTCTGGACACTCTCAAGACCGAACTCGGCAAGCTTGAGCAGGTTTGATTAAGCGCTCGCGCCTCTCGACCCGCGCGTCGCCAGGAGTGGCGACGCGGCACGCAAGAGTGCGTGCGCCACGTAGGCTGCAAAATGCGACGTTGTTCTTGCGTCCGAAGGGAGGCGCAAATTCCCGCTCCCCCTACTCCCCTTCGTCGAAGTCAGCGTCGGCCGCCGGCAGTTTGTCGCGATCGCTGGCCACCCAGACGTACAAGGTCGGCAACAGGAAAATGCTGAGAATCAGAGCAGCCACCAGTCCGCCTACGATCACGATGGCGAACGGCCGCTGGGAATCCGACCCGATGCCGCGGGATAGGGCGGCCGGCAGCAGGCCTAAGGTGGCCACCAGCATCGTCATCATGATGGGCCGGAGCCGCAGCACCGCGCCCTCGACGGCGGCATCCTCCACTGTATGGCCGCGCACACGAAGTTGATTGATGTACTCCAGCATGATCACGCCGGTCTGCACCGACACTCCAAATAGCGCCAGGAAGCCCACGCCGGAGGATACGCTGAAATGCGTCCCGGTAATCAGCAGCGCCAGCAGGCCCCCAATGGGCGCCATGGCCACATTGGAGAGAATCAGCATGGCCCACTTGAAGGAGCCGAACATGGTGTAGAGGATCATGAAGATCACCAGAATCGTGATCGGCAGCACAATCATGAGCCTCTTGGACGAGCGCTTCTGGCTTTCGTATTCTCCGGCCCAGTTGACCGTATACCCGGCCGGCAATTTCACGCGTTGGCCGATTTTCTGGATCGCCTCTTCCACCGTGCTGCCCAAATCGCGTCCGCGGACGCTGAACTTGATGGCGACGTAGCGCGAGTTCTTCTCACGATAAATCTCCGAAGCGCCGTCCCTGAACTGAATGTTGCAAAGTTGCGCCAGGGATACGCGCTCGTTGGTGGGCGCCAGCAGGCGCACATTTTCAATGGCCTCGCGGGTGCTGCGGTAGGGCGCCTGGTAGCGCGCCACCAGGTCGTAGCGCCGTTCTCCGTCCAGCACCTGGCTGACCGCGTTGCCGCCCACCGCCGTCTGGATAGCATCCTGCACATCCGAGACGTTGATCCCGAAGCGTGCCGCCTGGTCGCGGTCCACGGTGACGTTCAAGTTTGGCTGGCCGATGACGCGAAACAAGCCCAGATCCTCGATGCCCTGCACGGTCCGCATCACGGCGACCATGGTGTCGCCCGTTTGTTCCAGCACTCTTAAATCGTCGCCGTAAATCTTGACCGCCAACTGGCCCTTGACGCCGCTCACGGCCTCTTCCATGTTGTCGGCAATGGGTTGCGAGAAGTTCCACAGAACGCCAGGGATCTTCTCGAGTTCCTTGTCCATGGCGGCGATCAGATCTTCCTTGTCCTCATGAAACGCCAGCCGCCACTGCTCTTTTGGCTTGAGATCGACGAAGTACTCGGTGTTGAAGAAGCCAGTGGTGTCGGTTCCGTCGTCGGGCCGGCCGATCTGCGAGACCACCTGCGTGACTTCGGGGAACGATGCCAGAATCAGCCGTGCCTGCTTCATCAGGCGTGTGCCCTCGGTGGGCCCGGTGCTGGGAGCCAGCGTGCCGCGCGCCCAGATGGCGCCCTCGTCAAGATGCGGGAGGAACTCCGAGCCAATGATGCCGCTCGAAGTCAAATACACGGCCGAGCCAATTCCCGCCAGCGCCACTGCGATCATCACCCATCGGTGCTCAATCACCCACCGCACCAGTTTGCGATACCGGGAAATCAAGAAGCTCATGACCGGGTTGTGCCATTCGCGGACATTGCTTCGGAATACTACGCTGGACAGAACGGGCGCGATCAACATCGAGAACGTGAGGGCCCCTAGCAGGGCGAACGCCACAGTCCACGCCATCGGCTTGAACAGCCGGCCTTCCACGCGCTCCAATGTGAAGATCGGCAGGTACGCGGTGATGATGATGCCGATCGCATAGAACACCGGACGCTGCACTTCGTGCGCGGCCTGCCGGATCCGCTCCATCGCCGTTCTGTTTTCGGGATTCGGCTTCCCCATGTGCCGCACGATGTTTTCCACCATCACCACGGCGCCATCCACCACCATCCCGAAATCCAGTGCTCCCAGCGACAGCAGGTTTGCCGGAATGTGGCGGAGCTGCAGGCAAATGGAAGCGAACAGCAACGAGAAGGGAATGGTGAGGGCAACGATAAAGGCGCCGCGGGCGTTGCCTAGGAATAGAAAGAGAATAATGGCCACCAGGATGATGCCTTCGGTGAGATTGTGCAGCACCGTATGGGTGGTGAACTCAACTAGAACGCTGCGGTCCAGGAAAGGGACCAGTTTCACCCCCGGAGGCAGGATATGCTCGTTCAGTTCCTTTACCTTCTCGTGAATGCCTACCAAGGTGGAATCGGCGTCGGCCCCTTTGCGTAGAAGCACGATTCCATAGACCGAGTCCTCATTGTCGATCACCTTGCCGTCGGCGCGGTGGATCGCCTTGGCGATCTGACCGAGCCGGATCTTCGGCCCCTGCACCACGGTGGCGATATCCGAAATGCGGATCGGCGTGCCGCTCTGTGTTTTCAGCACCGTCTTGCCGATGTCGGCCACATGCTGGAACAACCCCACGGCTCGAACGTTGACCTGCTGCAAACCGGCCTCGACAAAGCTGCCCCCGGCGTTGACGTTGTTGTTCGCCAACTGCTGTTCCACCTGCGACAGGCTTAGCCCGTAGGCCACCAGCTTGTCGGGGTCGATACGGACCTGGTACTCCCTGGTGGTACCGCCGAAGCTCACCACGTCCACGACGTTGGGAACCGATTTGAACTGCTTTTCCAGCACCCAGTCTTCGAGCGACTTCACGTCCATCAAATCGTATTGAGGGCTCGTGCTCTTCAGCGTGTACCAGTAGATCTGGCCGACCGGGCTATAGTCCGTGCCCATCTGCGGCTGCAAACCGGCGGGCAGCGTCGCCTGCTGCATCCGCTCCAGCACCTTCTGGCGGTTCCAGTCGTTTTCCGATTCATCGTCGAAAACCAGCATCAGGCTGGAGAGCCCGAACAAGGAGGTGGACCGCAGATGCTCCAAGTGCGGGATGCCGTTCATCACGATTTCGAGCGGGATCGTGACTTGCTGCTCCACTTCCTCCGCCGCGCGGCCGGGCCACTGCGTGATCACCTGGACGTAGTTGTTGGCCACGTCGGGATAGGCTTCGACCGGCAAGTTGTGAAACGAAATCGCCCCCCAGATCAGGAGCAGCAGCGCGCCGGCGATAATGAGAAACCGGCTGTTGAGAGCGAAATCGACCAGTCCGCGAATCATATCAGTCCCGTGAGGTCGCGCATCCTTTAGCTTGCGCGCAAGCTAAAGCATGCGGTTCCCTCATTGCTCCGCCGTATTCTGCAGGACCAGCGCATTGGCTACCACGCGGTCGCCGGGTTTGAGGCCCGTCAACACTTCCTGAAGGTCCGGTGGAACCATCTTTCCGCCGGTTACTTCTACCCGCCGGAAAGTATTGCCGCCGGCTGGCATGTACGACCAGTCGCGGTCGTGCAGGTGCAGGATCGCCGAGGCCGGAACCGCCGCCGTGGTCTGTTTGTCTTGGCCGTGGAAGGTAGCCGTCACGAACATGCCGAGGCGCAGGATACCGGGATTGTGCACTTCCAGCCGAACCTTGGCCGTGCGGATGTTGGGGTCCATGATTGGGCCGATGTTAGTCACGCGCGCCTGCAACACGCGCTCGGGGTATGCGTTCAGACGAATGTCGGCCATTTCGCCCATCCGCACATGGCGCAGATCGTTTTCGTAGACATCGCAGATCACCCAGACGTTGCTGAGGTCGGCAATGGTGAACAGGTTGGGGGAATTGTCCAGCGTCTTCACGCCGGCCGCCGCCGTCACATTCTGTTCCGTGATCACGCCCGAGACCGGCGCCACGATGTCGATCACTGAAGAAGGATGGCTCAAGTCGGCGCCCAGCACTTTCAGCTTTTCGGTGGCATTCTCCACGTCCACCCTGGCCTTGTCGGCGGTGTCCTGGGCCACCTCCAGGTCCTTGGCCGCGATGGCG
>Ga0209067_10002277_pt1 | contig 11427 bp, 11 predicted proteins | sample ColStrG_CSR_2013_FD_187199 | JGI IMG/M metagenome (GOLD analysis project Ga0209067, IMG submission 187199) | Freshwater sediment microbial communities in response to fracking from Pennsylvania, USA - Cold Stream Run_MetaG_CSR_2013 (SPAdes)... | ecosystem: Environmental > Aquatic > Freshwater >... | reverse complement strand
GCCCAGGGCGCATGCCAGACCCAGGACCAGCGCGGCCGCGGTCAGGAGGCTGGCCGTGCGCAGGGGTTTGCCCCGGCTCCAGGGGCCGCGGCGCATGCGAAAAGGGGGTTGGAAGGGCACGCCGGCAGAATATCAGCCGCCATGGAGCCGGGGGGACGCCGCAGTACCCGGGCGGGCGGATCGGCACGCCCGAAACAATCCCCAGGTCGGGGCCGCGCGCAGGACCGGGCCCATTTTCCCCTAGAATGGCACCGGTTCCGTCAACATAACGAAAAGAGGGGAATGCCATGGGCCATTCCGACAACGCAGGAAAGCCGACTGCCGAAGCGCAGATGCAAAACTTCTGGATGCCGTTCTCGCCGAACAAGGAGTTCAAGCGCGAGCCGCGCCTGTTCGAGCGCGCCGAAGGCATGTACTTCTACACCCCCGATGGCAGCAGGCTGATCGACGCCTCCGCAGGCCTGTTCTGCGTGGCCGCCGGCCACTGCCGTCCCGAGATCTCCGAAGCCGTCTACAAGCAGCTCAAGACGCTCGACTTCACGGCGCCTTTCCTGCGCGCCCACCCCGGCGCCTTTGAGCTGGCCAACCGCGTCATCGAATACACGCCCGCCGGCATGAACCGCGTGTTTTTCGTGAACTCCGGTTCCGAATCGGTCGATACGGCCATGAAAATGGCCCTCATGTACCACCGCGTGCGCGGCCAGGCCCAGCGCCAGATCTTCATCTCGCGCGAACGTGCCTATCACGGCGTCAACATGGGCGGCGTCGCGCTCGCCGGCATGGTCAACAACCGTCGCGCCTTCGGCGTGGGCCTGCCCGGCGTCTACCACATGCGCCACACCGCGCTGCCCGAGAACAAGTTCGTCAAGGGCCAGCCGCAGACCGGCGCGGACCTGGCCGATGACCTCGCGCGCTTTTGCGCCATGTACGGCGGCGAGAACATCGCCGCGGTCTTCGTCGAGCCCACGGCCGGCTCCTTTGGCTGCCTGCCCCCGCCGGTGGGTTACCTGAACCGCCTGCGCGAGATCTGCGACCAAAATGGCATCCTGCTCGTGTTCGACGAAGTGATCTGCGGCTGGGGCCGCATGGGCGAGAACTTCGGCGCCCAGGCGTTCGGCGTCACGCCCGACCTGCTCACCATGGCCAAGGCGCTCACCAACGGCGCCCAGCCCATGGGTGCCGTGGCCGCCAAGCAGGAGATCTACGACACCATTACCGAGGCGGGTCCGGCCACGGGTATCGAGTTCTTCCACGGCTACACCTACTCGGCCCATCCGGCCGCCTGCGCCGCGGGCATCGCCATGATGGACATCTTCAAGAACGATCGCCTGATCGACCGCGCACGCGAGCTCAGCCCCTACTTCATCGACGCCATCCACAGCCTGCGCGACGTGCCCATCGTCAATGACATCCGTTCCATCGGCATGATGGCGGCGGTCGAGGTCGTGGCGGCCGGCGGTCCCGGCGCCCGCGGGCACGAGATCCAGAAGCGCCTGTACGACAAGGGCCTGCACCTCAAGAGCACGGGCGATTCGCTCATCATCGCCCCGCCGCTGATCGCCGAAAAGAAGCATGTCGACGAGATCGTCGACAAGATCCGCGGCGTGCTCACCACGCTGTAACGGCGTAATTTTGTGCCGCAACCGGCGGCGCCCGTAGCCCTGCGGGCGCCGACCCGGTATACTTTGCCTTTCCCGGCGACGTGTGCGCGAGGCGTGGTGGTATTTCGTCCGGTCACGCATCGTTCACGCTCACAGGCGGACCATGACCAAGTACGTTTTCGTCACTGGCGGCGTGGTGTCATCCCTTGGCAAGGGGATAGCCGCCGCCTCCCTCGGCGCGATCCTTGAATCGCGCGGCCTCACAGTCACCCTCATAAAGCTCGACCCCTACATCAACGTCGATCCGGGGACCATGAGCCCGTTCCAGCACGGCGAGGTCTTCGTCACCGAGGACGGCGCGGAAACCGACCTGGACCTGGGCCACTACGAGCGTTTCGTCTCCTCGCGCATGCGCCGGGTGAACAACTTCACCACGGGCCAGATCTACGATTCGGTCATCCGCAAGGAGCGCCGCGGCGAGTACCTGGGCAAGACCGTGCAGGTAATCCCGCACATCACCAACGAGATCCAGGAATTCATCCAGCGCGGCTCCAAGGGCCCCGGCGATACGCCGGTAGACGTGGCCATCGTGGAAATTGGCGGCACCGTGGGCGATATCGAATCGCTACCCTTCCTGGAGGCCGTGCGCCAGATGAGCCTGCGCCTGGGCGTGGGCAGCTGCTGTTACGTGCACCTCACCCTCGTGCCCTTCATTCCGGCCGCCGGCGAGCTCAAGACCAAGCCCACGCAGCACAGCGTGCAAAAACTGCGCGAGATCGGCATTTCGCCTGACGTCCTGCTGTGCCGTGCCGACCGCCCCATCCCCGACGACGAGCGCTCCAAGATCTCGCTGTTCTCCAATGTCGTGCTCGATGCCGTCATCTCGGTCTGGGACGCCGACTCCATCTACAAGATTCCCGGCATGCTGCATCGGCAGGGCCTGGACCAGATTGTCTGCACCAAGCTGGGCATCACTGCGCCCCCGGCTGACCTCTCCTCCTGGTCGCGCCTCGTGGAGGCCCTGGAACACCCGCAGCGCGAAGTGCGCATCGGCATGATCGGCAAGTACGTCGAACTCTCCGATTCCTACAAGTCGCTCAACGAGGCGCTCAACCACGCGGGCATCCAGACGCGCACGCGCGTCACCATCGAATACGTCGACTCCGAGCTCATCGAGCAGCAGGGCCTCCCCGACCTCTCGCACCTGGATGCCATCCTCGTGCCGGGCGGCTTTGGCCGGCGCGGGGCCGAGGGCAAGATTCAGGCAATCGCCTACGCGCGCGAGCATGGCGTACCCTATCTGGGCATCTGTTTTGGAATGCAGCTGGCCACCATCGAATTTGCCCGCAACGTCGTGGGGCTGACGGGTGCCAACAGCACCGAGTTCGAGCGCGATACCGTGCACCCCGTGGTGGGCCTCATCACCGAATGGGTCGACCGCAGCGGCCAGACCGAGCAGCGCACCGAATCCTCCGACCTGGGCGGCACCATGCGCCTGGGCTCGCAGCGCTGTCCCGTGGAACCCGGCACGCTGGCCTACCGCATCTACGGCCCCGAGGTCAACGAGCGCCACCGCCACCGCTACGAGGTGAACAACCATTACGTGCCGCAGCTCGAGGCCCGCGGCCTGCGCATCAGCGCGCGCACGCCCACGGAGAACCTGCCCGAGATCATGGAGCTGCCGGCCCATCCCTTCTTCATCGGCGTGCAGTTCCACCCCGAGTTCACCTCCACCCCGCGGGGCGGCCACCGCCTGTTCAGCGCCTTCATCGAGGCGGCCACCGTCTTTCACCAGCAGCGCAGCGGTGCAGCCACGCTGCGCAAGGAGGCCGCATGAAGCTGTGCGGTTTTGAGGCCGGCCTTGACCAGCCCCTGTTCGTCATCGCCGGGCCCTGCGTGGTCGAGTCCGAGGAAATGACGCTGCGCATTGCCACGGAGCTGCGCAGCATCGCCACGGACCTGGGCATACCGCTCATCTTCAAGGCGAGCTACGACAAGGCCAACCGCAGTTCGGGCACCTCGTTCCGCGGTCCGGGCATGGACGAGGGCCTGCGCATATTGGCCAAGGTACGCTCCGACCTGGGTCTGCCCGTCATCACCGACGTGCACAGCGAGGCCGATATCGAGGCCGTTGCCGCCGTGGTCGATGTCCTCCAGACGCCGGCCTTCCTGTGCCGCCAGACCGATTTCATCCATGCCTGCGCGCGCAGCGGCCGGCCCGTGAACATCAAGAAGGGCCAGTTCCTCGCGCCCGGCGACATGGTCAACGTGATCGACAAGGCGCGCGCCGCCGCGGTGGAGGCGGGGCTCGACCCGGACCGCTTCCTGGCCTGCGAGCGCGGCGCCTCCTTCGGCTACAACAACCTCGTGAGCGACATGCGCTCGCTGGCCATCCTGCGCGCCACGCGTTGCCCGGTGGTCTTTGACGCCACCCACTCGGTGCAGCTGCCCGGTGGCCAGGGCACGAGCAGCGGCGGCCAGCGCGAATTCGTACCTGTGCTGGCGCGGGCAGCCGTGGCCAGCGGGGTTGCCGGCGTATTCCTCGAGACCCACCCGGACCCCAAGAACGCCAAGTCCGACGGTCCCAACGCCGTACCGCTGCACCACATGCGCGCGCTGCTCACCAGCCTCATGGCGCTCGACCGCGTGGTCAAGTCGCAGCCGCTCATGGAAACCAACTTTGAATAGCAGGAGTCGCTGGGTATGAGCGCAATCGTAGACATTGTCGGACGCGAGATCCTGGATTCGCGCGGCAACCCCACCGTCGAGTGCGACGTGCTTCTGGAGAGCGGCGTCATGGGACGCGCGGCCGTGCCCAGCGGCGCGTCCACGGGGTCGCGCGAGGCCGTGGAGTTGCGCGACGGCGACAAGTCACGCTACCTGGGCAAGGGCGTGCAGAACGCCGTTGAGCACCTCAATACCGAGATCTCCGAGGCCATCATGGGCCTGGAAGCGTCTGAGCAGGCCTTCCTGGACCGCACCCTGATCGACCTGGACGGCACCGAAAACAAGGGCCGGCTGGGCGCCAATGCCACGCTGGCCGTGTCGCTGGCCGTGGCCAAGGCCGCGGCCGAGGAATCCGGCCTGCCGCTGTACCGTTACCTGGGCGGGGTGGGCGCGCTGCAGATGCCCGTGCCCATGATGAACGTGATCAACGGCGGGGCGCACGCCGACAACAACCTCGATGTGCAGGAGTTCATGATCGTGCCCGTGGGCGCGCCCAGTTTCTCCGAGGCGCTGCGCTATGGCGCCGAGGTCTTCCACGCGCTCAAGAAACTGCTGCATGCGCGCGGTCTCACGACCTCGGTGGGCGACGAAGGCGGTTTTGCCCCCAGCGTGGGCAACCACGAGGACGCCATCAAGCTCATCCTGCAAGCCATCGCCGACGCCGGCTACGAGGCCGGCTCGCAGATCGCCCTGGGGCTGGACTGCGCCAGTTCCGAGTTCTACCGCGACGGCCGCTATCACCTGGGCGCCGAGGGCCTGGCGCTCACCGCGCGCGAATTCACGGACGTGCTGGCCCAGTGGTGCGAACGCTATCCCATCATCTCCATCGAGGATGGCATGGCGGAAAACGACTGGGACGGCTGGGAAGTGCTCACGCAGCGCCTGGGCGGCAGCGTGCAGCTGGTGGGCGACGATGTCTTCGTCACCAACACCCGCATCCTGCGCGAAGGCATACGGCGCGGCATTGCCAACTCCGTACTCATCAAGGTCAACCAGATCGGCACGCTGAGCGAGACCCTGGCGGCCATCGAGATGGCCAAGACGGCCGGCTATACGGCCGTCATCAGCCACCGCTCGGGCGAGACCGAAGACTCCACCATTGCCGACATCGCCGTGGCCACCAACGCCATGCAGATCAAGACGGGTTCGCTCTCGCGCAGCGACCGCATCGCCAAGTACAACCAGCTCCTGCGTATCGAGGAAGACCTGGGCGAAGTGGCCTCGTATCCCGGCCGCGCGGCCTTCTATAACCTGGCCTAGACCGGACCTGCGGTGCAGCGCCTGAGCCTCGTCCTGGCCGCATTGCTGCTGCTCATACAGTGGCCGCTGTGGATGGGCCATGGCGGCTGGCTGCGCGTAGCCGACCTGCAGCACCAGCTGGCCGCACGCCAATCCACGAATGCCGCGCTGCGGGCGCGCAACGAAACCCTGGGCGCTGAGCTGGCCAGCCTGCGACTGGGCAGCGAGGCCATCGAGGAGCGGGCGCGCCGCGAGCTGCACATGGTGCGCGCCGATGAAACCTTCTTCCAGTACCGGCCTGCGGCTGCCCCCACGCCCGCCGCAGCCGGCGGGCAGGTCGCCTCAAGCGATCCGCTGCAGTTCGGCCTGGAATAGCGCGGCGCGTTCCACATAGGACTGGGCCACCTCGACCAGGCCCGCCAGCTCGTGGGGTTCCAGCAGGCGCAGCACGCGTGCCGGTGCCCCCACGGCCATGCTGCCCTCGGCCAGGTTCTTGCGCTCGGTGAGCAGGGCGCCCGCGCCCAGCAGGCTGCGGGCGCCAATGACGCTCGCATTGAGCACGATGGCCTGGATGCCGATGAGCGCGCCATCACCAATCGTGCAGCCGTGCAGCATGGCCTGATGGCCTACCGAGACCCCGTCACCGATGCAAATGGGCATGCCCGGGTCCGTGTGCAGCACGCAGTTATCCTGGATATTGGTGCGGGCCCCGACCGAGATGGGCGCGTTGTCGGCGCGCAGTACGGCGCCGGGCCATACACTGGAGTGTTCGCCCAGCGTCACGGCGCCGATGATGACGGCCGATTCATGCACATACGCGCTGGGGTGGATGCTGGGAACCCGATCGCCGAGTCGGTAAATTGCCACGTTTTTCCCTCCTGCGGTTTACCGCAGAAACTCTCCAAGTCCTTGCCCCACAAGGATTTTGCAATGGGGGCGCTACGCCTATCCGATTGGCGTGATGCCGCTTAAGCGGGCATCAGGCTACCCTGCAGGGCACGCTTTCGTGCGCGCTGGATCTTCTTTTTTCGCGACTCTCCCCCGAAAGGCTACTGGTGATCCCCTCCCTGCGCAATTGGGTACGCGGCATCCTGCAGGTTCGGCGCGCACGGCGCGTCGAGCGCCGCGGCGGCAAACCCACGATAGGCACGCCTGTCGTCAGGGAAGACCTGCGCATGATCGTCCAGGCGGGAATGAGCGACGAACTATGGGTGTGGCTGCTCGACCAGGGCTGGCGCGAGCCGCGTTACCGGCCCGATCGGCGCAGCTACCGGGATATCCCGTCGTCGGTCGCAACCCGGCTGGTCGATGCGGCGCCCGATGCCTGGGAACGGGTCATGCGCGCCTGTGAGGATCAGGCCGTCGTGCGGCCGGGCCGCGGCGGCGGGCGCTCTGCACTGGGCTCGGCCAGCCGCTAATTGGCTGCGCTGCCGGTAATATAGGCTCGATGACGAAGTATCTGAGCGTACATCCCCTCAATCCCCAGCCCCGCCTGCTGCAGCAGGCCGCCCAGATCCTGCGCGAGGGTGGCATTGCGGCCATCCCCACCGACTCCTGTTATGCCCTGGCCTGCCATCTCGATGACAAGCCGGCCGTCGATCACCTGCGCCGCCTGCGCGGCATCGACGAGCGCCACCACCTGAGCCTGCTGTGCCGCGATCTGTCCGAGATCGCCACGTACGCACGCGTTGACAACGCCTCCTACCGCCTGCTGCGCCTTGCGACCCCGGGCGCCTACACCTTCATCCTGGAAGCCACGCGCGAGGTGCCGCGCCGCCTGTCCCATCCCTCGCGCAAGACCATCGGCATCCGTGTGCCCGACCACCCCGTGGCACTGCAACTGCTCGGGGAGCTGGGCCAGCCGCTCATCGGCTCGAGCCTGCAGCTGCCCGGTGACGAGCTGCCCCTCAACGACGTCGAGGAAATCCGCGAACGCCTCAACAACGAACTTGACCTGGTGATCGATGCCGGCAGCTGCGGCGTGCAACCCACCACGGTCATCGACCTGAGCGGCGGCGTTGCCAAGGTGCTGCGCGTCGGCCGCGGGCCGCTCGAACCGCTCGGCCTGGCCTAGCGGCGGCCGGCTCCGCGGGCGCGCCGGGCGCGCGCTGTTAGACTGGGGCCTTCCCATAGCTTCCCGGGGGTGCGTGCGCTGCTGGCGCCGCAGCCCGGCACGAACATGTTTGCGGATCGCGTCTTATCCGGTATGCGCCCCACGGGCGCCATGCATATCGGTCACTTCCATGGGGCACTCAAGAACTGGGTGCGCCTGCAGGACGAGCACCCCTGCTATTTCTTCGTCGCCGACTGGCACGCGCTCACGACCCACTACGATTCGACCGAGGGCATCGAGAAGAGCGTCTGGGACATGCTGATCGACTGGTTCGCCGCCGGCATAGACCCCGGCAAGGCGACCGTTTTTATCCAGTCGCGCGTGCCCGAGCACGCCGAACTCTTCCTGCTGCTGGCCATGTCCACGCCACTGGGCTGGCTGGAACGCGTGCCCACCTACAAGGACCAGATCGAGCGGCTGCGCGAGCGTGACCTCTCCACCTACGGCTTCCTGGGTTACCCGCTCATGCAGGCGGCCGACATCCTCATCTACCGCTCCAATCTCGTTCCGGTGGGCGAAGACCAGGTGCCGCACATCGAGATGACGCGCGAGATCGCGCGCCGCTTCAATCATCTTTTCGGGCGCGAGCCGGGCTTCGAGGAAAAGGCACTGGCGGCCGTCAAGAAGCTGGGGGGACGGCGCAGCAAGCTTTACCTGGAACTGCGTGCCCGCTACCAGGAAAAAGGCGACGAGGACGCGCTCGAACAGGGCCAGGCCCTGCTGGCGCAGTCCCAGAGCGTCTCGCTGGGCGACCGCGAACGCCTCTTCGGCTACCTGGAAGGCGCGCGCCGTCTCATCCTCGTGGAGCCCGAGGCGGTGCTCACGAGTTCCCCGCGCCTGCCGGGCCTCGATGGCCAGAAGATGTCCAAGAGCTACGCCAACGACATCTCCATGCGCGAGGAGCCCAAGGTGCTCACGGAGAAGATCCGCCGCATGATCACCGACCCGGCGCGCGCGCGCCGTTCGGACCCGGGCGACCCGGAGCGCTGCCCGGTATGGCAGCTGCATCAGGCCTACACCAGTGCCGATACCCATGAATGGGTGCAAAAGGGCTGCCGCTCGGCCGGTATCGGCTGCCTGGAGTGCAAGCAGCCGGTGATCGATGCCATGATCGCCGAACAGGAGCCCTGGCGCGCCCGCGCGCAACCCTACCTGGATGACCCCTCGCTCGTGCGCTCCATCGTGGCCGATGGCTGCGACCGCGCCCGCGCGGTGGCCCAGGAGACCATGCGCGACGTGCGCGAGGCCATGGGCCTGGGGTATACCTGAGCGCCTGCGGGCCCGTCCCTGCTTGCCCGGGCGGTGGCGCTGCCGCGTGTAAAATGCCCCGCTTCTATCCGCACCCGGGCAGGCCCTGCAGGCCGGTCCGGCGACCGCCGGTTGCGCAGGCGCATCCGGCGGCACCCTGGTCCATCCCTGTTTAGGACGGCAGCCCCATGATCACCGGAAGCCTGGTCGCGATCGTTACCCCGATGCACGAGGACGGTTCGCTGGATCTGGACGCGTACCGCCGCCTCATAGACTGGCACGTCGAGCAGGGCACGGATGCCATCGTCGCCGTGGGCACGACCGGCGAGTCCGCCACGGTGGATCCGGCCGAACACATCCTGCTGATCCGTACCGCCGTCGAGGCGGCGCGCGGCCGCGTCAAGGTCATTGCCGGCTCGGGGGGCAATTCCACCCGCGAGGCGATCGAACTGACCACGCAGGCGCGCGCGGTGGGAGCGGATGCCACGCTGCAGGTCGTGCCCTATTACAACAAGCCCACGCAGGAGGGCCTGTACCGGCACTTTTGCGCGGTGGCGCAGGCCGTCGACTTGCCCGTGATCCTCTACAACGTGCCCTCGCGTACCGTCGCCGACCTCTCCGTCGACACCGCCCTGCGCCTCGCGCAGGTGCCCGGCATCGTGGGCATCAAGGACGCCAGCGGCGACCTCTCCCGCGTGGTCGAGATGCGCCGGCGCGGGCCGGCCGGTTTCGCGCAGTACAGCGGCAACGATGACAGCGCACTGGCCTTCGTGCTGCTCGGCGGTCAGGGCGTCATATCGGTCACGGCCAACGTGGCGCCCGCGCTCATGCGCCAGATGTGCGCCGCGGCGCTGGCCGGGGAGGTGGCGCTCGCGCGCTCCCTCAACGAGCGCCTGATGCCCCTGCACCTGCGCCTCTTTACCGAACCCAATCCGATACCCGCCAAATGGGCCCTGCAGCGCATGGGGCATATCGGCAGTGGCATACGCCTGCCCCTGCTGCCGCTGTCGGCAGCGGGCCAGGACGTGGTTGCCGGCGCCCTGCAGGAGGCTGGCATTGCATGAAGAAACATCACCAGGAGAGCGTGTTGCACAATATTCCGTCTGAAACGCAGGCCCCCTTCGCAGCGGGCACGCCGCAGCCTGCGCCGCGATCGCGCCGTGGCCTGCTGTTCGCGTTGTGTGGGTTCACCCTGCTTGGTGCCTGCTCCTGGCTGCATATCGGGGATAGCGAGGTCTACGATTACCGCAAGACCCAGGTGCGCCAGCAGCCGCTGGAAGTGCCGCCGGATCTCTCACAGCTGCCCAAGGACGAGCGCTATGCTGTGCCCTCGGCAACGGCTGCGGCCGCTGCGGCAAAGTCCGCGGCGGGCAGCAGCGCCGTCGTGACGAGCGTGGCACCGGCTGGTCTTGTCGTGGCGCCGGCCCCAACGGGGGCACGCGTCGTGCGCGTGGGCAACCAGCGCTGGCTCGCCATCGATGCCTCGCCCGAGGTGGCCTACGCCACCGTGCGCGACCTGTGGGTGAGCCTGGGCCTCTCCATCGAGGTCGATGAACCCCTGGTGGGCGTGCTCGAGACGGCCTGGACGGATAAAAAGCTGAACGCCGAGAGCGAAGAGAAGAAGTCCGCGCTCAATACCGTGCTGCGCCTGTTCCGCCCGTCCAGTGGCCAGCGCGACCGCTACCGTGCCCGCATCGAGCGCACCGCCACGAATACGGCGGAGGTCACCATCACGCATCGGGGCCAGGAAGAAGTCTGGGCCGACAGCCACCAGGACACCACGAAGTGGGCCTCGCGCCCCTCGGACCCCGAGCTCGAAGCCGACATGCTCCAGCGCCTCTCCTTGCGCTTTGCTGCGGTCCAGCCCTTGCGCGTGGCCGTGGCGCCGGCGCCCGCCGCTCCCGAGCCCGCCGCCGTTGCGCCGGCCCCCGTTGCTGCCGCGGCGCCGGTGGCCGCTGTGGCGCCGGCCGCCGCGGTTGCCACGGTGGCCTCGCCCAAGGTGCACAAGGTCAGCACCGGCGGCATCGTTACCCTGCAGGCCGAAGACACGCCGGAGCACACCTGGCGCCGTGTGGGCGCGGCGCTCGATCACCTGGGGTTCACGGTGGAGACGCGCAATCGCGAGAAGAGCCAGTATGCGGTGCGCTACCTGGATCCGGACTACGAAGTGCGCGAGAAGGAAAAGAAGAGCTGGTGGGACAAGCTCGTGAATGCCGATGCCAAGATTCCGGAACAGCAGTTCCTGATCGTCGTGGTGGCGCGTGGCGCGCTTTCCGAGGTGCAGGTCCAGGACATGGAAGGCCACCCGGACGCCGGCGCCACCGCAGCCCGCATACTCGACCAGCTCCTCGAGCAGCTGCTCTAGCAAGGGGCTAGGGGCAAAGAAAAAGGGCCGGCATTGCCGGCCCTTTTTTTAACCGCTAGCGAACCGCCAGCGACGCGCCCCGTGGGCGCAGCGCTGGCAAGTGGTGCGCTATTACTTCTTGGCGTCCTTGGCGG
>Ga0209067_10002274_pt1 | contig 11429 bp, 3 predicted proteins | sample ColStrG_CSR_2013_FD_187199 | JGI IMG/M metagenome (GOLD analysis project Ga0209067, IMG submission 187199) | Freshwater sediment microbial communities in response to fracking from Pennsylvania, USA - Cold Stream Run_MetaG_CSR_2013 (SPAdes)... | ecosystem: Environmental > Aquatic > Freshwater >... | reverse complement strand
AAAATTCACATAAGATAAAAAGGAAACGCTGTATTGCGACGTGTGGGAAACTGGAGGTAAAAGGAGAATAAGGGTTGCTATTCCATTGAATAAAATATTAAACGCAAAAACGATATGAAGTATTTAATTGCTGTATTGCTCATTATTGGTTTTTGTTCGTCTTCATTCGGACAATTGAGAAAGAGGCCTAACCAGGTGTTAAAAGTACGTCATGTAATGGGTGCGAAGTCGTTTGAAATTGGGGGTGGGGTAAGTGGGTATGGCGTTTACGGAAATGCGTACTTCAGCGAATTCTTTTTGGACAACACCTATTACAAAATAGGTGGGGGTTACGAATACCGTGCTGATAAAGGCAACATTAAATATTCAAGTTCATTTGCCGATGCTTTGGTTGGATATACGGTCTTGGACAGGGGACAGGTCTTTATGAATTTGTTGGGTGGCGCCACCGGTGCCATGGATAATGTGACCAACATTGATACACCTAAAACAATTAGCGCTTTTGTGTATGGGCCGGTCGTTGGTGCGGAGTTCGAATGGTTTTTGATGAATAATGTCGTGTTTGTTATCAATGGTACGCAACGATTTATCCTGCAAAATTCTTTTGGAAATCGATATTACGTTGGAGTGGCTTTAAGGTTTAAATTATAGAAATGCTAAACGGTCTTTTTTATGAATAAATTTTTCTGGCTTGTTTTTTTTCTGGCTGCATCGCATAGTTTATTTGGGCAAGGCGCCCAAGGTCAGCCCACACAAGGGATTTATACCGCAAGCTTTCTTGATTTGGAAGTAGGAACTACCACTACATTTTCAGCGACCAACTTGTTTTGGTGTTCAAGCGGTACGACCTGTCAAACAAGTTGTAGTGGGTCAGGCTGGAAAATGGAGATCGGCCAATCAGGGGCGGGTTCTTATACTGGTACGATTTCAAATCCAGATCCGTATACAGTGCAAATTACGACCCCTTCTGCTCCTGGTGGGGCGGTGCCATTCTCACTTACTCAAAGGCTAAGAAATATGTCTTGGACTACTGGTTTCGGGGGCGTTTGTGTTCCTTTTTCCGGTACTATCGCAGCAAGTTTTCCTTCAGTAGAGATATATACAACAAGAGTTGACATTGCCAGTCTCGGGAGTTTAGCCCAGGTTTGTACTACGCAAGCGCCATTCGATTTAACAAATTACATTACAGTTAACCGGGGAGCAAGTATTAATAATTTAACAGGTCAGAATATTTTCAATTGCGGAATGACAGTGTTGGGTCCGGGCGTTGTCAATGGTGTTTTTAATCCTGCAACGGCGGGTGTTGGAACGCAAACTATTGTGGTGACAATGCCTTTTGGTAGCGGAACGAAGACGTATAATATTTCGATTGTTGTGCGGCCTGTGCCTGTGATTACCTTTAATCCGCCCGCAGCTGTTTGTAGTGATGGTTCGATTATCAACGTTGATAATTTTTATAGCGACGTCAATGGCGGCGCGACTCATACCTTTTCTTCGACGAGCACGGGGTTTACTTTACCTTCTTTTTTTAATCCCGCGACTGCATCTATTGGAACGAATACCATTGTGGCCAGTACGACAAATAGTTATTCGTGCGGTACGACATCATCGCAGACAATCAATGTAGTGTCGACATATTCCGTAAATGCGGGTTCGAATCAGCAAGTTTGTTCCGGGGCTGCTGCAATAGCTTTATCTGGGGCGTCGCCTGGTGGTGGCACTTGGAGTGGTACAGGAGTATCGGGAAGTAACTTTGACCCGACCGGATTAGCCGTTGGTACCTATACCGTGACTTATACAGTCAATCAAAGTGGATGTATCAAAACGGCAACCAAGACAGTGCAAATTTTATCTCTGCCAACGGTTGCTGCGGGGTCAGACCTTACGTCTTGCGATAATGCTGGCTCAGTGAACCTGGCCACGGTAGGGGTTTCTCCATCGGGTGGGACCTGGGCATTCAGTGATCCTAGTTTAAATTCACGAATCAACAATGCAGCCTTAACAGTTAATGTCAACGGGATGACTGCCGGTGTTTATAGCTTGATCTATTCATACACGAATGCAAGTAATTGTACGAATACCGCATCTCGAAATTTGACAATTGTTGCGAGTCCGGCTGTAAGTGCCGGGACCAATGATGTGACGTGTGTGAACTCCTTAAATTATACGTTGACAGGATTTTCGCCTGCGGGAGGGACCTGGAGTGGAACTGGCATCGTTTCTGGGACTTCTGTGTTTAGTCCTGTGACAGCCGGTGTAGGAACGTGGACACTGACGTACTCGTACACGAACTCTGTTACTGGATGTAGTAACTCTGCGACTAAAAACGTAACTGTGAATTCTTTGCCAGCTGTGGGGGCGGGGTCGAATTTTTCAGCTTGTGTGAGTGGCGGTCAGGTTGCGTTGAATGGCACGCCAACAGGGGGAACTTGGAGTGGTTCTGGCGTGACTGGAAACAATTTTAGTCCTAGTCTGGCCGGTGTTGGTTCTTCTAATTTGGTATACAGTTTTACAAGCCTTAACGGATGTACCAATACGGCAATGATAATTGCAACAGTAAATGGAAATCCAGCTGTAAGCGCAGGAACAGCAATCAATGCTTGTGCTGGAGACGCCAATTTCAGTTTAAGTGGTGGAACACCAACCGGTGGTACCTGGAGTGGTACAGGCGTAGTAGGTGGAAGTTTCAGTCCTATTATTGCAGGCGTTGGAACGCAAACATTAACTTATAGCTATACAAATTCGAATGGCTGTAGTGGAAGCGCCACCACGACTGTAACGGTTAATCCTTTGCCAATTGTATCGGCGGGCACGAATTTACAAGCTTGTTTTGGTGGTGGGCTTGTGGCGTTGAACGACGCTACCGTTAGTCCTACGGGCGGCAGCTGGTCAGGATCAGGTACTACCGGAACTAATTTTGATCCGGTTGCAGCAGGGACAGGAAATCATATTGTGACATATACGTATACGAACGCTAATGGGTGTACTGCTACTTCGACTCGGCAAATTTTAGTTTTAGCACCAACTACGGTCAATGCCGGAAGCAGTTTACAAGCTTGCGTGAGTGCGACAAGTTTAAGCTTGACGGGACAAAGCCCATTAGGAGGTACATGGTCTGGGACCGCAGTAACCGGAAGTATATTCAATCCGAGCGTAGCCGGTGTAGGTACTTTCGTGATAACGTATACATATATCGATGGTAACAACTGTCCCAATAGTGCAACAAGGAATATTGTAGTCAATGGGTTGCCATCCGTAAGTGCCGGTGGCAGTCAAGTTGCTTGTACGAGTTCAACTTCATTGGTGCTTACTGGCGCCACGCCCAATAATGGAACCTGGTCGGGGCCTACCGTTGTTGGGTCTACTTTCAACCCGGCGCTGGCAGGGGCTGGATCGTTTACAGTTACGTATTCTGTTACTGATGTTAACGGCTGTACGGGAAGCGCAAATAAATCTGTTACGGTCAATATACTTCCAACAGTTACAGTTGGCACCAATTTTACAAGCTGTATTAATGGCGCAAATATACCGTTAACGAGCGGAACGCCGGCCGGTGGTACCTGGTCAGGTAATGGCGTCTCTAGTGGGAACTTCAACCCAGGTGTTGCCGGGCCGGGGAATTCAGTTTTGACATATAGTTATACAAACGGAAGCGGTTGTACCAATACCGCTACGTTAAGTGCAACAGTTAACGCGCTTCCAACGGTAACGGCTGGAAATGATTTAGGCACTTGTGCCAGTGTAACCAACTTAAACCTTACGGGAGGTACGCCAAATGGCGGCACGTGGAGCGGGCCGGGTGTAACTGGCAACACGTTCAATGCGACAGTCGCTGGGATAGGAACATCTGTTGTGACTTATACTTATACAGATGCGAATGGTTGTACCAATTCTGCAACGCGAAATGTGACCGTTACGTCATCACCGACCGTAGCGGCTGGCTCTGATCAGGCGGTATGTTATAACACTCCAGCATTCACAATAACTGGTGGGTCACCCGCAGGGGGGACTTGGAGTGGCACTGGCGTATTCAATAATATCTTTGATCCGACGCAAAGTGGACTTGGAACATTTGTAGTAACCTACACTTTTAATAATGGCGCCGGTTGTAACGGAACAGCAACAAAAAATATTCAAGTAAAAAGCATTCCGGGTGTAAATGCGGGTCCAAACATTCAGGCGTGTCTAAATGCTGGCATTCAAAATCTGACCGGCGGAACGCCTGCTGGTGGCACTTGGAGCGGTACGGGTGTTTCAGGATCAACGTTTAATCCCTTTACTGCGGGTGCCGGGACGAATGTTCTAACCTATAGTTTCACACAAAATGGTTGTACGAATACAGCCACTACCCAAGCGACGGTATTTGCTTTACCATCAGTGTCTGGCGGTCCTGATCTCTCAACGTGTGTAAATAATAACGCATTGCCGTTGTCCGGTGCGTCACCGGCAGGTGGGACGTGGACGGGAACGGGAGTAAGTGGTAACAACTTTAACGCCGTGACAGCTGGCATTGGAACATTCGTGGTTACTTATAATTACACCGATGGGAATTCGTGTACTGTTTCGTCGTCTCGCAATGTTGTCGTCAATGGTCTGCCCTCAGTTAATGCAGGGTCAAATTTTAGTGTATGTATTAATTCTGCACCTGTAACACTCTCCGGCTTTTCGCCTACCGGTGGCACCTGGACAGGGGCTGGCATTTCAGGTGGAAACTTTAGTCCCTCGTTAGCCGGTGTTGGAATATTTACTTTGACCTATACCTATTCCAATGGCAATGGATGTTCGGTTTCTTCTACGCGACAAGTCACTGTTTATTCTCTTCCAACGGTAACCGTAGGATCAAGTCTGTCGATGTGTGCAAATGCGGGAATCACGAATTTAACCGGCGGAACGCCTTCAGGTGGCACCTGGTCAGGAAGTGGGGTAGTGGGGAGTAGTTTTATTCCTGGATCGGTAGGCGCAGGGGTGTATTCAGCTTTGTATAGTGTCACTGATGCAAATTCGTGTACCAATACAGCTTCATTGCAAATCGTTGTTAATTCAATACCAACTGTAACGCCTGGGCCTGATTTGACCATTTGCCAAAACGGCACGGCTAATTTAACGGGGGCGACTCCTGTAGGTGGCACTTGGTCTGGGGTGGGCGTTACCGGAAATACTTTTAGTGGAGCAGTTTCAGGAGTGGGCCTTCAGGTAGTAACATACTCATACACGGGAGGTAATGGATGTTCAAATTCTGCAACAAGAAATATTACTGTTCATCCGGTCCCTGTTGTTACTGGTGGCGGCGCCTTGATTGTGTGTAGTAATACGCCTGCTTTTACAATTACCGGTGGTAGCCCTATTAATGGAACCTGGTCAGGTTCGGGAGTAAATAACAACTCGTTTTCTCCTTCAATTGCAGGCCTGGGTCCAACGACGGTAACATATTCGTATTCGGACGTCAACGGATGCACGTCGACGGCGACAAAAAATATCACCGTTACTGCTTTACCTGCTGTATCGGCTGGGCCTGATATTTCCGTCTGCGCTAATGTTGCGCCGTTCACATTAACCGGGGCTTCTCCTTCAGGAGGGACCTGGAGCGGCACGGGTATTTCTGGTTCAACGTTTAATGCTCTTGCAGCCGGTGTGGGAAGTTTCAATGCCACCTATTCTTATACAGACCTTAATGGATGCTCTGCAAATTCAAGTCGGACATTAACAGTAAACGCGCTTCCGACCGTATCCGCTGGGCCTGATTTAAATACATGCTTTGGAAATGTCTCTGCACTCACCGGAGGATCACCGGCCGGCGGCGTATGGTCTGGGTCTGGCGTTTCGGGGAGTTCATTTGATGCGAGCGCTGCTGGAGTAGGTGTTCAAATTGTCTCTTACACTTATACGAGTGCTCAAGGTTGTGGTGTCACGGCGACGCGACAAATTCAAGTCAACGCATTGCCCGTCGTTGGCGGTGGTTCAAATTTGCAAATTTGCAAAAATCAAAATGTTACACTGACCGATGGAACTCCCATCGGCGGCACGTGGACCGGCACTGGCGTTTCCGGAAACAGTTTCAATGCAAATTTCGTCAGCATCGGAATACAAACGATCACCTATAGCTTCACGACTGCTGCTGGCTGTACGGCAAGTGCGACAAAACAAATTACTGTGAATTCGCTTCCAGTGGTAACTTCAGGCGCGGACTTGACACTTTGCCAAAATGCCGGCGTTATACCATTGACGGGTGCAACACCAACCGGCGGGACTTGGTCGGGTAGTGGTATTGCCGGCAATAATTTCAATACAGCCAATGTCGGTATTGGCGCGTATGTATTGACTTACACTTACACAGATGGAAACGGGTGTAGCGCGGCGAGTTCGCGCAATGTAATTGTAAACCAAGTTCCGACTGTTACTGTAGGAAGCGATCTTAATAAATGTCTTGGTGATGTGTTCACGCTTTCCGGCGCATCACCGACAGGTGGTGTCTGGAGCGGTTCGGGTGTGATTGGAAATTCATTTAATACAATGGCAGCTGGGGTAGGCACTCAAGTTGTCACTTATACCTATACCAACTTAAGCGGCTGTTCGGCATCGGCTAATCAAAATATCATTGTCAATGCGCTTCCCGTCGTGAATGCGGGTTCTAACCTCAGTACGTGTCTTAATCAAAATATTGCTTTGGTTGATGGGACACCGGTGAACGGAGTGTGGAGCGGGCCTGGTGTGAGCATTAATGTGTTCAATCCTGTGCAAACTGGAATAGGCACCCAAACATTGACTTACACTTATACTAATCCGGCCAATGGTTGCAGTGCAAGTAAATCCAGAACCATCACGGTAAACGGTTTACCTACTGTAACGGCTGGTCCTGACTTAACGACGTGCCAAGGCTCGTCGCCGATTTCATTATCAGGTGCGTCTCCCTCTGGCGGCACTTGGACAGGGGCGGGCATTTCCGGCAATACCTTTAATCCGTTATCAAGCGGTTCCTTTTCTGCGACGTATTCATACACAGACGCCAATGGTTGCAGCGCAATTTCTTCACGAAACATAACAGTAAATGTCACTCCAACTGTCTCGGCAGGTACGGATTTAAATAAGTGTTTAGGCGACGTGTTTTCGCTGTCGGGGGCTTCACCAAACGGTGGAACCTGGAGTGGGTCTGGAGTAACGGGCAGTTCATTTACTACAACGGTCGTTGGCGTTGGTACAACCACAGTTACTTACACATTTACATCTAATGGTTGTTCAAATTCAGCAACAAGAAATATTGTGGTGAATGCGTTACCAACTGTAAGCGCGGGAATTGACTTGACTACGTGTCTAAATCAAAATATTACCCTTAATGATGGCATTCCGACGGGCGGTACTTGGAGTGGGCCCGCAGTAACTGGAAATATTTTCAATTCATCACTGGCGGGAACAGGTGTTCAAACATTGACTTATTCTTATACAAACTCCGTAACTGGATGCACGAATATTTCAACGCGAAAAATCGCGGTCAATGGTCTGCCTACGGTTTCAGCTGGCCCAGGATTAACGCTTTGTGCCAATAGCGGCGTTACCTTTTTGACAGGGGCTTCGCCGGCAGGAGGGACTTGGTCAGGGACGGGCGTCACCGCCGGTGCTTTCAATCCATCTGTTGCCGGTGTGGGTGTACAAGTAGTAACTTATAGCTATACAGATGTCAACGGTTGTACGCAATCGTCCACGGCTGCTGTTATTGTTAATTCTTTACCAACCGTGTCCGCTGGTCCGGATCAGAGTGTTTGCCAAGGTCAGGTAATTACATTAACCGGCGGAACGCCTTCAGGTGGCATTTGGTCAGGAGTTGGAGTAACCGGTGCACAAAAAAATCAGTTTGATTCAAATATCGCCGGTGTAGGGCCACAATCATTGAGCTACGCATTTACAAATGCTAGTGGTTGTACCAGTGCATCTAGCAGAACCATTACCGTCAATGCGATACCTTTAGTGCAAGCTGGAACTGGTTTAACGCTGTGTTTAAGTTCGCCAGCCACCGCCCTCACCGGAGGATCACCAGCCGGCGGAGTATGGAGCGGACCTGGTATTTCTGGTACGAGTTTTAATCCTTCCTCTGTTGGATTGGGAACGCAGACAATCACGTATAGTTATTCTTCAAACGGCTGTACTGGAACTTCAACCACGACAGTAAACGTAGTGAACAATCCAACTGTGTCGGCAGGGTCAGATTTGTCAAGCTGCATTAATTCCGGGACAGTTGCTTTAACCGGTGCCTCTCCAGCGGGTGGCAGCTGGTCCGGACCTGGCGTATCGGGCAATAACTTCAACCCAGCGATCGCCGGTGTTGGTACTTCGGTAGTAACTTATACATATACCCAAGGAGCAGGGTGTAGTGGAACTGCTACGAGACAAGTAAACGTACATAATATTCCAACGGTAAGCGCCGGGAGTGACACGCAAGTTTGTATTGGACAATCGCTGACGCTCACCGGTGCAACCCCTTCAGGAGGAACTTGGAGCGGCACAGGCGTCAATGGGAATATCTTTACTGCGTCTGGAATAGGCAGCCAGGTTGTTACCTATTCTTACACAGACGTTAATGGCTGTAATAACGCTGCTAACATTAATATTACGGTTAACGCCCTACCTGTTGTCCTGGGAGGCACCGACCAAACAACCTGTGTTAACGGTGGCTTACTGACGTTGACGGACGGGTCCCCCACCGGGGGTATTTGGACTGGTACGGGTGTTTCCAACGGAAAACTTGACCCATCAATTTCAGGGGTTGGAACGGTCCAAGTCAGCTACACCTATGTAAACACAAATGGGTGCTCGAACGTGGCCAAGAAAAATGTAAATGTCCAAAGCGTCCCTATGGTCAACGCCGGTTCTAATTCGACGGTCTGCGTTAATTCGCCAATCATGATCCTTTCCGGGGCAACACCAGTTGGCGGAGCTTGGACCGGGCCCGGTGTTTCAGGCACTACTTTTAATCCAACTTTAGCAGGTATTGGAAATCAGGTTTTGACTTACACTTACACGGGTTCGAATGGATGCTCCGGAACTGGTACCATTCAGATTCTTGTCAACAATGCACCTAACGTAACTGCTGGATCAGCGCTCACCGTGTGCTCTTCGCAAACCAACGTCAACTTAACCTCTGGTTCACCTGTTGGGGGCACATGGTCCGGTAGCGGCGTTAACGGATCCACATTCAATGCAACACAAGCAGCGATAGGGAACAACTATCTGACCTATACCTATTCCGGCGCCAATGGCTGTTCTGCGTCTGCCCTACTTCAAGTGACGGTTAATGCTGGTCCGACCGTGAGTGGTCTTTCTAACACCGAAACTTGCTTTGGAGGTACGGCAATTCCTCTTTCAGATGGCACCCCGTCAGGGGGAACCTGGTCGGGCCCGGGTGTGAGTTCAGGCCAATTTAGACCACAAAATGTGACAATCGGTGCACACACACTCACGTACACATACACCGATCCGTCAACTGGCTGCTCGGGATCAGCCACTGCCATATACACGGTCAATTCTTTACCAGTAGTCACCACGGGACAAGCAAAGACATTTTGTTTAAGTGCCCCACCGTACGACATGTCAGGTGATGTTAGTCCTGTCAGCGGCACATTCTCCGGAACGGGCGTCACTTCAGGAACAACGCAATTCAATCCTTCGGCTGCTGGGCTTGGCACTTATAATATTACCTACACATACAGCGATCAAAACGGCTGTTCCAACTCAGCGGCACGTGCGTTTACCGTTATCAGCGGACTGCCACAGCCAACAATAACCGGTCCTAGTGTTGTCTGCTACGGTCAAACAGGAACCTATACCGCTTCAACTCCCGGAGCAAACGCGTTCACGGTATTTTATTGGTACTTGCAAGGTGAAACAAGTCCGTTTGCCTCTGGCCAAAGTACCAGTGTACCTATTATCGCCAACACGACTATTTATGCCGATGCCGTCAATACACAAGGTTGTCCCGCTGTTCAACGGGGATCCATGGGCGTGACTTCGGAAAATCTAAAAGGCACTGTGACGGCCAGCAGTACGAGTCCAAGCACTGGCGACCCTGTAACGTTCACATATTCTGGTTCTGCCGTCAGTACGTTTGCGTGGCAATTTGGAGACGGGGGTATATCTGAAGACGCGAATAGTGCGGTCCATTTCTACTACGAACCTGGTAACTACGATGTAATTCTAAACGTCACCTCGCCAAATAACTGTACGCTTAACATCACAAATAAAAACATGATAACGGTTAGCGGTCAGGCGTGGAATATAATTACCGGTGTTGAGCCAAATGACAAAGTCGGTTTTTCCCTTTATCCCAACCCGGCAGACGACGTCATCCACATTGAAATTGTATTAGACAAATCGCAGGAAATTACAGCTAGGCTATTCTCACTTATTGGGGATCCCATCGATTCGAAAACGCTAACGGGTACCACTGGGAAGAATCCGGTTGATTTCGCAGCTTCAAACCTGCCGCAGGGTGTTTACATTCTCCAGATAAAATCCGCAACAAATACCTATTCTACTAAAGTGATCAAAAAATGAAAAACATTTTCATACTCTGCGTTGCTGTGGTGTTAGCTGCCTGTGATCAGCGCCAAACGTATATTGAATCGCTGAATTCTGCACCAACTTTAACACTCGTCAACCAAACCAACGGCATCATTGGGCTTGGACTTCTAAGTGACTCCATTAAGCTATCTTTAAAGAACACGCAAAAGTTCTACCCCTTGACCCTAAAGCAAAGCGACATTAATAACAACATCGTATCGACGACGTTCTATTGGCAGACCGGCAGCGGCAAAATTATTCAAGATGGAAACGCGATAGTAGGGACAACGTTAAACTCTACCGGCTCGGATGGCTTATTGAACCTGCAAGTCTGGCCAGACCATTCAGGGCTCAGTCGAATTATTTTCACCACTACCGACATATTCAATGCCACGGCCAAATTTACACTCGAGCTAACAGGCTTCATCAATTTGACGCCAGTTGCTGTTTTGAAAATATCATCCAACCCGGTGTACGATCCGTTACAATATACCCTGGATGCTAGCCTAAGCTATGATCGCGATACAAAATACGGCGGTGGATTATCGGGCTATATTTTTACAGTTGGGAATCAGCAACCAATCACGACTGTTAAACCAACAATCCAATTCGTTTTTGACAAAAAAGGTTATTTTGTAATTACGCTTCAGGTCATTGACAATGACGGCGCGGCAAGTAGCATCTACACTCAAACTTACTTAATAAACTAAACGGGAATTATGCAAACGAATGACGATAACAGTCTCGATTTGCCCGTAGCAGAAAAAATCAGGAGCAAACTTCTTGATTGTAGCCCTGAAAAAAGAATCCAGGTTCTCGGGGAAAAAAGCGAGTCTGAATTCATACGGTTAAGGGTGAAAATGTTCTTAACCACCTTAAAT